>Ga0335075_10017166_pt1 | contig 10777 bp, 8 predicted proteins | sample Lox_Sample_24_FD_206723 | JGI IMG/M metagenome (GOLD analysis project Ga0335075, IMG submission 206723) | Soil microbial communities from Loxahatchee National Wildlife Refuge, Florida, United States - Lox_Sample_2.4 | ecosystem: Environmental > Terrestrial > Soil > Wetlands | place: USA: Florida... | reverse complement strand
GCCGCCGATGGGCGGGTCGGCTGAGGCGCAGCACTTACGTTATTCGGCGGCGCGCATCGCCGGGATCACCCGCATCGGCTCGATTTCGTCACGGCGATAGGGAAAGAGAGCGGCGCCGAGCGCCACCAAAATGCCGCATGCTGCGAGAACCTCGAAAAGCTCGGCGAACCCGCCATGCGCATGCATGACAGCGACCAGCGGAATGGCGGTCGCGGCGACGCCGAACGACAACAGGTAGCGCACGCCATAAACCCGCGAGCGCCATCGAGCATCGCTGTAGCGCGCCACCATCGCGTCATTGAACGAGATCTGGCCAAAGACGACAAAGACGAGAGCGGCAAGCACGACGATCATCCCCCACCCCCGGGCCCAGGACGCGACCAGCAGCAACGGCGCTTGAAAGACCGCCACCGCCAAAAGGGCGACTTTTAGCGGATGGCGATCGATCAGACGTCCCATGACCAGCTGCGCCATGGCGCCAACGACATAGACGGCACTGACCAGGAGCCCGACGACCAGGGTGGATCCGGCGAGCTGCGGCAGGCGCTCGTCGATCAATTTGGGCAGGGCCACCGTCGTCGCGTTGAATACGGTTCCGCCAGCCAGGGTCGCCAGGACCAGAACGGCAAAGGCCCGCAGGATCACCGGCCGTGGAAAATTTGTGTCGCGAGCGGTGATTCGGCCGCCGGTTCGGTTTGCTTCCGGCGGCACCAATGCGAGATAGGCCGCACCCATGCCGAGCGCCGCCGCTCCCGGTAGAATAAAGGCCCAACGCCATCCAAGCCATTGGGTGACGGCGCCGGTCACAATCGCCGCAAGCGCCACTCCAAGATTGCCCCACAGCCCATTGACACCGATCGCGCGTCCGACGCGCTCGACATGGCCGACCAGCATCGCGGTTCCGACCGGATGATAGATCGCCGCGAAGAGCCCCATCGCAGCGAGCCCGGTGGCAAGCTGCCAGCGCGTCTGGGTAAGGCCCGTGGCGATCGTCGCAGCACCGATGCCAAAAAAGAATATCGCCATCATGTTGCGACGGCTCCAGCGGTCGCCGAGCCAGCCGGCCGGCAATGATCCGGCGCCAAACATGATGAAGCCACCCAACGCCAGCGCGATCAGCTGACTGTAGGGCCGGGCGAAATCGCGCTGCATGCCGAGCACCGCCGTTGGAAAGATCAGCATCACCATGTGGTCGGTCAAATGACCGATATTGATAAAGCCGATGATGTGGGATCGCGGGCTCATTCCGGCTCCAGTCGACAGTTTATGGTGTTTTGGCTATAACTCCGTCCGATATCATTTGTCCGGCCAATGATCGTCGCGAAACCGACAACATGAAGAGCACCGACCGCGATGATTACCAGGACACGCCGCGGCCGCTTGCCGGCATGGCCAAGGATTTTGCCGATGGCTTCTGGATCGAGCCGCATTGCCATCCGCGAGCCCAGCTGACCTGGGCGTTCTGCGGGGTGATGACGGTCACCGCGGCGCGCGGTACCTGGGTCGTGCCGCCGAATCGCGCGTTGTGGATCCCGGCCGCGACCGAGCACGCGATCCGGATGTCGGGCGCCGTTGCGATGCGCGCCATCTATATCGACCCCGGCATCGCCAGCACCGTGACTGGTGACTGCAAAGTCATCCTTGTCTCGCCGCTGCTGCGGGCGCTGATGCTGGAACTGGTCGCCGCACCGCTCGATTATGACGAGACCGGGCGCTTTGGCCACGTCGCGGCATTGTTTCTCGACGAGATCCGGGTGCTCGATGCCCAGCCGCTGCATATTCCAATGCCGGCGGACCGACGGCTGCGCCGGGTTTGCGACGCATTGCTCGGCGATCCCGGCCGGCGCGAAACCCTGGAAGAATGGTCGCCGATCGCCGGCGCCAGCAGCCGCACCCTGGCGCGCTTGTTCAAGCGCGAAACCGGTCTGCGTTTTGTCGATTGGCGCCACCAGGTCCGGCTCGCGCAGGCGCTGGTGCAGCTGGCGCAGGGCCACGACATCGCCGCGGTCGCACGCGCCGCCGGTTATGACAGCGCCAGTGCGTTTACCGCGATGTTCCGCCACTCACTCGGCAAGACGCCTCGCGACTACTTTGATTAGCGGGGATTTCCCGGTGTCATGCGGGTGCCCCGGTTGGCCGCTGGCCGACCCTCCTGTTCGCGCCAAGGGCACGCTCTGGATCATCAACCCTTGTCGAAGCGCGTCCTGTGACCTTCAGCCCGGAGATGCCATCGCGCGAGCGACAACGGTGAGGGATTGCCCATCGCTGCGCATATGCGACCCCCTCCCACCTCCGCCCAAAAGAACGACAGCGCTGATTCCTGCGAATCCGTCTAACACTAACCTTTGACGCCACCCATGGTCAGCCCGGAAGTCATACGGCCGCGGAACAGATAGTAAATAACAACCGGCGGGATCGCATAAATAATCGCCGTCGCCATCATGTAATTCCACGGCGACTCATCGCTGTTCAGGAATTGGGCGAGCGCCACCGGCACGGTCATGCTGCGTTTGTCGGACAGCAACAGGAACTGGTAGAGATATTCGTTCCACGCCAGCAACAAGGCGTAGGTGCCGACCGCCACCAGCGCCGGCGCCATCATCGGCAGATAGATCTTAAAGTAGACCTGCAGCGGCGAGGCGCCGTCGACCCGCGCCGCCTCATCGAGCTCGATCGGGATGCTGCGGCCATATTGCTGGAAGATGAAGATCGCGTATGGAGTGGCAAAGGTCACCTCGACCGCGATGATCGACCAGACATTGTTGCCGAGGCCGTAGCCCTGCATGATCCGGTAAAGCGGGATCGCCAGAAACGATGCGGGGATCACGTAAGTCAGCAGCGCCGCATTGGTGAGCAGCCAGCCGTTACGCAGCCGCATCCGGCTCACCGAAAAACTGACCAAAGACGCGATCAGCAGGGTGAAGAACACGGTCATCACACCGATGTAAAGGCTGTTGCCGAACTGGTGCCAGAAGTATTCGAGATACCAGTAGCCCTCGGTAAGCACTATCCAGAAGCTGTAGAGCGACGGGTGGGCAGGCCAGATATCGTTGGTAAAGACGTCGTTATGTGCCTGCAGCGCGACCATGACCATGTTGTAGATCGGCGCCAAGGTCCAGATGATCAGCACGACGGCCAGCGCCAAACATCCCGTCTCGGTCAGGATGCGTTGCAGGCGATAATTCTTTTTCCTGACCGCGGTGGCGGGCGCTTGTCGCGACGAATTTTTGTCAAGCAGAAGAACACTCATAGCTGCACCTCCGAGGTGCGCAGTTTGCGCATCAGGATCAGCACCAGCGGGATCATCACCGGCAACGCGGTCATCACCGCCGCGACACCCAAATCCGGCCGGGCGATCTCAAACGCATCGCGTATGCCGAGCGTTGCGAGCACATGAGTCGTCAGGGCCGGCCCACCCCCGGAAACAAACGTCACCGTATTGAAATCGCCGAGGGTGAAGATCGTCGAAAGCAGGGTGCAGACGAGATAGAGGTTGGCGAGCAGCGGGAAACTGATATGGACAAAGCGGCGCATCCCGGTGGCGCCGTCGACCTCGGCCGCCTCGTACAGTTCCTGCGGGATCGACATCCTGCCGGCAAGCAGAATGACGGTCCAGAACGGCATGTTCTTCCAAATGTAGGAGACTATCACGGAGCCGAGCGCGAGCCAGCGCGAGGTGTCGAGCCAGCCCGGACCATCGATGTGAAACACATCCCAGATCACGTTGTTGAGCAGCCCCCACTGGCTGTTCAGCATCCAGTGGATCGAGATAAATGTCGGCAGCGCCGGCACCGCCCAGGGCAAAACATAAATCATCAACAGCCCCTTGACCCACCAGCCGCGGCGCATAAAGAAGCCGGAGAGTAACAAGGCGCCGAACATTTTGACGTTGACGCCGACGACCAGATAAATGATCGTATTGACGATCGTCATCTGGAAGATCGGGTCCTGCCACAATTCGAGGTAGAGCGCCGGATTGTGCCCAAGCCATAACCCGTAGACGATCGGGTAGGCGACAAAGGCAAGAAACACCCCGACATAGGGAATACAGAAGGCAATGGCCCAAGCGAATTCCGAGCCCTGCAGGCCGCCGCGCCAAGCGCGCAACAGCGACCGGCGCCCAGTTACTGGACGGCCGGCTTCGATGACTGATACGCTCGCCATGGTAGCCTCTCAGCTCTGAACGATCGGGTATTTTGCAAGGATCGTTTCTATTTTCTTTAACGCTTTTTCAGCGGCTTGCTCCGCGGTCAAGCCGTTTCTGATCACGTCGGCTTCGGCCGAGCCCCATACCTGCTCGGCGTTGACCTCGGCAAAGCCGGGATTGAACACCGGATAATTGACCAGGGTCGGATCGACCATGCCCTCGCGGGCGTAGTTGGTGCGGTGCGGGTCACCGGAATTGAGCCAGAACGGGTCGGTCTTGGCGAGCGACGGGTAGGGCGGTAGCCAGCGACCGAGCCCCTCCTTCAGATAGGCATTGACGACCTTGGGCTGGATCAGAAATTTCATGAATTCCTTGGCGACATCGACATTCTTCGCCCCCTTTGGCACAAAGGCGCCGCCGACCCCGAGCTGGGCGGCGTTGGGCTTGCCGTCATTGCGCGCCGGCAGACCCAGAGTGGCGATGTCGTTATACTGCTCTTTATCGTGATAGAGCGCGACCTCGGTCGAGATCGTGCCATCGAAATCCATGATCATCAATTTCGAGTGGAACGCGTTGTTGTCGTCGGCATCGTTCCAGCTCAACGCCCCGGGCGGCACCGAGCCATCATTGTAGGCCTTGCTGATAAAGGTCAGTGATTTGATCACCGCCGCTTTGACCGCAGGGTCATCGAGGTGCGGCTTGCCGTCGCGGCTGACGATGCCGTTGCCGCCATTGGCGATCAGGAACGCGTTGAACAGGTTGTTGCCGTCGGCCGGGCCGGTCGTCGTGCATTGGATGCCGAGGGAATAGACGCTGCGCATCCCCTGATCGCGCAGTTTCGCCTGCATCGGCTTGAAGAAGTCCCAAAACGCGTCCCACGTCTTTGGCGCATCCGCCAGCTTATACCCGGCCTTTTCAACCAGCGAGTTCCACACGTGAAACGGCACCACCGCGGTTTTGAATGGTATCAGATAAAAGCTGCGCTGCTTTTTGATATTGTTGAAATACTGTGCGGCGAGGTAGGCGGTAGGATTGTATTCCGGCTTTTGGGCTTCGACGACATCGGTTACTTCGATAATTTTGTCATTCCAGGCATTTTGCGGAACAAGCACCGCGTCGTTGACATCGTGGGAGATCAGATCGGGGACATCGCCGCTGGTAAGTGCCGAGACAATTTTCTGCATCAGCGGCGCGAACGGCACGAGGCTGTAATCGATCGTGTTGCCGCTCGCTTTTTCATAATCGGCGACGACCTTGCGAAAAGCGGCATCCTCCTCAGGGATGAAACCTTGGGTCCACCAGACCGTCGCGCTGCTCGCGGCGGCGTTGGCGATATAGGGCCGCGCCAGCGTCCCCGCTGCTGCGACAGCAAGCGAGCCGCGCAGCACCGACCGCCTCGTCGGAATGTTCATAGTCCCTCGTCCTCCGCCTTCCTGCCAGTCGCACACGAGCCGCCAGCTCGCCCCGGCGAACGCTGATCGGCGGAATATAGACCGATCGGGCGTCCGGCTCAATTTGTTGTCAAGGCTTATCATCGCTGGCCGCGGGCGCGCAACTCCCTCCTGGCGATCCGCCGCTCGACCGGCCGGACCGGCACCGCCACCCAAAAGGTGGTGGTTTACAATGATTTCTGCGTCAATCAGCCACAGGACGACGCGTGCAACGGCTCGGCCATCTCGATCAACTCTACGCGATCGGCCATGACACAAAGGCCGCTTCGGTTTGTGTGGTTCCTGCGCGTCACGCTGCAATCACCCCCTCGCTCCGCGGCTACACCCATGACCCGCCGCTCACGACCCGCCGCTCACATTTGACGCCGTCACTGGTCGAGACCCGCCGCACAGAGCGATGCCGGGAATAGAACATCTCCAGAACCGAACTTGCGCGCTCACTATCGGTCGCTCAGGCCTGATGGATCGGATATTCCGCAAAGATCGTTTCGAGCCGGCCGAGCGCCTTATCGGTAGCAGCCTGCGGCGACATCCCGTTGGCCATAATGTCGGCCATCGCCTCACCCCAGACATGCTCGGTTTCGACCCGGGCATAGGCAGGGTTGTATACATAGAACAACGGCGTCGTCGGCTCGACAAAGGCCTGGTGCACGTAAGGCGGCCGATGCGGATCGATCTTCGGGTCGGTCCACCACGGGTCGTCTTTGACGAGTTCCGGGAACACCGGCAAAAATCGACCGAGGCCGACTTTCAGATAACCACCGTTGATCCGCGGCTGGATCAGATATTTCAAAAAATCTTTGGCGACCTCGATATTTTTGGCGCCCTCAGGAACAAAGGCGAGATTGACCGGGTATACCGCCGGGATCGGCTTGCCGTCGTTGCTGCGCGGCAGCTCGTGGATGGCCATGTCGTGGTAATAGGCCTGCTTATCGTGGATCATCGCGACCTCGGTCGACAAGGTGCCGTCGATATCCATGACGACGAGCTTTGAGTGGAACGCGTTGTTGTCGTCGGCGTCATCCCAACTCAAGGTTCCCGGCGGCACATAGCCGCCCTTATAGATGGCGCCGAGATAGCTCAGCGCCGTCAGCGCCGCTTCGCGAATTTGCGGGTCATCGGCGTGCAGCTGGCCGTCGGCGGTCACAAGCCCGATGCCGCCATGCGCGATCAAGAACTGGTCAAAGGTCGTGGCGACATCATAGCCGACCGTGCTCAGGACAAAACCGGTCGCGTAGACGTGGCGCATTCCCTGGTCGCGCAGCTTCTGCTGCACCGGCTTGAAAAAATCGATAAAGGCGTTCCAAGTGTTGGGAATGTCGGATTCCCTGTAACCCGCCTTTGCCACCAGATCCCGCCAGTAATGAAACGGCCGCACCGAAGCCTTATACGGGACGCCGTAATAGCTGCGCTGTTTTTTGACATTGTCGTAGCAGCGGGCGGAGAGGAGGGCGTTAGGAAGGTAATTTGCCTTCTGGGTCTCGACGACGTCGCTGACATCGACGAGCCGACCGTTCCAGGCTTCTTCCGGCACGATTTCGAGCGGGTTGGCGTCGATCAGGTCCGGCACCGAACCGCTTGTCATGGCCGAGACGATCTTCTGCCGCAGCGGAGCGAATGGCACGATGCTGAGATCGATCGTGTTGCCGCTCGCCTTTTCATAATCGGCAACGATTTTGCGCAGTGCCACATCTTCCTCTTGGGCAAAGCCCTGCGCCCACCACGCGCTTGCGGTGGTCGCCGCGGCATTGGCGAGGTGAGGTCGCGCCAGACCCGCGCCGGCCGCGAGCGCGAGCGAGCCGCGGAGCAGCGAACGCCTGCTCGGATTCGTCATTCCGATCCTCCTTCCTGTTCACATCACACCCTTTACGGGCGTTTTTGCCTTGCTCTAGCCGGGTCAGGGTAGAACCTCAGCCGCGCCGGTTCAAATCCTATCGCAATGCAGTCAAGCTGACGGCTTGGAGACAGGATCGCCGACGCCGTGTCGTTCTTCTGCCTTCACGGCCGGGACCCAGGCCCCGCCGCGGACACCGGCCTTCGCCGGTGTGGTCGGCATCTTGATCCGAACGTGGACGGCCGGGGCAAAGTGAATCTTGTGAACGGGTCCGGGCACTAGGTGATCGGATACTCGGCAAAGATGTCTTCGATCCGTTTGAAGGCCTTATCAGCGGCGGCATCGGGTGCGGTCCCGTTGCGCACGATGTCGGCCCAGGCGGCCTGCCAGACATGCTCGTTCTCGACCCGCGCGTAGGCCGGGTTGAATGAGAAGAAATCAGGCACTGTCCGCCTGAACAGCAGCTGCGTGGTATAGGCGACGCGATGGGGGTCCTTGGGGTCGAGCCACCACGGGTCTTTCTTGGCGATCGACGGCATCGGCGGCACCCTTCGACCAAGCCCGGTCTTCAGGTATTCGTCGAGCACTGCGGGCTGGATCAGATATTTGAGAAAGTCCTTGGCGACGGTAATATTTTGCGCGCCTTTGGGGATCAGGCCGCACAGATTTTGGGTCAGCGCCGGCACCGGTTTGCCGTCGTTGCTGAGGGCCAGCGGCATTGTCACGATGTCGTCGTAATCTTCGCGGTTTGCGATAATGGCGACTTCGGTCGACAGCGAGCCGTCGAGGTCCATGACGACCTCTTTTGAATGAAAGGCGTTGTTGTCGTCCGCATCATTCCAGTTGATCGCCCCCGACGGTACATAGCCTTCCTTGTAGGCGGTCGTCGGATAGGTGAGCGCTGCGATCGCCGCTTTGCGCACCTGCGGATCGTCGAGGTGCAGCTTGCCGTCCTTGCCGACGATGTTTTCTCCGCCATAAGCAATCAGAAAATAATTGAAGAAGTTATTCGGGTCGCCGCCATTGGCGGTCAACTGGAAGCCGAGACCATAGACATGACGCATGCCCTGATCGCGTAGCTTTTTTTGTACACCTTTGAAGAAATCGTAAAACGCGTCCCATGTCTTCGGCAGGTCGCTCATTTTATAGCCCGCTTTTTCGACCAACGAGCGCCAGATGTGATTGATAAAAGAATCGGTCGTATATGGCACGCCGTAATAGCTACGTTTTCTGGTCGTGCCGTCATAACAATTGGCAAAGAGCAACGCCGTCTCGTTGTATTCTCCTTTTTGTGTTTCGATGACGTCGGTGACGTCAACAAGCCTGCCGGCCCAGGCCTGCAGCGCCATCAGTTCAGGCGGTGTGTTCTGAAAGAGATCGGGAACGCTGCCGCTCGTCACCGCCGAGATGATCTTCTGACGCAGCGGCGCGTACGGGATGATCGTATAGTCGATCGTGTTGCCGCTCGCCTTTTCGTAATCGGCAACGAGCTTTTTGAAGGCAACGTCTTCCTCCTGGGCAAAACCCTGGGTCCACCAGACCGTTGCCGTCTTGGCGGCGGCGCTGCCGATGCGCGGTGCCATGACAGCGCCACCGGCGATCAGGGCTGCCGAGCTCCGCAACAATGAGCGGCGGGTCAGGTGAACCATTCAGCTATTCCTTTCCTTCTGGTTAGGCGGCAACCGCGCTGCGGAGTGCCGGCGGGATCGTTCGCAGATGGCCAAAATCCGGGCAAAGCGGTAGTTCAGCTCTGCGGGATCGGGTATTTGGCAAAGATGGCCTCGGTCCATTTGAAGGCCTTGTCGGCGGCAGCCTCGGGCGTCATCCCATGCTGGATCACGTCGGCCCAGGCGGCACCCCAGACATGCTGGTTCTGAACTTCGGCCCAGGCCGGGTTGAACACCCAGAAATTGGGCACGGTCGGACCGAGCAAGCCTTGGTGGACATAAGCCACCCGGTGCGGGTCGCGCGGGTCGAGCCACCACGGGTCGTCTTTGACGATCGACGGCATCGCCGGAATGCTTCGCGCCAGTCCGACCTTCAGATACTCGTCATTGACTTTGGGCTGGATGAAATATTTGAGAAAATCCTTGGCGGTTGCGACGTTCTTTGCGCCCTGCGGGATCAGCGCGCAGCCGTTGCTGGCTTGCGCGGGGACCGGTTTGCCGTCATTGCTCAGCGGCAAGCCCATTGTCAAAATGTCAGCATAGCGCTCTTTATCGCCGATGATCGCCACCTCGGTCGAAATCGTGCCGTCGAGATCCATGACGATCTCTTGCGAATGGAAGGCGTTATTGTCGTCGGAATCATTCCAGTTGATTGCCCCCGAAGGGATAAAGCCTTCCTTGTAGGCGGTCGCCGGGTAGCTCAGCGCCTTGATTGCTGCGGCGCGCACCTGCGGGTCATCGGAGCGCAGCTTGCCGCTGGGCGAAACAATGTTCTGACCGCCATAGGCAATCAGGAAATAGTTGAAGGTATTATTGGGATCATTGCCCTGGGTCGTCACCTGGAGCCCGAGGCCGTAGACATGGCGCATGCCCTGCGCCTGCAATTTCTTCTGCACCTCTTTGAAGAAATCGTAATAGGCGTCCCAGGTTTTTGGCATGTCGTCGATCTTGTAGCCGGCCTTTTCAACCAGCGACCGCCAGATATGGTTGGGCAGGGTAGCCGTCGTATAGGGCACGCCATAATAGCTGCGCTTCCTCTCGACACTGTTATAGCAATAACCGGAGAGGAGCGCGGTCTTGGTATATTCCTTCTTTTGGGTGTCGATGACATCGGACACATCGACGAGCTTGCCCTGCCATGCCTGTAGTGCGATCAACTCGGTCGGGCTGCTCTGGAATATATCGGGGACGACGCCGCTCGTCACCGCCGAGATGATCTTCTGGCGCATCGGGGCATACGGAATGATCGTGTAGTCGATCGTATTGCCGCTCGCCTTTTCATAGTCGGCAACGATCTTTTTGAACGCGACGTCCTCTTGCTGGGCAAAGCCCTGGATCCACCACACGGTCGCGGTTGTCGCGGCGGCGTTAGCGACAAAGGGCCGGGCAATCCTTCCCGCTGCCGCCACTCCCAGCGAGGCGCGCAACAGCGAGCGACGAGTGAAGCCTTCCATGACTGTCTCCTTCCCCATATGGCGCATTGGCACCCGTCGGTTTTTTTCATCTTCGCTTAATTTAGAGGGCGGACCCCGGTTGAAGTCAATAGCGGCCGATCGGCGCCACGCCGCTAGGCAAATGGTCCTGACCCGCCGGTACCCCAAGAGCAGTTGTGAATTCCCACCCTGCCGGTGATCAACCTGTCGGTGCGACTGCCACCGGAACTACTCCCGGGTGCTTT
>Ga0335075_10017165_pt1 | contig 10777 bp, 5 predicted proteins | sample Lox_Sample_24_FD_206723 | JGI IMG/M metagenome (GOLD analysis project Ga0335075, IMG submission 206723) | Soil microbial communities from Loxahatchee National Wildlife Refuge, Florida, United States - Lox_Sample_2.4 | ecosystem: Environmental > Terrestrial > Soil > Wetlands | place: USA: Florida... | reverse complement strand
CCCGTCGCTGCCGCTGGACATCGGCTGGGCCGAGTCGATCCCCCCGGCCATCCGCCGCGCGGTCATCCTCCGCGACCGGCACTGCGCCTGGCCCGGCTGCGACCGGCCCCCCGTCTACTGCGACGTGCACCACATCATCCACAAGAAAGACGGCGGCGAAACCTCGCTCCGAAACTGCGTCCTGCTGTGCGGCTTCCACCACGACATATGCATCCACCGCTGGGGCTGGCAATTCACCCTCCACCCCGACGGCACCACCCAAGCCACCAGCCCCGACGGCAAGCAGACCCTGCACAGCCACGCCCCGCCGCCAGACGGTTGACCGGGCGAGGCCACGACAACAACCAGCACTGATCCCGGTGGTAGCCCGCACTGGGCGGATTGCCACCGGGACCAGAAATCAGCCGACGTAGCTGGGTACGTCCACTGGGTTGGTGTTACCAGGATCGGTCGACGTCACCGTGCCGCCGACGCCGTTGATCACGGAGTCAAGCCCGCCGGAGCCGCCGATGTATACGCCGAACACGTCGTTGAACTGCACCCCGGGCACCTGCGGTGCCTGGAACGCCTCGGTGTCGTACAGAGTGGCGGTCGTGTCGATGAAGACCACGTAGCTGCCCATGCCGTAGCCCTGGAAGGTCTTCACGTCGTTGCCCACCTGGAAGGCCGGGTAGCCATTGAACGTCGACGACTCATTCCAGTCCGCCTGAGTTGGCACGTCATAGGGCAACTCGTTCTGGAAGAAGATCTCCGTGCCGCCCTGGCCGGTCCAGATGACCTCGCTCTTCTGGTAATGCTCGACGGCGAGGCCGTACGCGGTGACGTCGTCCCCGGTGACGACAAGGCCCGTGTCGCCGGTGTTCGAGGTCCAGCCGACGTCATTGCCATGGTCCGCGCGCCAGGCCCAGACGTCGTCGATGATCGAGTGCGACGCGTTGTCGAGCAGGCTGACCGTCGCCGAGGTGGCGGTCGTCTCCGCGCCGCCGATCCGGAAGAACACGTCCTGGAGCGTGTCCGGGTCGGCCGCGGTGCCGGCCGTCGCGCCGGGGATGCCCACCGAGACCAGCACGGGGGAGTTCACCGGGCCAGCGTCGACGATGAGCCCGGAGATCTTGACCCCGACGTTGGGCAGGGCGATGAGCGCCGCGTTGCCGTGCTGCGGCACGAGCGTCGCGAAGCCAAGGCCGAGGACCACTGTGTCCGGATGCTCAACGACGATCGGCGCCGACAGGTCGTAGACGCCCGGCGTCAGGACGAGGTTCTTCCCGGCGAGCAGGGCCAGGTTGATCGCGCCGACCGGCGTGCTCGGGTTCGCCACGAAGAACGACGACAGCGACAGCGACTTGCCCGCTTCGCTGCCGCTAGCCCACGAGGGGCCGGACGTACTGGTCTGCGCGGCCGGGACGAACACCTTGAACGCGCCGCTGGTGTCCGTGTAGAGGAACGGCTCCTCAGCGGTCACCGGGCTGGCGGCGAGGACAGTGTTCTGGTCGCACTGCCCGCCGAAGGCCGCTGTCGGCGCGCCCTCGACACCGGAGTACACCATGTTCCACAGGCCGCCGTTGTCGGCTCCGCAGCCGTTGCTGCCGCCGATCGAGCTGTTGCGGACCATGTACTGCTGGTTGCCGTAGAAGTCCAGGTCGCCGGTGATCTCGCTGTCGGCGATGAACCCGCCGCTGGCGTAGTCGTCCGCCGCGCCGCAGTAGTCCTGGAACACGACGTTGCCGTTGATGATGGCCCGGCGGATCGGCGCGGCCTGGGACACCGCCCACATCTCCGCACTGTTGTCGCAACCGGCGCCGTAGGTGTCGATCGCCGCCGGAGAGTAGTCGGGCGCCGAGGACGGCAGGTCCACGTTGAGGGTCAGATTGGACATCGACCGCCAGAAGTTGTCATCGGCGTTGCAGCTGCCGCCGCCGCACAGGTTGTTGAACACGTCGATGGCGCCGTCGATCACCGTCTGCTGCGGCATCGCGCCGAGGCCGGCGACCTGGGTGTAATAGCCGACCTGGAAGACCAGCGGGTCGGCCGCCGACCCGTATTGCCCCGGCTCGAAGAAGATCGAGTACCGGTCACTGTCGAACTGGCTGCCCACCGGCACCTGCTGCGCGGAGATCGCATTCAGGTCGGCCTGGATCGCCGACTGTGTCATCGTGTCATTGAAGACGCAGACATTTGGCCCGAATTGCGCCGACTCGGCATCCGGGCATAGGCTCGCCGCCGAACTTGACGCGGTCGCCGTGGCAGCCGCGACGCCGGCTGGCCCGGTCACGGCCGCGCTGGCAGCGGGCACCGCCGCCAGCATGCCCGCTGCCAGCGCAGCCGCGACGATAAGGGGCCGAATGGTCACCCGCATAAGCGCACCTCACTGTGCTCGCTAAGAGAAAGTCTCAGCCGAAATTTAACCCGGAAAACAATCCGTCGCACTAGTGGTATGCCATTTACATTATTTTCATTTCTAGTAACTAGATAGGTCAGCCAGGCGCTTTCCTCTCGTCTCCGGCTTCTTCCTGGTGGTTGCGGCGATTCGACGGCCGCCTATTTGCGGGCTGGGCGGGGCCGTGGTGTAGTTCGGCGCGTGCCCGAGGTGACCGGCGTTCCCGATGATGCTGCGGGGCTTCGCGCTGCGAACGCGCGGCTGCGGGAACTGCTGGCTGAGCGGGACGCGGAGATCGCAGCGCTGCGCGAGCAGCTTTCCGGGCTTCAGTCGCAGGTCGCGGACCTGGCTGCCCGGGTGAGCGCGAACTCGCGGAACTCCTCGAAGCCGCCGTCGTCGGACGGGCTGGCGAAGCCGTCGCCGAAGTCGCTGCGCGGGAAGTCCGGCCGTAAGCCCGGCCGGCCGAAAGGCCAGCCCGGGGCGACGATGCAGCTCAGCGAGCACCCGGACAAGACGGTGCGGCATCGGCCGGCGCGGTGCGGCTGCTGCGGGAAGTCCCTGAAGAAGGCACCGGTTACCGCGGTCGAGCGGCGGCAGGTCACCGACATCCCGCCGGTCAGGGCGGTGACCACCGAGCACCAGATGCTCACGCTGAAGTGCGCGTGCGGCTGCGAGACGAAGGCTGCGGCCCCGGACGGCGTGACCGCCCCGGTGCAGTACGGGCCGCGGCTCATGGGCGCCGGGATCTACCTGTGGCACGGCCAGTTCCTGTCGAGGGACCGCGCCTGCCAGGCCCTGGCCGAGCTGTTCGGCTGCGCGCCCTCGCCCGGCGCGCTCGCCGCCGCCGCGCGCAAGACCGCCGCGTTCCTCGCACCCGCGCTGGCCGCCATCACCCGGCACCTGATCAGCGCGGAAGTCGCCCACTTCGACGAGACCGGCTTCCGGACCGCGGGGAAGCTCGCCTGGGTCCACTCCGCGTCGGCTGGGAAGTTCGCGCTGTTCACCGTCCACGCCAAGCGCGGCAAGGACGGGATGAAGGCCGCCGGGGTCCTGCCGCACTTCCGCGGCATCGCCGTCCACGACGCCTGGGCACCCTACGACACCTTCGAGGACGTCGCAGGCCACGCCCTGTGCGGAGCCCACGTGCTCAGGGAGCTCACCGCGGTCACCGAGACCGGCACGGACCTCGACAAGACGTGGGCGCAGCAGGCCATCGACGCGCTCCTCGCCCTGGACGAGGCCGCGGAGGCCGCCCGCGCCGCAGGCCAGGACGCCATCGACCCGAAGACCCTGAAAGAGCACGAGGACTGGTACCGCAAGGCCGCAGCCGCCGGGATCGCCCTCAACGCCGGCCGCAGCGGCAAGCTCCAGCAGAAGCGGCACGCCCTGGCCACCAGGATGCGCGACCGCGAGGGCGACTACCTGCGGTTCGCCCGCGACCTCCGCGTCCCGTTCACGAATAACGCCGCTGAGCAGGCAATACGCATGAGCAAGCTCCGGATCAAGGTCTCCGGCTGCATGCGCTCCATGGCCGGCGCCGACGAGTTCTGCGCGATCCGGTCCTACCTCGCCACCGCCACCCGCCACGGCATCGATGCGCTCGACGCGATCACCAGCGCCTTCCAGGGCCGGCCCTGGATCCCTGAAACCGGATAGGCCCGCCCGGCACCAAAGCGCCGGCCCGCCCGAGCCAGAATCGCGGCCAACCTATCCAGTTACCATTTCTTTACATCCGCTTACATTTCTGTCCAGATCAAGAAGCATCCTGGCGTTGGAATAAAGAAACCCTGTAAGCAAATGTATATCGAAAAATATCTCTAATTTACATAGGGGTCAGTGCTGCCGCCTGCGTTCGGCAGGCGGCAGCACCGTCCGCTTCGTGCTGGCGGTCAGGCCATAACCTCGCGCGTAGCCCCGGATCGTACGGTCAGCCGCGCCAGGCGGCGAAGAACTGCCGGGCCTGCTGGCTCCATAGCAGGAAGACCGCAGCGAGCGCGATGACCCAGATGAGCAGGGTGAAGACCTTGACCGCCGGGTCGTCGTGCGTAGCGAGCAGGATGGTCAGGGCGCTGATCGAGTACAGCCCGGCCAGTACCGAGCCGGCGATGCGGGTCCAGCCGCGGCCGCGGCGGCTGGCCGTCGCGAGCCAGATCCAGGCGACGAGGCCAAGCACGTCGCCGAGGATGGCGACGGACAAGTGGCCCGCCATGGCGTTCGCGTGCGCGCGGTTGATCAGCAGAAAGTCGTGCTTGGCGTCGTGGCTGTAGCGGCCCCAGACCATCAGGCTGAAGATCAGGCCGAGCAGGGTGGCGGCGAAACCCGTCCACATCAGCCCGACCGCCGCCGCAATGGCGGCCGGAACCTCTGTCTTCATCGGCCGCCGCCGTCCCGGCGTGTGCGGGACCGGGGTGTGCCCGCTTGGAGCTCCGGACGCAGGCCAGGGCGTCGCCGGTGTGCCCCCGGGCTGCTGCCAGGACGGCGCCGGATACTGCGTCGCGGGCGATTGCCATCCCGGAGTCGGAGTGGGAGGGGACTGCCGCGGAGCCTGCTGGGTCGAGGGGAATCCGGGAGTCGGCGGCTGGCCCGTGCTTGGCTGCATGGTGCCCGGCAGGCCGCTGGCCATGCCACGGCTGGCCGCCGAGAGGTAGCCATCGGGCACCATGCCCTGCTGTCCCGCGACCCCGGTACCCGCTGGCGGTTGCGCACCACCGCCAAGAGCAGTGCCGCCAAGAGCGGTGCCGCCAACAGCACCGCCGCCAAGAAACGCCTGCGGCGCCCCGCCCGCCTGCGCGGTCGCCGTCGGCTGATAGCCCAGCGGCAGCGGGCTGACGGCTCCGGATGCGGGGCTCGGCGGCGGTGACGCCGAGCCGCTCTGCCCGGTCACCCCGCCCTGCCCGGCCGGCAACCCCTGCCCGCTCGCCCAGCCCTGCCCCGCCACTCCGGCCTGACCCACTCCGGCGGTACCGACCTGGGTGGGCGTCGGATAGGCCTGGCTCGCCAAGATGATGGAGTTCAGCGGCTCCGGCCAGAAGGAGCCGAATGCCACCGGGACGGCCGGGCTGAGGGTGGAGATAGCGGTGCTGAGCTGAGTCAGCTCGGTTCGTTCGGCGGCACGCTTTTTCATGCAGGACTCGATGATCTGCCGCAGTCGCGGGGAGAGCCCAGCCAGGTCAGGCTCGGCGGTGACCACCTTGTACAGGATCGAGGCGGCGCTGCCGGTGCCGAAGGGAGAGCTGCCGGTCGCGGCGTAGGCGAGCACGCAGCCGAGGGAGAAGACGTCGCTCGACGGGCCGGCGATCGCGCCTTCCGCCTGTTCCGGCGACATGTAGCCGGGGGTGCCGACGACCATGCCGGTCGAGGTCAGCGCGGTCCCCTCGAGAGCACGGGAGATTCCGAAGTCGATCACGTGCGGGCCGTCCGCGGCCAGCAGCACGTTCGCCGGCTTGAGGTCGCGATGGACCAGGCCGCTGCCGTGCACCGCCCGCAGTGCCTCGGCCAGGCCGCCGGCCAGCCGCCAGACCGCGGCCTCGGGCAGCGGACCGTTCTTGCTTACCACGTCGGCGAGCGACGGGCCCGGGACGTACGCGGTGGCGAACCACGGCGGGTCGTCGTCGAGGCCGGCGGCGACCACTGGCGCGGTGTACATGCCGCTCACCGCGCGGGCCGCGGCGACCTCGCGGCCGAACCGCTGCCGGAACTCCGGATCGCGGGCGAGTTGCTGGTGCACGACCTTGATCGCGACCGCCCGCCCCGCGGGGGAGGAGCCCAGGTAGACCTGACCCATGCCGCCCGCGCCAAGGCGGGCGCGCAGCGCGAATTCGCCGACGGTGCGGGGGTCGTTCGCGGATAGCGGTTCCATCGTTGCTCCCCTGCGTACCTGGCGTATCTGGCGTACCTGGTGTCTGGCACACCTGGCGTGCCTGGCGCTCGCGCCGTGCCGCCCAGCCAGCACGCAGAGATTACCCGCATTGCCCGCCGGACGTCAGTCCTAGCGGGCAATGCGGGTATCTTCCCAGCTTGTTCTTGACTACTTGACGTAGGCCGCCTGGCCGGGTAGCTCGTCGAGGGCGATGTTCAGCTCGAGCACGTCGACCACGGGCTCGCCCAGGAAGCCGAGATCGCGGCCCTGCGTGTACTTGCTGACCAGCGCCTCCACGGTCGCCACCGACAGGTGCCGTGTCGTCGCCACCCGCTTCACCTGGATCGCCGCGTTAGCCGGCGAGATGTCCGGGTCGAGGCCCGAGCCGGACGACGTGACCGCGTCCGGCGGGATCTCCGAGATCGGCACGTTGTCGAACTTGCTGATCTCCTCCTGGAGCGTCTTGACCTGCTGGACCAGGACCGGGTTGCTCGCCGAGAGGTTAGCCGCGCCGGAGTAACCGGGGTCGCAGCCGTAGTCGTTCGACGCGCCGCTCGTCGCGTTCGACGGGCGCGGCTGGAAGTACTGCGGCAGCCACTGGCCCTTGGCGTTGACGAACTCCTGGCAGAGCAGGCCGGAGCCGACGACCTTGCCGTTGTAGGTGACCAGCGAGCCGTCGGCCTGGCCCTTGAACGCGGCCTGGGCGACGCCCCACATGAGCACCGGGTAGATGATGCCGCAGAGCACCGTGAAGGCGAGCAGCATGCGCAGCGCGGCGATGTGCTGCCGCACTAGCGATGGAAGACGGTTCATGGCAGAGGTCACCTGAATCCGGGGATGTTCATGATGATGAGGTCGATCAACTTGATGAAGATGAAGGGGATAATCAGGCCGCCGACGCCGTAGATCCAGATGTTCCGCGCCAGCATTGCCGAGGCGGACGACGGCTTGTACCGGACACCGCGCAGCGCCAGCGGGATCAGCGCGACGATGATCAGCGCGTTGAAGATGATCGCCGAGGCGATCGCCGAGTCCGGGCTGTGCAGTTTCATGATGTTGAGCTTCTCAAGGCCCGGGAACACCCCGCCGAACATCGCCGGCAGGATCGCGAAGTACTTCGCGACGTCGTTGGCGATGGAGAAGGTGGTGAGCGCGCCGCGGGTGATCAGCATCTGCTTGCCGATCTCCACGACCTCGATGAGCTTCGTCGGGTTGGAGTCGAGGTCGACCATGTTCCCGGCTTCCTTGGCGGCCATCGTGCCGGTGTTCATCGCGACACCGACGTCCGCCTGGGCGAGGGCGGGCGCGTCGTTGGTGCCGTCACCGGTCATCGCGACGAGCTTGCCGCCCTCCTGCTCCTTCTTGATCAGCGCCATCTTGTCTTCCGGCGTCGCCTCGGCGAGGAAGTCGTCCACGCCGGACTCTTCCGCGATCGCGCGCGCGGTCAGCGGGTTGTCACCGGTGATCATGATGGTGCGGATGCCCATCGCCCGCATCTCGGCGAACCGCTCCTTGATGCCTTCCTTGACGATGTCCTTGAGGTGGATGACGCCGAGCGCCCGCGCGGGGCCGTCGTTGGCGGGGCGCTCGGCCACGACGAGCGGAGTGCCGCCCGCCGCGGAGATCGCGTCGACCATCCGGTCGAGTTCGGGAGCGGGCACCCCGCCCGACTCGCGGATCCAGTCGCGCACGGCGGTCGCCGCGCCCTTGCGGACCTCTCGTCCGTCGGCTAGGTCGACGCCGCTCATCCGGGTCTGCGCGGTGAACGGGACGAACACCGCACCGGGGAGTTCGCCGACGCCCCGCTCCCTGATATTGAACTCGTTCTTGGCCAGCACCACGATCGAGCGGCCCTCCGGTGTCTCGTCGGCGAGCGAGGAGAGCTGAGCCGCGTCGGCCAGTTGCTCCCTGGTGACGCCGTCGACCGGGAGGAACTCCGACGCCTGCCGGTTGCCGATGGTGATCGTGCCGGTCTTGTCGAGCAGCAGCGTATTCACGTCGCCGGCCGCCTCGACAGCGCGCCCGGACAGGGCGAGCACGTTCCGCTGGACGAGGCGGTCCATGCCGGCGATGCCGATCGCCGACAGCAGCGCCCCGATGGTCGTCGGGATCAGCGCCACGATCAGGGCCACCAAGATGACCAGGTCCTGCGGCGCCTTCGAGTAGTAGGCCATCGGCTCCAGCGTGACGACCGCCATCACGAAGATCAGCGTCAGCGAGGCGAGCAGCACGTTCAGCGCGACCTCGTTCGGCGTCTTCTGCCGCTCCGCGCCCTCGACGAGGGCGATCATCCGGTCGATGAACGTCTCGCCCGGCTTGGAGCTGATGCGCACCACGATCCGGTCGGACAGCACCTTGGTGCCGCCGGTGACCGCGGACCTGTCACCGCCGGACTCGCGGATGACCGGCGCGGACTCGCCGGTGATGGCCGACTCGTCGACCGAGGCGACGCCCTCGACGACGTCGCCGTCGCCGGGGATAATTTCGCCCGCCTCGACGACGACGTGGTCACCGACCGTCAGCTCGGTGCCGGGCACGTCCTCGACGCGGATGGCTGTGTCACCGGGGTGCCAGTTGACCAGCCGCCGCGCCACGGTTTCCTGCTTGGTCCGTCGCAGCGTCTCCGCCTGCGCCTTGCCGCGGCCCTCCGCGACCGCCTCCGCCAGGTTGGCGAAGACCACGGTCAGCCACAGCCAGACGGTGATCGTCCAGGCGAAGACCGAGTTGTGAATGATCGCCGAGTAGGTGGTGAGCACCGAGCCGACCTCGACGACGAACATGACCGGGTTCTTGATCTGGATCCGCGGGTCCAGCTTCTTGAACGCGTCCGGGAGGGACTTCCAGAGCATGTGCGGGTCGAGCAAGCCGCCGCCGACGCGGCGCACGGGCGAGACTGGCGAGCCAGGCCCGCCAGTAGCCTTGCCGCGGGCACCGGCAACGGCGGTGCCCGCGGCACCGCGGTTCGTTCCGGATTCCGGAGAATTTGACGTCGTTGACTGGATGTCAGCCATCAGTGCAGTCCTTCAGCGAACGGCCCGAGCGCGAGCGCGGGGAAGTAGGTCAGGCCGACGAGGATGATGATCACGCCGATCAGCAACCCGGCGAACAGCGGGCCATGCGTCTTCAGCGTGCCGACCGACTCGGGCACGTGCTGCTGTCTGGCGAGCGAGCCGCCGAGCGCGAGCACGAAGATCATCGGCACAAACCGGGCGACGAGCATCACCACGCCGCCTGCCAGGTTGTAGAAGCCGGTATTGGTGCCAAGTCCGGCGAACGCCGACCCGTTGTTGTTGGCCATCGAGGTGAACGCGTAGACGATCTCGGTCAGGCCGTGCGGCCCGGGGTTGAGTATCGACCGCTGCGGCACCTTGAAGCCCAGCGCCATCCCCGCGCCTATCAGCGCGCAGAACGGGGTGGCCAGAATGTAGGCCGCCGCCCACTTCATCTCGACCGGGCGGATCTTCTTGCCGATGTACTCCGGCGTGCGGCCGACCATCAGGCCGCCGATGAACACCGTCAGCACCGCGAGCATGAGCATGCCGTACAGGCCGGCGCCGACGCCGCCCGGGACGACCTCGCCGAGCATGATGTCGAACAGGGCGATGCCGCCGCCGAACGCGGTGAACGAGTCGTGGAAGGAGTTGACCGCTCCGGTGGACGTCACGGTCGTAGAACCGGCGAAGAGAGAAGACCCGGGTATGCCGAATCTGACCTCCTTGCCCTCCATCGCGCCGTGGGCGGCCTGCAGCGCCGTGCCCGCGTGCTGCCATTCGAAGAAGCTGATGCCGCCGACCGCGCACAGCCACAGGAAGGCCATCACGCCGGCCAGCAGGTAGCCCTGCCGGTTGTCGCCGACCATCTTGCCGAACGCGCGCGGCAGCGCGAACGGGATGACGAGCAGCAGGAAGACCTCGAACCAGTCGGAGAACCCGGTCGGGTTCTCGAACGGGTGCGACGAGTTCGCGTTGAAGAACCCGCCGCCGTTATTGCCGAGTTCCTTGATGACCTCCTGCGAGGCCACGGGGCCGCCGACCATCGTCTGCTGGCCGCCGGTCAGCGTGGTGATCACGTGCGTGAGGTTGAAGTTGTCGATCACGCCGGTGGCCATCAACACGATGGCGCCGATCACCGACAGCGGGAGCAGCAGCCGGATGACGACCCGGGTGGTGTCGACCCAGAAGTTGCCGAGCCGGTCGGTCTTGGTCCGCATGAAGCCGCGGATCAGCGCGATGACCACCACGATGCCGACGCCCGCGGACACGAAGTTCTGCACGGCGAGGCCGGCCATCTGGACGGCGTAGCCCATCGTGGATTCGCCGGAGTAGTTCTGCCAGTTCGTGTTCGTGACGAACGACGCGGCGGTGTTCCAGGCGAGGAACGGCGAGACTCCGGACATCCCGTTCGAGTACGGGAGATGGCTCTGTATCCGCTCGAGCAGGTACAGGAACAGGACGCAGACCCCGGAGAACGCCAGCATCGACCGGGCGTAGGTGCCCCAGCGCTGGTCGGCTTCCGGGTCGACGCCGATTACCCGGTACCAG
>Ga0335075_10017164_pt1 | contig 10778 bp, 15 predicted proteins | sample Lox_Sample_24_FD_206723 | JGI IMG/M metagenome (GOLD analysis project Ga0335075, IMG submission 206723) | Soil microbial communities from Loxahatchee National Wildlife Refuge, Florida, United States - Lox_Sample_2.4 | ecosystem: Environmental > Terrestrial > Soil > Wetlands | place: USA... | reverse complement strand
ATCGCATTGGCAATGGCGAAAGTCGCCGAGACCGCACCGGCCAGCCAGTATTCGCCATGGGTCTGGGACAGCATGGCGACGATACCGATCGGCGCCATGGCGATCGGCAACCGGGCGAGGAAGGCCGCCGAAGCAAAGCCTTTTGTGCCAGGGGCTCGAAAAATCTCTGCATATGGGTTCGACATCGTACCGTCCTCTCGCTTTTCGCGTTGACGCACTTACATACGTCGCGTATGGCAGCGAGATAGGGACATACGAAGCGTATGTCAATTGGCATACGACGCGTATGTGAATTGGTACAGAGATGCACAAGCCACGTCAGGAAATGATCGCCGAAACCCGCGCCAAGCTGATCGCGGCGGCACGCAAAGCCTTTGCCGAGAAGGGGTACGCCGAGTCCAACATGGATGATTTCACCGCCGAGGCCGGGCTGACGCGCGGCGCGCTCTATCATCATTTCGGCGGCAAGCCCGGGCTGCTGGCGGCCGTGATCGAGCAGATCGACACCGAGATGAATGGCAGGCTTCAGGCGGATGCGCGAAAAGCGCCGACGCGCTGGCAGGGCTTCATCGACGAGAACATCGGCTACATCGAGATGGCGCTTGATCCGGAGATCCAGCGCATTGTGCTGCGCGACGGTCCGGCGGTGCTGGGCGACCCATCGACGTGGCCGTCGGCGAATGCCTGCGTGCGATCGATCACGGCAAGCGTCAAGGCATTGCAGGATGAGGGCATCGTCGCCGACGTTGATCCGGAGACAACGGCGCGGCTCATCACCGGCGCCACGACCTATGCAGCGCAGTGGATCGCCAATTCCGACGATCCCGAGGCGACATCGAAGCGGGCGATTCCCGCCGTACGGCAGATGCTGGAAGGGCTGCGCCGGAAGTAGCCAGCTCAGCGCTGACGCCGCAGCAGCGAGGCGCTATAGTCCCGCCCACGAATCGGGGGATTCGCCGCGATGTGGGATTTCGAGATCGGCAGAACGCTGGGCATCATGGCGCGCACCTGGCCGTTCATCATGCTGCGGCTTGTCGTCTATTTCAGCATCACGCTGGCCTACATCGTCGGAACCGGCGCTTTCGCCGGCATCGGATACGGCGTTGGCCACATCTTCGCCGACGGTGGTCCCGAAGCGACGGCGTTCTATGGCGGCATCTTCGGTCTTGGACTGGTGTCGCTCGCGGTCTACTGGCTGCGCGAGTACATCCTCTATGTCGTCAAGGCCGGCCATATCGCCGTCATGGTGCATCTGATCGACGACCGCGAAATTCCCGAAGGGCAGGGGCAGATCGCCTATGCGCAGAAGGTCGTGACGGAGCGCTTCATCGAAGCGAACATCCTGTTCGTCGTCGATCAACTGGTAAAGGGCGCGATCGCCGCGATAACCGGCCTGCTCGGCGGCATCGCCGCGTTCTTGCCGCTGCCTGGCCTGCAGGGCTTCGTCAACTTCATCAACACGGTGATCCGGCTGGCGCTCACCTATGTCGACGAGATCATCCTCGGGTACAACATTCGCATCAACTCGAAGACGCCGTTCGAGACCGCGCGGCAAGGCGTCGTGCTTTACGCGCAGAACGGCAAGACCATGCTGAAGAACGCGGTGTGGCTGGCGATCTTCATGTGGATCATTGCGATCGCCGTGTTCGTGGTCATGTTGGCGCCGGCCGCGGCGATTCTTTACTGGATCCCCGGCCAGCTCGCCGGCTGGGCTTTCGTGCTCGCCATTGTCTTTGCCTGGGCGATCAAGGCGGCGCTACTCGAACCCTTCGCGATCTGCGCGCTGATGGCGGTCTATTTCCGTACGATTGAGGGCCAGGTACCGAACCCGGAGTGGGACCACAGGCTGTCGGAGCAGTCGAAGAAATTCCGCGACCTAAAGGAAAAAGCGCTGGCCGGCCTCGACGGCTCGCGCTGGGGAGCCGCGGCGCGTTCGGTCTGACTATCTGTGAAGCCGTTGATACGGCGCGAAAAATTCCCATCGAATGGCCAAACGGCAGGCATGCGCCTATATCGGGGCATGGCCACCCGACTCTATTCGCATCCGATCTACCTCGAACACATTACGCCGCCCGGTCACCCCGAGCGGCCGGACCGTCTGCGCGCGATCGAACGCGCGCTGGAGAGCGAGGTGTTCGCCAAGCTCGACCGCGTCGAGGCGCCGAAGGCCGATCCGGCCGTAATCGCGCTGGCGCATCCGCAAGACTTCGTCGAGCGCGTCGAAGCCGCGGTGCCGGATACTGGCATTGTGCGGATCGATGCAGACACATCGATGAGCCCGAAGAGCTGGGAGGCGGCGCTGACCGCGGTGGGCGCCGCGAACGCTGCCGTCGACGACGTGTTCACCGGCAAGGCTGACAATGTGTTCGTTGCGTCGCGTCCGCCGGGCCATCACGCCGAGCGCGCCACCGCGATGGGTTTCTGCCTGTTCAACAATGCCGCGATCGCCGCGCGGCATGCGCAGAAGACGCATGGCGCGGAACGGGTCGCCATCGTCGACTGGGACGTGCATCACGGTAACGGCACGCAGGACATTTTTTGGGACGACCCGTCGGTGCTCTACTGCTCGACGCACCAGATGCCGCTTTATCCCGGCACCGGCGCAAAAAACGAGACTGGCGCCGGCAACATCGTCAACGCTCCACTGGCGCCGCGCGATGGCTCAAGCCAGTTCCGCGATGCGTTCCTGACGCGCGTGTTGCCGTCGCTCGACAATTTCCGGCCGGACCTGATCATCATTTCCGCCGGCTTCGACGCGCATCACCGCGATCCGCTCGCCGAGATCAATTTGGATGAAGCGGATTTCGACTGGGCGACCGGCCAACTGATGGATCGCGCCATGACGCATTCGGGCAACCGGCTTGTGAGCCTGCTCGAAGGCGGCTACGACCTCGAAGGACTGGCATATTCGGTCGCCGCGCATGTCGGCCGGCTGATGAGGGGATGAGATGACGGCAACGACCAATGACGACATCAAGGCGATGACATTCGAACAGGCGCTCGAAGCGCTGGAGCGGATCGTCGACGATCTCGAAAAGGGCGACGTGCCGCTCGATCAGTCGATCCGCATCTATGAGCGCGGCGAGGCGCTGAAGGCGCATTGCGACCGGCTGCTGAAATCCGCCGAGGACAAGGTCGAGAAGATCCGCCTGTCGCGCGAAGGCAAGCCGGTCGGCGCAGAGCCGCTCGATCAGGATTGAGCAGCGTCAAGCGTCCTCATGATCCCGCTCTTGCGCGGGATGCTTGATACTGAGCACGACCAGTTCGTCTGTCGCTTCGTTCACTGCATAATATGCGATGTAGTGATATTTTCGCGTGACAAACTTGCGCACACCTTCTGTCACTTGCCGGCGGCCCGCATACGGAAATTCGGCGAGATACCCCAGGCTCGTTTCGATTGCCTCGCGAACGCGTATGGCCGCATTTGGATTGCGTTCGTTGAGATAGATTGCGATTTCGGTGAGGTTTTCGAGTGCCTTGCGGGTGAAGCGCAGCCTCATGCGCCAAAGCGGCTAAATGCTCGCGCAACCTCTGCATCCGTTGCGAACTCGCCCCGCTGGGCCTGAGCAAGTCCCTCAAGCACATCCTCGAGATGCGATGGATCGATGGCCTCCGGCGTATCGTCGTTCGCCAAGGCCAGCATGACGCGCGCGATCCTTTCCTGGTCGCCATGAGGGAGGCGACGCACAGCTTGCAGCGCTTTTTCGAGCAGATCGGCCATCCAAGAAGCATAACCCAACTGCTGGAAATCGGAAAGGACGCTAAAATGGCGATGGCAAGTCAAGCCCTGACGCATGGTTTCCGCCTAGACGGTTGACCTCTCCGCCCTGAATCCACAGATTCGGGGCCTGGAAGCGAGGATGCCATGTGCCGTAACATCAAGCAGTTGTTCAATTTCGACCCGCCGGCGACGGACGAGGAAATATACGACGCAGCGCTGCAATTCGTCCGCAAGGTGAGCGGTTCCACCAGGCCGTCGAAGCAGAACGAGAAAGCGTTCAACCGCGCCGTCGACAAGATCGCCGCGGCAACGCTGCAGCTTATGGATTCGCTCGAAACGAACGCGCATCCGAAAAACCGTGAGATCGAGGCGGCGAAGGCTCGGGCGCGCGCCGCCATCCGGTACGCCACGGCATAGGAAGGTCGCGCGGCTCGCGCGGCTGTTCAATCAGGACACCGGGATTTCCGGCTGCTCGAAATCAGCAGGGCGGGCGGCATAGAAGCGCTCCGGCGCCTTCCAGCGGCCGGGTATCTGCTCTTCACCCCAGAGCGCGAGCGCCTGCAGCGCCGGGATCAAGCCCGCACCCTTCGCCGTCAATACATAAGAGCCTCGGTGTGAACCTTGCCGCGCCTGGGTCTGCCGGATCAGGCCGGCTTCTTCGAGCCGGCTTAAGCGCTCCGCCAATATGTTCGTTGCGATCCGCTCGGCCTTGGACAGGAAATCCGAGTAGCTGGCTGGTCCGAGCACAAGCGTTCGGACGATCAGCAGCGACCACTTGTCGCCCACGATGTCCAACGTCGATGCGATGGGGCATCCCGACCGGAACTTTATCATGGAGGCAGCATAGATTCTAACTTGCAAAATGCAAGTTAGAATGCTTAGTTCGCCGAAATTTGCTGATTGAAGGGGAGAGCATGTTTCCGGTCACATCCATGGTTGCCGCGCTGGCGGCGGCCGCGCTGGTCTTCCTGAGCATCTCCGTGAGTCTCAGGCGAAAGCGGGTCGGCGTCAGGCTTGGGTTGAGCGATGACCCGACGCTGATGAGGCGCATCCGTGCGCAGGGGAATTTCATCGAATACGTGCCGCTGGCGTTGATCGTGCTCGCGCTTGCCGAGTACAGGCACGCGCCGGCCGTATTGCTCTGGACGATCGCCGGCTTGCTCGTTGTCGGCCGTGGCCTGCACTATGCCGGGATCGTGACGGCAACGACGCCTCTCAGCGCTCCAGGCATGGTTGGCACCTACGGTGCGCTGCTTGTGGGTGCGGCGACGCTGCTTTTTGCCGGGTGACGCATCGTTCACCGCCGCGCCCCTTGGCAGTCCCGCCGAGCGGGATCATTATCGCGGCATGAGCTTCTTTCCCGGCAATGACCCGCACCCTGGCGATGCCTTCGCCAGCGACCAGATCGAGTTGATGGTAATCCCCAATTCGAAGGATGTCGGCGGCTTTGCCGTCAGGCGCGCTTTGCCGACGGCGAAGCGCCGGCTGGTAGGCCCGTTCATCTTCTTCGACCGGATGGGGCCGGCGATCCTGCGCCCCGGCCAGGCGGTCGATGTCAGGCCGCATCCGCATATCGGCTTGGCGACCGTCACCTATCTCTTCGACGGCAAGATCAGGCACAGGGATTCGCTCGGCACCGAAATGGTGATCGAGCCGGGCGACGTGAACCTGATGACGGCCGGCCGCGGCATCGTCCATTCGGAACGATCGCCGGAGGAACTGCGCGGCTCCGCGATGACGATGTCGGGCCTGCAGACCTGGCTGGCGCTGCCCGACGCCAAGGAGGAGATGGCGCCGGTCTTCGAAAACACATCCCGCGCGACGCTTCCCGAGTTCCGCGACGGCGGCGCGCATGGCCGCGTCGTCATCGGCGATTTCGACGGCGTGCGCTCGCCCGTGCGCGGCCACTCCGACACGCTCTATGCCGATATCCGGCTGGAGCCAGGCGGCGAGGTGCGCATCCCGGCCGATGCGGAGGAACGAGCGATCTATGTACTCGACGGCGACGTGTCGATCGCCGGCGACAAATTTCCGCCGGACCGGCTGCTGGTCTTCCGGCCGGGCGACGAGATTGTGGTTAACAGCGAGGCCGGCGCGCATTTCATGCTGTTCGGCGGCGCCTCGCTCGGCTCGAAACGGTACATCTGGTGGAATTTCGTCTCCTCCTCGAAGGAACGCATCGAGCAGGCCAAGAACGAATGGAAGACTGGCCGCTTCGACATCGTCCCGGGCGATGAGGACGAATTCATCCCGCTGCCGGAAAGCTGACGCGACAGCGCCGCACATTTACAAAATTCGGGCGTGAGCCTATCTCCGAAGCGAGAATTCAGGCAGGGCACGCCGCCGTGAACCCAAAACCCACCACGCCGCTGCTGGACAAGGCCGTTGTCCCGGCCGATCTGCGTAAGTTGACCGAGAAGCAGTTGCCGCAACTCGCCTCGGAACTGCGCGCCGATCTGATCGACATCGTCTCGCAGACCGGCGGGCATCTCGGGGCGGGGCTAGGCGTCGTCGAACTGACGGTCGCGCTGCATTATGTCTTCGACACGCCGGCCGATCGTGTGATCTGGGATGTCGGCCACCAGGCCTATCCGCACAAGATACTCACCGGCCGCCGCAGCCAGATGCGGACGCTCCGGCAGGAAAACGGCCTGTCGGGTTTCACCAAGCGGGCCGAGAGCGAATACGACCCGTTCGGTGCCGCGCATTCCTCGACCTCGATTTCGGCTGGCCTCGGCATGGCCGCGGCGCGTGACCTGAAGGGCGGCAAGAACAATGTGATCGCCGTGATCGGCGACGGCGCTATGTCCGCCGGCATGGCCTTCGAGGCGCTGAACAATGCCGGCGCGCTGGACTCCCGCCTGATCGTCATCCTCAACGACAACGACATGTCGATCGCGCCGCCAAGCGGCGCGATGAGCGCGTACCTGGCGCGGCTCGCGGTTGGAAAAACCTATTTCAGCCTGCGTGATTTCGGCAAGAAGCTGACCGCCTATCTCGGCAAGCGCGCCGATCGCGCCATCAAGCGAGCTGTCGAGCATGCGCGCGGCTACGTGACCGGCGGCACGATGTTCGAAGAGCTCGGCTTCTATCATATCGGGCCGATCGACGGACACAATCTCGAGCACCTGATCCCGGTGCTGAAGAACGTCCGCGACAATCACGACGGGCCGGTTCTGATCCATGTCGTGACGCAGAAGGGCAAGGGTTATGCACCGGCGGAAGCCGCCGCAGACAAATATCACGGCGTCAACAAATTCGACGTGATCACCGGCGCGCAGGCGAAAGCGCCGGCCAATGCGCCGGCCTATACGCGTGTGTTCGCCGACAGCCTGATCCAGGAGGCGCTGGAGGACGACAGAATAGTCGCCATCACGGCCGCGATGCCGTCCGGTACGGGCCTCGATGTTTTTGGCGAGGTGTTCCCGGGCCGGTTGTTCGACGTCGGCATTGCCGAGCAGCACGCCGTCACTTTCGCAGCGGGTCTCGCAACCGAAGGGCTGAAACCCTTCGCGGCGATTTATTCGACATTCCTGCAGCGCGCCTACGACCAGGTCGTGCACGACGTGGCAATCCAGAAACTGCCAGTACGATTTCCCATCGACCGCGCCGGCTTTGTCGGCGCCGACGGGCCGACGCATTGTGGCGCCTTCGACACGACCTATCTCGCCTCGCTGCCGGGCTTCGTGGTGATGGCCGCGGCCGATGAAGCGGAGCTGCGCCACATGGTGCGCACGGCGGTTGTCTACGATGAAGGCCCGATCTCGTTCCGCTATCCGCGCGGCAACGGCGTCGGCGTCGAGATGCCGGAGCGCGGCAAGGAACTGGCGATCGGCAAGGGCCGCATCGTCAAGGAAGGCACCAAGGTCGCGCTGCTGTCCTTCGGCACGCGGCTGGCCGACTGCCTGGTGGCGGCGGAAGAACTCGACGCGGCGGGGCTGTCCACCACCGTCGCCGACGCGCGTTTCGCCAAGCCGCTGGACGAGGATCTGGTGCGGCAGCTCGCCCGATCGCATGAGGTGCTGGTCACGGTCGAGGAGGGCTCCATCGGCGGCTTCGCCAGCCACGTGCTGCATTATCTCGCGCATGCCGGACTGCTGGAGACAGGCATCAAGGTCCGCCCGCTCGTCCTGCCGGACGAGTTCACCGAGCAGGCCAAACCGGAAAAGATGTATGCGGACGCAAGGCTCGATGCGGCAGGCATCGTGACGACGGTCTTTGCCGCGCTCGGCCGCGAGATTCGCATCCAGCGGGCCTGAGCCTCCCCTTGAATCAACCTGTGAACGGCTTGAATCTGCCTGCCCGCTGGCATTCCTAACCGGCTGTTTACGCTGACCTTTTGGTTTTTGCTTACCCTGTCCCTTGGCCGATTTTTAGCGCCCGATCGCTAGAACCGCTTCCAAGACAGGGAAAGTGACAACAATGAGAATGCTCGTGACTAGCACGGCGATTTTCGCCGCGCTCGCGATGCCGGCGACGGCGCAAAGCCGTCACGATCCCAAGCTGGAACAGGCCGCCGCTGCGATTGTCGCAGCCAAGATGGGCGAACTGCGCGGCGGTTTCGCCTATGACGTCGAACTTGCGAGGGTGATGCTCCCGGATTTCGGCCCGACCGGTTCGATCAGCCCGGCGCCGGCTTACAACGCGCTGCCGGTCAAGGAAGGCGCGGGTCTGGTTCCCGCGCTTGAGCGCCGGTCCGTCCGCATCGTTCTCTGACACCGCATCCTGGTAGCTTGCCTTCCACGGCGCGCTTCGCCATGGAAGGCCATGAGTTCCAAACCGACCGCCGAAAAGCCGAGGCTGGACGAGCTTCTCGTCCGGCGCGGCTTTTTCGCGAGCCGCTCGCGGGCGCGCGATGCTGTCGAACGCGGCACGGTGCGGCTGAACAGTGCCGTCGCAACGAAGCCCGGGTTGGCGGTCGCGGAGGATGCCGCGATCGAGGTTGACGATCCGGCCTCGGCCTATGTCTCCCGCTCGGCGCTGAAACTGATCGCTGCGCTCGATCATTTCGGCATCGATGTTTCGGGCAAGGTCGCGCTGGACATTGGCGCATCGACGGGCGGGTTCACGCAGGTGCTGCTTGAGCGCGGGGCAGGGCACGTCATCGCAATCGACGTCGGTCACGGACAGTTGCATGGGAGCTTGGCTGGCGATCGGCGGGTGACCTCCATCGAAGGGCTGAACGCGCGCGAACTGTCCTCCGCCAATCTTGCCGGACGAGCGCCCGACGTGCTGGTCTCCGACGTCAGCTTCATCTCGTTGAAGCTGGCGCTGCCGCCGGCGCTGGACCTCGCAGCGAATGGCGCTGACGGCATTTTCCTCGTGAAACCGCAGTTCGAGGCCGGGCGCGACGCCATTGGCAACGGCGGCCTGTTGCGCGATCCGAAGGACGGTCCGCGCGTCGCGGAAGAGCTGCGGCAATGGCTGGACACGCAGCAGGGCTGGCGCGCGCTTGGCGTCATCCCGTCGCCGATCGAGGGCGGGGACGGCAATCGCGAGTTCCTGCTGGCGGGGAGGAAAGACCGGTGAGCGCGACCTTCACCATCGCGCGGCTCGGCGCGCAAGGCGACGGCATCGCCGAGACCGAAACCGGTCCCGTGTTCATCCCGTTCACGCTGCCCGGCGAAAGGGTGACAGCGGCACGCGAAAAAGATCGTGCCACGCTGATGGCGGTTGTGGAGCCGTCGCCGCAACGCGTTGTGCCGGCATGTCGGCACTTTGGCGAATGCGGAGGCTGCGCGCTGCAGCACATGGAGCAGAGTGCCTATCTCGCCTGGAAACGCGACAAGGTGGTGCATGCGCTGAAGGGTATCGACGCGCCGGTCGCCGACATCGTGCCGTGCCCGCCCAACTCGCGCCGGCGTGTCGTGCTCTCGGCGCGGCGCACCGAAGCCGGCATGCTGCTCGGTTACAACCGGGCTCTCTCGCACCACATCATCGACATCGCCGAATGCCCGATCGCGGTGCCGGCGATCGAGGCGGCGTTGTCAAAGCTGCGTGAACTGGCTGCGCTGATCGCAGTGACACCGCAAGCCTTCCACATCGCGGTTACGGCAAGCGCCTCCGGTCTGGACGTAGCCGCGACGGGAGGCGGGCGCTTGAGCGACGCCGTGCGCCGCGCGGCGTCGGACTTCGTCATCCGCAACCGTTTCGCACGGCTGTCCGTGGATGGCGAGATCATCGTCGAGCCGGTGAAGCCCACAGTGGCGTTTGGTCCCGCGACGGTGGCGCCGCCGCCCGGCGCATTCCTGCAGGCCGTTGCATCCGCCGAGCAGACGATGGCGGATCTCGTCATCGGCCATATCGGAAAGGCGAAGCGCGTCGCTGACCTGTTCGCAGGCTGCGGTGCTTTCGCATCGCGGCTGGCGTCTGGCTCTGAGGTGCATGCGGCGGAAGGCGACCAGGCGGCACTTGCAGCGCTCGATCGTGCCGGGAAATCGCCTCCGGGGCTGAAGCGGGTGATCGCCGAAAAGCGCGATCTGTTCCGCCGGCCGCTGACTGCAAAGGAACTCGACGCCTATGGCGGCATCGTGTTCGATCCGCCACGCGCGGGCGCGGAAGACCAGTCGAAGCAGATCGCCAAGTCCGAGGTGCCGCTGGTCGCCGCCGTCTCGTGCAATCCGACGACACTGGCGCGCGATCTGAAAATCCTCATCGCCGGCGGGTATCGTGTGAAATCGGTGACGCCGATCGACCAGTTTCTCTGGTCGCCACATGTCGAGGCAGTGGCGCTGCTGGAGAAGCCGAGGCGACGGCGTTAGCGCGCGAGCAGGGCGTCAACGTAGCGCGGCACGACGACCGTGGCGGGACCGTGCTCGGCTTCGGCGAAATGGCTGATGCCTTCGGATGGTTCGAGATTGAGTTCGACCGTATGTGCGCCGGCGCGCCCGGCTTCCTTCACGAAGCCGGCGGCCGGGTAGACATTGCCGCTGGTGCCGATGGAGATGAAGAGATCGCACGCTGCGATCGCCGCATGGATGCGATCCATCTGATAGGGCAACTCGCCGAACCAGACGACGTCGGGCCGCATATGGCCGGCGCCTGCGCAAGACGGGCA
>Ga0335075_10017163_pt1 | contig 10778 bp, 13 predicted proteins | sample Lox_Sample_24_FD_206723 | JGI IMG/M metagenome (GOLD analysis project Ga0335075, IMG submission 206723) | Soil microbial communities from Loxahatchee National Wildlife Refuge, Florida, United States - Lox_Sample_2.4 | ecosystem: Environmental > Terrestrial > Soil > Wetlands | place: USA... | reverse complement strand
CCACGCAGGCGATCTTCGGCCGCACGTACGCGGCGGAGCCGGATGTGCTGATCCAGCAGCTCAAGGAGGACGAGGCGATCGCCGCCGCCGACACGCTGCTGCTCACGGTGCCCAATCAGCTCGGCGTCGACTACAACGCGCACGTGATCCACAGCATCCTCACCCATGTCGCGCCCGCGCTCGGCTGGCGAGATTCGTAGGCCCTTAGCAGCGCGGCGGTGACGTTAGGTGTCTGCGCTCGCGCTCGCGTGCGTGCCGGACTTGGCATCGCTGATTGCCGGAGAAACCGCGGCCAGGTAGCGGTTCAGTAGGGCCCGGTGGGCGGACAGGAACTCGGCGATGCTGACCAGAGCCGCGTCGGAGCACGCGGCGGCTTCGCTGAGCGTGCCGCGTATCACCGGCGCGAAAATCTCCTCGCCCAGTTCCTCGGACCGGGCGGTTTGCCGGACTAGGGTCCGGCGACGATGGCCCGGATCGGGCTCTCGGCGGGCGTAGCCCGCCGCCTCCAGCCGGTCCAGCACCGCGCTGGTAGCGCCCGTGGACATGCCCAGCCCAACCGCTAGCGCGGTCGGCGAGATCACCCCGGCCTGCCCGATGAGGTCCAGCGCGCGCAGGTCGGTCCGGTTGATGCCGAACCGGTGCGCTGCGTGCTGGTCGAGCCTGTCCTGAACCGTCGACAGCGCACGCAGCTCTTTCATCACCGTTTCGCCGAGGCGCTCGCGTCCGGAATCCGGCGGGGTTGACACAGCATCCATGCTCGCATATTACTCTACTCTAGAGGTGCTCGACTTTAGAGCTCAGATCGGTGGGACGGGGACTGATGGCTAGCTCAGATACCGACAACCGGGGTGCCGACGGTACTGCGGCAACCGTCATGACACAGCCGCAGGATCAGGCGGCCCACGTCAGCCGGCCCGGCCGCCGAGTGCGGACCGTCGGCGCGCTGGCCGGCATCATCGGCCCACTGCTGCTGGCGGCGTACTTCATCACCCCGGTGCTCGTCGGCTGGCCGTACGCGGGAGCGTCCCCCGAGAAGCTGATCGACTACGCCAACGCCCACCGGACGCTTTTTTACGGCGGGGGGTGGCTGCAGGCCACCGGGGCACTGCTGAGCATCGTGTTCTTCCTGGTCCTGCTGCAGCTCAGCGGAGCCCGCGGCACTCTAGCGGGCTCGGCCACCCTGATCGGATGCAGTCTGCTGCTGTCCGTCGTGATGATCGAGGCCGCCATGCTCGAGGCCGTGCCGATGGCCGCAGCGAACGGCGACCAGGCCACCGTCGCGACCGCGTTCGCCCTTAGCAACGGGGTGTTCGCGCGCATCTTCCCGCTCGCCCCGGCGCCGTTGGTCTTCGCCGGGACCGGGTTTGCGCTGTCCGGGACCAGCACCCTGCCCCGCGTGTTTCCCCGTACCGCAGTGCTGATCTCCGGGCTGTTCCTGATCGCTGGCCTCACGGCGGTATTCGCCACGGCCGGGCTGATCCTCGCCATCGTGATGTCGGTCGTGGAGGCTGTCTGGATCGTGGCCGCCGCCATCGCCTTTGCCCGGACGGCAGCATTCAGGTGATGACCCCGGCAGTTATGGGCTCATATCCCCAGGACGTCCCGCCTGCCTGATGCGACCGCCTCTGTCATGGCCGCCGCGACATCGCGGAGCTTGACATTCTGATCGTTGGACATTTTGCGGAGCACCGCGAATGCCTCAGCTGCGCTGCAAGTACGGGTGGCCATGATCATGCCGATTGCCTGGTCGATAACGGCTCGTGACGCCAGCGCCGTATTCAGATGGCCGATCAGCTCAGCCTGGCTTAGCCGTTGCAGTACGCCGCTCAGCAGCAGCGCCGCGGGGTCGACGAACTGCTTGGCAATCCGCTGCACTGTGGCGGGGAACAGGTTGCGCTCGTGCGCGTACAGGTTCAGGACGCCCACTACCTGGCCACCGACTTCGAGCGGGTAGGCGAGCACGCCATGGGCCCCGGCCGCCAGCGCCACTGGCGGGAAACCGCTCCATCTCTCCTGGTCCTCGGCGGAGAGGTCCTGCACCACTACCGGGGTGCCGGTGCGCAGGGCTTCCAAGCATGGACCGTCATCCCGCTGGTATTGCGCCTCGTCCACCGACGGTGGTATCTCGCCGGAGAAGACCACGGTTCTGAACTTCCCGTTCGCGGTAACCGTGATCCCGCAGCTGGGTCCATCGGGAACGACCACAACAGCCGTGCGCGCGAGGTGGAGCAGCGCTTCGTCCGCGTTCTCGACGGATAGCAGCAGAGCAGCTAGCTCCGTCAAGCCTGCGGTCGTTTCCGTGATCTCCGCGGACTGGTCAGTCATGGCTTTCTGACGATTTGCGCTCTGTGGATGCACCAAGCCTTAAACTATGGCTGGATGCTCGGCCTGGCAGTCCTCATACCCCGCGGGTGGGCCGAGATCCGCAGATCGATGCACTTGTAGCAGGCCAGTCAGGCAAGCGGCTTCCTGCGCCTCGGTTAACCCCGAGCGAGACCAGGAGGCTGTTTCCATGGACATGGCCATCATCATCCAGGACGCGTTGCAAGACTGCACGATTGTGCAGATTTGCGGTGAACTAGATATTTCGACAGCGCCTGACCTGCGCGAGCGGCTACTCGCCATCCTGAGTCGCAAGACGGTAAGCCGCCTCATCCTTGACCTGTCGAAGTTGGAGTTCATGGACTCCAGCGGCGTCGCCGTCCTCGTCAATACCGAGAGGCGCGCCAGATTGCTCGGCCGCACGGTGGTACTAGTCGCTCCGCAACGGCCGGTCTTGAGAGTTCTGCAGATCTGCGGCATCGACCACTGTTTTCCCATATTCGATGACATCAACGCCGCCGCCGTCTGGCCGCAAGCCGATCTTCCCGGGCCTCTGCAGTCCGGGGATGCGCCTGAGGCGGGTGACTCCGACTGCGCGCTTGCCTGACATCAGGCAGTTTCGCCGCGGCCTGCAGGGTAGTTCCGCATGATGGAGGCACCATGTCGGAGGCCGTGACAGACCCGGCGGTCATCACTCTGCCCAGGGAGATCGACTACACGAACTCCGAGAAGATCTGTGCTCAGCTCTGCTCAGCCATCGATGACGGAGTGGCCGTCGTTGTGGACATGACGCCGACCATCCGGTGTGACTCGTCGGGCTTCCGCATGCTCTTGGTGGTCCGGGACCGAGCTGCCGAGACCGGCGTGCAGCTGCGGCTAGCGGTCTCGGCAGACGGCCAAGTGCTCCGCGCGCTAGGCCTGATGGGGTTCGACCGTCTGCTGCAAATCTTCCCGAGCTTGCAAGAGGCGCTAGCTTTCGGCTGAACTTCGTCGCTCGGTAGAGGTAGCGCCGGCCGCGCTGGCCTCAGCTTTCGGGTGGCCTGCTTGCACAGCGGCTTCGCGCTCGACCTCGGCGTTCAGTTCGGCACCGACCAGCACTGCCAGGCCTGTCAGGTACAGCCAGAAAATGAGGATCACCACGCCGGCGAAAGCGCCGTACGTCTTGCCGTAAGAACCGAACTTTGACACATAGAAGGAAAATCCGACCGATGCGGCGAGGAAGATGACCGTGCCAGCAATACCGCCAGGGCTCAGCCACTGCCAGCGCGGGGTCTGTCGGTTGGGGCCATAGGAGTAATAAAAGGCGAACAGCAGGCTGACGAGAGCGACCGTGACCACCCAGCGGATGGCTGTCCAGGCGATGACGAATGCGGTGCCGGAGACTCCGACGTGCATCTCGATTCCGGTGCCTATGGCCTGGCCCAAGACGATCAGCGCGGCCGCTGCTCCGCCCAGGACGACCGTGCCAGCCATGAGTGGGAATGCTCGCAGTCGGCGCGGCAGGAACTTCCGGTCGACGGGCACCTCGTAAGCGACGTCCAGGCCCGTCTCGAGCGCCGCCATCCCGCCCGATGCGCTCCACAGCGTGACCACGATGCCGATGATAAGCGCGACCAGCGAGCTCTTAGATGATCTGCTGGCCGCTGTACTGACGGCCTGCGTGAACACCTGGGCCGCGCCTGGCGGCAGCGCTGTAGTCAGCCCGCTAACGAGACGATGCACAAGGCCGGCGCCGACGTGCACGAGGCCGGCCAGGCCGAGCAGCGCGATCAGGGCCGGGAACAGCGCGAGGAACCAGTGATAGGCAAGGCTGCCGGCCGTCATGCTGCATCGGTCCCGAATGAACTTTCTGCTGGTTCGCTTGAGCGCCGGCCTCCAGCCGCGCCTGCCCAGTTCAAGCGGCGAGTCCGGGCCGCCGGCCAGCTCGTTCGGCGGCGGAATGGCCGCATCTGGAGATGTGCTCATGTCGCGTCGCCTCCTCCCATCGTGCGCCGGAGCCTGTGGCGGCACGCCGCTTCGACCGCGATGTCCGCTGCTACCCGGCAACCGGGCGGGCTAACACGACCGATCCTGGGGACACTTGGTGTGACCTGGCGATGGCTGGGAAGCGCAACCCGGCTTAGCGAGCCAGTGCGCGTTCCAGCTGGGCCTTGGACATGCTGGAACGGCCCTTGATGTTGCGCTTACGGGCTTCGGCGTACAGCTGCTCCTTCGTCCGGCCGGCTGCCCCGGAATGCGACCGCAGTCCACCTCGCCTGCCCGAGGAGATGTCGCGCGTGGACGTCTTACCTGCAGTCCGGGACTCGCCAGAGCGGGCACGTTCCTTGTTCACGGTCCTGGCTGCGATCTCTGTTGCGCGCTTCGGGCTCTCCCCGCGCTCCTTCGCGCTTTCCTTGATGTGCTCGTACTGTCGCTCTCGTTTTGGGCTTGATCCGCGTGGCATGGGAGTCTCCTTTCCCGGAACATGACCAGCGGCTACGTGGCCACCATCGCCGCGCCGCTTGCGGTGCTCAACTACGGCACTGGGTGCAACGCCCCGCTGCTACCCGTCCGGCCGGTGGTCAACCACCAGAGGATGCGCGGCGCCGTTTAGCTCAGGCCCGCAGGGTAGTAGCCGCGCAACCGTGCCTGCCGGTACGACCGGCAGGAGTTTGGCGCAGGCCAACCCGGAGGGTCAGAATTGTCGACCGATGCCGGCGAGGGGAGAGATAACGGGATGCTCAGATCCGGCGTGGTCGTCATCGGCGCGCAGGACATGGACCGGGCCGAGCGGTTCTGGTGCTCCGCACTCGGCTACGAGGAGCGGTACCGCCAGGATGGTGGTGACTGGCGGGAGCTTCAGGCAAAAGTATTTAAGTTACTAATAGGCCATATTTAGGAAAAGCCTCAGATTTGCTTCCGGTAGCGCCGCATATGTACGCGCACGGTGGTGCCGGCCTCACCACTGCGCATCTCTACTCGGTCACAGACCTCGCGCACTAGCCACAGTCCACGGCCACCGCCGGACGCATCGGGGGCAGGCCGGACGTTGCCGGCCAGCGGATCGCTGATCTGTCCTCTATCCTCCACCTGGCAGACGACCTCATCAGAGTTGGCCCAGAATGTTACCGTGCCGGGCCCGTTGGTATGGGCCAGCGTATTCGCGGCCAGCTCGGCGATGGCGATGACCAGATCCTCGACTCGGTGGGGGGGCAGGCCAGCCCGGCGTGCCCTAGTTGCGATGAACTTCCGGACGCTGGTCAAGCTGCTCTCGTACCGGAGCGCCTCGGCCCCGTCGGGCGGCGCGCTCAGCGGCTGACCTGCCCAGGGCCCAGGCGGTCTCGAGCGCACCGACTCCTCCACTTCTCGCCCAGGCAGATCGCAGAGAACTGCGCCGATCGTTAGGCTGTCGATATAGATCGTGCCACTGGAAGCCCGGACAGACGTCGGTAGGTCCTCGTCTGAGAGGTTGTGCACAGATTTCAGGTCGAGGGAGCAATCCGTGCAGGTCGAAAGCGCCAAGGCGGCAGCGCCGGGCAGTCGGGCTGCGCTGGAGGACAGACTGCGGGACATCCAGGCTATTGCTGATGCCGCTCTCTCCCGCCTTGACGATCAGAAGCTGCTCACCGAGCTGCTTGAGCGCACTCGGGCCGTCTTGCACGCCGACACCGCCGCAGTACTGCTTCTCGATTACACGTCCGGACACCTGACCGCTGTCGCGGCGGCCGGGCTGGAGGAAGAAGTGCGGCAGGGTGTGCGTATTCCGGTGGGCCGCGGCTTCGCTGGCCGGATCGCCGCTGAGCACCGGCCAGTGATTCTCGATCGGGTCGACCATTCGACGGTGCTCAACCCGATCTTGCTGACCAAGGGCATCCATGCCCTGATGGGCGTGCCGCTGATTGCCCGCGGCAGGGTGATCGGCGTGCTGCATGTCGGCTCCCTCGCGCAGCGCCAGTTCACTAGCGAAGACGTTGAGCTGCTGGAGATGGCCGCAAGCCGGGCGGCGACCGCGCTAGCTTCCCTGATGGCGCAGGAGGACCGCGTCGCAGCGGAAGCATTGCAGCGCAGCCTGCTGCCGGGCTTGCTGCCAGCGGCGGTCTCGGCTGACCTGGCCGTGCGTTACGTGCCGGGCGCGGGGAAAGTGGGAGGCGACTGGTACGACGTATTCGGCGTGTCTTCCGGACACATGTGGGTGGTCATCGGCGATGTGACTGGGTCTGGACTGGCGGCCGCAGTGATCATGGGACGGATGCGCAGCGCGCTTCGCGCCTACGCTCTGGAACACGATGACCCGGCTGAAGTGCTGGCTCGGCTCGATCGCAAGATGCAGCATTTCGAACCAGGGGCACTCGCCACTGTGCTGTGCGCGGTATTCGACCCTGGCCTGGATCGGGTGCGCATGTGTTCTGCGGGGCATCTCCCGCCGATCATCGCCTCGCCAGGATGCGCTGCGGAAGTCGCCGAGATCCCGGCGGGCCTGCTGATCGGCGCTGCCCGCGCTGCCCGCCGCGAGACGGTAACGCTGCAGATCACGCCCGGCTCTGTGCTCTGCTTCTACACCGACGGCCTGATCGAGCGCCGCGGTCAGCTCATTGACGACGGTATAGCCCGCCTCTGCCGGGTGGTAAGGGCCGAGCCGCCCGAAGCTGCCTGCGCTGCGGTGATGGCCGCCCTCGTGGGCGGCGAACCTGTTCCGGACGACATCGCGTTGCTCATGCTCCAGTGCCACCCATCTGCGCTGCAGCCATGACCGCCGGAGATGACCAGCTTCGCTGGGAAAGCGGGCAAGCCGTGTTCAGGATGCCCGCTGAGATCGACGTCACCAACGCCAATCACCTCCGGGCGGCCCTGCGCGCCGCCGTCCGCCAGGCGACATCGGTGCTGATTATCGATATGAGTGCCACGACTTTCTGCGATTCGGCCGGTGTGCAGGCAATCGTTGATGCGTACAACCAGGTCGAGGCCCGCAACCAGAACGCTGTGGCCCCTACTCAGCTCCGGCTCGTGGCTACGGTGGTGCGGCGGATCATAACGCTCGTCGGGATCGACCAGCTGATCCCCGTTTATCCGACTCTGGAAGCGGCGCTAGCCGACTCCGGATAGGCCGCTAAGTAGCGGTCGGCTTGTGAGCGGGTTGTCCAGCAGCTTGCTTCTCGAAGACGTGGACGGCCTGCTCCACGGACAGGTTCTTGGTTTCTGGCAGATACCGCGAGACGAAGCCGATCGCGATCACGCACAGGACCGCGAATGACACCATCACCCAGGCCAGGCCGATGGCGTTATGCCAGGCAGGGAATGCCTCGATGAGTGCGTAGTTGGCCAGCCAGTCAACGCATGCTGCGATGGCCGCCGCCCGGCCGCGAACGGCGGTCGGGAAGACCTCGCCCTGGATCAGCCAGCCGGTTCCGCCGACGCCAATCGCGAATGACGTGATGAAGAACGAGAAGCCGACCATGACAACGACTGTCTTGGGAATGTCGGTAAGGAATGCTACGCCTGCTGCCGCGACCAAGATGAAGACCGTCATGCCGGCGTAGCCCCAGATGGCCAGTGGTCTGCGTCCCTTTTTGTCGATCCACTTGAACGCGAAGTAGGTCGCGACCACGTTGACCGCGCCCAGGATCGCCGTCACCTCCACGCCGGCAACAGCGGCACTCACAGCGTTGTGGCCGCTCTCGAAGAAGCTCGAGAGTATCTGCGGGCCGTAGTAGAACGGGACATTGATCCCGGTGATCTGCTGGAAGATGAAGAAAACGCAGACAACTATGAGCGCTCGCCGAACTCCAGCGGTCCACTGTGTCTTGCGCCGCCGCTGTTGCTCGCCGGCTCGGAGCTGGTCTGCGGCCTGCCGTACTTCGTCGTCGGTGACTTCCATGCCCAGCCGGATGAAGGCTTTCCTCGTCTCGTCGAGGCGCCCGTGCAGCATCAGCCATCGCGGCGATTCGGGCATCTTCGATCGCAGCGCAACGGCGACGAGCGCAGGGAGGCCGCCGATTCCGAGGATGAGCCTCCAGTCAAGGTTGCCGGCGGAGCTCGGCGCGGCCTTGAGGATGATCACGGCGACGAGATACGACACGAGAATGCCGACGGTGATCATCCACTGCTGGATGATGCTCAGCTGGCCGCGGCGGTTCCGTGGGGCGAATTCCGCGATGTAGGCGGTGGCGATCGCTGAGTCGGCTCCGATAGCGAGCCCGATGAGCGTTCGGGACGCGAGCAGCATAAACGCGCTGACGGTGATCGCTGACAAGATGGCGCCGACGGCGTAGATGGCAGCGTCGGTGATCAGCAGGAACTTGCGTCCGAAATGGTCGGTCAGCGGCCCTGCGATGAGCGCTCCTGCCGCGGCACCAAGCGAGGCCCCGGCTACGAGATATCCCGTCGCGAAGCTGGACAAGTGGTAGGGAATGAAGTCGAGAGCTGAGCCGATGTTGGATGTGTCATACCAGAATAGGAATCCGCCGACGCATGCAAGGACGGCCAGATACCAGTAAAAGCTGGTAGGTATGCGCGAATCCAGATCGGCAAGCACGTCGCGCCCGGCAGGCTCGGCGGGCCGAGTCTCCGTCGCCATCCGACCACCCCCCTCGCCTCGACCGAAGCTGCCTGCACATTCCCCGCTCGCCTGCTGGCAAGCGGCCGCGCTGTTCTTGGCGCCGCTATCGGCGCGGTCTTCCCTGATGAATTCGAGGTAAACGCAGGCCGGGCAGCAGCGCATATGAGTCCGCTCGCCGACAAGGCCGGATCGGCACAACTGTTTACAGGTGCCGAAGCGATGCGTGAGTTCCGGCGTGAGGGAAGGAACGAGGCAGCGAAGACCTGTCACGATCTTGGAGGTGCGCGGTGATGCCGTATACGGATGGCGAGTACTTCGCCGTATTGCTCAATGCAGCCATGCAGGCAGAGGCTGCAGGCGACTACGGCATAGCCGCTGCGCTGGTGATCCGGGCTTGGAACACCGAGCTCATTAGTGTGGGCCGGAACGCGATTCTGTCGTCTCGTGATCCATTGGGACACGCTGAGATCAACGCTATCCGCGGCATCCAGTCGGTGCTCGCGAGTCAGCGCGCTCATCAGACGCAGCAAGCACAGCCGTGGACGGGCGGGCTGCCAGGTAGTTCAGGTTCAGCGACCGCCGTTTATTACCGGCCAGCCCAAACGGCACTGTCGCCGGGTGCGACCGAGTCCGTGCTCTACACAAGCCTTGAACCGTGCCCTATGTGCACGGTGGCCATCCTCAGCTCGCACATTGAGCGGGTCGTCATCGCGGCACCGGACGAGCGTGGTGGCGCCCTCGCGCCTGAGCGGTTGGCCAAGCTGCCGCCCGCCTGGTCGTCCCTCGCCGCTGAGCAAGGACTCACTGTGGCCTTCGAATCCGCTGAGAACGCGGCGCCTGTTGCGCCGGAGCTAATGGCCCGCCTGAGCCGTGTGTTCTGGGATACCAAGGACGCTCGGGATGCCGAGGTCTCGCAGGGTGTGCTCTTGCACGACGACATCGCCTCCGCCATTGCCGAGATCGTTCGGTGATCCCGGCGGGGCCCTCCTTATCGGCATGCCTTAGGCCGAAGAGCTGCTGCGCTGCCTGCGGGCAGCTGAGTGGGGTCGAGGAACACGTGCGGAATGACTGAGAGTTGCGCGGAGAGGCGGTCATCGATCGAGTCCGCCACGTCCTCGGCGCTGTCTGCGCTGAGGTCGTCGTCGAATGCAACCTTGGCCGCGACGATGAGGTGATCCGGGCCGAGGTACATCGTCAGAAGATCCAGCACGGCACTTATGCCCTCGGTGGCCTCGATCTGTGATCGGATCACGGCTAGGTCGCCTGGATCGGCTGCCTTGCCGATCAGCAGTTCGCGGTTCTCCGCCCCAAGCCGGATCGCCGCTGCGATCAGCAGGGCGCCGATCGCGATCGACGCGCCGGCGTCATAGACCTCCGACCCGGTCAGCTGTCGTAGCAACAGTCCTGCGAAGGCCAGCAGCAGACCGACGATGGCAACGGAGTCCTCGAATAGGGCCGCCTTCACCGTCATGTCGGGGCTGGAGCGGATGTGCTGCAGCAAGCCAACCTGCCGCTGCCGGGCCTGACGGCGGGTCTGCCAGGTCACGCGGACGAGCGAAGTGCCCTCGGCGATTACCGCGGCGGCGAGCGCCAGGTAAGCAAACAGCAGCCCCCGGCTGCCAGCGCTGCGGTGCAGCGCCATGATCCCCTCGAAGACCGAGAAGCCGCCCCCGGCGATGAAGATCCCGAAGGCGGCGAGTAGCGACCAGAAATACCGTTCCTGGCCGTATCCGAACGGATGCTCAGCGTCGGCCGGGCGCTGGGCCTTGTGGACGGAGGTGAGCAAGAATCCCTGGTTTAACGTGTCTGCCACCGAGTGCGCGGCTTCGGCCAGCATGGCGCTGGACCCGACCAGGATGCCAGCGGCCAGCTTGACAAGAGCCACGAATAGGTTCGCGGCACCGGCAATCAGTACCGTCCG
>Ga0335075_10017162_pt1 | contig 10778 bp, 10 predicted proteins | sample Lox_Sample_24_FD_206723 | JGI IMG/M metagenome (GOLD analysis project Ga0335075, IMG submission 206723) | Soil microbial communities from Loxahatchee National Wildlife Refuge, Florida, United States - Lox_Sample_2.4 | ecosystem: Environmental > Terrestrial > Soil > Wetlands | place: USA... | reverse complement strand
ACTCCGCCGACAGCCCCGTCATCGCCGGCCTCGCCCGCTCCGGCCGCGAGGACATCCTCCGCGCCGCCGAGGCGGTCCGCCCCGCCGCCCGCCCGCGCATCCACAGCTTCCTCAGCACCAGCCCGCTTCACATGAAATACAAGCTCCGAATGGAGCCCGATGCGGTGCTCGAGGCGGTCGCCAGCTCCGTCACGCTCGCCCGCCGCTTCACCGACGATGTCGAATGGTCCGCCGAGGACGGCAGCCGCACCGATCCCGACTTCCTCTGCCGCTGCGTCGAGGCCGCGATCGCGGCCGGCGCCACCACCATCAACATCCCCGACACCGTCGGCTACGCGCTGCCCGAGGACCTCACCCGCATCTTCACCATGCTGCGCGAGCGCGTGCCCGGCACCGATCGGATCATCCTCTCCACCCACAATCACAACGATCTCGGCCTCGCCGTCGCCAACACCATCGCCGCCATCCGCGCCGGCGTCCGCCAGGTCGAATGCACGATCAACGGCATCGGCGAGCGCGCCGGCAACGCAGCACTCGAGGAGATCGTCATGGCGCTCCGCACCCGCCGCGACGCAATCCCCGCCGAGAACGCCATCGCCACCGAGAACATCCTCCGCACCTCGAAGCTCCTCTCCACCATCACCGGCTTCGACGTGCAGCCCAACAAGGCGATCGTTGGCCGCAACGCCTTCGCCCATGAAGCCGGCATCCACCAGGATGGCGTGCTGAAGCACGCCGGCACCTACGAGATCATGACCCCCGAAAGCGTCGGCTGGACACGCTCGAGCCTGGTCATGGGCAAGCATTCCGGCCGCGCCGCCTTCCGCGACAAGCTCAAGGCGCTCGGCTACGACGAGATCGGCGACAACCAGCTCAACGACGCCTTCCGCCGCTTCAAGGAGCTCGCCGACCGCAAGAAGGTCGTCTACGACGACGACATCGTGGCCCTCGTCGACGACGAGGTGATGCGCGACCGCGACCGCATCCGCTTCGTCTCGCTCGACGTGCATGCGGGCTCGAAGGCCAAGCCCACCGCGACGCTCGAAGTCGAGGTGGACGGCGAGATCCTGAGCGCCACCGAATTGGGCGACGGCCCCGTGGACGCGACCTTCCGCGCCATCCACGCCCTCTTCCCCCACTCCTCGGTCCTCCGCCTCTATTCGGTCGGCGCCGTCACCGAAGGCACGGACGCCCAGGCCCGCGTCACCGTCCGGCTCGAGGAGAACGGAAAGCTCGTGGACGGCCAGGGCGCGGACACCGACACCATCGTCGCCTCCGCCCGCGCCTACCTCCACGCGCTCAACAAGCTCCTCGTCAAGCGCGCCCGCACCGAGCCCAAGGCCCTCTCCGCCTGAGGCCAGGGGGCTTCGCCCCCTGGACGGGTCCCAACGCGCACGCGCGTTGGGTGCCCGACCCCATCCCTTCTTCGGCTTACGCGGCGGTCACATCAGCGCGCCCGCGAGATGCAGCGCCTCGTGCCGCTCCGCCTGCGCCGCCATCCGCACCGCGGCGTTGGGCGCGCCATAGTGCTGATATCCGCCGCGCCGCTCGACCACCTCGAAAAAGAACCGCTCGGCAAAAAGATCGGTGTAGGCGTGCAGGAACTCGCCATGCTCGTCGCGGTCGTAGAGCAGGTCGAGGCGCCGCAGCTCCGCGAGAAACGCCTCGTCGAGTCCCCACCGCGCCGCGATGTCGTCGTAATAATTGTCCGGAATGGCGAGCATGCGCGCGCCCAGCGCCGCCATGCGCTCGATCGCGCGCACGATGTCGCCCGTGGCGAACGCGATGTGCTGCACGCCGGCGCCGGCGTAGGTGGAAAGAAAACGGCCGGTCGCGGTTCGCCGGCTCTCCGAGGCGTTCAGCGGCAGGCGCAGGCGGCCCTCGGGGCTGACCATGGTACGGCTGAGGATCAGCCCGTAGGGGTCGGGCAGCTCCCAAAGCGGCTCCGCGCGCAAACCGAAAACCGCGCGGTAGAACAGCACGAAACTGTCCATCCGCCCGAACGTCACGGCCTGCGCCACATGATCCACTTCGTTCAGCATGGTCTGCGCCGCGGCCTCGGGGAACAGGCGGAAATCGTCGTAGATGCTGCGTCCCGCTTGCTCGGGCCCAACCACGTGAATGAGCGTCCCGTCGGGCGCGCGCACCGCCGGCATCTCGTGCTCGCCTTCGGCCCGCTTCTCGTGCCAGGCAGGAGAGAGCAGCACCTCCGCCCGCGCCAGCGTGCGGCCCACATCGTCCACGCGCAATCCCATGGCGCACACCGAAGGTCCGTGCATCTGGAAATGCTCGGCCGCGGCGCTGTCCTGTTCGCCGTTGAGGGCGAGGTTGACTCGGCCCTGGCGGAACAGGTCCACCGACTTGGTGCGATGGCGCCCGGCATAGCGGAAGCCGAGCGTGCGCAGGAACTCGCCGAGCGCGCAGCCGGAGTCCTCGTCCACCGCGAATTCGAGGAACGCGACGCCGTCGAGCACGGGCGGGGAGGGGAGGCGGGCCGCGCCCGCCTCGGCCTCGAGCAGGAGCAGCGAGCGCAAGCCGTCGCGCGCGGTCTGCCGCGCCGGCGCGGCGCGGAACTCGTCGTTGAACACTTCGAGCGAGAGCGGGCCGCGATAGCCGGAGGCAAGCACGGCGCCGAGAAAGCCCGCCACCGGAAGCTGGCCCTGGCCGGGGAAGTTGCGGTAATGCCGGCTCCAGGACAGCGCATCGAGGCTGAGCTTCGGCGCATCGGCGAGCTGCACGAAAAAGAGCTTCTCCGCCGGCACCGCGGCGATCCCGGCCGGATCGTCCTCCAGAGCGAGCGTATGGAAGCTGTCGACGATCAGGCCGAGCGCAGGGTGGCTGGCCCGCTGCACGATGTCCCAGGCCTGCCCCCAGCGCCTCACATGCCGCCCCCAGGCCAGTGCCTCGTAGCCGACGCGCAGGCCCCGCCGGGCCGCGCGCTCCGCCATCTCGCCGAGATCGCCGGCCGCGCGGGCCGCATCGCCGAGAGCGGCGGGCTGCGTGTTGCTGCAGACCAGGACGAGGTCGGTGCCGAGCCCCTCCATCACGTCGAACTTCCGCTCGGCGCGGCCGAGGTTGCGCGCGCGCTGCTCGTCCGGCATCGCCTCGAAGTCGCGGAAGGGTTGGAAGAGCGGGATCGCAAGTCCGAGCCCGTCGGCGATGCGCCGCACCTCCGCCGGCGAGCCGCTGAACGCGAGCAGGTCGCTCTCGAAAATCTCGACCCCATCGAAGCCGATCGCCGCCGCCGCCTCCAGCTTCTCGGGCAGCGTCCCGCTGAGGCAGACCGTCGCGATCGACTTGGGGAGACCGGCGCCGCCCTGCATCGTGGCTGTCCCTTGGCTCAGACTCCGCGCGGCTCGAAGAGGTGCGCGAGCCCATAGATCCCGCTGGTGCGGTTGGGGGCCATGTTCGGCAGCGCCGTCAGCGTCTCCTCGATCGTCGGCATCGCCTCTTCGGCCCCGTGCCGGCTGGTCGTCTCGATCAGCACCACGGCGTCGAAGCTTCCTTCGCCCGCGCGCAATTGCCGTTCCATGCTCTGCACGCCGGTGACCTCGGGATCGACGACGCCGATATGCACCCCCATCACCCCGTCGAGCCCGTGGATCTCCGCCGCCGCCGCCGTGCTCGCCTGCTTCTCGAGCCCGCGCTCCGGCTCGGAGAGCGAGAGCCGGATGGTGGCGATGAAGCCGCCGACGCCCTCGCTGCGGCTGGCGACGATGCGGCAGGCGCCGCGGATATAATTGAGGAGCTTCGGGAACATCTTCTGGGTCCACGGGCTCGGCGCGTTGAGCCGCGCGAGGTAGTCCGGCCCGTTCAGCACCGCGAGCGTCCGCGTCGGGTAGAGCGCGAAATAGCGATGGAAGCTCCGCTCCCAGGCGATATAGCGCCGCCCGCCGAGGAAGCCGGGCACGCCCACGCGCTCGGGCATGTGCTCGCGCATGTACCAAACATTGAACTCGTCCTCGAGGTCCGGCGGCACGTCGTTCCAGACGGCGAGGAAGGCCTCTCCGGGCAGGGACATCGATGGGGTTTCCGGTCAGGTATCGAAGGCGCGCCACTCTAGCGGCCCCGCCCCGCCCGCTGCCAGCCTGCCGGTGCGGCACGCGCCGGTTGCGCTGCCCGCCCCGCGATGGCATGGGCATCGCATCCCGGCACGGAGGGGCCCCATGCTCGAGCGCTGGTATCAGCGCGTGATCGCGCTCGCGAGAAGCCCATACGCCGGCTGGTGGCTGTTCGCCGTCGCCTTCGCCGAGGCGAGCGTCTTTCCCATCCCGCCCGACGCGCTCCTCATCCCGCTCGCCCTCGCCCGGCCCAGCCGCGCCTGGCGCTTCGCCGCCATCGCGACCGCCGGCAGCGTCATCGGCGGCGCGCTCGGCTACCTGATCGGCTATGCCCTGCTCGACCGCCTGGCCCGCCCACTCATCCATTTCTACGGCTACGACCACGCCTTCGCCGCCTTCCAGGCGCTCTACCGGCGCTGGGGCCTCTGGGTGATCCTCGTCAAAGGCTTCACCCCCATCCCCTACAAGATCGTCACCATCGCCTCGGGCGCCGCCGCCTTCAGCTTCCCGCTCTTCATGGCGGCGAGCCTCGCCACCCGCGGCGGCCGCTTCTTCCTCATCGCCTTCCTGCTCGGCCGCTGGGGCGAGGAGGTGCGCGACTTCATCGAGCGCCGCCTCCACCTGGTCTTCGCCCTGCTGCTCCTCGGCATCGTCGGCGGCTTCGCCGCGCTCAGATTCCTGTAAGGAACCTCGCGTCGAGATCGCCGAGGCCGCCGCAGCCGATCAGCGCGAGGTCGCGGTCGATCTCCTCCGAAAGGAGCGCGATCGCGTGCCGCGCACCCATCTCGCCCCCCAGCGCCGCCGCATAGATGAAGGGGCGGCCGAGGAAAACGAAGTCGGCGCCGAGTGCCAGCGCCTTGATCACGTCCGTGCCCCGCCGCACGCCGCCGTCGAGCATCACCGTCATCTCGCCGGCCTCTTCTTTCACGCCGGCAAGCGCATCCAGCGAAGCGACCGAGAAATCGAGCTGCCGCCCGCCATGGTTCGAGACGATGATCCCGTCGAACCCGGTTTCCTGCGCTCTCCGCGCATCCTCCGGCGCGAGCAGCCCCTTCAATACGAGCTTCCCCGCCCAGCGCTTCCTGATCCACGCCATGTCGACCCAGGAGAGCGCGTCGCGACTGCCGAAGGAGCGCTCGGCATTGGCCGAGAGCACGGGCGCCCCGCGGCTCGCCGCCATGTTCTCGAAGTGCGGCATCCCGTTCTTCTTCAGCGTCGCGAGCCAGGTTCCGAACAGCCATCCCGGATGGATCAGGCTCTCGTACGCGAGCGTCGGGCTCGGCCGCAGCGGCAGCGACCAGCCGTTGCGCACATTGTTCTCGCGGTTCGCCGGCACCGGCACGTCCGCGGTGACGACCAGCGTCCCGTACCCGGCCCGCCCGACGCGCTCGACCAGCGCGCCGATATGCACCCGGTCGCCCGGGATATAGGCCTGGAACCAGGCGTTGGGGTTGGCCGCGATGACCGCCTCGAGCGGAACCAGCGAGGCCCCGCTCAGCACGTAGGGGATATTCGCCGCCGCCGCCGCCCGCGCGAGCTGAAGGTCCCCCTCGAACGCCGCCAGCGCCACGCCGCCCATCGGCGCGACCCCGAAGGAAGAGGCGTAGCCATGGCCGAAGAGCGTTGTGGCCTGGCTCCTCGCGCTCGTGTCCACCAGCACGCGCGGCAGCAGCCTCCGGCGCGCGAACGCGGCGCGATTGCCTTCGCGTGCTTCGTTGGTCTCGACGCCGCCCGAAATGAACCCGAACAGGAAGCGGGGCAAACGGCGCCGCGCCGCCGGCTCGAGATCCTCGAGCGAGAGCACGCCGCGCACGCCCCGCGGCAGCACGCCCTCCGGGCGCGGGATGCCCGAAGGATAGCGGGAAGGAAAGTTCGCACGGACAACAGGCGGCGCTCTCGTCTCATCCATGCTCGCCGCCATCGTCGCTCGTCTCTTTCCCGGCACCTTCGCCCCCATGCAAAGAGGATTCCGCCCGCTTGCCAAGACCCCCAGGGCGCTTTCCTGTTCCCCCCGCGCCAGCGGATGTAAAACCCGTTCACATGACCTTCCGCTCCCACCGTCACGCCGCCCGCGACGCCTACCACCACGGCAATCTGCGCGAGGCGCTGATCGCGACGGTGCTCGACCTCATCGGCAAGCACGGGCCGGCCGGCTTCTCCTACGCCGATGTCGCGCGCGCCGCCGGCGTCAGCCCCGCGGCGCCCTATCGCCACTTCCGCGACCGCAACGCGCTGATGGCCGAGGTGGCCCGGCGCGGCTTCGAGCGCTTCGCCGCCGATCTGGAGGCCGCCTGGAACCAGGGAAGGCCCAATCCGGTGGCCGCGATGGAGGCCTGCGGCCGCGCCTATCTCGGCTTCGCGCGCCGCGAGCCCGCATCCTACGCCGCGATGTTCGGGGCCGGCGCCACCGCCGCCGACGATCCCCCCCTCCGCGCCGCCGCGGACCGCGCCTTCGCCGTCCTGCGCCGCGCGGCCGAAGCGATCGCCGCCACCTATCCCGGCCCCGAGCGTCCGCCCGCCCTCATGGTCGCCCTTCATCTCTGGGCCGAGGCGCACGGCATCGCCTCGCTCTTCCTCGCCCCCGAAGGACCTCGCCGCCCGCTCCCGATCTCGCCCGAGGAACTGCTCGAGGCGGCCCTCCTCGTCTATCTCCGCGGCCTCGGCCCACTCCACGGCAAGGCCGGCACCGCTTCCTGACCCCAGCCCGAATCCCCCTTGCGCCCCGATGTGAATGTGCTTAACATTCACATCACCCTCCCCCAGGAGACCGCCCATGTTCCTCCTCGAGAAGATCGATCAGATCGGCAAGCCCGCCTGGATCGCGCTCACCATCGTGGGCTTCTGGCTCGCCTGGCCGCTCGGCCTCGCGACGCTCGCCTTCGCCGGGCTCAGCGGCCGCATCTTCCGCCTCGGCTGCGCCGCGCCCGGCCGCTGGTACAACACCGAAAACGCGCCGCGCCGCGTCGGCTGCGGCTGGCGCCGCCGCATGCGCCACGACACCAGCGGCAATGCCGCCTTCGACGATTACCGCGCCGAGACCCTCCGCCGGCTCGAGGACGAGCAGCACGAATTCCTCGAATATCTCGAGCGCCTGCGCCGCGCCAAGGACCGCGAGGAATTCGATCGCTTCATGGCCGAGCGCCGCGACCGCCCGGAGCCGACGGAGCCTCCCGAACCCGCCTGACCGCTGCCCTCAATCCCCGCCGATCAGGCTCCGCACCGCATGGAGATCCGCCGCTACTGCCAGGCAGAGCGCGCGGATCTCAGGCGTCGGCGTCAGAACGTCCGGCACCATCACCGCCATCATGCCGGCAGCATGCGCCGCCCGGATCCCGTTGAACGAATCCTCCACGGCCAAACACCGTTCCGGCACCGCGCCAAGGAGGCTCGCCGCCTTGAGAAAGACCTCCGGGTGCGGCTTGCCCTGCACGACGTCATCGCGCGTCACGACCACGGCAAGCCTCGCCGCGAGCCCCGAGCGGGCGAGATGGCGCGTCGCCGCCCGCCGGCTCGCCGAGGTCGCGATCGCCGCCGGCACCGCCCCCGCCTCCAGATGGTCGAGCAGCTCCGCCACGCCCGGCTTGAGCCGGATCCCCTCGGCGAGCAGCGCCTCGCAATACTCGTCATAGAGCCGGTCGTACTCGTCGAACGGAAAGCCGGGCCCAAGATGCTCCCTAAGCATCCGGTCGCTCTCCTTGCCCGGAATCCCGATCAGCGAATGGACGAACCCATCGCTCACCGCAAACCCGACGGCGCCGACCGCCCGCCTCAACGCCGTATGATAAGCCCACTCGGTGTCATGCAACGTCCCATCCATGTCGAGGATCACGGCATCAATCGACTTCATGCGCGACATCTACCGGAAAGCCGGACCTTCAAGGAAGGCCAAGGGGGGACAGCGTCCGCCTGCGCACGTCGCCCATGGTGATCCTCAGCCATTGCTCCATGGGTTGATCAATCGGATGCCGAGGGCATCGAAGTCCGAGACATTGCGGGTGACGAGGGCGAGATCGTGGCGTTCGGCGGTTGCCGCGATGAACGCATCCATGCTCCCGACCGGACGCCCTGCCGCCTGCCCACGCGCCATGACACGCCCCCAGGAATTGGCGGTCTCGGCGTCGACCGGCAGCACGCGTGCCTCGAAACGTGCCGGCACCTGCTCGGTCAGCCAGACATCGAGCCGGTCGCGTCGGCCGCCAGCCGGCAACCTCTCGATGCCGTGGCGCAATTCCGCCAGCGTGACGACGCTGATGAACACGCGATCCTCGTCCGCCTCCGCGAGCCAGGTCACGACCCCGGTATCGGGGCGCGGCTTCGTCCACTCGGAGACGACATTGGTATCGAGCAGGAAGTTCACAGATCGACCTCGCGCGGACCATCCTTCGTCCGAGGGGCCTTGAGGCTCGAGCCCCGCAAGGGAGACTCCGCGAAGAACTCGGCCAGATTTCCGGGGCGGCGGGTCTTCCGCTCCCACTCCTCCGCGGACACCACCACGACGGCGGTGTGACCATTCTTCGTGATGGTCTGCGGACCACTCGTCCGTGCCTTGTCGACGAGCTCGCTGAACTTCGCTTTCGCTTCGGCGACCGTCCACGTCCCGATGCTCATGGCCACTGTCTCCAAGGCCAAAATCACTATGGTCATAATAGTCATTTCGTCGCATTCGGGCAAGGACCTCGAGGCGCATCGTCCTCAGCCGCATGGCGCAACCGGCCGCCAAAACGAACGGGTTCCAAGGGCCGAGCCCTTGGCCTTCCTTCGGTCGTTGGTCTCAGCAGATTCGCGGGAGCTGTTCGCCGCTCGGGAGATCGAGAACGCGCGCCCCGCCGATCATTCCCTCCAGCAGCACGCCGTTTCCTTGGCTTGCTTCCACGCGGCCGATGATGGCGGCCTCGCCGCCGTCCGGCGCCTGCCGGAGGATGGCGAGCGAAGTTGCGGCTGCGTCGGTGGGAACGAAGGCGACGAAGCGTCCTTCGTTCGCGACGTAGAGCGGATCGAGCCCGAGGATCTCGCAGGCCCCGCGCACCGGATCGGAGACGGCGATGGCGGTGGAATCGAGAAGGATATCGACGCGGGCCGCCTCCGCGATTTCCACGAGTGACGTAGCCAGCCCCCCGCGCGTCGGGTCGCGCAGGCAGTGAAGCGGGATTCCGGCCTCGATCAGCGCCATCACCGTCGCGGCAACCGGTGCCGTGTCGCTCGCGATCTCGCCTTCGAACCCGAACCCTTCGCGCGCCGCCATCACCGCGATGCCGTGCCGCCCGATATCGCCGCTCAGCAGCACGGCGTCGCCCGCCCGTACTTCGTGCGGCGCCGGCGCGCGCGCCACGCGGACGGCGCCGATTCCCGCGGTGTTGACATAGAGCCCGTCGCCCCTGCCGCGCTCGACCACCTTGGTATCGCCGGTCACCAGCCTGACCCCCGCGCGCTCGGCGGCCTCCCGCATCGAGGCCACCACGCGGCGCAGCACCTCGATCGGCAGCCCCTCCTCGAGCACGAAGCCGACGCTCAGATAAAGCGGCTCCGCTCCGCACATCGCGATATCGTTGACCGTGCCGTTGACGGCGAGCCCGCCGATATCGCCGCCCGGGAAGAAGAGCGGCCGCACCACATAAGAATCGGTCGTGAAGGCCAGCCGCGCGCCGCCGACATCGAGCACCGCGCCGTCATGGCTCAGATCGCCGGCCGAACTTGCAAAGGCCGGGCGAAAAATGCCGTCGATCAGCCGGTGCATGACGAGTCCGCCCCCGCCATGCGCCATCTCGATCACCTCGTTCTCCACTGCCGGGATGGGGCAGGCGAGGGCGATCGCGCGGTCTTCGCTCACAGGGCGGCTTCCTCGCGCGCCCGGCTTCCGGCCGCGCGGCGATAGCGGTAATAAGCGGCACAGGCTCCTTCCGAGGAGACCATCGTCGCCCCGAGCGGCCGCTCGGGCGTGCAGCGCGTCCCGAAGGCCGGGCAATCGGGCGGCTTGCGCACGCCCCGCAGAATCTCCCCCGAGATGCACTCGTTTTGCCGCTCGGGAGCGAGGCCGGTCACGTTGAACCGGAGCCGCGCGTCGAACGCGGCGAATTCGGGTGCGAGGCCGAGCCCGCTTTCGGCGATCTCACCGATGCCGCGCCAGCGCTGCCTCTGCACCGCAAAGACCCGGCGCAGAAGCTCCTGCGCCTTGCGGTTGCCCTCGCGCCGCACGGAGCGGCTGTACGGGTTCTCCACCTCGGACCTTCCCTCCTCGAGCTGGCGGATGCAGAGATAAATCCCCTGCAGTATATCGAGCGGCTCGAAGCCGGTGACGACGATCGGCACGCGATGGCGCCGCGCGATCGGCTCGTATTCGGAGCATCCCATCACGGTGCAGACATGCCCCGCCGCGAGGAAGCCCTGCACCCGGTTATCGGGCGCGGCGAGCAGCGCCTCGATCGCCGGCGGCACCAGCACGTGCGAAACGAGCAGCGAGAAGTTCCGGATCCCCTCGCGCGCCGCCTGCGCCACCGTCATGGCACTTGCCGGCGCCGTCGTCTCGAAGCCGATCGCGAAGAACACGACCTCCCGCTCCGGCGTCTCGCGCGCGATGCGGAGCGCATCGAGCGGCGAATAGACCATCCGCACATCGGCCCCGCGCGCCTTCGCCCCGAGCAAGCTCGCCTCGTTCCCCGGCACCCGGAGCATGTCGCCGAAGGAACACAAGATCACCTCGGGCTCGCGCGCGATCGCGAC
>Ga0335075_10017159_pt1 | contig 10780 bp, 11 predicted proteins | sample Lox_Sample_24_FD_206723 | JGI IMG/M metagenome (GOLD analysis project Ga0335075, IMG submission 206723) | Soil microbial communities from Loxahatchee National Wildlife Refuge, Florida, United States - Lox_Sample_2.4 | ecosystem: Environmental > Terrestrial > Soil > Wetlands | place: USA... | reverse complement strand
ATGATCAGTTGCAGGATAGAATAGCTGAACCTTATCCACAGATCCCAATACGATGGTGAAGTTTGACTTGAGCGAGAGAGCCGTGTGCTTTGGCCCGGCCGAAGCTGATATTCCGCGTCTCATCGCCGAATCGAGGCCCGCTCTTCTCAAGGGTGAAAGACTACCCTTTTTGTGAAATCTCCTATCAAATCTGTTGATGCCGTTTGTTGAAAGTCATCCCAGCAGCGATTATTCAAAACAAAAAGCTGCAGGGGATGTTTCACGTGAAACATCCCTTGCAATCCTAACGGCCGAGACTTCTGCCAAGGCTCGTCCGCTAACGTGCGCGGCTTCAGGTTCTTGATGCCGGCCACTCGCAGCCTCGCGCCGGCACGCCCTCGCAAGCAAGGGCTGCGATCGATGTTTCACGTGAAACATCGATCGCAGAAATAGTTAAATCTGATAGATGAAGACTTTATTTTCGCGGGGCTTCAAATAAACTCGGGCGTCGCGCTGGATTCCCAGTTCGCGATAGCGCTCGTGGTCAAGCTCGACCTGCACCGGATCGCCCCACTGGCTTTCCAATTCGACTTTCACCTTTGACCCCGCCGCATTAATGTGCTTCACCGTCGCCGGAAATGAAGCCTTGCCGTTGGGGCTCAGCGCGATATCCAGCAGATGCGGCCGCACATAGACCACTGCGTCCTTGCCGTTGACATGCGCCAATTCATGGCCGTTCGGACTCAGCGCAATCGGCATCCCCCGTACGTAGATATGCCCGTCCTCGATCCGCCCATGGAATAGATTCACGTTTCCGAGAAAATTATAAACGAACGGCGTCGCCGGATTGTGGTAAAGCTCCTCCGGCGTCCCCGCCTGCTCGATTTTGCCATTGTTCAGTACTACTACACGATTAGCTACTTCGAGCGCCTCTTCCTGATCGTGCGTGACAAAGATGCTGGTGATATGCAGTTCGTCATGCAGGCGCCGGAGCCATCGCCGCAGCTCCTCGCGCACCTTGGCGTCGAGCGCGCCGAACGGTTCGTCGAGCAGCAGCACGCGCGGCTCAACCGCGAGCGCGCGGGCGAGTGCGACACGCTGGCGCTGGCCGCCGGAGAGCTGAGACGGGTAGCGCTTACCGGACCATTCGAGCTGGACCAGCTTCAGCAGCTCTTCGACACGCGAACGAATCTGAGCCTCGGGCGGGCGGAGTTTGCGCGGACGTACGCGCAGGCCGAAAGCGACGTTCTCGAACACCGTCATGTGGCGGAACAGTGCGTAATGCTGAAAGACGAAACCAACCTTCCGTTCGCTCGCGCTGCGATTCGTAGCTTCTTCCCGGTCGAAGTGGACTTCGCCGGCGTCGGGCATCTCCAGCCCCGCGATAATCCGCAGCAGCGTGGTCTTGCCCGAGCCTGACGGCCCGAGCAGCGCGACCAGCTCGCCGGTCGGCATCTCAAGGCTGATATTGTCGAGCGCGACGAAGCTGCCGAAGGTTTTGCGCAGATTGCGAACCTCGATACTCATGCTGCCTCTCTTCCAGCCGTGACGGGCGGGGCTTCGGCGGCCAGCGGCAACTCCGCAGCGTCACCACCTAAGAGCCGCTTAGCGATCAAGGTCACCAGCGCGAGCAAAGTCAAGAGTGAAGCAACCGCAAAAGAAGCCGTAAACTGGTAATCGTTGTACAGGACTTCCACATAAAGCGGCATCGTGACCGTCAATCCCAGGATATGGCCGGAGACGACCGAGACCGCGCCAAACTCGCCCATCGCGCGCGCATTACAGATAACCACACCATAGAGGAGCGCCCATTTGACCTTCGGCACCGTAATGCGAAAGAAGGTCTGCCAGCCGCTGGCGCCGAGTGTAATCGCCGCCTCTTCCTCGTCGGTGCCAGAGGCTTCCATCACCGGGATCAATTCCCGCGCGACGTAGGGGAAAGTCACGAAAACTGTCGCCAGGACGATGCCGGGTACCGCGAAAATGATGTGGATATTGTGGGCTATCAGCCATGGGCCGAGCAGGCCTTGCGCACCGAACATAAGCACGTAAATCATACCGGAAATTACCGGCGAGACCGCGAAGGGCAAGTCGATCAAGGTCGTCAGCAAATTCTTGCATGGAAACTCGAACCGCGCGATTGACCATGACGCCGCGAGGCCGAATACCAGGTTGAGCGGCACCGCGATTGCGGCGGCGAGCAGCGTCAGGCGGATGGCACTCAGCGCCTCGGGGTTCGTGATTGAGGCGAAATAGACGCCTACGCCCTTGGCCAGCGCTTCGCTGAAGACTGCAATCACCGGAATGATCAGAAACAAGCTGAGAAAAAGGAGTGCGGTTCCGATCAGGATCACCCTTGTCAGCGGCCGTTCGGCGGTCGCGCGCCTGAAATGGACTGGGGTGCTGGCGATGGAATTTGGCGCACGCACTTCAGCCGAAGACATGGCGAATCGAAGTCCAGCGCTGCAAAAGGTTAATCGCGAAGAGCATCGTGAACGAGATGACCAGCATCACCAGCGCAATCGCGGTGGCGGCCTGATAATTGAACTGCTCTAACTCCGTCATGATCAGCAATGGCACCACTTCTGTGCGCATCGGCATATTGCCCGAAATAAAGACGACCGAACCATACTCGGCGAGGGCGCGGGCAAAGGCCAGCGCGAAGCCGGTGATCACTGCGGGCGCAAGCGAAGGCGCGATGACGCGCTGGAAGGTCTGCCAGCGGCTGGCGCCGAGGGTCGCGGCGGCCTCTTCGAGTTCGATTTCGAGGTTGTGCAGGACGGGTTGAATCGTGCGCACGACGAAGGGGAGTCCGATAAAGGTCAGCGCAACGACGACGCCCAGGCGCGTGAACGCGACTTCGATTCCGAGTGGCACCAGGAGATGGCCGATCCATCCGTTGCGCGCATAGATGGCCGTGAGGGTGATTCCTGCGACCGACGTCGGCAGCGCGAACGGCAAATCGACCAGGGCATCAATCACCGATTTGAACGGGAAATCGTAACGCACCAGCGTCCAGGCAACGATTACGCCGAAGACTGAATTGATCGAAGCGCCTGCCAGCGACGCCCCCAGGCTTAGACGGTAAGCGGCAAGCACGCGCGGCGACAACACCACCTGCCAGAAGCGGGTCCAACCGATGCCGGAAGTCTCGAGAAATAACGTCGATAGCGGAATCAGCGCAATCAGGCTGAGGTAGACAATGGTATAGCCCATGGTCAGGCTGAAGCCTGGAAGCAGGCTGCGCCGCACATTTGCTTTTGCCGGCTGACTCATACAAGTTGTAGCAAAATCGCTGAAACCTCCACTGTAATCGTGAAACTATAGGCCCGGCGAATAAATTTGATCGAAGACACCGCCGTCGGCGAAGTACTTCGCCTGAGCCTTTTGCCATCCTCCGAAAACCTGATCGATCGTGAACAATTGAATTTTCGGAAAATTGGGCCCGTACTTGAACGCCGAGGCGAGCCGCGGCCGATAGTAATTCTTCGCGCCGATAGCCTGTCCCGGCGGGCTGTAGAGAAACTCAAGATAAGCCTGTGCAGCCGCACGCGTGCCGTGGCGGTCAACGATTTTATCGACCAGCGCGACCGGCGGCTCGGCGAGAATACTGATTGAAGGATAGACAATTTGAAACTTGTCCTGGCCAAATTCGTTTATGGCAACGTACGCTTCGTCTTCCCATGAGAGCAAGACGTCGCCGATGCCGCGCTCAGCGAAAGTGATGGTAGAACCGCGCGCGCCGGAATCGAGTACCGGTACATTCCGGTAGAGTTTCGTAACGAATTCCCTGGCCTTAGCCTGATCGCCGTGCGCAGCCGCCAGTTCTGCACCCCATGCTGCGAGAAAGGCCCAGCGGGCGCCACCGGAGGTTTTTGGATTTGGAGTGATCACCGAGACGCCCGGCCTGATTAGGTCGTCCCAATCTTTTATGCCCTTGGGATTACCCTTGCGCACCAAAAACACTATGGTCGAGGTGAAGGGGGTGCTGTTGTAGGGCAGGCGCTTTTGCCAATCCGCCGGCAGCAGGTGCGCCTTTTGCGCGATAGCGTCGATATCGTAAGCGAGGCCAAGCGTCACTACGTCAGCTTCGAGACCGTCGATGACGGCGCGCGCCTGCTTCCCCGAGCCGCCGTTCGATACATTAATCGTAATCTCCTGGCCGGTCTTGGCTTTCCATTGGGCGGCGAAGGCTGTATCGATTTGCTGATAAAGTTCGCGGGTCGCGTCATAGGAGACATTCAGGATCGTTTGGCCCGCGCGTGCAGGATGCGGCGCAATAGCCACAGAGGCAGCTAGCGCAGCTATCGATAACAAATAGCGGCGCAAGTTCAGGTGCAGCGGGATTCGATTACCGGTCCGAGAAGCTCTCATCTTTCCTCAGGGTTAAAGGATAGTCCGGATGGCGGCCACCCGGACTATCCACTTTTTCATTTCGGCGCAATTATGATTGCACCTTCGGTGATTAGCTCAATAGGCAAACTCAATATTCAGGAAAATTGTATGCATATCCCGCGGCACCAGGCCGGGAATGACGAAGCCTGGCGATTTAGGCAGCAACCGGCCGTTCAGTGTACCGCCAGGTATATAGTTGTACTGCTCCAGTGAACTTACCGGCAGGCCGAACTGGCTATGATAAAATAACAAATTCTGACTATCGATCGCGATACGGACATACTCATTCCATTGATAACTCAGGCCGGCAACGAAACGCTCGAAATCCAGCGGATCTTCCTCGACGTTATCGTTCGGCAGGAACCACTGATACAGGCCGAAGGCTGTCAGCTTGGTGTATGGAATCAGATAATGGCCGAAGAGGTCAAAGCCCACCTGGCGCGAACGGCCGTTGTTCAGGAATGCCTGATATGCCGCGACTTGCGGTCCATAGGTGTCCTGCACTCCATAGCACGGCTTCGATGGGGAACATGGATTCCCAGCGTAGCCCGTTTCAGTCTCTGGTGATCCAGTTGCTGTACCGAAGGCGTCGAGTGGTCCGCTGCCCGAATACAGGTTGCTCAGGGTGAAAGCATTATTGCCATAGTCGAATTCGCCCGCAATGTTCCAGGTCTCAGCCGAGTAATGGAGCAACGCAGCAATGCGTGAAAAATGCGAAGAGGAAACCTTTAGCGCCTCGGAAGTATCGTCACTGTCCGGCGCGACATTACCCCAGCCATAATTATAGAAGCCGGTCAGTCCGAGTCCCTGGAAACGCCAGTTGGCGCCGAAAGGATATATGGAAGCGCGGCCCATGATCTGTTTGCTATTACTCTGTGGAATAGCGTGAAAGTTACCGTTGTCGTAAGCGCCGAATGCATAATCAACATAGTTGGTTTCACCGCCCTCAAGCTTGACGGGACCGTTGAACTGCATTCCAACCACACCTGAGGACAGACCGAGATAGTTCCATGGATTTAAATTGACATAACGGAATCCGTACAGATCATCTTCCCAGGAATTGAGCGGATTGGGCTGTGCGCCGAATACGACGTTGCCGCCTTTGAGCATTGGCACCTGGTCCCAGAGTCCGCTGTATTGCAAATAGCCATACTTAAGACGCAGGTTCATGTTACCGGTAAGATTCGAGCCAACACCGGTAGTGGCACCTTCGGAATAATTTTGGCTCGAACTGGTACTGTTGACGGCACGGTAGAGTTCGGGAGTGAAGCGGAAAGTAAAATCCTTAGTTGGCGAGAAGTAGGTATTGAGATATATACGATTAATATCGAAAGAGTTATAGCTGTTGTTTCCGACCCCGGGAGGATAAAGATTTTCAAGAAATTGAGGACCGAAGGCCGCGTGTGTGTAGTAACCGTAATCGAGGTAGGCCAGGGCGCCGATCCGGAACTTGTCCTGAAAGTTGTTCAGATAGCTATGCCAAGCCGGCTGCATGGCGGCGACCTGCTGCTCGAGCTTGACGCGGTCCGCCTGCTGCTGCGCTTCTGATTCGGCCACAGCAGCGCGGACTTTTTCCTGCGTGGTTTCTTCGATCTGCTGCTGGAGCTGTTGAGGGGATGTACCGATCGTAAGTGGCACGCGGCCATGGCCCGGCCGTATAAATACCTGTCCAGTACCTTCATCGATCCATAGCGTGGTCGTCTGGCCTACTGAGGTGGCGTCCTGCGCATGTAGCGGCTGAGCGATTGCCATTACGAGCAAACCACTCAGCACGGTTAATCTTACGATCCATCTGCCTTTCACTAACTCTCCTCCCGCAATTACACTCGTTGCCGCGACCAGGTTGAGGCTGGTTTCAAATGAATGAGCGGCGTCGTTCCCTCCGCCGGTTCAATTTGAAAGTGGCGTCTTACCGTCGCGGATATCGGTAAGCTGGGTCGCGGTATAGGTCTTACCGTTGCAGGCGTAGAGCGACGGCGTCGCCTGCTTAATCAGTGCACAGTTCGCAACGCGCGGTTCCGGCCCCGATTGCAGAAACGGATTTTCGGCGCACCCGCAGAACCCAGTCATCATCGCCGCCAGCGCGAGCGTGGAGGCAATTGTCATTGGTCTCAAAGTTATCTCCTGTTATTCGATATATCCGATTAATTTGATAGAAATTCAGCGCAAATTTTTTTAGATCGAGAAATTGAAGCCACTTTGCCGCACGTGGCCAACTCGGCCCGGCGAGCAAATCGGCAGCGAAATCGTTCCGAGGACGCGGCTGATGGCGTCATGCGTATTCTTCAAAGCTTTCATAGTTACGGCAAAGCATATAACCTATCGGCGGACTAGACTAATATGCAACGAGTGAAACCGTGTCAAGGGAATCGAGCTCAGAAATTTACCGTATGCGATTGAACGGCCAATTCGCGGGGGTCTTCGAGAAGCAAATCGGCGGGAAGCTCCAGAGCTCCTGGCGCAACGCAACTGGATGATAACAGCAGGCATTTACGGCCGGGGGTAACTCACGGCCGCGTCAAAACGGCGACAGGTGTTCAGCTTATATGAACACCTGCTTACTGAGGATTCTGGACCACCTGCATAGCCTGCTGCACCTGGTCCCAATGGACATCTTCACCAATCTTAAGGTCTTTGATTACCTCACCATCGAGCTGCTTCTGCTGGTCGAAGCGGCCGGTTGCCGCAGGCTGATCTGAATATCCCCAGCCCTCTTCACTTAACATTGCCTGTTCATTGAGATCGGTTGCGCGCTGTGCTGCTTCAACCTCGTTAATCAGCTTTGATCTCTCGGCGGTGGAAAGATGACCTGGCGGAATTTGCAAGGCATCTCGAAGCTCAGCCTGCGAGACCGGATAGCCATGTGTCAGTTCTTTGATCGCTCTGTCAGCCTTGCCCGCCTGCTCAAGAAAATCCTCTTGCGCAACGGTGCCGATCGACGCATCCCTTGCCTCACTCTCATCGAGTTCCTCGGCAGCTTTTAACTGACGAACGGCATCGCCCGTAGTTTGTTCAGACATGTAGGTACCAGGCGGCAAATGTGCATGTTTCTGAGAACATGCGGGCAGTCCGAACGCGAGCATCAGGCTAGCAATTACGGATGGGATTTTTTTTCCTCTAATCATTATGCGTTACTCCAAATTGCGTGAGCCAAATATGGCCTCTATGAATTCCTTCCTTTGCGCATCTGAATATGACGTCTCATGTTTGCCTATGTTCGCTAGGCCATAGCTAGCTGGCGTCAAGACTTCACTGGGACGAGAACTCGGAAGGCTCCAGTTATGGCCGAATCATGTAGCGGTGGACGCTGAAGGCCATCCACTGCCATTGAATCGATCACGAATTATGTTTGATTAGAGGAGAGGGTCCTGGCTGCCCGAAAACGGCGAGCCCAGCTTGAGACGTACGAGCAAGCGGGGAATCGGGACCAACGATTGGTCCGCGTGTTCGACGCTGACGCTCGGCCCGGCCATGGGCTTCAACTCAACCAATAGCGGGAATTCCGGTAGCTGGGAGTCCTGAGCGAGTTTGTCTGATCTGGGCGAGTCGGAATGGGCCACATAAGCGTGGCGCTCAAACGTTCGACGAATTTGCGCCGTGCGATAATGAACTTTTAGTTGATGGGGCCGCTGAATCGGAAGGGTAAGGAACATCAAGAGGCTCAATAAGCACATCGCAATCTGACTGATGCGGTCTCGATTGTGACACTGGCCCTGCAAGGTTATACCCCTTACGGTTAGTACAATTACGCCGCGAACTTTGAGAACTCAAGAGCGCATATCAATCGGCCACTCAAACGATATCAAGCCGTGCGGGGGAAATACGGCTCTACCTGCACTGAAGGAGCGCGGAATATTCTCGAGCGCTGACGATAATGTAGTTGGAAAAGCGAGTCAGATGGTAATGGACTGATCAAGGAAGGGGAGCAGTTCGGCCATCGAATGCATCACATGGTCGGGGTGGTACTGGGGATGGCTACGTAAGAAACCTGCACTGGCAGCGCCGGTCGCGACCGCGATAGCAGCACCATAACCAGCATTGGCGGCGGCCATGATATCGCGTGGCTCGTCGCCGACGTAGAGGCAAGCCTGCGGCAGGATCGCGGCATTGGCGGCCGCTTGCCTGAGGCTTGCGGTCTTGTCGAGGGCGCGGAGCGTGGCCGAAGGCTGGGTCAGCACCTGATCGAGATGAGGCGCCAGACCCACCATCGCGAGCTTTTCGACGAGCCGGCGCGAATCGCCGGGGCGGCTGGTAATTACTCCGGTGGCATAGCCGCGCTGCTTAAGCCCGGCCAGGGTCTCGTGAACGTGAGGCAGGACTTCGAGCCGTTCAGTGCGGTCAAGTTCGGCGATGAGGTAGGCGAAGGCCAGCCGGAAGTAATCGGGGCGCTGATGCTCGGGGAGGCCGATATAAGGATCGTCGCGGGCTAGTGCTTCGCAGAATCGTTCGCGGCTTAAATCGGGGTCGTGGCCGATATCCCGAAGCGCATTGCGGGAGGCGGCGTAAAGGGGCCCGTGGATATCAACGAGAGTACCGTCGAGATCGAAAAAGACTGCTTTGAATTCGCGTGCCAATAACCTTTCCGTAAGCTCGGGACTGTCACCATAAAGCGGCAGTCCCGAGGGATAGTTCAGACTTGGGCAGCAGCCAGCTATTCAGTCTCGGATTGTGACTGGAGCTGCTGGATTTGGCGGCGCTGCTGCTCGATCTCCTGCTGTTGCGAATTAATCTGGGATTGCGTCTGGGCGTTAGCATTCTGCTGATTCTGCAACGCGTTGCCGACGACGAAACCAGTGCCCGCACCGAGTGCGCCACCAATCGCAGCGCCAGCGCCGGGAGCACCGACTGCGGCGCCGATGATGGCGCCAGTACCGGCACCGACCAAGGCACCAATGCCAGTACCTTTCTCACGCGTACTTAGGGGCTCGCCGGAGCATCCGGCGAGCGCCACCAGCATAGCAAAAGCAACCAGGATCGCGATTAATTTCTTATTGAACGAGTTCATTAGAATTCTCCTCCAGCGCTACCCATTATGCCGCATTATTACTGAGGCTGGGCCTGTTGTAACTGGCCGCTCTCTTCCATCGGCAGGCCAGCGATAGTCTTGCCGGATTCATCCGCCAGAGCCAAACCGGGCTTGCCCGAGCTATTGACGTGCAGTTCGGCGCGGTCATGGCCTTTAGCGTCGAAGAGGGCGAGCGCGGGTTCACCATTGGCGGCGACACCCAAGCCCACCCGTGCGACACCATTATTTGGATCGTAGAGGGTCACACTCGTCTGATTGTCTTCAGCGACCGAAAAGGTGGCTAACTGGCGGCCTCCGGCAGCAAATAGAGCAAGGCCGTCGCGGCCTTGCGGGGTGCTTTCCAGTTGCACGCGCCTGGAGCCCTGCTCGTCGTAGAAGGTGACGGAAGCGCCGCCGTCGCCGGCGACGCGGAATTCTGCGCGATCACGGCCGTTGGCGTCGTCCAATTCGATGTCCGACATACCGCGCGAGGTTACTCGGATCAGGCCTCGCTCGGTGCCGTCGCTGCCCACCAGAACGAATTTTTGCGCTCTGATCTCGCGCATGCTCATACCATGCGTAGCGGCCAAGGCCAGGCCTTCGGGCGCTGCTACGCGGCTCGCGATCGCACCGCCGAGAATTCCGCCGGTCAATGCCAATAGGCCGTAGAGCCAGTGTCTCAAGTTCTTCATCAGGTACTCCTCCTGTTCCAAACGCGCGCAATCAAGATTTCAGCGGAGCCGGCGCGCGTCAACCGCGCCGGACTGAGTGCTCATGAAAAGCAGCAGCCGCTTCGCCAAAAGTCAAGGTAGAGGGACGAAAACGGGTTTTGGTTAAGCCGAGGGTATCGGCGTGGCACTTTTGCAAGGGAAGAGCGAAGCGGCCCTCTTCAGGGTCCTCGACAAATGCGATCAGGCCATGATCCAAAGCTGCGCAGGCGCTCAGTGCCAAAATCGTAGCGTCGGCCTGATCAATTGTGGTGATTTGGGCCGTTATTTCGGCGGTTAGCCGTTTATAGATTTGGCCCTTGTTCGCGAGCTTGAGAGCTAGCGCGGCGAGGATTTCCGTTCGATTGGCCAATGCAATGCGGCCGGCACTCTTGGGTGCGAGCGGATGATGGCCGCGCCATAGGCGGAACTGCAGGTCGGGATAGGCTTCGAAGGTTGCAGCGCCGATCGCTTCCAAAGCGCGATAGGTAGCGAAACCGCTGAGCATGAAGCGGGTAAAGATCGCGCCACCGCGCGGTCCTTCGGTCGTGGCATCTGAGGGTTCGAGGCCGAAGAGCTGGCGTCCGATAGCCTTCAGATGGGGCTTGCAGGTGCGATCGCGGATGCATCGTACGAAATAGTCGTGACGCGGCGTGGGAAATAACGCCAGGCGCGGGGCCGGACCAGCCATCGA
>Ga0335075_10017158_pt1 | contig 10780 bp, 11 predicted proteins | sample Lox_Sample_24_FD_206723 | JGI IMG/M metagenome (GOLD analysis project Ga0335075, IMG submission 206723) | Soil microbial communities from Loxahatchee National Wildlife Refuge, Florida, United States - Lox_Sample_2.4 | ecosystem: Environmental > Terrestrial > Soil > Wetlands | place: USA... | reverse complement strand
GCTGATGTTCGTGCAGCAACTGCGCGATCTGCTTGTAACTGGCATGCCTCGTCACGGATACGACCTTGGTCGTCGTCACGTCACCGACTTGCCACCGGCCAGTCCGCCGCGAACCAGAAGGCGATTGCGCTGCTGGCGACGCCCCCGGCTGTGTTACCGTCGTCGGCAGCTTCAGCGACTCGTGCCACCGCCTTGTTGACGTCGGCAGCGGACCCGTCTCCCCGCGGCGCCTCGTAATACGCCGCGCCGAGTTCGCGGACGAGCGCGTCAAGATGAGCGCCCCGGCGCGTCGTCGTTGCCTCCCCACCTGCCTGTCAGCAAACCTCTGCCCTCCCACACTCGCCTCAAGACGGCCCAGCCCGCCCGTGCCGATGGTCCCCAGACCTGAGGTGTTTCGCCCCTGGCAGATGCGGATCGCTGAGAGAAGAATGATGGCCGCCCCGATCGAAAGCCGGGCAGACCACCATCGAGCGAGAACCGTCGAATCGCCGCGGAAGCTCCGCCGGATGCGGTATGGACCGGGGCGCTGGCCGAGCGCCTGACCTCATCCCCCCAGACCTCGTGACCGCTCGGGGCGATTACCGGCGTCTTGCAGTAGCACCGACGCGAAGCCGGGCTCCGATCCGGCACCTCGGCCGCGCACGCATACCGAGTGCACGCAGCGATCCGCCGGGCAGCGTTGACGATCGCGATGCTGGCGCCAGCCCGATCCGGGCCGCCTCCGGATACGGCACCCAGGCCGCCGTCAGAGCGTTCAACGGCTTACCCGACGATCTTGATGCCCCTGCCATCGCGGACCAGTCTGTGCCACGGAGTGCCGCGGATCCACGTTCAGAACGACGGTCAGATGACGGTCAAACGATCTTAGCGCCATGGCGACGGTCGACAGCAAGCCCACGACCTGCACCTTTGGTCGGGATGGCGGGATTCGAACCCGCGGCCTCCTGCTCCCAAATCAGCTCCATCTGGACGCTGGATGTGGCTCCGTGTCGCTCAATATCGGGCTCACCTGAGGCAATGCACGCCGCACGTGGCCTGACGTGGCTCGGTGCCTGTGCACGTTAGCTCCCACTTTGGCTCCCACCGTCATAAGCGTTAGTACGACTATTCGCACAGTGCTTATACTGGTTCTGTGCTTATAGATGTTGTCCGCTCGCTTCGGGAAGCTGGCGTCTCCGTACGGCAGCTTAAGGGCCGGCGGACCGGCGACGCGGGCGCTGACGCGATCCTGGCTGTCGAGGTCGACGGCGTTCGGGCGCGCTTCGCCGCTGACGTGAAATCGCGTGCGCCCTATCCGGGCGAACTACGCGGCATCGACCGCAAGCGGATGACGCTTGCGCCGCACGGCGTTCCTCTGCTGGTCGTTCCTTTCGTCTCGGAGTCAACGGGTGCCGCGCTGACCGACGCTGGCTGGTCGTGGGGCGATGAGCACGGAAACTTCGACCTGCGTGCGACGGGGCTCGTCGTGCGACAGCGCAGGGCAAGCTCTCCCCCTGTGCGCAGGCGCAGGACACTTCCCCGCGGGTCAGGCAGCTACGCCATCATCCGCGCACTCATCGGCGAGCACGCAGATGACGACGTCAGCGTCGGTGCAACCTCCCTGGCCAGTCAGGCAAAGGTGTCCCAGCCCAGGGCATCTCAGGTACTCCGGCAGTTGCACAGCCTCGGCCTCGTCGAGAGTGTCGGCCGAGGGCGCTGGCTGCCGCGGCGCGAAGACCTGCTTGATCGCTTTCTCGCGGAATACCCAGGTCCGGGCGGGTCGGAGCAGTACTTCTACAGCCTCGACCCGCTTGCGGATGTTGCCATGCACCTGGCACGAACACCCGCAAGTCAGCATGACCTGGCTGTGTCCGCCGACGTCGGACCGGACCTCATCCGGCCATGGCGCCGCCCCAGCACGCTCATCGTGTACACCAACGGTGCACTCGATGCCGCTGTCCTGCGCAGCGTCGAGGCCACGGCGGACACTGACGCCAATGTGATCGTCCGGATGCCCGCCGACGAGTCCGTCTTCCCGTCACGAGAGTTCGAAGGGGAATTCAAGGGCACCAGCATCCCGCTTGCTGGACCCGTCCAAATGATCTGGGACTTGCTGGACCTGGGCGGCGCTGACCGCGCTGAGGCCGCCGGAAAGCTACGGCAATGGCTGCTGGACCGCTGAGCCGCGTTGTGCTGGCGGCAGCATCTGTAGCCGACGACCTGAACTATGTAGCCCTTGCGACATTTCCGGTGTCCTCGACGCCCAGACCACCGACTACCGCATCATCGGCGGCCTCATGGTGACGGCGCTGGCTGTCCGGCGGGAACTAGGCGCCAGCCTCTACCGGGAAACCCTGGACGCTGATCTCGGCGTACCGCCCATCATCGCTCGCGACCTCGACATTCCCGGCAAGCTCAAAGCGGCCGGATACCAGCAGGTCGCCGGCGACAGGTTTGAAAGACCGGTACCCGACATTCCGGCAGGAATCTCCGGTAGCGTTTCACCCGCCCACCGCGCCGTCGTCGACGTCCTCGTGCCTGCCTACACGAGTCGGCCACGGCAGAACGTCCGAGTAGGCACCAATCTCGTGACAACCGAGGTCCCCGGTCTCCATATAGCCCTTGCGCGCGCTCCTGTCGAGCTCGCGCTGGATTTGCGCCGTCTCAATGGCGACATGCTGAGCGTAAAGCTGCTCTTCCCCGATGAAGTCAGCGCGCTAACCCTCAAGGCCTTCGCAACCAGCGTCCGGATTAAGCCCACGGACATCGTCGACGTCTGGCGCTGCCTGGAGATCTGCTTCGCAGCCGGAGTCAAAGCCGAGGCATTCAGCCGCGGAGTCACGGCCCAGGGCGCAGCGCTCACACGCGAGCTATTCGACCGCCAAGGCGGCCCGGGCATGCGGGCACTGATCGATCAGCAGCGCCTGAGCAAGGACGCCGCAGACCAGCGATACACCCGGATCCGTGCCCTGATGGCACGCCTGCTGCCGCCAACCTAGGGCTCACGGCAAGTGAGCTGCGAGTTCAAATGGCTGTCGCATGAACGGAACGCATGTTCGCGGTCCCGAGGCGGGGAGCCAACGTACACAGCCGCCCGGCCACGCCCACCGACGTTGGGCGCCGTGCGCCGCTTGGCACACCTCCACTCCACCCACCCGCACACGATGGGCGTTGACGGCAAGCTAAGCGTAGCCGCCGGCAAAGCCGGACGGATGGAAGAAGATGTCGAACTCACCGTCCGCGCAGACCAGATTCCACACCTCCGCTGCCGCCAGCGAGGTGGCATCGTGGCTAAACGGCAGCCCGTCGGGCACCGCCTCAGTCCGGATGCGCGCGCCCAGGTCGGTTAGGGCTCGCGACAGCCGGGCCAGATTCTCCTGGCTCGCGTCCGGGGTGAAGTCGATGTCTCTCGTCGCCGGTATCGGGGCCTGCTTGGCGATAGCCGCGAAGGCACCGATGATGACGTAGCGGGACCTGGTGCCGGTTTAGCCGGCCACTATGGCCGCCGGGTGCAGGGTCGGTTCGCCTGGCCCGTCCTGCCGGTCGTAGCTCGTCAGCTTCATCCGGGCGAGCGGCGCCATCGCCTCCCGTAGGAGCCCGGTGCCCAGACGCCGGGCGGTCGCTGCCGGGATCGGGGCGGTGAAGAAATGACCGCCCACGCCCGACCTCGATACCTCGATACCTCGAGCGCCGCGGGCGCTCCAAGCGCCCTGGCCGCTTTCAGGTTGCCTGGGTGAGCTCGGTGGATCTGCATGCCCATTCTGGGCGGGTTGTCGAGCCATGATCCGGGCACATTATCTAAAAGCTGCCTGTGACCTGTGACGTCGCTCTCACAGCGGGATGCGTTGGCGGCAGAACTACCAGCCAGGAGGGTCGCGGGCTGGTGAGGCGGACGAGCCCCTGCGGCTTGCCGCGCGGGCGCGGCAGTGGCGGCCATCTGAAGGAGAATTCGTGGCCACGATGCTGAGCGATCGGACTGTCGTCTATTCCGGCGTAATTATCCAAGGCGCGGTAGCGGTCATATTCTCCGCGTACACCGGTATTTTCGTGGCGCCATATCATTATGGTCTACATCTTGCGCAGTATGGTGCTTTGTTCATACCGGAGGTCTTTGCGGGTGTCGTTGCCGCGCTGTTCGCGACCGCTCTGGGCTGCCGGTGCCGCGCCGAGCGGGCTTATGGTATGGGGCTGAGTTGCAGCCTGGCGGGCATGGTCTTGCTGGTCGCTACCGAGTGGGCCGCGAGGCTGGCCTTCACCTACCCGTTGCTGCTGGCCGCTAGTGCCTTCGTGGGCGCCGGGTTCGGTGTGAGCTTCACGTTCGTGCGGGGTTATGCCGTGAGCCTGAAGCCGCTGCGCGCCAGGCGGCAGATCCTGCTGGTGAACGGGTTGGTCGCAGCAGGCCTGGCGGCTGCACCGGCCTATGCTCTGCTTACCCGGGCGACCAGCATCTGGTGGAGCCTCCCCGTGGTGCTGGGCATTTTGCTGATCGCCGAGATGCTGCTCAGCCGTTCGCTGTGCGTGCCGCTTGAGGGCCCGCCGGTGCAGCGAGCGAACCGGCGCGTTCCGGTCCGCTTCCGCCTCTACCCGGGGCTTGCGTTGTTGTACGGACTGTGCGCAGTTGCCTGCCTTACCGCCCCCCGTTACCTCACTGGCCCAGTGCCGAGTGCTCGTCACCTGCACTTCCGTGTGCTGGTTGAAGTGGCCTTCTGGGCAGCGCTGGTACAAGCGGGCCGGGTGGTGTTCGCCCACATCGACGATATGACGTCCCGGCAGCAGGCGGCAAGCTTCGGCGTCTTCATGATCGCGATAATTGTCTTGGTGCTAAGTGTCACTGTTAGCCGATATGACGTGCTGCACATCGGGCTATACCTGCTGGCGGCTGTTGGCTGCGCGGCCTTGCTGCCTATCGATACCCGCCCTGGTCACGAGCAGCTGTCGGTATATCCGGCCGCTGTCGCTGCCGGGTTTTGGGCGCTGTTCCCGGCCGGACTTGGCCTGTCTCGATTTGGCTATGACATTGCCGTGCGCAGCGGCGTCGGCTCTCTCGAGTTTTTTCTTGGCGTCGCAGCAGTGGGCGTGGCAGCGTGCCTGCTGCTGCTGCCGATACTCCTGAGCTGGCGCACAATGGGATATTTCGAACAGCCCGCCAGGCGCCATGTCCTGCCGCCGGGCGCAGGACAGTCCGCTGCCGCAGTTCCGCCTAGCCCACCGGCAGCGCCCCCGCCCCGCCGTCCGCGCGACCGCCCCGAAGGCGACAGCGAAGGCAAGGAGCCAGGCGGCGCGACCGCGCTACCTGACAGCCAGCAGCGCGGTTCTCGCCGAGAAGGCCGGTAGTGCCGGCTAAGCTCCCGCCGCTCGCGGAATGGCGGAGTCGCGAGAATGGAATACCGGAAATACCGTCCCCAGTGCGAGCGGCCCACGCCAATCCTCGGCCCCGCAAATTGCTAAGCCTGGATAGGCACTCCCCCGCCATATAGGAAAGCCCAGGCTACCGGCATGGCCTGTTAACGCTTAGTGCTAGGCGGCAGCAACGCGAAGCTAACGCGAAACCCCCTACCGCGGACCGCTCGATATGTGATTCTGACCTGCGAAAACGCGACTGATACCCGTACCGAGGCACCGGCGGCATTGGAACACCAGCCAATAGGTCCAGGGGATTTTCAGATACAGAAAGCGGTTGTCGGCGATCCTTGAAGATCGGCGACGACCGCTCGCGGTGGTCTAGCGCAAAATTCTTCTAGAATCGGCGTAGAAGTGATGATCTTGGTGTTCCAGAAACCCTGCCAGCGTGTCCAGCATCCTGCCTCAGCCACGCTGTCGCTTCAGCGGCCACCTTGCAATTCGCTGCAGACGCACGCATTCACGCCCATCGCTGGCGATGTATGAACCTACGGCCTGAGCACCTGATTTGGGGTATGAAGCAGGTTTCGCTGGCCCGCGTGCAATCTGATGAAGCTCAGTTAGCGATGGATCCGTCCAAGTGGCTCGGCGATCTCGACCCCAGTCTGCGTCGTAGTTCGCCGCTGATGCCGGCGCCGCCGGATGTTGTCCAGGGTCGAACCGCCCGGCCGAGCGGGACCTCAGGCCGCAGCGGGTACTGCTAAGCGAGACGAGGCTGAAGACAAAGACGCCAGAGCAGCCGGGCGAATTACGGAGGTGAAAGATATGGCTCCAGCGAAAGCAGCTGCTAGCAGCGCTAGCGGGGCACGTCCTTTGTCGAACCGGAAGTCCCCGCCCCCCAGGGCCAGCGCCCAGAGCCGCCGCTTCTTGCAGGCGCTCAGCCCAACACAGTGCTTCGACCTGCTCGGACCGGGCGGCATCGGCCGCGTCGGGATCACAGACGAGGACGGGATCATCATCCTGCCGGTCAACTACGCCGTAAAAGGCCAGGCGATTATCTACCGCACAGCACCGGACACACTGCTGGCTCTTCACGCCAACACCAAAGTCAGCTTCGAAGTGGACCACTGCGACGAAACCCTGCATGAAGGCTGGAGCGTGCTGGTACAAGGTCACGCGCATGAAGTCACTGACGAGCATCAGGTGAAGCAACTTGAGGATACAACGCGCCTCAAGCCGTGGGCGCCCGGTGCCCGCGACGTGTACGTACGCATCGCACCGACTCAGATCAGCGGGCGACGCATCCAGCCAACCTGAGCAACCTCCGGCATACGACGAAAACCCTGGGCACGCTGACCGCAGGTGCCGGGTCTGATTGATTGCTTGCTATGCCGCTGGCGGCATAGCAAGTCGTTTTGCGTGTCGGGTACGAGACGTAACGACGCCCTGCTGATGCGCTGTTCGGGTTCGGCCCCATGCGCATCTCAGCTCCGCCGGCCGACGGTGGCCGTAGCGGCTGCCTCTAACCCGGTCGGCGAGCGGTCGTTCAAGCGCAGGGCCTTCGGCGAGGTCGATGGCATCCTCGATGAGGTCGGCTGTTTCGGGGTCGCTCTCGCACGGCGCCAGATACCAGGCCTCGACTACAGGCTGCGCACTCCGGCCGCCCCGCGGTGGCCCATCGCCGATGTCCTCGACGAACCGGAGCCAGACGGCGGTCCTTGGCCGCAAGGCACCCCAGGTCAAGCCGATTGATTCACCCGGCGTTGCTGTGCGGAGCGAGCAGCGGCGGAGAGTCGTTGCTGGTGGTGAACACGGTGTCGCGGATCTCGCGGATGGTGTCGTCGAGGTGCTGGAGTGCTTCCGCAATCCGCAGGCTGGCTGCCTCGGCTGGAAGGTCGATGGCGGCCTGGAGGCTGAGCCCGACGTGGAACAGGGTCGTGACGACTGTGTCCAGTAGCTCGTCGACGCGGCGTTCCCGCGCTGCGACTGCGGCCGCGACAACGCTCGGCAGGGATGAGGGACTCGACCTGGTGGCCGAGTAGCTCGGCGTGCTGGTAGCCGAACATCGCCTCTAGCCGCGCGTTGGCAAGCATGACCGTGCCGCCGGCATCTGCTAGCACCACCCCGTCGGGGAGAGCCTCGAGCAGCTTCCAGACCACTGCTTGGGTGATGGCCGCTCCGTTCCCGCCCGGCGGCCCGGCCAGCGCCCGGCCATCGGTCCGCACGCCGTCCGGCCCTTGCACAGTCGCGTGGACCGGCGTGAACCTCTGAACTCACACCGCTCCCACCATCCAGCCCGGCCGACGATGATGCCCGCTGCAATCCCGAGCCGGTTGAAGCAGCGCTCGGCGGTGACCGCCGGGAATCACTGCTGCAGCAAATATGCGATGACATCTGCGGCGCCGAAGCACGTGCCCGCAGCGGCCACAAGTTCGCGCAGGAAGTCGAGGTTCTGGCCGAGAGTGATCAGCGCCGGCTCGGCGGTTTCGTCGCTGCGCCGTTGGCCCAGGCCGATGGTTGCGACGAGCCCGTTGCACAAGCATCTGCGACCGACTGTGTCCTCGACCGCCCCGCCCTTGCGGAAATAGATCTCGACGGGCTCGGCTGGGCAGCGGTAGCCGATGTGACCATCGCTGCGCTCGTAAGGCACCCGCAAATAACCCAGGTCGCACAGCCGGGGACGGGCGGCGTAAACCTCCTCGTCGGCCAGCGTGCCAGGCAGCTGCGCTACCTTGAACGGGAACCCGGCCGGAGAGGTATATGGCTCGTTGCGGACCCTCAGCGCGCCAGCCAGCGCCTGCTCGATCAGCCGAGCGCGCAGTCCGGCGTCAATACCAGACTCGCGGCACAGCGCGAAGGCGGTGCCGACCTGGATCCCGGCCGCTCCGACCGACCTCGCCCTGACCAGCCCTCCTGGCTCGGCTTGGCCGCCGGCGAGCCAGAATGGCAGCCCAACCGCGGCCACCTTGGTCACATCGATCTCGTCCCGCGGCCCGTATACCGGCTCGTTCCCGGCATCGAGCCGCAGCCGTCCCCGCGGCGGCGCGCTGTGTCCGCCGGCGCTCGATGACTCCAGCACGAAGCCGTCCGGAGTGCTGGCCGGGCTGCGCGCCAGGTAGGCCGCCAGCACCGCGGACGAGATGATCGCCAGGAACCGTGGCCGGGGCAGCGGTTCGGGTGTCTGGCCGGACAGCGCTCGCGGATCGACCCGGACCGTGTGACGTATCCCCGCGGCCGCGGCCGCGACCGTCACGGTCAGCTCGCCCGGCTCACCCGCGGCAAGGGAATCAAGCAGCGAGGGAATCTCCGCCGGGATACCCGCGCCCATCAAGACATAATCCACGCCCGCGAGCATTGCCCCGTACGCCGCAGCCGCCGTGGCCAGCTGGATCTTCTCCAGGTAATTGATGCCGACCAGGCCGTCGTGGCCCTGCTTTGCCAGGTACACCTCGACGAAGTTGCCCGCCACCGTGAGTTCGGTGCTGGCCATGCCGGGGCGCAACCCGAGCCGGGGTATCGGCCGAAACGGCTGGCCCGGCTCGATCCCTCCCGGCACGAAGTAGCGCCGGACGACCCGCTCGGCCACCCCAGGAAGCGGCAGTTGACCCAGCGCCCGGCGGACGTCTCCGTCGGGGTCACCGCACTGCAGACGGCGAGCCAGGACAGCGTCAAGCGCAACACCAGACACCACGCCGAGCTGTCCGGCCGCCGCGACCGCCCTGGCGAGTCGCCAATCTGAAACACCGACACCCATGCCACCCTGGATAACCGCCGGCAGGCGCCCGTCCGCCGATCGCGCCGGCATCCGTCCGTCCAGCCCAACCCCGGCGGCCGGATACGCCTCATCACATCGCTGTTGCCCGCCCATCAGCCGGCCCTCCCGTCACATCCATCGCGACCGGCCTCTTCCGGCGAGACCGACGATCGCAACAACGACAACTCACCTCGGGCGACCGAACCGCGTTCCCGTTTCAAGCTGCCTTGACCCCCTAAACCTGGCCAGAGGCTTTCGTCCCGAACGGTCTGCCCAATTCCCGGCAGTTAGCGGCTGCCTGCCGGGCGCCGACGTCGGAGCAGCGGAATGAGCCCCACTCCGCTCCGAGCATGTTGCCCGCGGCCGGTATGACCATCCATCGGCAAGTATCCGCCGTCTTCAGGTACACGAACGCAGGCAGAAAGACGAGATCTGTGCGCCCATAGGGAGCCCGAAAAACGTCGCGGTCGGCATGCATAACGCAGGCGGGTCGGCGCACACCTAAGGGCGCCGGCCGACCCGTTGACCAACCACCCGCGCGGCGGGCGTGGGCCTGACATGCTGCATACACATACGTCTCAGACGGCACGCGGAAGATCCGCTTTTGCTGCGAGCCGTTGCCCCGCTCCCGGGCGGCAGCGATACAGTCCGGCCGCCGTTCGCACGCCGTCCATTCCCTGCCGGCGGCCCTCGCTCGCAGGGTTACCAGCATTCATTGGGCCAGTAATACGAACCCCGGATCTGGAACCTAGCTGTGCTGCTATCGGTGAGCTTCCAGCCGTTGACCCACTATGGCCGCCAAGTTCAAGCTTGGTTCGCCGGGCCCGTCCTGACCGCTCAAGCCGCGCCATCCACGGGCACGGCGTTACACCACGCCTCGATCTGTCGGTCACGATGATGCCGCTCGGCCTCGGGGCCCGCAGCTTCCAGGCCTGCCAGGATCCCGTCATGCGGATCGTATGCGGCCAGGTGCAGGCGAAGATCGAATCCCGCCGCGCGCTCTGGCTCTGCACGGTTTTAGGGCCATGACAACTCCGGCGGGCGCGGCAGGGTCGGCCGGCAATTCGGCGAAGGCCTACACTAAGTGGCTCATAGCTAGCCAAGCCGAGAAGGTATTCACGAAGGGCTGGAAATGGCAGGCGAGACACCGTGGCAAACAGCAGCGCTGGAGAAGGCGGAAGCTCCGACGTTCGACACGAGCGTCGCGCACATCGCCCGCGTGTACAACTACTGGCTGGGAGGCAAGGACAACTACGCCGCGGACCGCGCCGCGGGAGATCGGACGATGGCGGAATACCCGGGCATCGTGACGTCGGCGCGGGCCAACCGCGCGTTCCTGCGCCGCGCGGTTCGCTTCCTGGTGACCGCGGCAGGTGTCCGGCAGTTCCTCGATGTCGGTACGGGCATTCCGACCTCTGACAACACCCATGAGGTCGCGCAGTCGCTGGCCCCGCAGAGCCGCGTCGTCTACGTGGACAACGACCCGGTGGTGCTCGCGCACGCGCGCGCTTTGCTCACCAGCACTCCCGAGGGAGTGACCGACTACCTTGACGCCGACCTGCGAGAACCCGGACCGATTGTGGCGCATGCCGCGCAGGCTCTGGACTTCTCCCGGCCGGTTGCGATCATGCTGCTCGCGGTCCTGCAGTTGCTCAGCGGCGACGACGAACCGTACCGGGTCGTGGCCGATCTGCTCGCCGCGGTCCC
>Ga0335075_10017157_pt1 | contig 10780 bp, 9 predicted proteins | sample Lox_Sample_24_FD_206723 | JGI IMG/M metagenome (GOLD analysis project Ga0335075, IMG submission 206723) | Soil microbial communities from Loxahatchee National Wildlife Refuge, Florida, United States - Lox_Sample_2.4 | ecosystem: Environmental > Terrestrial > Soil > Wetlands | place: USA: Florida... | reverse complement strand
TACGTGATCTACAGACTGTCCGCGGCATTTGCCGCCACCCTGACGCTCGCCTGCCCCGCTGCTGCGCAGGAAACGAATTTCGGCGGCTTCCGCATCGATGGCCGGCTCGGCTGGACCAGCACCGGCGCCAGCGCCACCGCCGTCAATCTCGCCGAGGATCCCGCCGAAGACGGCGACGAGCTGATCGAGGTGTCGGCCTCCAACGGCGATGTCGGCTACGGCCTTGAGGCCGGCTACGACATGATGATCGGCCGCTCGCCCATCCTGGTGGGCATCTATGGCGGCGTCGATCTCGGCAGCACCAGTGCCTGCGCGGAGATTGCCGGCGACGACCGCGCCTGCGCCGAGACGGACCTTGCCTTCCACGCGGGCCTCAGGGCCGGCTATGTCGTGAGCCCCGCGCTGATGGTCTATGCCAAGGGCGGCTACAGCCGCGGCGATCTCGACATCCGCTACGATGCGGACGTCGAGGACGAGGATGACGTCATCCTCGACAGCTCGACGAACCGCAACGGCTTCCACCTCGGCGGCGGCTTCGAGATCGCGTTCAGCCGGAATTTCTACGGGAAGCTGGAATATAGTTACACCGACTTCGGGTCGGCGACCGAAGCCTTCGACCAGCCCAGCATCCTGCCCGGCTTCAGCGTGGGCCTCGACCGCCACCAGGCCGTGGCAGGCCTCGGCTTCCGCTTCTAGCCGGACGCGGCGCCCCGGCCTTCCCTGCGCGCCCGCGCGGGGCAGGCCGGGCGCCAGTGGACAGGCTCCTTCGATCGATTATGCTCGCGAGCACAGGATGAACAAAGGGAGCGGGGATTCCCATTGGCCGGGGCACGACGTCATCATTCGTTTCTGACGTCCTTGTGGATCGTCCTCGTGACGATCTTCGCGCACGCGCTGATCCCGATCGGCTCCCCTCTCGTCAAAACGACCGGCTCGGCCTTCAGCGCGGCCACGAGCGACGTGTCGCTCGGTGCATCGCGCCGCGATGCCGCTGCAAAAGCGCTGAAGGCGCTGGCGTCATCGGACGAGCAGAGCGTCGACGTCGCCATATCGACGTCTCTGGCTGCCAGCCCATCGCCTGTCAGAGGCCCCGGCGCGGAGCCGGCGGCCGATCCGATTCCGATGAGGTCGACGCCGCCACCATCATTCCTCGCCCGAGGTCCGCCCGCCGCCACGACCTGACGCGGCGCGGTGCAGCAGCCTTTCTGTCGATGCATCCGCCGCGTGAGCAGCGCCCGTCGAACGGGCGGCCTTCATGCCATGGCGGAGTTGCACATATGCTTGGTCTGGACGACCGGTCCGAACTTTCAAGGATCGCCACGAAACTCGCCGATACGGCGGACCTGTATCGCCAGGCGGGCGAACTGGTCGACGATCCCGAACTGCGCGCCTGCTTCGGACGCCGGCGGGATCTGCGGCGATCGCTCGGCCGTGACTTGTCTTCGCTGCACGAAGCGACGAAGCCTGTATTCGGACGGTCGTTCCTGCCCACGGCCGCGGAGATCGCGTTGAAACTTCGATCGATGATTTCGGAAGGCGAGCGCGCCGCGCTTGCGACCGTCGACGAGGCCGACGAGGAGTTGCTCCGGGTCATCGTGGACTATCTGCATCATGGTGAACCCGGCCCCGAAGCCGCGCGTGCGATCGGCCGGGTACGTGACACGCTCGTCGCCGATCGCGGCCCCCTTCCGCCAATACCCATCGCAACCGGCCGGCAGCCCGGCTGACGACCAGATACACCGAAGACAGGACCACCTGATGGCCGACGCACCGACCCACATCCTCGAACAGACCGTCGCCTTGCTCGGCGCCGCGGTCATCGCCGTGCCCATTTTCCGGCGGATCGGCTTCGGTTCGGTGCTCGGCTACTTCGCCGCCGGCCTGATCATCGGCCCGTTCGGCCTCGGCTGGTTCCAGGACCCGCTGACCCTGCTCCACGTCGCCGAATTCGGCGTGGTCATGTTCCTGTTCATCATCGGACTCGAAATGCGACCCGCGCGTTTATGGGCGCTGCGACGATCGATGTTCGGGCTGGGCGCCGCGCAGGTGCTGACCTGCGGCGCCCTGCTCACCTTGATCGGCATGGCCGCCGGCCTTCCCGTCGCTGCGGCCGCGGTCTGCGCCATGGGCTTCGTCCTGTCGTCGACCGCGGTGATCATGCAGACCCTCGACGAGACCAACGAGACGAACACGACCGCCGGCCAGCGCGCGATCGCCATCCTGCTGCTTGAGGATCTCGCCATCGTCCCCCTCCTCGCCCTCGTCGCCTTGTGGGCGGCGTTCAACGTAACGAGCGAGGACGTCCGGCCGGTCTGGCAGAGCGTTGGCATCGCGATCGGCGCCGTCGCCTTGCTGTTCGCGGTCGGACGCTGGCTGCTCAATCCGATGTTCCGCATCCTCGCCCAGGCCCAGGCCCGCGAGGTGATGACCGCCGCCGCCTTGCTCGTCGTCCTCGGCGCCGCCTTGTTCATGGACCTGGGCGGCCTCTCGATGGCGATGGGCGCCTTCCTCGCCGGGGTGATGCTGTCGGAATCCTCGTTCCGGCATCAGCTCGAGGCGGACATTGAGCCGTTTCGCGGCATCCTGCTAGGCCTGTTCTTTCTCTCGGTCGGCATGTCGCTGGATCTCGGCCTCGTCGTCGCGGACTGGCAGCTCGTCCTCGCCGGCGTCGCTGCGTTCATGATCGTCAAGGCGGCGGGCATCTTCGTGATCGGCCGCCTGCTCGGCGCCGGCACCTCCGAAGCCGGCCACCGCGCCGCCTTGTTCGCGCAGGGCGGCGAATTCGCGTTCGTCCTGTACGGCGCCGCCCTCGCCGTGGGCCTGCTGGACGCCCGCACCGGCGCCCTGATGACCGCGATCGTGATCCTGTCCATGGCCGTCACGCCGCTGGTCCTGCTTGCGACGCGTCTCCTGGCCAAGCCCGCCGCCCCGTCGCTCGACGGCATTGACGTTGCGGACGGGCTGCGCGGACGCGTCCTGTTCGTCGGCTTCGGTCGCTTCGGGCAGGTCGTCAGCCAGCCTTTGCTCGCCCGCTGTGTCGAACTGTCGCTGATCGAGACCGATGTCGAGATGATCCAGGCCGCCGGCGATTTCGGATTCAAGGTCTATTATGGCGACGGCACCCGGCTCGACATCCTGCGCGCGTCCGGCGCCGCGCGCGCCGAGGCGATCATCGTCTGCGTGGACAAGCCCGAAGTCGCGGACAAGATCGTCGAGATCGCCAAGGCCGAATTCCCGCTCGCGAAGCTCTATGTCCGCGCCTACGACCGGGGGCACGTCCTGCGGCTCGTGGAAGCCAAGGTCGACTACCAGATCCGCGAAACCTTCGAATCCGCTTTGGCGCTCGGCCGGGCGGTTCTTGAAGGGATGGGCGTGGACCGCGCGACCGCCGAAGAGGTAATCGAAGATGTGCGCCGCCGCGACGACGAGCGGCTCGAGCTCCAGATCGCCGGAGGGCTGACCGCAGGCCGCTGGCTCATGCGCAACAACCAGCAAACCCCGCAGCCGGCGCCTCTGGTCAAACCGCGCCTCAGCGGACAGCGCATCGACGGGCCGGGAGATACAGAGAAGACGCGGCCGGCCGCCTGAGCTTGTGCGCGGGGCGTCTATGCGAGTTTGGACAGGATGAAGTCCGCGCGCTCGACGACGCTCGTCTTCGGCAGGATACAGATGTCGTAATCGAGGCGGCCGAAGGCGACCATCAGGCGATCATATTCCGCAATGGCCTCGGCGAGGCCGTGGCGGCGATCGTCGTCCCCGGCATAGAGCTCCGGCCAGGGCGGCGCCAGGAAGACGTGGCGGTTGTAGCGGTGCTCGCGGCCATAGGCCTCCACGGCCGGCTCGCCGGTCAAATGCTCGAGCGCGGCCGCCGCATCAACCAGCCCCCTGTCGAAGAAAATCGGCCCGGGAACAGCCTCGGCGGCGGCGCGATCCGCCAGCGACATCGCAATCGCCCGCCGTGCGAAGGCGGCGCCGTCGACCCAGGGGAGCGCGTCACCCGCGCGAGCGCGTTCGTCGGCGATGATGCGGCGTCCCGGCTCGGCCACGACGACGAAGCCGCGCCTGCTCAGTTCGGCGAGCAGCGTGGATTTGCCGCCGCCGGAACAACCGGAAATCGCAACGAACTTCTGCAAACCACCTAGCCGTTTGAGCGATGGGCGCGCTCTAGCGCGCCGCGGTCTCGCCCGGCTCACCGCCGGACGCCGCTGCCGATTGGGTACCGGTCGGCTCTGCCGTCGTCGCGGGCGGTGCGGACGGCGCGCGCGACGGGGGCGGCGGCGTCACGGCACGCGGCGCTTCGGCCGGGGCGACGCCCCAGCGGCCGAGCGGACGCTGCGGTGGCGCCTCTTCCTCGCTCTCGTTCGTCGCGCCGGTCAGCGCCCAGCGCTGGCTGTTGCTCATCGGCGCGCCCGAGCGGGCCCGCTCGGCGATGATCGCGTCGGCGGTCTCGCGGCGCAGCGGCTCGTAGCGGCGCAGCACCGCGCGGTGGAAGCTGTCGACGCTGTGCGGCGCAGTCCCGCCCTCGCGCGCTGCCTCGGCCGCCAGCGCGTCGCGTTCGCCCTGCGCCTCCGCCATGTCGGGCTGGCCGAAGCCGCCGCGCCAGGCGATCGCCGGCTCGGCGCCGCCGAAGCGGTTGAGGAACGAATTCGGCCGGCCCCAGCCGCCGCGCCAACGGTAGAAGATGTGATTGCCGATGGTCGCCGACTTGACCAGGCTCGATGCCCAATAGGGCACGACGTAATTGGCATGATAGTGCGTCGCCCAACCCACTGGCGCGTGGACATAGCCATTGAGCGCGGCCTCCGCGACCTGGCGGGCGCGCGTCCAGTAAGAGGCCATCGGTGCGCGGCGCAGCGATCCGTCGCAGCTGAACGAGAATTGGCAGCCCGTGTAGCGGCGCGCGCCTTCGAACACGACGCCGCACACGGTGGAGGGATAGGCCGGGTGCCGCGCGCGATTCAGCACGACCTGCGCGACGCCGCGCTGCCCGTCGGTCGGCTCGGTCGCGGCCTCGTAATAGATGGCGGCGGTGAGGCAATCGAGTGCGCGCGTCCGGTCTGCCGGGCCATAGCGATCCATCGAGAAAGGCCGCGCGGCCGGATTGGCGGCATCAGACGTCGGGATCGAGGCGTTGATCGCCACCGCGTCGGTCGGCGCAACATTGCGCAATTGGGTCGCCGAGGTTTCCGCGGCGGCCTGCTTCAGTTCAACGAGTTGCGCGGGCGGTACCGGCTGACGCGCAACGTCCACCGCGGGATCGCGCAGCGCCAGGCTCATGGTCGTGAAAACGAACAGCGCCAGCATCGCGAGCACGACCACAGCCGCCGGGCCATGGCGGCGCAGCAAGCCCGGCGCGGGCGCGTCAGCAGGATCCAGGGCAATCGCCGTCATGCGGTCTCTTTCGCCATTCGTCGGTGTATCATATATGCAATACACCCGCGCGTGCAAGGCGCGGGTTCTTAGCCGATCGGTTGCATAGCCGCAATGAACCCAAGGCGAACGGTGCTGCAACCAGGTTCGTCGCACCGTTCCGCAGATTGGTAGCAAAGCCGCCCGCGTCAACTGGAACGGGCCCGCCGGTCCCGATATGCGGCCGAAACGATCCTAGTGGGAGGGTAAGTCGTGAAGTCGTTTTTGTTATGCGTAACTGTCGCAGCAACAGCCATTGCTGCAGGAACCGTGGCCACCGCGCAGCCGCGCGCCGCAAGCGGAGGCGGAACCGCCAATTACTGGATGTCGGCCGAGACGGTGAGCGGCATGGCCGCGCAGAGCCAGGCCGGCCAGGGCTCGATGATCGGCGCGATGATGTCGGGTCGCGGCCCCGGCAGCCAATCCTATGTCCGCAATCTGACGCTCCAGCTGGGCAGTCCGCGGCGCCCCACGGGCGCGCCCTCGGCCGAGCATCTGCCGCCGACCGTGCTCAATGCCGGCCCGTCGCTGCCGCTCGTTTCGCCGGAAGCGCGGCCGACTCCGCGCACCGAACGCCCGACCCAGTGGGGTACAAGCGATGGCGGCGCGCAGGGACGTATCCTCTATTATTGGGGCTGCGGCGACCGTGTCCGCCAAGGCCAGCCGGTCGAGATCGACCTGTCCCGCCTTCAGCCGGGTCAGGTGCCACCGGGCATGACCGCCGGGGCCAATGTCCGCACGATGACACCGCCCTCTTCGGGCACCTCCGGGACGTACGGCGAGTGGCCGAACCCGCGCTCGCGCGTGCAGATTCCGGCCAACGGCTCGCTGGTCGGTGACCATGTGATCCGCGGCAATTACTCGCCCGAGATCCGCTTCGCGCTCGCGCAGAACCAGGACTTCCTCGCGCCGATCACGATCACCTCGAACACGGCCGCCGCCTCCGGCGCGGTGCCGGTGGCATGGCAGGCGGTGCCGAATGCGCGCGCCTACTTCCTTTCCGCCGTTGGCTCGCGGGAGGACGGCACGATCGTTATGTGGACGTCGAGCGAAATCCAGTTCAACCAGGCGAACCTCGACTATCTTTCGCAGGAGGAGATCGCGCGGCTGATCCAGCAGCGCGTACTGCTCAACGCGCAGACGACCCAGTGCACCGTGCCTGCCGAAGTCGCGCGCAGTGTTCAGGCGGCGTCTCTGATGATGACCGCCTTCGGTCCCGAGGCCAATTTCAGCCACCCCGCCCGTCCGGCCAACGCACCGCGCGGCTGGGCACCGGACTGGACCGTGAAGCTGCGCACCCGCTCGACCTATATGGGCATGCTCGGCATGGACATGGCAGCGATGATGCGCGGCGAGGACAGCGATGATGGCGGCGATGCGCGCCAGTCGCAGGCCGAACAGCCGCGCCGGCGTCGCTCGCTCGGCGATCGCTTGCGTGACCGTCTGATCGGGCAGTAATATCGCGACAAAGGGGGGCGCGTGGGGAGCGGGTTCAGACGGCGAGTCTATCTGGCGCTGAACCCGCAGGGGCGTTTCACGCTCACTGCGCGCCTCCTGATCGTCCTGATCCTGCTGTCGACGATCGTCGCGATCCTCGAAACCGAACCGGCGCTGCGCGTCGAATGGTTCGTCTGGTTCTTCGCGATCGAGCTTGGCTTCGCGGTCATCTTCTCCGTCGAATATGCATTCCGCATCTGGTCGGCACCGGAAGGCGGGACGTCGCGGCTGCGTTATGCGCTGTCGCTCAGTTCGATCATCGACCTGATCGTGGTCGTCGCGGCGTTCCTGCCGCTCGTCACGTCCAACCTGATGGTGCTGCGCCTTCTCCGCGTCGTGCGCATCTTCCGGCTCGCCAAGATCGGCCGCTTCTCGCGGGCGGTGGCGAGCCTCGAGCGCGCCTTGCGATCGCGCGCCAGCCACTTGCTGGCGACCCTGGCCATGGCGGCGATCTTCCTGCTGATCACCTCCAGCCTGATCTACTGGGCGGAAGGCGCGGCCCAGCCCGACCGCTTCGGCAGCGTTCCACGCGCGATGTGGTGGGCGATCGTTACCATGACGACGGTCGGCTATGGCGACGTGGTTCCGGCGACCATTGCAGGGAAAATCGTCGCAGGCCTCACGACGTTGGGCGGTATCGTCTTCATCGCGATACCCACCGGCATCCTCGCCGCGACGTTCAGCGACGAGCTGACGCGCGAGAAGGAGGCCGCGGCGGCGGCCGAAGCCGCAGCGTCCTTCGTCGAAAAGGATGGGGCCGACCCTCTGGTTCGATCGGAATCCACCCGCTAAGACCCCGGGCCATGGCTGATCGTATCGCTCCCCCCGCCGCCGCCATCCAGCACACGCATTGCACGGCCGAGCAATATGACATGCTCTACCGCCGCTCGCTGGAGGATCCGGACGGCTTCTGGGCGGAGCAGGCGCGGCGGATCGACTGGGTGAGCGCCCCCACGCGGATCGCAAACGCCTCCTACGATCCTGTCGACATCAAATGGTTCGAGGATGGTGTCCTCAACCTCTGCCACAATTGCGTCGATCGCCACCTGCCCGCGCGGTCTGGCGAAAGAGCCTTCATCTGGGAAGGCGACGAGTCTGGGGTGACGCGCACCCTGACCTATGGCGAACTCCACACCGAAGTCGTGCGGATGGCGAACAGCCTGAAAGCGCTCGGCGCCGGCAAGGGCGATCGCGTCACCATCTACATGCCGATGATCCCCGAGGCCGCGGTGGCGATGCTCGCCTGCGCCCGGATCGGCGCGGTGCACAGCGTCGTCTTTGGCGGCTTCTCGCCGGAAGCGCTGCACGGCCGGATCGAGGATTGCGGAAGCCGCTTCGTGGTCACCGCCGACGGCGGCAAGCGCGCCGGCAAGCTCGTACCGCTCAAGGCCAATGTCGATGCAGCGCTGGCGCGCGGCGGCGAGATCGACGGCGTGATCGTCGTGCGCCACCTCGGCAACGACGTCGCGATGCAGGACGGCCGCGACCATTGGTATGACGAGCTCGGAGAGACTGTTCCGGACACCTGCCCGTGCGAGCCGATGAACGCGGAAGACCCGTTGTTCATCCTCTACACCTCGGGCTCCACGGGGAAGCCAAAGGGCGTGCTCCACACGACCGGCGGCTATGCCGTCTGGACGGCGACCACCTTCCACTATGTTTTCGATTATCGACCGGGCGAAGTCTTCTGGTGCACGGCCGACGTGGGCTGGGTCACCGGCCATTCCTATGTCGTCTACGGCCCGCTCGCCAACGGCGCGACCAGCCTGATGTTCGAAGGCGTGCCGAACCATCCGGACTTCAGCCGCTTCTGGGACATGGTCGAACGCCATCGCGTCAACATCTTCTACACTGCCCCCACCGCGATCCGCGCGCTGATGCGCGAGGGCGACGCGCCGGTGACGAAACATGACCGCTCGTCGATCCGCCTGCTCGGCACGGTCGGCGAACCGATCAATCCGGAGGCCTGGCTCTGGTACTGGCGCGTCGTCGGCGACGAACGCTGCCCGATCGTCGACACCTGGTGGCAGACCGAGACCGGCGGCGTGATGATCACCACCCTCCCCGGCGCGCACGACATGAAGCCCGGCTCCGCGGGCCGGCCCTTTTTCGGCATCGTGCCCGAACTGGTCGACCCCGAGGGCGCGCCGCTTGCCGGGGCGACATCGGGCAACCTGTGCATCACCCGCTCCTGGCCCGGCCAGATGCGCAGCGTCTATGGCGATCACGAACGCTTCGTGCAGACCTATTTCAGCACCTATCGCGGCAAATATTTCACCGGCGACGGCTGCCGCCGCGACGAGGACGGCTATTACTGGATCACCGGCCGGGTTGACGACGTCCTCAACATTTCCGGCCACCGCATCGGCACGGCCGAGGTGGAATCGGCCCTCGTCGCGCACCCGCTGGTCGCCGAGGCCGCGGTCGTCGGCTATCCGCACGACATCAAGGGCCAGGGCATCTATTGCTACGTGACCCTCAACGCCGGCGAGCAGGGCAGCGCCGAGCTCGAACAGGCGCTGAAGAACCAGGTCCGCAGCGAGATCGGACCGATCGCGACGCCGGACCTCATCCACTTCACCCCGGCGCTCCCGAAGACGCGGTCCGGCAAGATCATGCGCCGCATCCTGCGCAAGATCGCCGAGAACGATTATGGCGCGCTCGGCGACACGTCGACGCTCGCCGATCCGGGCCTCGTCGACGATCTGATCGCGGGCCGGAAGAACCTGTGACCCGGATCGTCGTCGGCGATATTGGCGGGACCCACGCCCGCTTCGCCATTGCGGAGCTGCGCGGCGGCCGTCCCGAGATCGGGCCGATGAAGCGCTACCGCACGCGCGAGCATGTCGGCCTCGCCTCGGCCTGGGCACAATTCGCCGCCGATGCGGGCGAGCCTCTGCCGCGCGACGCCGCGCTCGCCGTCGCGGCCCCGATCGAGGGCGACGTGCTGCGCTTCATGAACAGCGACTGGCGCATCCCGCGCGCCAGCATCGCCGAGGATCTCGGGATCGAGCGGTTGACCCTGCTCAACGATTTCGGCGCCGTCGCCCATGCGGTGTCGGTGCTGGGCGCCGACGAACTCCTGCCCGTGGCGGGCCCCGATCGACTGCCGAAGGATGGCGTGATCAGCGTGATCGGCCCCGGCACCGGACTCGGCGTTGCCCTCCTCGCCCGCCGCGGCGATCGCGTCACCGTCATCGAGACCGAGGGCGCCCATATCGGCTTCGCGCCGCTCGATCCGGAAGAGGAAGATCTCGCGGACACGCTCGTCGAGCGTTACGGCCGGGTCTCGGTCGAGCGCGTCGTCTCCGGTCCGGGCCTCGTCGACATCTATCACCATCTCGGCGGCACCAGCGAGGTTGACGCCAACAGCGCCGGCGACTTGTGGAGCGCCGCGATCGACGGCAGCGACGCGCTTGCCGCGCATGCGCTCGACATTCTCGTCCGTTGCCTGGGCGCCGCGGCCGGAGACATCAGCCTCGCGCATGGCGCCATGGGAGTCGTCCTGACCGGCGGCCTTGCCAACCGAATCGCCGATCTGCTGCGCACGCCGATGTTCGCGGCGCGCTTCACCGCCAAGGGTCGTTATCGCGAGCGGATGCAGCGCGTGCCCGTCATGCTTGCCACATATCCGGAGCCGGGATTGCTGGGCGCGGCTGTTGGTTTTGCACGCGAATATATGGTCACTATTCGATAAGCATATATCGCTGCAAATAACGGAAATTTCCGCTAAATTGCGCTTCGCCCGATATTGATTCCAGCGCCGGCCGCGATTAACACAGGTCAGGATCGCCGCTTGGGGGAATGCGTCGGTCCTGTCCGGTTCAAGCCGAAACAATTTAAAAGTCCAACGGTGGGGGGAGACGTGATCCGT
>Ga0335075_10017156_pt1 | contig 10781 bp, 8 predicted proteins | sample Lox_Sample_24_FD_206723 | JGI IMG/M metagenome (GOLD analysis project Ga0335075, IMG submission 206723) | Soil microbial communities from Loxahatchee National Wildlife Refuge, Florida, United States - Lox_Sample_2.4 | ecosystem: Environmental > Terrestrial > Soil > Wetlands | place: USA: Florida... | reverse complement strand
TGAACCGCTCGGAAATCGACCTATATGACTGCGAGGTCGAAGGACAGCTGCCCGCGGACCTGGATGGCACTTTCTTCCGCGTCGGCCCCGACCCGCAGTATCCGAAGCCGGCCAAGTACTCCAACGACATCGGCTTCGATGGCGAGGGACATGTCAGCATGTTCCGCATCAAGGACGGGCACGTCGATTACCGGACGCGCTACGCACGCACGCAACGCTGGAAGGCCCAACATGCCGCGCGGCAATCACTGTTCGGCATGTATCGCAATCCGTTTACCGATGACCCGCGGGTGAAGGATTTGAGTCGCGGCACGGCCAACACGCAACTCTTCTATCACCACGGCAAGCTGCTGGTGTTCAAGGAAGATAGTCCCCCGGTGGCGCTGAATCCGCTCACTCTGGAGACCACCGATGATTACTACACCTTCGGCGGCGCGCTGAAGTCGCAGACCCACACGGCGCACCCGAAGATCGATCCGGTGACCGGCGAGTATGTTTCGTTCGGCTACGAGGCGAAGGGCCTGGCATCGGATGACGTGTATGTGTTCTCCGCCGACCGTGCCGGCAAGATCAACTGGGAGGCGTGGATCAAGGTGCCCTACGTCGCCATGATTCACGACTTCGCCGTCACCCAGAAGCACGTCGCCTTTTTCATCACTCCGCTGGCCACCAACATGGAGCAGATGAAGAAGGGGCAGGTGCATTTCGCATGGGACTCCACTTTGCCGAGCTACATGGGAGTGATGCGCCGCGGCGGCGATGGTAAGGATGTCCGCTGGTTCACCGGTCAGCAGCTCATGTGCACGCACGTCATGGGCGCCTGGTCGGACGGGGATGTCTGTTACGTGGACATGGACGGCGGGGAAGGTAATCAGTTTCCGTTTTTCCCCAGCTTGCACGAGCCTTTCGATCCGCAAAAGGCCGTCGGGCGCGTGCGCCGCTTCAAGATGAATCTTGCCAACAAGCGCAGCAAGTCCTACGAAGTGCGGACGTTGTATCCGGAAACGACCGGTGTGCTGTCGCGCCAGGATGACCGTTATCACACCATCCCTTATCGCTATGGATTCATCAATTCCGTCGGTCCCGGCGGACGCGGCTGGGTGATGTTCGATCACCAGAAGCAGACGAGTCTCGCCTATTCTGCCGGACCTGACGTGAGCCTCGCGGAGATGACTTTCGTGCCGCGCAAGAAGGGCGCCGCGGAGGCGGATGGCTACCTCATCGGTGTGGCGGATCATCGCAAGGAGAACGGGCGCTCGGACCTGATTCTGGTCGACACTCAACATCTCGAGGCCGGCCCGGTCGCTCGGATCAAGATGCCTTATCGCGTGGTCGGACAGGTGCACGGATTCTGGGTGCCTGGCGACCAACTACCCCAAGAGAGCTGATCCCCTGGAGCGCGCCTCATGAACGCCGCCCTCGACACCTCCCGGCTCGACTCGCTGCATGCGGGTTTTCTGTCGCGTCCGCACCGGTTGCTCATCAACGGCAAGTGGGTGCCGGCGCAGTCGGGAGAGACGTTCGCCGTGCTCGATCCATCGACGGGCCGGGAGATTGCACAGTGCGCCGCGGGTGGTGCCGCTGACGTCGATCTGGCGGTCAGGGCGGCTCGGAAGGCGTTTCATTCCGGGCCCTGGCCGAGCATGAGCCATGCGGAGCGTGGCAAATTGCTGTTGCGGCTTGCCGAGGCCGTAGAGCGCAATGCCGATGAGCTGGCGCTGCTCGAAAGTCTCGATGGCGGCAACCCGGTGCGCAGCACGCGCCATGTCGACATCAACATGGCGATCGATAGCCTGCGCTACAACGCCGGGTGGACGACGAAGCTTACTGGCGAGACCGCGTTGTCTTCACAGCAGGCGCGTGGGTTCACCTTTACGTTGCGCGAGCCCGTTGGAGTTGTGGGGGCGATCACGCCCTGGAATGCTCCCTTTCTGATGGCTGTGAACAAACTGTCTCCGGCCCTCGCGGCCGGGTGTACCGTGGTTCTGAAGCCGGCGGAGCTGGCGCCGTTGTCGGCGCTACGACTGGGGCAGCTCATGGAGGAAGTCGGGCTGCCCCCCGGTGTGGTCAACATCGTTACCGGATATGGCGGCGCGGCGGGACAGGCGCTGGTCGATCATCCGGATGTCAACAAGATCTCCTTCACGGGCTCTACCCGGGTGGGAAAATCCATTCTCACGGGCGCGGCCGTGAACATGAAGCGGGTCACGCTCGAGCTGGGTGGCAAGTCGCCGGTCATTATTTTTCCCGATGCGGATATCGAGGCGGCGACCGCGGCGACGACCCAGACGATCTTTTTCAAGACCGGACAATTCTGCGCCGCCGGCACCCGGCTGTTTGCGCATAAGAAGGTCTTCGACAAGGTGATGCAAGGCTTTGCGGAGCGCGCGCAGAAGCTCAAGGTCGGGCCGGGCGTGGCGCCGGATACCGAAATGGGTCCCATCATCTCGGCCAAACAGCTCGACCGTGTGATGAGTTACATAGGCGCCGGCTCGAGCCAGGGCGCCGAGGTCGTCACCGGCGGCAAGCGTATCGAGCGAGACGGCTACTTTGTGCAGCCCACACTTCTTGCGGGAGTGCGGCCGGACATGAGTGTCTTCCAGGACGAGATCTTCGGCCCCGTGTTGTGCGCGATGCCCTTCAGCGATGCCGATGAGCTCGACAGGCTGGCAAGCCTCGCAAACGACACCGTGTATGGGTTGGCCGCCAACATCTGGACACGCGACCTGGCGGTGGCGCACGGGCTCGCCCGGCGCATCCAAGCGGGGACGATCACCATCAACGGTGGCGCGCGCGAGCAGCCCATGCCGTTTGGCGGCTTCAAGCAGTCAGGCCTGGGTCGAGAGGGTGGACGTGAGGGTATCGAGGCGTACACCGAAATCAAAACCGTCTCGATCGGGCTTGTTTGACTGGCTGAAAGTCGGCGACGGCGCGGCACTGTCAGCAAACCACGTGCTCGCTGAGCCGGCTCGCCGGCAAAGCGTGGTTTTTCCCGCTAATTCGCTATGTAGTAATAAAACACCACTTCGCGTTCGTCGGCTGATTCCTTGGCGGTCACCACGAACGTGGTGTTGTTGAGCCAGTCATAGGCGCCTTGGGTATCCGCATCGACATAGGCGATCGCACGATAGTATCCGTCGGGCCGGCGATAGCCGACGTGCTCCATGTAGATCCATTCGCCATTCTCGGCTTTTAGAATGAAATGCGCGTCGACGTCGCGGACGCGGTCCGGACGCACCGTGTCGTATTGTCCGCCGCTGTCAGCGTAGACGGTGGCGTTGAGCCGTTCGCCACGGACATCGCCGCCCGTGATGTCCTGGTAGCGGAAGTCGCCTTTGGGCGTCCGTGATTGGTGCGCCGGATCGAATTTCGCGCGCAGCTGGAAGGCGTACTCGAGTTTGACTTCGCCCTGAACCTTGGTGTCGGTCTTGGGGACTACGAACTCTCTCATGGTGTTGTGTCCTTCCTTCAGAGCACTTCGTAGTAGGTGAATACGGTGTGATCGGGGTTGCTCTGCCGCTGGCAATTGGCTACGAACACCGTGTTGTTCATCCAGGCGTGCGGTCCATCGGGAGCTGTGAATACCGGGGTGGCGCGGAAGCGCGTCCAGGCCGGGGGCTCGCCGGGGGCCGGTGGCCCGTTGTTGGCGGCGGGGACCAGCGGCTTACCGGGCTCGGGCGGCGCATGGAAGCGTCGCATCGTTCCGCGGTTGTGAATGAAGATCAGTGCGCCGTCGGATGCCTCGAACATGTAATACGTGTTGAATGTGGTCTTGTAGTAATCCGCGCCGCTGCCGGGCAGCACGCGACCCTGCAACCTGGGGCCCCAGATCTCCCCACCGCCGACCGAAGTGTAGCCACGGGGCGCGGGTGAGCCGATCATGATCCGGTCGGCGAAGAAGACAGTGGCGGAGAAGGCCCAGCGCAGGCCTACCTTCGGAATGTCGGGCTCGGGGCCGCCGTACCAGGCCGCTGGAGCTGCTGTTTTTGCCGATGCGGTAGCCTCACCCGGAGCAGCGGCGAAGGTCGACAGGGCAGCCGCCGCTCCCGCGGTTGCTGCCCCACCCAGGAAGGTTCGGCGATCCAGGGGCGCCGCGAACGTCTTTTGTGTCATGTCAGTCGAGTCCAAAAGCCAGCAGGACGTTACCAGGGTGCGCGACGAAGCCGCCGTAGCCGGAGTTCAGATACAACATGCCGTCCACGACGACCGCGCCACCGTGATCCATGCCGCCGCCGCGGGCGGCGACGTCGTTGATCGTCTTGAAATCCTCGTTGGTATCGAACATCCAGAGGATGGTGCCGTCCTTGCTCGAGTAGGCGCGCAAGCCGCCATCGAGGCCGGCACTCAACACGGCCCCGGGAATGGCGGTCGGCGCGCTTCCCTGGCCCGCGCTGCAGATCTGGCCCGGATTCTTCAGGCACAGCTTCGGCTGCGGCGGCACGTCCCAGATCGATTTGCCGGCGGCGATTGAAATGGCGTGCATGCCGCCCGGCGTGGGTGTCAGCAAGTCGGCGGTGCCGATGAAAAAGACCGGTCCATCGACGGCGACACCCCACTGCCCGCCCAGTCCGCTGCCTTTGCCGTAGCGGTGTTGCCAGACGATCGCACCCTGTTTGTCAGCGTCGAGGGCATAGACGAGGCCGGACTTTTGCGCGGCGATGAGCAGATCCTTGCCGTTGGAATGCACGAGTGCCGGTGACGCGGCGAAATCGTAATCGGGGCCGAGCTCGGGCGGGCACGCCGGGTTGTTGGGATTCTTCGGAGCGCAACCCATGGCCCAGTTATCGGCGCCCTCAACCTGCTTCATCCAGCGGATGGCGCCGGTCTTCAGGTCCATGGCAATGATCGCGTCCGTGCCGGGCTGCGAGGGCTCGGAAAAGCCGTTGCCGGTCCCTGCGTACAACAGACCGCGTCGCACGTCGATCGTCGGAGCGGACCAGATACTGCCGCCTGAAGGTCCATAGAGCTGGACGCCGGTGCTGGTTTTTCCGCGCGGCATCGGCTTGTCGACCGTGTAGGTCTTCCAGACGACTTCGCCGGTACTGCTATTCAACGCGACGATGCTGCCGCGGAAGGTACAGCAAGGATAGCCGTTCGTAGAGCCGATACTCTCTTCGCCGACTCCCTGTACCGGGACGAAGAGACGCCCGTCATAGAGGGCTGGTGCGCCCGTGATGCCGGCAACTTTGTGGTCATCGACCTTGCGTCTCCAGAGCACCGCGCCACTGTCGGCGTCGAGCGCGTAGACGTTGGCGCTTCTGTCGCCCACATACACGGCGTAGCCGCTTTTTCCGTCGGCTGTTTTGTAGGGGCCCACCGAGGGTGCTGTCCCCACCGAGGCGTCCGCCTTGTGCGTCCAGTAAGTGCAACCCGTTTTGGCATCCAGCGCGTAGATCTCGCCGGAGTCCGTGCCGACAAAGAGCCGATGGCCAAATACTGCCGGTTCGGCGCGCAATGTGGAGGTGTTGGTATAGCCGAAGGCCCACTTGAGTTTGAGCTTCGGCAGGTCGGCCGCAGTCAGTCCCCCGGCAGCCCGTGACTGGAAGCGCGGGTTGGCGGGTCCATTGCCCCAACCATTCCAGGCCGGCGCCTTGGCGAACTGTTCCACGGAATGCTGTTCGGTGCACAGGTTCGGCTTTTCGGTCTTCGGGGACCCATAAGCTGCCGCGCCAAAGCGGCTGCCGGAGGCGTATTCCGACACCGCACGCCGCTCCGCATCGGTGAGCGTGGAGCCCTGCGCCTTCATTTTTCCCGAGGTGAGTGCTGTCAGTACGGTCTCAGGAGAAAGCTGTCTCAGCATTTCTCGTGGCAGGGCCCGCGCGATCATCGGGTCCTGCGGGTGGTCGGAAGTCGGGCTCGCCCGGGAGACGATGCTGGTGTGGCAGGCTGCGCAGATGCGCTGGAAAGTCGCCTCGCCGAGGCCGGCTTGTGAGGCGGACTCCTGCGCCTGGGTGGGGGCGGCGGGAGGTGCCGCTGTCGCAGTCGCCATTGCTGTGACCGCAAAAAAACCTAAGAACGTCGGGGCTACGGTAAGCCGTGCCACCCAGGAGTCGAATAAACGCATCCGCAACTTCACCCCATCTTTTCAGACAGCCCACTCTTATCGCACGCCAGCCCCGCCAGTGTGCCGCCTCTTGGGGCGGCTCGTCCGCCAGGAGGTCAAAACACCTTTTCTATAGGGGTCCCCGGTCCGGACCAGGCAGCTTGCCGTGAAATAATGCGCGCCCGGTACCAGGCCGTCTCAACCATCGGAGCGCAATGTGAAAGTGAACTCGGGAGTCAGAATCGTGGGTTGGCTCGCTGCCGCGGGGTTGCTTGGCGCGCCTGGATGGGCGGCCACCACACACGATAAGGAAGCCCTGGCCCATGGGTCTTCCGGGCGATCGAGTGAGCAGTGCGCGCGTGAGTGTCTGGAAGGGATCGCCCGGAAATACCTCGATGCGCTGGTCCAACGTAATCCGTCGGCCGCCCCCTTGGCCGATCACGTGAAGTTCACTGAGAACAATGTCGAGCTGCGTCTCGGTGACGGCCTCTGGGGCACGATCACCGGCAAGGGGCCGCCGTCGACGGAGCTGCTGTTCGCGGATCCCGAGCAGGGGCAGGTCGGTTTTTTCGGCATCGTGGACGAGCACGGCGTGCCGGGTTACTTCGGCGCGCGACTGAAGGTCGAGGATCGCAAGATTACCGAGATCGAGACGGTGATCAACCGCATACCGCCGTTGCCGTCGGGAGCGACACCGCCGCCGTTTGCGACTAAAACACCCAAGGACTTGCAACATTTTGCCGCCATGACCGAGACGGCACCGCCCGCCGAGCGGGTCTCGCGGGTCAGGCTCATCGATATCGCCAACGGCTACTTCAGTACGTTGCAACAGAACGACGGGCAATTGTTTACTCCGTTCTCCGACGACTGCTCACGCCTGGAGAATGGCAACATCACGGCGGGTGATCCGAGCTCCAGTTACGTTCCGGCCCGGATCTCCTGCGCCGAGCAATTCAAGCGGGGCGCCTACCGGTTCGACAGCGAGTTGCGCGCTCGCGGCTTCATGCTGGTCGATGAAGAGCGGCAGCTCGTGTTGACGCGTGGCTTTCTCGATCACAACGGCGTCCTGACCGATTTCAAACTCACGGACGGCACGCCTGCCGTTTCCGGGTTCAAGACCCCCTCGTCGTTGTGCCTGCTGGAGTTGTTCAAGATCCGTGACGGCAAGATTTACAGGGTCGAGACCGTGTACATCAATGTGCCGTATCACATGCCGCCGGCCTGGAAAAACGGTGACTGAGCTCGCGGGTTAACCCCCGCAAGTGCTTGGGGCCGAGGAAGCCGTTGGCGCGAGCGCCGCGTGCCGCGTGTCCGGCGATCCACCTACTTGGCGGCTTGCCTGGCCGCGGACTCCTTGTAGATCTGCTGCGCCTGGTTCAGCGTGTTCAGCGTATTGGCGGCATTGGCGTTGCCGGCGGCGGCGGCCTGCTGCAGCAGCGGTTGCGCCTTGCTGAACTCGCCGTTGCTGAAGTAAAGATAGCCGAGGTTGGACTTCGTGCGCGCCACGGAAGCCGGACTCAACTGATCGGCATGCGCGAGAGCGGTGTTGAAGCTCTGCTCCGCCTTGCCCGGCTTGCCATTCACGAGCTGCACCCAGCCCAGTGTGTTGTAGACGGTGTAGTCGCTTTTGAATTGCGGGGTCGAGGCGCACTTCTGTTGGACTTCGATCGCCTTCTGTAGCGGCGTTTCCGCCGCGGTGAAGTTGTGCTCATCGGCGAGCAGCAGCCCCTTTGTGTACAGGGCGCGAAAGTAATTGGGATTTACCGCAAGGATGGAGTCGACTGTGCTCGCGGCTGCATCCCTTTTGCCGGCGATCCGGTCCTTCTTGGCCTGGTCGAGGCGTGTTTCGAGCTGTTTCGCGTTCGCCGGCGGGGTGCAATCAACAGGTGACTGCGCGTGCGCCAGGCTCTGCACGAGGAGCAGGCTCGCACTCCAGCGAGCCAACGAGGGAAGCGCTGCGGCCATTGAGTGTTGCCTCATGGATTGGCTGAATCCTCGCCGATGGGCGAGGATCCTTTGCCGGAAGCACTCGTTGCCGAGAGCTGCTGGATGGCGGTCGCCCTGGTCACGGCGGTAAGCTTGAGGACGTGCTGTTGCAGAAGCTCGATGGCCTGGAGCATCGAGATATTGATCGTCTCCTGGTTGGCATCGAGCTTGAACTGCTGGGAGAAGCTCAGGCAGTCGGGCGCCTTGGGGTCGAAGGAGCTCGAGTTGGGATTGCAGCGGGCGTTGCCGTTGGAGAGCCAGAGCCGAGGTTGCGGTACCCCGCTGGGGTCCAGGTCGGGGAGAATGCCTTGGAAGGCGCTCAAGTCGGCCGGAGTCAGGATCACCGCGACCTGGTTGTGAGCCGTGTAGCCCAGATCCAGCCACTTGGTACCGATCTGCACGACGGTGGCGATCAGAATGACTCCTATCGCCGCCCACAGAGTCGGCGGCGCCGGCGCGTTCGGCCGTAGCAGAGTAATCACAATGAACACCGCCGCGAGTCCCATCACCCCGGAGGCGGCGATGGTGGCGATGTCCTGGGCCGAGAGGCCGGTCAGCTCGCTCATGTCGGTCCTACCTCACCTTCTTCCTTGCTTTTTGCGCTTGCCGCCTGAGCCGGACGAGCCTGCTCGCGCGGTGGGCTTGCGCCGTGGCCGGTGCGGCGTCGTTGCGGCTTTCTTCGCGGTGGCGCGCCTGCGCTTGGTGGTGGTTGGCTTGTGGGCTTTGGGGGCTGGGCCTACGGCTTTGGCGCTGTGTGCCGTCCTTGGTGTTTTGGGGATTGCCTTACCTGTTTTGGCAGGCGTTGCAGCGGTCGCCACGGATGACGCCGCTGTTGGTGCGCCAGTCGTTGCGGCCGCCGGTGCAGCGGCCGTGTGTATCCCCAACCAGAAATGCAGCTCCGCCAGCCGGTCACCGACGAGATAGCCGTTCTGCCAGGTGTCGTTGTCCTGAAGACCATGCCACACGCGGGGATCCTGCCGGTGAGCTTCGACGTACGAGTTCCACCGATACGTCTGGTAAACGGCAATGATGTTGGCTGCGTAAGCCGCGGCGAGCGGCGCATTGCCCTCGATGATGACCAGGTTGTCATCGTTGGCGTTGGAGGCCTTGAAGCCCATGTTGTGCGAGCCGGTCATGACCACCGGCTTGGCTCCGAACGGATCGAGGACGATGACTTTGCTGTGGATGTTGACGCCCTGGCTGAGAAGCTCCTTCTCCCACTGGTGGAACCGATCCTTGATCGCGCGCGGGACCAGTACATCCTGTGACAGGCGTGTCGGCGGTTTGGTGGCTCCCGAGTACAAGGTGACGGGGGCGGTTGCCGGGACGCTGGGGTCCAGCACGGCGTCCGGCTGTTTCTTGCCCTTCTGCGGTGTGCCCGGCTCTGTCAACAGTGGAATTTCCTGGTTGACGACACCGCGGATGTACAGGTTCGGATTGAAGTTGGCGCCCTGGTCGCTGTGGCGCTCCAGGATGTTCTGTAACAGCGTCCAGTGATTCGGGTCCTGCTCGAAGGCGCCCGGGTTGAAGAACAGGAACAGAATGCCGTCCTGGGCCGCATTGATCAGCTTGCGGGCGTAGACCAGGTCCTGCTGCGCGGAGGTCTTGGCGAACCAGGGCGTGATGGCGCCCTCATCCACGTTATATGTCGTGCTGGCCGAATTGCCGTTGACGAGGTCCGGCGGGTAGCCGTTGCCGGCGGCTTTCAACCGGTTCCAGGCGTCGAGAAAATTCTGCGCCACCTTCGCGTCTTCGATGATCAGGGCGTTGTTGGCCTGGGTGCAGAGGCCGGTCGCTGTGAAGTTGGTGCTGCCGGTCAGCACCCGCTGCGGCGCGCCGCTGGCATCGCAGAAGATGACGAACTTGTTGTGGGCGAAGTGTCCGCTGGACACGATCCGATCGTGCAGGTCCACCTTGCCCCGTAATTGCTGCCGGACTGCATGGTTCTCGTCATTCCCGGGAGGAGTGTTGCCCTTGAACGCACCGTTGCCGAGAATGAGATGGCAGTTCTGTCCCAACGCCATCAGTGCGGGGATGAGCTCAGGGTCGTTCAACTCGTAGAGCGCTGCGTGGATGGAGCCGCCGCAGGCCTTCGCGTCCGCGAGCAGCTTCAGGATTCGTGGCCGTAGCATTCCGCTCAGCGCGTTGCGGGTCGGGTCGCCGGGTTTGACGATGAGCTGTTTGATGCTGCTGTCCGGGGAGGCTTGCAGGGCCCTCGACACCCATTGCGTCGCGACAATGCCTCTGTTGAAAAAGGCGGCAATGTGGGCCGTGTCCTGCCCGGTGATCGTCATCTCGGGAGTCAGCGGGCTGGCCAGGCTCGTATCCGGCGTAAGCGCGTCCTTGGTGTCGCCGACGACGGGGATGACGGAATACTGGACTTTGTCTCCCGGTGTCGTATCGGTCGCGGGTGTGACGTCATAGTCCCACCACATGAACCGCTGGACCGGGAACTCCCAGGGGTTGGCGGGATCGGGCTTCTGGTCGTCCGAAAAGCCGACAAAGCCGTGCAGATAGTCCTCGCGACCGTTCTTGATCCTGCGGAGGGCGAAGCCCCTGCAACGCGGGATGGGCTGTCCATCCGTCGGCATCCAGACGAGGGCGGTATGGTCGCCATTGTCGTAAACCTTGAGGGTGATTGTCATTGGAGGGGACCCCCTTGCCTGAATTTTTAGTGAAATTCCGCCGTCTGGTATATCGCAGCGGAACGCGTTTTCACGACATCGGAGAAGGCCAACGTACTGCAAGCCGT
>Ga0335075_10017155_pt1 | contig 10781 bp, 11 predicted proteins | sample Lox_Sample_24_FD_206723 | JGI IMG/M metagenome (GOLD analysis project Ga0335075, IMG submission 206723) | Soil microbial communities from Loxahatchee National Wildlife Refuge, Florida, United States - Lox_Sample_2.4 | ecosystem: Environmental > Terrestrial > Soil > Wetlands | place: USA... | reverse complement strand
CTCGGTCTGGCTTCAGCATTTCCCTCATCCAGTGCTTCTTGGAAAAGCTGTTCTGTCAGCGTTTCAATTACTTCCCGACGTGACTCTAGCAGAATATTTTGGCACAGCTCCTTCCGGTCACTATGCTGGAACAGGTTTGAATATTCTTTCTACTTTGCTACAATATATGAATCTTTCGATTGACACGGGTTATAGACAACTGTACCGATCGCGTCTTTTGAGCTCTCCAGATCCAGAAATCCAGTCTTGGCCAGATATCAGACGGAGAATGCTCGCTAGAGATCAGGTAGCCAATCCAACATCGAAACCAGTTCCCCTAAGCATTACAGCTTATAGGTGATTGATCCAAGAGCAACTTGTCGCTGAAGGTGTACCGAACTGCAGTTTTGATATGCTTCTTTCTAAGCACCGGCTCTCAGCGATTCTACGTCGACTTGGACTACAATTCAAGACAGCCTGCTACGAGCTAGGCCCTGGGCTGATACCTGGTCTACGCCTTAGGCTATAGCAACCACTGTAAACTACCAGCAACCGCCGGAACCCGCCGCTATTGGTCAGCGGTGGCAACACCACCGTGTATATAAACTGAAGCAACCTCCCACTTCTTCTTGTTCTTTTAGCTTATCCTTAACGTACAATGGTTAGCCGTTCCACCCCCCAACACAGCCTTTGATGAGTCGGATGACAATGACTCTCACATTCATCCCTTCGGCTCATTAGATTCAAAAGTCGGCGTGGTCCTTGATAACAAGCAGATTGACATTGGGATCAAGACATCTGACTCTGGTTGGATTCCTTGGTTGTTCCGTGCAGCCAGATTCCATGAAAATAACGTTCTTGTTTCACGTACAATCATACAGTTTCAGGGCACTATGACTGGATCATAAACGCCCAAACTGAGACCGACGCTGATCCTCGCTTCAAACAGTGTCAAACTTTCACCCGCCGTCTCATTACCGAAGCAATCTCCGAGTTATTCTTCTTTGCTGTCCCCAATCGAAAGGCAGAGATCCTTTCCAGCCTCAGCACTGAGACACCACCACTTGAAGGACCGTATGCTTTAACTCTTCGAGGACATAAAATCCCCTCCTGGATCCAAAGGTTATCAGACAGCACGCTTTGTCGTATTTTTATTGAGTGCCCTGAGCTTTTTTCCAATTCTGTTGGTCAATAATTGGAGAAAGGTTCAAAAAAGGGGAAGGTCTTTAAGCTCGCAGTTACCTTAACAGACATCTCCTTGAAAATGGCACGGCCTTGACCAGGAACAACGCCGGCTAGAGAAGACCAACCCCGATCATCAACCTTGGACCCGAGAATCTTGATCCTTTGATCGAACAGTACCTACATCGACGTGAGCTTTCCACTGTGGATGTGCAGGACTTGCAAAATACCAACGGCGAAGACTCTTTGGCACGCAGCTTGATCGTCATCCTCTTCAGACATAAATCCTACAAAGCCCCAGCAAAGTCCCACGCCCTCGGAAGAGCGTTCGGCGAGAGATCGATCCATCAGTGAGTGCCTGTCACGGCATAACACAGCTGCACCTCGATGACTCAGCTCAGGAACTCAGGGGTATTTGAACTTGGACTTTCCGTTTCTATTCTTGCTCTTCGTCTCTCGTCTTGTATTCTCAAGCGTGTAGGTACCTACGCCTGTATAATTAGACTGAATACATCAACCGTCGTTACCGACCCGCAAAGACCCTAACGGTGCCCGGATTGGAGTCGAAGAATTGAAGCTAGTTCAAGCACTGTGCACCAAAGCCGAAGCAGGAAGTGCTGCTCTCCAGCAACCTGAGTGCAGTGATGTACGGAGTAAATGGACCGGATATATTAATATTTCGGACCGGACTGGATATCCAGTACACAAAGCCAACCGAGCTATTGTAAGCGGGTATTTGGTGTCACCTTACCTTCACCAACAGGAGAAAAACACTCACAATACGTGTCTACTACAATCATGGCATAGCCGGTAGGATCCTTGAGTAGATGATCGATATGTGCAGCCGTATTAGCGCGAGCCAGGTCGACATCTTACGCCGGGAGTCGTATCAGGCGAACTTCGGACGGGGAGAGACGTATGAAGGGAAATGGAAGGTATGGTTTTCTTTAGTTGGATAATGCGGTGGGTATCTTGTCACCTTTTTCGGCTTGAGGCAAAGGTGGGCTTGGCAAGCATCATACTCCGTAGGTGGGTTGAGCTGGTACCTGGAGTCGCCCCGCTTGTCTCTGTATGTTCTATCGTATCCTATCGCGCGAAGAGCGCTATCAAAGTCTTCGAAGCTCCTGTGTCATGGAGCGATCGGCTTGGCATTGAAAACCTTTGATTCATGTACACGAGAATCTTGCTACGATCTATTCTTCAGTGTCCCTTCTGTTGGTAACTTTCACGTACGAAACTGAAGCCGTATCTTTAAAATTTTTCGATTGGCAGAATGGCTTCATGGTCTAGAGGTATGATTCCGTATGTACGCCTTCATCGCTTTATCTAGTCATGAGCTGACCTGCCCCAGTGTTTTGGGGGTACCTAAAACTTGACTACAGGAGGTCTCGGGTTCGAATCCCGATGAAGCCCATTTTTGCCTGACTAATGATCAGACTTCATTACGGGCAGACCAAAGAACCAGCAATTCTCGTTATCACAACGTATCACGAAGCTCATCGTCAGTGTGTCCAACCACGCTTCACCGGATCAAACATTTCTGGTATTCCAAAACCGGCCCACAAATACTAAAATATATACAATTACCAACCCTATAGCGCATAGCAACAATTTGTCAATATCATCACCTCTGCAAACTGGGCTGGGGACCCATGCAAAGTGGGTTTTGGTTTTGGTTTGCTTTGATCCCTGGTCGGGAAAACCTGAGGTTGGTGGGTGCCCCCCAAACTGCGCACAATTGAAAGCATTTCCACCACAACGCACACGATAAAATCTCGATTCAAAAGCAGTCAAATGTTCCTGTTCCAGATGTGAAACGTGCGGCATGATTATTTCGAAGAAATCAGTCGTGCGTGGCGAGTTAGGGTTTTGATGGTTCAAACCGGAACCAGTTTGTTTGACGGACACACTGCTCATCGTCACCGACTTCTTCCACTTCAAGTTAACACAGCACGGACATTTTCTCATCGATACCGCATACCACGTCGATGGTGATGTCCGATCGAGAAAGAATTCTTGAACCATCCCTTCCTCAAACTCTGACAGCCGAAGATTATCAACAAGTGACGGTGCGGTAAATTCGATGTCTTCTGATAGAAAATACTTGGTGGATATAGTTGGTGATGCTCTACTTGAAGTCCTCGGCGATAGCGGAGTTTTTTCAGCCGTAGCCTCCGACTAGCCATATGGGATTTAGTAGGCAGATCATGACTATTGTCCGCTTCGATAGCACTGCGCTTTGCACAGCACTAGAGTATGGAGGCGGCTTGGCTGGTGACAAATGAGTTAATGGCGTCCTCAAAGTCCGCGAGATCCCTAACAGTCTCTTCGAGCTCGTGTTCGGCCAAAGCCTGCTGCTCATCTGTACTCTTAAGGTCAGAGGTGGAAGAGAAGATACTGATGAAGTTGCCATGGTACGATGTTATGGCGAAGCCAACAAATATCATAAAGTATTGTGACTGTTTCATTCCTGATGAGGAAGATAATGTGTGGCCGACCATTCCATAGGTTGTAGTAGTCAAAGCCAGAAACTCTAATTGATCAGATTGCTAATTCTGCGAGGATGAGGGAGGTTTCTTTGAAACACATTCTGTCAGCTTTTCAATGATACCTCACATCTGTACTTTCGATACGCTTCGCTACCCAGGCAATTCCACAGGGAACTGATTAATCTGTCTCGGAACAACTGCAGCCAACTCATGCGTCCCAGAAATATCGGCAACAGGACCGTCATATCGCTCAATGGAGGTCTGCGTCTGCTGAAGCTCATTAATCCATCTCTGATAGACATCGCTTTCCGCCTTGTCAAGAACCGTGGTGGGTTCAAACAGATGTTCTCCTTCCATGCGGTGCATGATTGGCGACCGACTTGGTCGAATCAGCACAGGTTGGATCAAGGCACGGAACGCATTTCGGAAACCTCTTCGAGGGTTGTCTTCAAGTTGTTGGCCTGCTGTTGAGCCCGTTGATATTGTTGGTGGCGTAACCGATGGCACGAACACCTTTTCGGTAGGTAAGTTCAGTTCCAGCTCAGAGTCTGCGTACGATGCGATTGAGAATGGTAGTTGGATGTTCTTGGGGTCGGGAGCTTTCCAGCCTTGTCGCATTGACTTGCTGCGTAAGGAGCCTCCAGCCCATCGGAAGGAATTCGATGCGGTGGCTTGTTTGGACGCTGAATGATGAGTGAGTACGGTATGTTCGTGTTAGTACTTAGTAGCAGCGACAGCTTACCTCTTGGTTTCACCTCCGCGACCAAAGATCTCGGAAATCCGCTGATTGGATAAGCATCCTTACTGTTAAAGCAGAGCAGGATCTCGCTTTGAGATAGCTTGGAGGAGACATGGATTGTAATTCTGGGCATGGTGAATTTACCATGCGTCACCATTCGATCAATCGTTTCGTAGGACAATCCCTGAGATTTCTCCAGAGTTGCCAGACGACCATCTTCAGTGAACAGAAAGTAGGGTTGGACACCGTCCATCGCCAGGCGTTTGAAGAACTTGCCAAGCTCCATTAGGTATTTCGACTGCGCCTGGAAACGACACGTGATGCGGCCTTTTTACGACTTGAGTTAGCATCTTCAGCAGGGAAGTTCGTTCAATAGTGTACCTTCAACTGAGAAGTTTTCATTATCCTCCCCGGGCTCCGGTGCAAGGGTTGGCTGGAAGTAAAAGGAAGTTGCAAGTAGTTGCCAAGACAACTTCTCGATCCGCTCATTATGCCTCAGGAAGTTTCGTGCTTTCATCTGCAACGACTGCAACTCTTTGACATCGTCCATCTCTGGGACTTCTCCTGTGAGCTGAGGATTGATACGCACAAACCGGGACAACTGAACGGCCTTTGGTAAGTGTAGCAAGAAAGAATCCCATATTTTCTCGCATTCAAGTGAGGTCGCCATGTGATTCTTGAGGAGATTGATCAGGACCACTCCATGCGAGATCACACCACGCTTCGAAGTAGAGGTAATCTTCTCGGACTCGGCCCGGTGCAACTGAGCGTTGTATGCCGTCCCGAGCGAAAGGACAATGTCAGGAAAACTTTCTTCTAACTCAGGCCACAGGAGTTTCCGCTCTTGTTCAGCCACATTGATCGGATTGTTGTGATAGATTGCACCGTCGACGTAGCCTTTCTGAGTCGGCTCATGATGGAACGGGCGGAAGTATCTAGGTGCAGCTGACGTTGATCGAGCGGCTTCCCAAATTTTGAGTTCTAGCGACGTCCTCTCTGCGCGTTGGAAATGGTATGGTAGCTTGTCCGAACACGCACGGTTGTAGTTCGCAAAGACGACCGGTGTTCTAGCGGATAGCGAAGTTGCAATCACCGCGACTTTGACCGGCGACTGCGGAAGACCGCTCATTCGTGGTCCCCCGAACAGATACTTATCGTTGGTGAAAGCTTCGGTCATCGTGCGCTCCAAAGATTTTGTTTCGTACTTTGAGTGGTGATAATTTTCAACGAGGAAGCCAATGAGTGGAAGCCCGGTCCCAGCGCGACGCGTGAACGCGGATCGAGACAAGAGTTCGAATTGCTCGATGCATTCTGACACGGTCCAGTTCATCGCTCCTAATCCGAGAGCGATGATGCCACCAGTGCTCGTTCCAACAATAAGGTCAAAGAAAGCTTGCACCGGAATCTGAACACCTAGCGACTGCTCGATTTGTCGGAGAATTTCCAATTCAACTATTCCCCGAATGCCGCCACCATCAAGGGTCAAAACTCGCACACCAGCGGCCTTTGGTTTGATGTAAAGCTTCCACGTCGAGCCTGGCCCAAATGGCGTCCCATCGATCGGACACCCAAACATTTCGATTTCAGTTGGATTTCCCGCTTGCAATTGGCCATAGATCCTGGCGCACGTCTCGCAAATGATGTGACCGCACGGAAGAGCATGTTCTGGTGCTTCAAAGAGGCAGCAGAAGCAAGCCGTGTGGCTGTTGTACGCCTCCATGACTGTGTCTCCACATGCAACTTTTCGGAAGAAATTGCCGAGGACGCGTTCACGGTGTAAATCTGCGGCGGCTTGTTCCTGTTGATCACCGGAAGAAACTCTCAGCTGCAGCTCGTTCAATAACTCCCACAAGTGGAAGAAGACGTTTTTGCGGAATTCTTGATGCGCTTCGCCAAATTTAATGCTTGACTCGTATTTTCCAATTGCGATGACTCGTCCGTCTTTTGTCTGGTGTCCTTTGGAGCCATGACCGGACCTAACGTTGACGCATCGTTTGTTTCCTTTTTGAAATTCACACGGCCAGTGTTGATCGCAGAAATTTTCCAACGCCGCGTCGAGATGTTCAAGATATTTGGGGAATATTTGCTCAGCAGTCCCTGAAAACGATGAGCATACATGTCCAGGTAACAACAACACATACTGTACCTCGAATGTTATGCCTAGCCGAATCAAACATGATGCAAGACGCAACTATATAACTGAGCTCGGTAAAAATTGTTTTCGCCCGAACACGATCTCCCAAGTGGTCCATCATATTAATTGCAAGTTTAAGAATGTTGCCACCAAAGTCAGGCGGTATAGGGCTGTTCGTAAATGAAGCTTGAACGAAATCGAATGGGGAGGAAAGAGTTCCTGAGTAGTGGTTGAAAGCATACTGAAGGTATGATTGAAGATCATCAACGTCCAAAAGCATTCGTACGTTGGCTTTAGAAGAACGGGACGCAATGCAAGCGGTTAAAATGCCGTGGTAGAGTTTTTCTATCTGTGCAAGCATGAGTGCAGGCCGTCCATCGGCAGGAACGCGCAGAATCTGTTCGATAAGAATCAGTAGTAATCAAAGAGTTGGTTGCATCGTACGCACCTGAACTGAGCTGTAGTAGGACAAGACCAACTCCTCGAGATTGTTGATTGGCCTGCCTCGTTCCCTCCAAAATCGTGCATACTTTTTGAAGGTTTCGTTTTGATTGACCGTACGTGCTAGATCTTCGAGAATGGACACCGTATTGGCGTTGACTTCCCATAGTGAAGCATTGATATCGTTTTCTGAAGCATTCAACACGATGATAGCATGTGCAAGTACTGGCTGATTCGATGAGGTTTCGATCGCGGCTGCAGCCCACTCGACCAGTTTTTCAAAGACATGTTCAACGACTCTATACTCGCATCAGCCAGCGGCGGGACTGGGAAGCCACGAATCACCTTACCTAGGATTCTTCAGCACAAATACAATAACGTCCGAGAAGGTATAGAGAAGACGAGGATAGAGATTCGTAACGGCAAACTCTCTGCTCCTGGTGCGCGGTTCATCAGCCCACAATAACTCTCGTTCCGAGATGATCTTCACGGCTCGAGATATCTTGGAAGCGATGCGACCGTCTTCCGTCTTTTCGCTTCTGCGTTTTCGTTTGTGGAGTGCCGCAGCAGGCTCTCGCTCTCCACCTTCCAGTCCTTCGCAATCGGCGAACAGAACTGGAGCTTGCCCGTCGGCGGTTCGCGGATCAAGGTAAAGATGGACGTCCTCGGATGTCGGGTTGTGTGCTCCCACAGCTCCGATGACTGGAGTTTGATATGTTGTTGTGCTGTCTACGGCGAAGTCGACAATCAATTTAATGAGTGTGCTTTTGCCAGCGCCAGTTTGGCCGACAAAGGACACTAGGCTAGGAGTGCGTGTGTCACGTCTTATCTGGCATCCATCTGCGGTGAACTCGCGAAGCCGCATCCGGTCAGTAGACGCCATGAGGTCGGTGAACCGGCCATAATCCTGGAAGATGGGAGGTCCACTGTCGGAAGGTCGTTCAATACCAAACCACGACGTAACTTCATCGTCTCGGTATAACTGTTCTCGAACCTTGTCGTCCGCCGGTGGAGTCAAGGCATTTTTGACCTTTTCGGCAACATCTGGAGGAGTCTTTTCATGCGGAAGCCCTGCTGGGCCTAACACATTCTGCGTGTGAACGAACTGAGCTTCCCAACATGCACCACAAAAGCAAAATTTGCAGACATTGCAGAACGACACATTTTTGGAATGCTTTTTGCAGACATCGCACGTTCTGGCGTACACAACTTCTTGCGGCGGACTTGGTGGAGGATGGGAGGGACGTTCATATGGGTTTGGACCGAAAGAAGAGCCAACATCAACGGAAACTTGCTGTTGCGGCCCTTTTGACTGTACGGGCACTGGCGAGATGATTGTGTCGAAGTTGCTGTCCCAGTTATCGCTGGTGTAAGAATATGGGCGTGTCTCGACCATGCGATTGATATTCTCCTCGAGGGACATATCAGACACTGTTCGCTCTCCGCTTGTCCCCGGGACTGCAGCCGTCATCAGGAACTTCCCAGACTGAGGAGGTTGGACGAGTGTATCGCTACTGGGGGTCGTGTCTAAGGGAATCTTTGGCGGGACAGCTGGAGGCAATGATGGAGGTGCTATCGAGAAGTCGCCAAAATCAACAGGTGTATCGGGATAAGAATCACCGGGGGGGAGTGATAATGAAGGGGGTGGTATCGACATGTCTCTGTCTGCAGAGTCTGAAGGCAGAAATACGAGCCGTTGTCGGTTGGGACGAAACGATTCTGCGCTTGCATATGTTGATGCAATGGGCTCTTCTTCTGCATCGTAGAATTGGTCCGAATCGCTATCACTCCCTCGACGTCGAGTACTGGTAGTGGACAATCTCGCGATTCGATCTTCCCTGCCATCCGGTTCTGATAAGATACCATTGCTACGAGAAGTTCGACGTCGGCGATTGTTAGCGTCCGACTTCCCGAGTGGGATTATTGGCTTGTTCGAAGCACGCTGAGACATTCCGGTGAACGAATCTCTGCCTGTGTTATCCATCTTTGCGACGCTGCTCAAGACTTTGCTCGTGTTAGCCAGCGGCTCTGGCCTGCATAAGACCGACGACTTACTAGATATCTTCCAGGACCTATCTCGCGCTTGTCGCTACTGTCATAGATTTATTTGGTGGAGGCACACTGCGACGGCTGTACCCCGCAAATTGCCTGCATGCCTCTCCGGGAACACGACATGAAGGAAGCAATGGATATTATACAACGATGAGGCTGAAGAGGGGCCATCTTGTAACCTAGCACCCCGGCCCGGTGCGGCTTCGCGCGATGGGCCGCTCATAGGGCAACTCTAGCATGGGGTGATTGCACATGGTTATCGATAGTTTTCTGCTGATGATTGGCGAAAGATTGTATCCATGCTCGAAGGCCGGTTCGCGACCTCCCCGCCATCAAGCCTCCATTTCCAAGCGAGGCCAGTTTGGAGCCGTTTGGTTAAGACTCGCACCTTAGCACCTGCTCCACGGCATCTCTTGCGCCAGTCATGTTCGAGGAGTGAGCACCATATGCAAGGCGATCGGGCATCCGTCAGCCTGGCTTTGGCCCGACTCGAGAATCAAGACGAAAACGATCTCTATTCGCACATCCTGGCGTCTTTCTCGTACACCCTACGCGTCCTTCTTCCCACACCCCCAACACTAATCAGTTTTAGCATCCAACGAACTACTCCACAACGAAGCAGCTTTCACGTATGATTATGAATGAATCGATGGATGATGAAAAATGATTGGATTTTGATGAAGAGTTTTCACCCGCGAACGCCACCTGGCTTTCGCGAAGGCCATGGCCACACCATCTCTGCCGCTGCTGTCCGCACATCTTTAATAAGCTTTGGAATAAAGATCACCGCATAAATCTGGACGAGGAGCACGATGTGCCCTAAAACTGTCTCTGAGAGTTGGATGGCGATAGCCTGATAGGTTAATAACAGCCAACAAACAGCGGGCGGGTTCAGCCAGCAGCCACCGCACATCAACCAATCAACCCCCTCCTCTTCTCGATGTGCCCCAATACAGTAGCACCTCGAGAGTCGTCGCATTTTCCACTTCCAGCCTCAGCTGGAGACAATGACCATGGCATCGTCTATGCAAGCATCAACAACTCTCTGTGCTCTCCAAATTGAAACTGCCGGCGGAACAAGCACACACGCAGATCAACCGAAGTAGGTCGCAACTTGGTGATACGCATATCCACCAGGAAGGCTCCCACTTTGGTACTACACACGTCACAGGTGGCCAGGTCTATCAAGGGAACTTTTTAATCAGTAATCTCATACCTACTGCTGCCCTAGTTTCAGTACTCACGATGTCCGGACTCCACAGCCGCGGCCCGGCCAGGGTGGTTCTCGCATTCCTCACTCGAGCCGGTCAAGGTATACGTTTCGCGACCAGTCCTCCGCGATCAGATCAGATCACAGCTCTGTGATGATACCGTAAGCGGAAACACCCAAACGCTCGTCGTGTGGGGGCTCGGAGGCGCAGGGAAGACGCAGCTGGTACTCGAGTATGTACGACAGTACCGAACCAACTACAAGGCCACATTTGGGTCGAAGCCGGCGGAAGGGGTCGCTCGGGCGAGACTTCGTCAACCTCTATCAAGCTCTATTTGGGGTACAAGTGACTTCTGAAATGGTCGGCGTTGAGAATGCTGTGATTGGAGTGAAGAGCTGGTTCTCCGGCCGACAGGGGCCATGGCTAATGGTGTTTGATGGCGCCGACACAATCTAGAACGAGCAGTCCAACGAGTACATTGACATCAAGCACTTCATTCCGGATGTGGCGTCTCTTCATGTGATCATCACAAGTCGAAGCAGCACAGCGAAAGA
>Ga0335075_10017154_pt1 | contig 10781 bp, 13 predicted proteins | sample Lox_Sample_24_FD_206723 | JGI IMG/M metagenome (GOLD analysis project Ga0335075, IMG submission 206723) | Soil microbial communities from Loxahatchee National Wildlife Refuge, Florida, United States - Lox_Sample_2.4 | ecosystem: Environmental > Terrestrial > Soil > Wetlands | place: USA... | reverse complement strand
GTGATCGGCGGGAGCGGGCAGCACGCCGACATGGCGGGCATGAGCGCGACGATCGCGGCGATGATCTGCGGCCGGTGCGGCCTCGACGCGGACGCGGTGCTCGACGGGATCCGGGCGGAGCTGACGGACGTGCTGCTTGACCGGGTTCCGCCCGCACAGTCGGTGGCCGGTGGGCGCTGAGCAGTTCGCGATCGGGGCGATCCTCGGCGTCCGCAGGGCGGCCCTGTCTCCTGTCGCCAGGGGCAGGCCGGGTGTCTGGTATCACGGGGGCGCGGCCGGGCTGCGGCCCGGCGACTGGATTCTCCCGCCCGCCGAGACCGGCGCTGTAACCTACCCGTTCGACCGTGAGGACGTCTGGCTGACGATCTCCCTGCAGGAGGCGGTCGTGTGGGCCGTCGCGGCCGGCGGCTGGGTCTACAGGGTGCGGCCGGAGGGGACTACGACGCCGGCTGCGGAGCGCGGCGCCGGGGCTGCGCGATGCGACCGGGCCGAGGTCCTGGCCGTCATCCCGCCGGAGGAATGGCCGCCCCTCAACCTGGACGGCGTGGCCATGGAGGACCGGCGGCATGAGAAGTGGCGGCATGAGACGTGGGCCCCGGCGCCCGCGATCGTCCGCCGCGACGGAACCCGCGACGCGGTCGCGGCGACGGCAGCCGAGACATGGGCGCGGTGCGACCGAGGTCATTACCACTGGGGCCGGTTCGGCGCTGCGGGGCTGCTCGCCTACGCGCCGGGCGACGACGGGCGCCTCGGCGTCCTGCTGCAGAAGCGGGGCCCGCGGACGGACCACGGCGGCACGTGGGGCCTCCTCGGCGGGGCGCTGCGCGAGGGCGAGGCGGCGGCGGAGGCGGCGCTGCGGGAGGCGTGCGAGGAGTCGACTCTCGACCCGGGCGCGCCGCGGGTCATGTGGCGGGGGGTCGTCGATCATGGCGGCTGGTCGTACACGACGGTCGCGGCCGCGCTCCCTGAGCGGGTTCCCGTCGAGCCGGCCGGGTGGGAGAGTTCCGCGGTCGCGTGGGTGGACGTCGACGGCGTCGGGTCGCTGCGCCTGCACCCGGGTTTCGCCGCGTCCTGGCCGGCGATGCGCGGGCGACTGGCGGCAGGGTAACGCAGAGAGCGGGGAGTCCCGGGCTCCACCGTAGACCGCGGCCAGACTTCCAGACAGGGCCAGTCACGCCGCCCGCCGCCATGTAATCCGGTTGTTGCCGTGCCTGATCGCCTCGAGGGGCGGGCCGGCGGGCACGTAGGCCAACTCGACGACGTCCAGGCACACCGGCGCGACCCGGGCGGCCGCGGCCCGGTGCTCTCGCATCCACCCCTCGGCCGCGTGTAGCGCCCGTTCCTCGTCGTGGCAGGCGCCCGCCGCGCTGCAGCCCGCCGCAGAGCTGTCCCACGTCCACATCACGGCTCGGCGCTCCGGGTCATCAGTGCGCCCGGGTCGGTGCCGAGGACGGGCTTCCCGCCGTCGCGCCCGCCGCGCGGCACGGGTCCCCGGGGGACCGGCTTGAGCGCGTAGTCCTCGGCGATCGCCTGGCGGAGCTCGTCCGGGGTGGGGGCGGTCAGCAGGCCCCCGATCCTGTCGCGCCGCGCCGCCCAGTAGCCCCGCTCGTCGTCGTGCCCGATCATGTAGGCGTCGCCCCAGCCGAAGCGGATCGCCTCGAGGGCGTCCCGCTCGCAGGGCCCGAGGCCGGCCGCGCCCTCGTCGCCCTCGCCGCCCTCGGCCGGCGGCCCGGCCTCGACGTCGTCCATGCCCGCTCCCGCCCCCGCATGCCGATTCGTCCATATACGTTCACGGGGAATTCTTTAGCCGGGCCGACGTAGAGTGAATGCGTTGCGTGTTTGGCGGTGTTTGGCGTCGCCGGACAGGCAACACCCACCCTCTACGCGAATTGGCACACGCGAATGAGTGACTTCGGCGACGCTCTCGCGCGCCTTATGACCGAGCGCGGTATGGGCGTGCGCCCGCTCGCCCGCGCGGTCTACTGCAATCCGGGCCACGTCTCCAACCTGCGGGGCGGGAAGGCCCGCCCGTCACGGGAGCTGGCCGCCGCCATCGACGATCACCTCGGCGCCGGTGGCGCCCTCGTCGCCCTGGTGCGCGAGACCGGGCCCGGGATCGCCGCGGCGGGGGCGGACGAGATAGCGGCGCTCGAGCTGGCGAGGCGGGCCGCGGCGTCCGACGTCGGCGACAGCACCTGCGAGCGGATCGAGCTCGCGGTCGACGACCTGGCGACGGCCTACCCGCGCTCGGACTCGGGCGACCTCCTCGGCCGGGTGCGCGCCCACCTCGCCTACGCCACGAAGCTCCTCGACGGCCGGGCGACGCTCGCGCAGCGACGGCGGCTGCTGGTGTCCGGCGCGTGGCTGTCCCTGCTCGCCGCGACGGTCCTGACCGACCTCGACCAGGACGCGCCCGCCGCCGCGTACCTGCTGACCGCCGAGCAGCTCGCCCGCGAGACCGGGCACGCCGAGGTGGCCGCGTGGGTCTTCGAGACGCGGGCGTGGATGAAGGTGACCACCGGGCGGCCCGCCGAGGCCGTCCGGCTCGCCCAGGCGGCCCAGGAGGCGGCGCCGGGCACCGGGTCGGCCTACATCCAGGCCACGGCGCAGGAAGGGCGCGCGTGGGCGCGTCTCGGCGACCGGGCGCGCACCCGTGACGCGCTCGCGCGGGTGGAAGCGCTCGTCTCGCCGCTCCCGGTGCCCGACCAGCCGGAGCACCACTTCAGATACGACCCGGCCAAGGCCGAGGCGTATGTCGTGACGACCCTCGCGTGGGCGGGCGACCCTGCCGCCGAGGACATGGCCAGGGACGTGGCTGCCCGGTTCGATTCCCCGGCGGACGGCCGCCCGCGCCACCGCAGGGCGACGGCCGCGCGCCTGGACCTGGCCCTCGCCCTCGTGAAGCGCGGCAAGCTCGACGAGGCCGCGAGCACGGCCCTTCAGGCGGTGACGTCGGGGTACCTCGTGCCGTCGAACTACTGGCGGGCAGGAGAGATCGTCGCCGGGGTCGGCCCGCGCGACTTCCCCGAGGCGCGCGAGCTGGCGGACGCGTTCCGGGCGGAGATCGAGGCCGGGGACGGCCGTGCCGGTTAGACTTTCAGCCACGTGTGCCAAACGCGTCGCCCCCGCCGGTCACTGACCGGCGGGGGCGTTCTCTTGCGCCGGACGGGCACCAGGGCCGACCCGCCATCGGGGACCCGCACCACCGCGACAAGCTCCGCTGTGCGCCTGCGCCAGCCGCCTGCCTCAATCGCCCTCCCCGCTTCTCTTCCCAGCCAGCGGAACGCTGACGGGGAACTACGCCCGCCAGGGCGTAGCCACGCCGTTTACCTCCTTCGAGGGATTCTCCATAACGTCTTGGCACCAACCAAGGAAATCGCCATTTTGGCGTGCACCGTCGCGCCCCCGGGCGCGTCCAGTAGCGAGGAAGGCGCATTCTGCGCCTTCCGGGCGTTTCTCTCAGGGGTGGGATAAGGATGACGAACGGCGATATCTGGCAGCCTCAGCAGGGCTACGGGCGGCAGTTCCCGCCAGGGCAGCAAGGGCAGCCGCCGCAGTACGACCCGTACGCACAGCAGCGGACGGCCATGGTGCCGCAAGCCCAGCCGCAGGGCTGGCCTCAGCCCCAAGGGCAGTACGTCCCTCAGCCGGCACCCCGGACGATGGGCCGCACGGCCGCGGAGCAGTTCTGGTACGTCCTCATGTGCATCCCCATGGGCGCGGCCTACTTCGCGAAGATCCCCGCCAAGAAGGCGCTGCAGGACTTCGGGATGGCGCGGATGACCGGCGCGGAGCAGTTCTGGTACGTGCTGATGTGCATCGCGTTCGGGGGCGGCTACTGGGCGAAGATCCCGGTCAAGAAGGCGCTCAGCGAGATGGGGTATCCCGCCGCCTAGCCACGCTGGGCGCGCCGGGCCTGCCGCGAGGCCGCCGAGAACGGGGGGCCTCGCACTGGCGGGCGCCCCCCGCCCGGCAGCCTCGGCTTGCACCAAGAAATGGCTACGCCGGGCTTACGCGCCCGCGGCGCCGGCGTGCTTCGCCAGCCGCGGGCCGTGTCGCATGGCAGTCTCCGGTGAACCGGGCTATTCGCGTGGCGCGCCGAGGCGGCGCACCCTGCCTGTCGACCCGCATCGGCCGCAGTCGCGGTGGACCCGGCTGCCGCCCTTGATCCGCCGCCCGCCGTCGCACCGCGGGCATGTCTTCCACGGGAACAGGCGGACGTGGGCGTACCAGCCGCCGCCGATGACGGCGGCGGCCAGCACGACCCAGGCGATGGTCACCGCTGCTTCCCGCCGCCCGGCTTCTCGCCGGTCACGTGGACGTTGGGGTCTCCGTCGCGGCCCCAGTCGGTGGCGGAGCCCATCCCGGACATCAGGTTCCACTCGGCCCCCGACCCGTGCATCGTCGGCCTCTGCTGGCCGCGGGCGCTTCCCCCGGCGGCCCGGACGACGCGCGCCGCGTTGCTGCCCCATCCCATCGGGTTGGGCTTGCCGCTCTGGTCCCTGCGGATCCATGACGGGCCGCCGTCGTCCCTGGCCGGGCACGGGGTCTCGTGGTGCTCGTCGCGCCTGCCGAAGATGCCCATAACCGCCGCCACGAGGGCACGTACTGCTCGGCGTCGATGATCGCCCTGTTGATCATCTCGTGGACGAGCGGGTCGCTATTGCTGAGCTTCGCCGCCGCCGCGTTGCCCGCGTCCTTCCATGCCTTGTGCTGGAGCACGTCCACCCGGCGCTCTTCCTTCGTCCGGTCGTCGTTCCTACTGAAAAGTCCCATCTCGTTTCCTCTCGGGTTAGCTGTCGGGGTAGGGGGTTAGCTTTCTAACCGGTCACGGGCCCGCCCTCACTGGGCCGCTGACCTGCGGAAGTTAGCCGGGTTAGGTGATCCGGCCGGGTTAGCCGGGGGTGTTCCGGGGGGCTCCTGGCGGCAATCCCGGGACAGGGCACGGCTAACTCACCTCCCGGTCGTCAAGCGCCCTGCGCAGCTCGGCCGGGTCGAGCTGCGGCACGTTCCCCGGCCGCACCCACTTCACGCCCTCGCGGTCGAGCAGCTCGGCCAGCCGGACGCCGTCCAGCGACCGGTACGGCGCCCATGCCTTGTCGAGCTTCCGCAGCCGGGGCGGCAGCTCGGACAGCCGCACGCGGTCCGGCCCTTCGATCACCTCGGCCAGGTCCTCGAGCAGATCCCGGGACGTGATCGCCAGGGCCGGGGCGCTGCCCGCGACCGGCGTGCGCGGGTCGACCGCGCGCATGCACCGGGCGATCACCTCGGCCGCCGCGTCGTAGCCGGTGTCGTCGTCGACCTCGATGAAGTACCACTTCAGCAGCTCGAACTGGGCGTCGCTGATCCCGGTCACCAGCGACGTGCCCCGGTCGCGGCCGGGCCGCAGCTCGGTCGCGCGGATGCCCGCGGCGAACGACCCGTCGCCCAGGAACCCGTCGTTGGACCGCCAGCTCTTGACCGCGAAGCAGCAGTTGACGCTGACCAGCTCAACCAGCGCCGGGGGGATGGCGGCCTTGCGCGACGACTGGGTGTCGAACCACGCCACGCGCCCGGTCTTCCGCTGCCGCTTGACGATCTTGACGGCCAGCTCCCCGGCCATCGCGCCGTACTCCGGATGGCCGAAGAGCTCATGGCACTCGCTGAACAGCGAGACGTGCGGGCGCAGCTCCGGGTACTGGGCCGCGATCTGCCGCGTCAGCTTCTTCGCGCCCAGGTCGGCCAGCATCTGCTCGCGCCGGCCGACGTCCTCGTACATCTCGTGCAGCCTCTCGACGGCCGCCTCGATCACGACGTCGTCCAGGCCTTTCTCGTACCGGGCCAGCCGCGGCTCGTAGGCGTCGAAGTCGCCGTTGTTCGCGAACACCCACGCGTCGACCCCGCACAGCGGGTCGGTGCAGCAGCCGAGCAGGACCACGCGGGCGGCGTTGCTCTTGCCCTGCCCCATCAGGCCGCCGAGCACGCCGTTCGCCGCGACCACCGGGATGAGCGCGCCGTCGCCCCTGGCCAGCACACCGCCCGGCACGCCCTCGAAGACGTCGGCCTCGCCGTCGCGCAGCAGCGGGTACTCCGGCGCGGCCTTCCCGATCGAGCCCCGGTCGGCGACCCACAGCCGCGCATAGCCCGGCGCGCCGGCCGACGGCCACGTCTCGATCTCGTCCCTGTGCAGGTTCCTGGCCAGCACCGGCCGCTGGTCGGCGATCATCTCCGGCGTCACGCCGAGCGGCACGCTGAACTCGGCCTCGTACCCGCGGCCGTCGCGGACCGGCTGCAGGGTGAACGTCGGCCGCCATCCGGTCGCGAACGCCTTCTTCAGCGCGGTGATCTTGTCAAGGTTCTGCAGCGCCAGGACGATCGTGTCGGCGGTGACCACCAGGCCGCGGTCTTCCTCGGCCTCCTTCGCCGCCGCGCTCCAGCCCGGCGCGAGCCCGCCGCCGCGGCGTCCGGCCTCGTGCAGGACGGCCGCCACGGCCGCTGCTCCGAGCGCCACCGCGAAGATCCAGATCGCGGCGATGACCGAGACCGCCCAGACGGCGACCTCGGCCGCGGTCTCCCACGGCCACTCGAATCCGCGCAGGCCCCACTTCAGCGCCAGCAGGACGCTCAGGACCAGCGCGGACAAGACCGTCGCGCCACCGATGACCAGGATGTTCCGCGCGACCGACACGACCGTCTCCGCGCTCTTGATGACGCGCCCGTGCCGGTTCTGCCGCTCCGCCTCGAGCTGCTGCCGCCAGGCGATCACCTGCGCGTGGTCGCCCAGCGTCTCGGCCTGCTGCATCATCCGCTCCGGCCGCTGCCGCGCGTGCCGCCACCGGCGCCAGGCGACGACGACGCCCGCGGGGACGTAAACGGCGTGTCGGGCTGCGGTCTGGGGCACCGGGTGCCGGACGACGACGTTGATCGTCTGGGCGATCCTGACGACCTGCAGCACGTACACCGGCCGGGCGGGCGGCGCCGGGTCGTCGACGACCTCGCCGTCGATGACCGCTTCCTCGATGCCGGCGTCGTCCGGGATGGCGGGCAGGCATCCCGCGTCCCCGACGCCGGCCGGCTCGTTGTCTGCCATTCTGTTCCTGCTCCTTCGGGAGTGGACCCGGCCGGGACGCTGTCCGTGCAGAAGATCCGCGCCCCGGCCGGGGGCTACTAGTCCGTGTTTTCCGTGGTGTCTTGCGGGTGGTGGCCGTTGGCTCCGGCGAGCGCCAGCTCGCGCACCCTCGTCGCCTGCGCGCGGGAGATGCCGAACCTGGACATGAGCTGGTTGTTGGAGTAGCCGTTTCCGGCCGAGAGCGTGGCCCTGAGGGCGATCAGCGCCGCGCTCTCGGCGTCGGTCGGGATGACCGCCGAAACCGCGACAGCCGCCCCCGGCGACGCGCCCTCGACGGCGGCCGGGGACGCCGGGGCCGGCTCGGTTTCGGCGCGGGCGGCGACGACGCGCTTGAGGACGCCGAGGCCGAGCCACAGAGCGGCGAACGCGGCGACCGGCGGGACGGCGGCGGTCCCGCGCGACTGCAGGTCGTGAGCGGCCACGTGGCCGACGTTGCCCGCGACGGACGCCGCCAGGCCGAGCAGCGCGACCGCCCACGCTCCCGCGCGGACACGCCACTTCCACCGGTCGATCATGGCTATGAACAGCACCAGCTCGCCGACCGCGACGAACAGGTCGATCTGGAGCGGGAACGCCGCCGCCCAGAATCCGGCCAGGCCGTGATGCTGCGCCCACAGCCACAGGCCGCGGTAGGACTCGGCGAACGCGGACCCGGCCGCCGTCATGATCAGGACGGCGATGCCCCACAGCGCGGCGGCGCGGAACGCCCGGAGCGCAGCGCCCAACTCGGGCGCCTCCGGCTGCGGGTCGAGCCCGCTGATACCGGGCTCGATCTTCGGAGAGCGCCGGAACGGCCAGGATGGGCGCGGGACGCGCGGGAATGCCAGTCTCATGCGGTCCTCCTCGGGGGCAGCCACGGGCGGGCGCCGCCCGCCCGGGCGATCAGCCAGCCGAGCAGCCCGCACACCGCGAGCTCGGCGACCAAGGCGAGCGCGGGCAGCGGGACGGCGACCGGGTACCCGGCCAGCGGGACGATGATGTGCCAGCCGGACAGCAGCAGGACAGCGGCCAGCACCGCCGCGGCGGCCCTCACGCGGCACCACCACTCACGATCTGGTCGATCTGCTCGAGGGCGTACTGGCGGTCGTCGGTCTCCCAGTCGAACGCCTCGAGCACGAGGCGGATCTCCGCGAGCTGCACCGCCGCGGCGGGGAACTGCTCGGCGGCCTGGTCGCCCTCGTCGAGGATCGCGAGGATGATGCCGAGCATGTCGGCGAGGCGGGCGGCCCACAGCGACAGCTCGATCGGGTCGGCGGTGCCCGCGCCGTTCACGTAGTCGCCGAGGACGGCTTTGGCGGCCGTGCGGCGGGCCGTGAGCTCGGCGCTCACCGGTCACCAGCGATCTCGGCGGCGACGACGAGATCGACGCAGTCGCACTCGTCGCAGCGGTCGTTTCCGATGCCGAGCCCGTCGCCGGTGTGGGCGGCGACCAGGTGGCCGCACACGCACACCTCGGGCGCTCCCCACTGGTCGCCCGGCCGGTCGACGGGCTCGCCGACGCCCATCCGGTCGCGCAGCTCGGCCAGCAGCGCCGTGCCAGCGGACGGGACGGCGGGGCGCGCATGCGGGTTGCCGGGGCACGTGGCGGCCGGCTCGTGGTCGACGGGCTCCCCGCACTGCTCGGGCCTGCCGTCGACCCAGATCGTGCGCGTGCAGGTGACGGCGGCGGCCTCGTCGTCCCGGCCGTCGGCGGCCACCGGCCAGCGGTGGTACTCGCCGTCGCCTTGCCAGCCGTGGGCGATGTGGTCGGGCCCGTCGTGCCCGGCCTGCGCGATGCAGATGGAGCCGCTGTCCCTGTCCAGGCTGCTGCACTGGTACTCGTCGTCGGTGGCGCGGTGTGGCGGGTTCGCGTTGGGCGGGGCGGCCTCGCGCCAGCCGATGACCGGCTCGTGCCCGGCGTCGTACAGCTCGACCGGACTGGCGGCGGTGCCAGCGCCGGTGTAATGAAGCCAGGCGTCGCCGTGGCCGATGAAGATTCCCGCGCTCGCGCCGCAGGTCGTGCAGTACGGCTCGGGGTCGTCGTCGTGCTGGTGGTCGAGGCGGTCCTGCAGCCGCTCGACGAGCTTGCGGTCGCGCACCAGGGCGAAGTCGAACGTCTGCGGCGCGAACGACACGAGCCACGCCAGCGACGCGCGCATGTCGTCGGGGTCCATCACCCCGAGCAGCTCGAGCCGCCCGGCGTTGTCCGCGACGGGGAGCAGCTCGGCGGCGCGCTGCGCGAGCTGGCCCTCGTAGGTCTCCTGTCCGGTCATGCGGCACCTCCTGGCGCATCCTTGACTGCGGGGACCTCGGACAGCCGCGGCCGGGAAACGGGTGAGGAACCGCGGGCATACGCCTCGCCCGCACGGTGCGCCGTTATGAGCGCGCCGACGATGATCTCCAGGGACTCCAGCGGCGTGCTGATCGCGGCCACCGCCTCGGCCGCCGCGGTGATCTCGGGGGCGGGGGCGGCCCGGCGGATCAGCGCGGCCAGCTTGTCGGTCCGCTCGATCGCCCACTGGAGAAGCGTCATCGCGTCCGCCGGGGCGGCCGCCATGCCGTCGAGGCGCCAATCGGCAACAGGCAGTCTGCGCAGGCCGGCCGCAGCGGCCGGGTTGGCGGGGATGGTGTTGACTTGCATCAAGATCTCCAATCGCTCGCTTCGGTTGGGGTCGAGGGCCGTCGCGGTGTTCGGATCACTGCGGCGGCCCGCTTTGGTTAGGGGGCCTCGCGCCCGGCGCGAATTGCTGGACTACCCATACACGTGTACTTTATCGTGTACTTACATATGTGTGTCAAGGATTGAAGGAAGCGGGAGCAGACGTGGAGCCGGGTAAGTACACGTGCAAAGATCAGCGGGTGCCCAAGCAGTCGACAGGAAGGACCCCGGTGCGCAACTTGCGCGTACCGGATGAGCGCTGGCTTCCCGCGCTCGCGAAGGCGGAGGCCGAAGGCCGCACCCTGACTGAGGTCATCGACGGCTTCCTCGGCGATTACGCAGGCAAGCCGCTCGCGGGAGCGCGCCAGTTCACGCTGGCCAACTGGCCCGAGGCCGGGCAGTGGATAGACAGCCGCTCCGGCGCGCTCGCAGGACTGACCGGCGATATCGAGGCGGCGGTCGGCAAGGTCCTCCCGGAGTGGCTCGCCATTGCCGCATGGCTCGCCTCCACCCGTCATCCCGCCGACCCGGTCCAGCAGAGGCGCGTTCTGACCGGCCACATCATCGGCCGCGCGACCGACATGCCCGCGAACGCCGCCTGGCGGGCCAGGTTCCGCGACACACGGCACCTGCTGGACACGGTCCAGGCGATCCTCGACCGGCGCATGCCGCTGGGCGAGGGCTAGGGAGGCGGTACACCGCCGCACCGCCGCGCAGGAACTCCGACGCGGGTGAGTGAGCCGGCGGCCATCCGCCGGGAAGGGAGACGACCGAACCGCGTGGCTCAGTTCCGTCTCAGTTCCGTCGGACGTTGTAAACAGGTGTCTAGCTATGGCAAGCGATGACAGGTAAAAATGCAGCTCAGAGCCACATCGATCCAAACGATGCAGGTCGCGAAGCCCAATGCGGGAGATGATCTTCACTTATGGACAGGACGTTGACATTGGACATGCTTGACGATTCGCCGATGGCGCAGTTCGGCCGCTGGTTCGCGGACACCGTCGCCGCCGGGCTTCCCGAGCCGAACGCGATGGT
>Ga0335075_10017152_pt1 | contig 10782 bp, 8 predicted proteins | sample Lox_Sample_24_FD_206723 | JGI IMG/M metagenome (GOLD analysis project Ga0335075, IMG submission 206723) | Soil microbial communities from Loxahatchee National Wildlife Refuge, Florida, United States - Lox_Sample_2.4 | ecosystem: Environmental > Terrestrial > Soil > Wetlands | place: USA: Florida... | reverse complement strand
TCCTCGTTCTCGTCGAGAAGTCGCTCGATTGCTAGAAGTTGGCGCAGTCGCCAGTCGACCGCCCGGGTGCGTCCGCTTGCGAACACGCCACGGATAGCGGCGAATTGGTCGGCGAGCTCGGGCGCTGCGGTAACTGTATGTGCGGTCATGTCGTCACTTTTCCATCACATAACTGCCCGGGGCCGGACCAAGCGGCGGAAGTTCCTCCCCGCCAAGACTTTTCGGGGCATCGACCTCTGAGCCGCTGCGCTCAGCAAGCCAGCTGACGTAGTCCGGCCACCAGGAGTCAGCGTGCTTCTCAGCAGACTCGACCCACTGTTGGGGATCCTCGGCGTCGACTGGGCCGGTGCGGAACGACGCCTTGGGGTTGCCCGGCGGGTTGACCAGCGCCGCGATGTGACCGCTGGTGGACAGCACGAAGCGGTTGTCCTTGCTGCCCAGCAAGCGTGCACTGCGATAGGTGGCCTGCCACGGGCAGATGTGGTCGGCGACGCCGCCGACCACATAGGCGTCGGAAGTGATCTTGGACAGGTCGACCGGGCTGCCCAGCATGCTGACGCCGCCGGGGGTGACCAGCGCGTTCCGCAGCCCCATCAGCACCAGGTCGCGGTGCAACGCGGCGGCCATCCGGGTGGTGTCGGCGTTCCAGAACAACACGTCGAACGGCGCCGGTGCGCGACCCTGCACGTAGTTGTTCACCACATATCGCCACACCAGGTCGGTGGGACGCAGCCAGGCGAACATCTCCGCCATGTCGCGCCCGTCCAGGAAACCCTTCCTGGCCGAGACTCGAATCGCCGCCTGCGCCGCGCGGTCGCTCATCGCCGCGGCCGCGAACCCCGCGCGAGTCTCATCCAGCACGGTGACCGCCAGGTTGAGACCCGCGACCCGGTCGCCCTCGCCGATCTCGGCGAGGTGAGCCGCTGTCATCGCCGCGAGAATGCCACCCGAGCAGGTGGCCAGCAGGTGCGTGCTGTCGGTTCCGGTGATTTTCTCCGCCGCGTCCATCGCCTGCACGATCGCCGCCCCGTAAGTGTCGAAGCCCCAATCCCGGTGACGGGCTTGCGGATTGCGCCAAGAGATGACGAAAACCTGCTGGCCCTGCTGGACGAAGTACTCGATCATGCTGCGGCCGGGCGCGATGTCCATGATGTAGTACTTGTTGATCACCGGCGGCACCAGCAGCAGTGGGATCTCGCGCACCTTGGGGGTCTGCGGGGCGTATTGGATCAGTTCGAACACTGAGGTCTGAAGCACCACCGCCCCCTTGGTGACGGCCAGGTTCTCCCCCACCGCAAAGGCGTCGGGCTCGACCATAGCCGGTACGCGCGGCTTCGAAAGCATATCTCGGGCAAAGGCTCTCGCGCCTCGCACCGCACTCAGGCCGCCGGTGTCGATCAATGCCTTCCAGCCGAGCGGACTGATCAGCGGGTTGTTGCTCGGCGCCAGGCCCTCCACAAAGTTGTCAAAGACGAACTGCATCTTCTCTTTATCGCGCCAATCCAGCTCGGCGTCGGCCAGCAACCCCTCGGCGGTCTCGGAACCAGCCAGATAGGCCTGCATTATTCTGTGCAGCAGCGGATTCTGTTGCCACGCAGGATCGCTGAAGCGTTTGTCGGCACGTGCCGGAACCCGGTGCGACTTGCCCGCGGCGATGCTGCCGAGTTCACGGGTCAGCGCGCCAACCCGGTCGGCCACCGCGCCGGGGTGCGCAGCGAGGTTGCCGGCGAAGCGGGCCCAGGTGGCGTTCGGCATCATCCGGCTGGCGAATGGCTTGGTGGCGCTGGTGAGGAGCAGGTCGAGCGGCGCAGCCAGCTCGTCGACTCCGGTCATGAGCTCCTTGGGAGTTGCCATAGTTATCCCGCGCTTTCAGTTGTCGGAACAGTGATGTCGCGTTTCAGGATCTTGCCGGTCGGCCCCTTGGGCAGGGCATTGACCAGCCAGATGTGGCGCGGGTATTTGTAGGCGGCCACCCGGGCCTTGACGTAGTCGCGCAGCTCGTCCGGGTGAACACTCGTACCTTCCTTGAGCGCGACGGCCGCGCCGACTTCCTCGCCCAATGAGTCGTGCGGGATGCCGATGACGGCAGCTTCAGCGACGGCGGGGTGCTCGTAGAGCACTTCCTCGATCTCGCGGGGGTAGACGTTGTAGCCGCCGCGGATGATCATGTCCTTGGTCCGGTCGACGATGTAGAAATAGCCGTCCTCGTCGACGCGTCCGACGTCGCCGGTGGCCAGCCACCCGTCGTGGGTGATCGTGGCCTTGGTTGCTTCGGGCAGATTCCAGTAGCCCTTCATCACGTTGTGGCCGCGGATCTGGATCTCGCCGGTCTGACCTTGCGGGACCTCGGCGCCGTCCAGGTCGACGACCCGCATCTGCACGCCTTCGATCGGGGTGCCGATCGAGCCCACCTTGCGCTCCCGATGCGGATGGTTGAACGCCGCCGCCGGTGAGCTCTCGGAAAGCCCATAACCCTCCAGAACGGTGCAGCCGTAAGCTTTCTCGAAGTCGGCGAGGACCTGCACCGGCATCGCCGCCCCACCGGATACGCAGACCCGCAAGGTGCGCGTCGCCTCCGGCGGCGCCTGGTCGGCGACGCTTAACAGTGCCGAATACATCGTCGGTACGCCTTCAAACACCGTGACGGCGTCCCGCTCGATCACCTCGATTGCCTTGCGAGGGTCGAACCGAGGGATCAGCGTCAATGTCGCTCCCGATAGCACCGCCCCGTTGAGGCCACACGTCAGGCCGAACACGTGGAACAACGGCAGGCAGCCCATCACCACGTCGTCCGGCCCGGTTTCGACGAGGGTGCGGACGCTGACCTCGGCGTTGCGGCCCAGGTTGCCGTGCGTGAGCATGGCGCCCTTGGGCTTTCCGGTGGTTCCGGAGGTGTGCAGGATGACCGCGACGTCGTCGTGACCGCGCTCCACCGGGGACTCTTGCTCGGGCAGGTCGGCGATCAGCTCCATCAGCCCGGCGTCGTCGATAATCCAGCACTGGGCGCCCACCTCGTCGGCACCGGCGCTGGCCTCGTCGGCGAAGGCGGGTGTCCCAAACAACGCCTTGGCGCCACTGTTGGACAGATAGAAGGTCACCTCACGCGCCTTGAGCAGCGGATTCATCGGGACCGCGACGGCGCCGCGATACATGATCCCGTAAAACGCGATCGCGAACGCCGGCGTGTTGGGCAGCATTATGCCCACCCGGTCACCCGGCTCGACGCCCGCTTGCTCAAGCAGCGTCGCCACGCGGGCGGCGGCCGCGTGGAACTCGGCGAAGGTGAATTGCAGATCGTCGCAACGCAGCGCGACGCGGTTGGGATCGCGTTCTTTGGATGCGACGAGATTGGTGCTCAGGCTGGTCATTGTGCGCCTCTTGGGGTCTAATTGGGTGCCCGATTTTAGGGCTTGTCCTGAGGATTCCAATCGTGCTCTCGATTAGCTCGCATAACAATGTCCGCGGGCACAACAACCTGGCCGCTTCGCTGTGACGGCGCACAGCTGGTCGCGTTGTTTTGATAAAAGACTTGCGCGACCGTCCGAACCGCTGATACCGGCAAGGCGGTGGGCTGGAGACGGATTCCGCAAACCGCCTGTTTTTTCACCGTGATTGTGCCGCAGGACTATGGGTTGCTCGCCACGTTGTCGTTCGGAACGTTGGGTCGGCGCCTTTGCGGTGAGAGCCTCGTCTCAAAGCAGATTTGAAGGTGCCGACTACCGTCGGCGGCGAGCACGGGAGCGCATCATGCCAACAGAACACTACGGCGACTACCAGATGCAGATCTATCTGGATGGACTGCATGGGAAACTACCGCGATTTCCCGTCGATCATGAATCGCTGGAGCGTGCGGCGATTGAGGTGCTGCCCTCGTGGGTCTACTCCTATGTCGCCTACGGCGCCGGCGACGGGAACACACAACGGGCCAACGTCGACGCCTTCGCACGCTATGCGATCGTGCCTCGCATGCTGGTGGCTCCGACCGAACGGGATCTGTCGGTATCGCTGTTTGACATGCAGCTGCCGACCCCGCTGTTCATGCCGCCGGTTGGAGTCGTCGGCGTGTGCTCGCAGGATATGCACGGCGACATCGCGGCTGCCAAAGCCTCCGCGCAGACCGGGGTCCCGATGGTGGCGTCGACCTTGACGCAGGACCGTATGGAGGACGTCCGCCCGCACGCTGGTGAGACCCCAAACCTATTTCAGCTCTACACCGCCAACGATAAGGAGCTTGCCCGTAGCTTCTTGCGCCGCGCAGAACAGTCCGGTTACAAGGCGGTCGCCGTTACCTTGGACACCTGGATCACTGGCTGGCGACCGCACGATCTGAATATGGCGAATTTCCCTCAACTGCGCGGCTATTGCCTGCAGAACTACTTTACCGATGAGATTTTCCGGGCGCGACTGTCCAAGCCGCCGGAAGAAGATCCTGGTGCGGCAGCCCTTGAGTGGGCCAAGGTCTTTGGGCATCCAGTGCGGTGGGAGGATTTAGGCTGGCTGCGGGAATCGACGAAGTTGCCGATGCTGCTTAAGGGCATTCAACACCCCGACGATGTCCGCAAGGCCCGTGATTACGGGATCGACGGCATCTACTGCTCCAATCACGGTGGCCGCCAGGCCAACGGCGGGCTTCCTTCACTCGAAGCTCTGCCCGCCGTCGTCAAGGCAGCCGACGGCATGCCGGTGCTTTTCGATTCGGGCGTGCGCAGTGGTTCCGATGTCGCCAAGGCTTTGGCGTTGGGAGCTACCGCAGTGGGCATCGGCCGCACCTACCTCTATGCGCTGGCGATCGGTGGTGTCGACGGTCTCGTCTCCCAGTTGCGTTCTGTGCTTGCAGAACTGGACTTGCTGATGGCCGTCGACGGCTACCCCAGCATTGCCGACCTCCGGTCGGCAGGCGCACAACGCATTTGAACAGTTTCAGGGGATGCGATCCGCCATGTCGCCCCAACGTCGCGGCAATGTGTCCTGCGGACGGAAAACGTGCACGACCACGCCCCGGAAGTGTCCATGACGAATTTGAGCCTTTATCTCGTCGAGTCGGCTGACATGTACCCCGATGGCCCGGCGCTGCGCTGTGACGGGGCCACCACAACGTTTTCGGAGCTGGCCGACAACGCCGCACGATTCGCGGCCTACCTCGACGGCCGGGGTCTCGGCCCAGGCGACCGGGTGGGGGTCATGCTGACGAACCGTCCCGATTTCGCGACCGTTTTCTACGGCGTGCTGCACGCGGGAGCCGTTGTGGTGCCGATGGATCCGCTACATAGCGCCCGCGAAGTCGCGTTGATCTTGACCAATACCGGTGCGCGCCTGTTGGTTTTCGCGCAGTCATGTTGGCGTGCGGCCACCGCGGGGGCATGGGCCGCCGGTGTCTCTCCGATCGGTATCGGCACACGCACGCTGGAGCAGCTGACCGATGACTTCCTCGGGCGCGCCTGGCCGGTAACTCGCGCGAACAGCGACGACGCGGTCGTCCTGCACACGTCGTGCACGACGAGGATGCCCAAGGGCGCCCAACTCACCCACAGCAACCTGGTGAGCAGCCAAGCCGTTATCGCGCGCAGCCTGCTCGACATTGGGCCCGACGACGTAGTGCTCGGTTGCCTGCCACAATTTCACGCGTCCGGGATGACTTACGGCCTGGGGGCGGCTATGTCGTCCGGCGCGACACTCGCGCTTCTTCCCAGTTTTGACCCTGGCAGAGTGTTGGAAATGGTTGCTGCCGAACGTGTCACGGTCTTCGAGGGTCTACCAGCCATGTATGCAGCGATACTCGGGTCCGTAGCTGGCCACGACCTGGACTTCGGTTCGCTACGGGTATGCATCTCCATGGGGGCGGCGATGCCGGTGGAGGTGCTGCATAGATTCGAGGACGAGTTCGACTGCACGGTCCTCGAGGGCTACGGGTTACCGGAAACATCCGGGGTGGCGTGCTCCAATCATCCCGGCGCGGTACGTAAGGTCGGTTCGATCGGCACACCCATCGGCGGCGTGCAGATGCGGGTGGTCGATGAATACGCCGAAGTGCCGACCAGCACACCCGGCGAGATTCAAGTCCGCGGCCATAACGTGATGAAGGGCTACTGGAACTTGCCGGAGGCCACCGCGAACGCCGTTGTCGGCGGCTGGTTTTCGACTGGCGACATTGGCCTGGTCGATGAGGACGGCCACTTCTTCATCATCGCCCGCAAGGTCGTGTGATCCGCGCACCCCATCACCGGGCTCGCCTCCGCCAACACAGATCGGTTAAACGAGCCGGCGATAGACCTCGAGCGCCAAACATAGTTCTGCGGCATCCCTTGGGCGCGAGAAAGATAGTGCGGTTCGTTTCTCGAGTCGGTGCAATCGGAAGCGCACCGTGTTGGGGTGACAACAGAGTCGTTCGGCCGCGTCGCCTGCGGAGGCGTCGGTCTCCTGCCACACCCGAAACGTCTCGAACAGGATTTCACGCTCCTCGTCGGGAAGGTCCGCGAAACGGGCAAGAATAGGGCCGGCCGACGGCCAACGTGTGAGGCCGGGCGTGGGAGACACGTGCCGCCCGAACACCGGTTCGGTGTGACCGCACACATGCGCCGGTGCGCGGGCATAAGGTTTCGGGATATGAGCGCGGTCTCGCATGCCGGCAACGTCCGCCGTGACGCCGACCCTGATCCGCACATCGTTGAGCTGAGCAAGCTCATGCTGGCTCGCGCCCCGGAGTTGGGCGAGGCGCTGGCAGATCGGCTGTTCCGCGAGATCGATGCGTATCACGACGGCACCGTCGTCAGCAAGGACGAAGTGGCCGCAAGTTGTGCGGCAAACCTGACGTACGTCTTCCACTCGCTCGCGGGACACGCCGACGACGATGTCTCAGCTGCCGAGCACACCGGAACTGAGCGTGCGCTCGCCGGTGTGCCGCTACCAGCGTTGATGACGGCCTACCGGATCGGTTTTCGGTTCATGTGGGAAGAGACCCTCGCCGCCGCGCGGGCCGCGGGCATACCCATCGAATCAATTCTGGAAGTCACCGCACGGGTCTTTACTGCACAGGACACCTTTACCCAGGCAATGTCCAGCGCCTACCGCCAACAGCTGACCGCGCAGATTCTGGAGCAGGAGGAAGAACGGTCGGCGTTGGTCGAAGCCTTGCTGTCGCGGCGGATAACCGACACGCAGAGCCTCTGGGAGGCGGCTGACCTGCTCCGGCTGCCCACCACCGGGCCGTACGTGGTCGTGGCGGCCGAGTTGCCGGCCATTGGGAAATTGGGCTTGCCCGCGATCGAAAACAAGCTCGCCACCCGCGATATCCGGTCGGCGTGGCGACTGCTGCCGGACTTACACGTCGGCGTCGTCCACGTACGGATACGCGACAGCGTCGACACTCTGATTTCCGTGCTCCGCCAGGCCGCGACCGTCCGAGTTGGCATCAGCCCGGCATTCCACGACTTGGCCGAAACCAGCGACGCGCTGCGATTCGCCCGGCTGGCGGTCACCGGGAAGCCGTCGACCGACTCCCTGGTCACGGTGTTCGACGACACCCCGCTTGCCATCGCGGCCGTCAGCGCGCCAGAGGTGATGAACAAGATCAGGTCGTCGGTGCTACGGCGAATAGACGAACTGCCGCCTGCGGAACGCACGATCCTGCTCGACACATTTCAAGCGTGGTTGCAAGAGGGCGGCTCCGCTAACGACACCGCGACGAAAATCTTCTGCCATCCCAACACCGTGCGGCACCGTCTTCGCCGCATCGAGGAGTTGACCGGCCGGTCACTTTCGCGGCCTAAGGATATTGCCGAACTCTGCCTGGCCTTCGAGGTCGAGCAGCGGCTGCCCTGAGCGCGAGGCGCTCAGCAGCGGCTTTGTCTCCGGAAAACAACAATTCGCCGCAACTTGGTTGGTTGGCGACGTCGCTGCACGGCGGTGATGTAGATACCTTTTTCACAACGAACGCAGCACCGCGTTCTTGGACCACCAGCCGATCTCGAATCAGCAAGTGCCACAAACCAACCCAATCAAAGAAATGTAGGTAAAGCCATGTTGTTGCCCGTCATCATCTTCCTGATGATCCTCTTCCCCGTGCTCCTTCCCGCCGGCATCACCGCCGTCGACGCCATTGCGCGGGCCTACCGACGGAATCAGCCGGCCGGCCTGGCGTCTCGCCGCCTCGTTCCCGCCGCTGCCTGACGTCTCTCCATCCCAGCCGGGCCGCACCTGTCGGCGTTGCCCGGCTGGTCTATAGGGCATCTGGCTGCAGAACCGCGGTGCCATACCAGTGACAGGCGAGCCACGGGAGTTGTGCGTCGAGCCGGTCGCGGCCACGCCTCGCGACGGCGCGACAACTCCCTGCCCTGTTCGCGAATTGATCGCGGCAGGTGTTTAGCTGGCGGAGTCGGCGCGCAGGTCGCGCACCGACGGTACCGAGATCACTGCGACGGCACCGGACCAATAGCCGCCCACATAGATGCGTTCCCCGTCGGGACTGACCGCCACCGCTTCAGGATGGCCGGGCACGTCGACGGTCGTCGCGACAGAGTTCGTGATCGTGTCGACGACCGACAGCGTCCGATCGCCGAAATTGGTGATGTAGGCGCGCTTTCCGTCCGGGCTGAACTGCAAACCCCTCGGCAGATCTCCGGTATCGATGTCGTCCGCGTCATGGGTTGTCGTGTCGATCACCGTGAGCGAATGCAGATTGCGCACGTAGGCATGCCCGCTGTCCGGAGTGAACACCACAGCCAGCGGAGCGTCCCGCATCCCAATCGCGGTGACATTGCCGCTCGTCAAGTTGACCGCCGACACCGAACCCGTGTCGTAATGGGTGATGTACAGGTAAACGCCATCCGGACTCGCGGTTACTGTTTCCGGACAGGCAGCAACGGCGATGGTTTCGACAACGGCATGGCTGGCGGTGTCGATGATGGTGAGCCGACCCGCGGGATACTCGTAGTAGGTGCGCCGATCGGATGAGACCGCGTACAAGCGGCTACCGTCCGGGCTTATCGCCAGCGCGGCGACGTCGTTGACGGGCACCGTGGCAATGGATGTTGCGCAAGCGGCGTCGATCACGAAGATCACGCTGTTGACCCCGCAATCGGTGGCCTGGTTGTGGGCTGCGTAGAGGTGACGTCCGTCCGGGCTGACCACCACATCCGAAGCGCCAATCGCGGCTCGGCCGGGTCTCCTGCCGGCCGAGGCGGTGATCGTCCTCCCGGCGGGCGTGCCGCACCGTATCTGGAGCTCATCGTCCGCCCCGGTTCGCTACCTCGACATCGATCTCCAAACGCCAGCCGCCTACGCGAAACTGGCCCCGGCCGAGTAGGCCAAGCCCCTGCGCCGGGCCTCACGCCGAGCTGCGCCGCATTTGTCCAGTGACGCTGCCCGGTCTCCCCGGCCAGCCTGGGAATCCGCGGCTGCGTGCCTGGCGCTACCCCCCAAGATCTGGCCGTGATGTTGAACGCGCGAACAACGTGCTGACAGAAAGAATGAGGGTCATGTCCAAGCTCAATCCAACCCAGACGATCATCGTCCCGCCCACCAACGTTCCGTGGCGCGTGCCGGACATCGCGCCGCCGGAAAGCGTGGCGGAGGCGACCCTTGCAGGCGGTGAGGACCAGGACGGCGCGTACCTGGTGCTCATGAAGTGGTACCCGGGGTGGATGAGCGCCCCGCACACCTACGTGACCGACCGGCTGTGCGTCGTGCTGTCCGGGGTGTGGTGGTGCAACAGCGGCCCCGACTTCGATCCCGCCCAGGCGGTCGCGGTCTACCCTGGTGGCTTCGTGCGCCGGGTGGCGGGGACCCCGCACTATGACGGGGCGCGGGCGGACGCCGCCGAGCCCGCAGTCATCGCGGTCAGCGGTATCGGCCCGGTTCGCCAACAGTGGGTAGACCCGTCCCAGCCAGTGCTGCGGCGCTGCTAATCCGGCCGTTTGTCCGCGACGGTCGCCGCCGGGCGGGGCAAGGCGGCTGCGCACAGGCTGGTGACGACTTGATAGCAGATGCTCCTATGTTGCGGCAATGGTTTTGGCGGTTCCCGATGGTCGGAGGACCACTTGGCCCCCAGGAAGTAGCGGAAACGCATTCCCGCAGGTCACTGTGCGTCTGCCGGGCGAGGGGCAGCGTGCATCACGTGTACAGACGTGCAGGTCGTTCACCATGGCGTATGACGTGTGGTCCCAGACTGGTCCCCAAAGCGGCGGTTAGCTTCTCAATCTGTCGCGGTACGTGAAGGGGGGCCGGATGGTTGAGACACAGCCGAGTCTCATAGTGCCTTGCCTGTGAGCGGTCGCGACCGCATTAGGACGAATCCGGCGATCCTGGCCCATCGTTGCCCTGGGCCTCGGACTCTTGATCGTTGCCCTGGGTTTTTGGCTTTGACCATGGATCGAAAGAGCGCAGTGCCGAATCGGTCGCAAGAACGTTTGGCCACAACTCAACGATCTCCCCGCCCACTTGCTGGTTGAACGGGTGACCCTCGAGGCGCTGCAAACCTTCCGAGATGAGGTCCCCTCGGAGGGCTCAGCGGTGTCACGGACAGCTGAAGTAAGGAAATTCGGCCGTGATCTGCGCTGGATCGGGCGCGACACCGGCGCCCAGCGGGGAGTTGGTCAACACCGACAGCACGTTGTCCAGCACGTTGTCCATCAGCCCGCGCCCGTTCATTCCGGTGTAGTCGAAAGATGCGGGCGTGCCCAGCTCGTAGGGCAGGGTCATCGATCCGAACAGGTCGGCCACGCGGCGCGCGTAGGCGGCCGGATCAGCGGAAGTGCCGGCGAGTGTGACGTATTTGGTGACGGTGTC
>Ga0335075_10017151_pt1 | contig 10782 bp, 7 predicted proteins | sample Lox_Sample_24_FD_206723 | JGI IMG/M metagenome (GOLD analysis project Ga0335075, IMG submission 206723) | Soil microbial communities from Loxahatchee National Wildlife Refuge, Florida, United States - Lox_Sample_2.4 | ecosystem: Environmental > Terrestrial > Soil > Wetlands | place: USA: Florida... | reverse complement strand
TCCCGACGCCACGATGGTTTCAAAGGACATTCCTTCCGCTCCCATGCTGCGGGCGAAGAATTCGAGCCCCGCCGCGACTTCCGACTCCGGCACGCCGCTTTGGATGTGCGGGATCACTGCATGAAAGATGCGATTGCCTAAGTCTGCCGCCCTGGCCATGGCCTTGAGCTCCTCCGCATCCTTGACCATGCGAAGCTCGGCGATCAGCGGCTGCTCGAGCGGCGTAAAAAACGACCTCCGTCGCTTGCCTGCCAGCGCGCTGCGCATCAGGGTAAGCTGGGCGACCGTGGTATTTGCCGGATCAAAGGCCGCACTCCCGGCCGACTTCTCGAGCAGTGCGCAAGCCTCTTTAAGAGCGGACTGCCCGGCGATGACTACCCGCGCCGCCCTGGTCTCTTCCTTCGCCTGCGCAATATATCGCCCATCGGTAAAGAGAACCGCCTTTGAGGCCGTGATGGCGAGTGCGGCATTGGAGCCTGTAAATCCGCATAGATAACGGACATCGGGAAGATGGGTAACGATCAGTGCGTTGATCTCCTGCGCAGCCAGGCTTTTACGAAGTGCGCGCAGACGGACGGCTTCATTCATTCGCAATTTTCTCTCTGCATTGATTCTTTCAGAACCGGCGATCTCCTGCGGCGACTTCCGGCGGTACGGCAGCCCTCGATCTCTCTTTCACCTTGCGCGCCGGTACGCCGGCGTAAATCCCAAAAGGCTCGAGGTCTTTGGTGGCAATCGACCCCAAGGCCAGAATCGCGCCGTCGCCCACGTTGACCCCGGGATGGACAACCGCGCGCGCGCACACCCAACTATACGCGCCGAGACGCATGGGAAAAGACACCAGTTTGAATGAGATGTCGTTGTAGAGGTGCGTGGCGCCGCAAATGTAAGCTCCCTGCGAAACGATGGCGTGCGATCCCAGAAAGAGCGGCGAGGGATTGTACAGCTCCGCATCGTCGCCCGCCGTCACGCGGTCTTCGCAGACCAGGTTCCAGGGCGCCCAGACCTTCGACTTCGGATAGAAGTGACAGGCCGGCCCCAGTTTCGCGCCAAAGGCGCGCAGCAGCATTGCCCGCCAGGCATGAAATGGTCGCGGCGACAACCGGTAAAAAACGGCATAGCAGACACTCCACGCTGCGCGCCGGATCCGGTTGCTCAGGGAGAAAGCGGGGATCAGGGTGGGATCAGCCTGAAGACCCGTCTCCGGTACCATCGCCTCGTTCGCCTTCAAATCGCTCATGGTCATCTCTTGTTAGCCTAACCGCGATGGGGCAGAAAATCATCCGTTCGCCGGGGCGCGGGAGAGCTCAAGCCCCAGGGGCAATGAGACTGAGTGGTTTCAAAAAAAAAGGGATGAAGCACTGCGGGTGGTCAGGAAACCTTCAACGCGCCTGATTTACGCCCAGAGATGCGCGTGCCGCGAACAGGTTTTTTCTGCCGGGGCCGGGCGGGCTTGGGCTCCGGAACCGGGACCGCGCTGATCCCCGACTGGTGATCCATCCACTCATCGAGCCTGGATTTCTTAAAACGCCAGCGATTGCCGAGCTTGAACGCCGGAATGAATGACTCCGACGCGTACTTGTAGAGAGTATCGGGGCTGATGCCCAGGTAATCCGCTGCCTGCCGGATGTCCATGACTTCGCGAATCTCGCTCATGCGTGCCGTCGAAGATTTCATATTCTGCTCCTGATCTACTCGGAACCTGTTCAACTTTCAACTGGTCATCAGAACTGGGGTCGAAGTTCTCTTAGGGTTGGGACAACCGGGCCGCAAAATAGGCCAGCGACCTGCTTATACCGTGTTTTTACCCCCTTATTCAAGGAATTTCCGTAAGTAGTTGGCATATCGACGGATTTCCAGCCGGGGTTCGGCTCGCGACCGGCCGGCTGTGGAAGTAACCTGTTGCGGTCTCCCGCAAGACAACCCACCATATTTTGTGCGGTTCGATCTCTGGTTCCTGCGGACATAAAACAGCCGGGCACGCAGCCCGGCTGTTGCATGTCCCGCGGATTCTCCGGCAACCCTAGACTTTGGGTTCCAGACCGCTCAGGATCTCGAGGAAGGTATCGTCCACGGTGCGGTTCTTGGAGATGGCCTCGGCCAGCGGAATACTCTCGATCTTGGTCCCATGCAGCACCACGAGCCGTCCAAACTCTCCCTTGTGAACCATGTCGATGGCGGCAAGGCCATAGCGGGTGGCGAGCATGCGGTCATATGCGGAAGGCGTGCCGCCGCGCTGCGTGTGGCCCAGGTTGACCGAACGCGTCTCGTAACCGGTACGCTTCTCGATCTCTTCGGCCAGCGCCTGGGCGATCCCGCTCAGCCGCGCGTGCCCAAACGAATCCACCTTCTCGCCGAGAGTGGCCTGGCCGCCGCTCGGCAGCTTCGCTCCCTCCGCGACCACCACGATGCCGTATTTCTTGCCGTGGTCATGGTTGTACTTGAGCAGCGCACAAACATGGTCAAGGTCGATCGGCTTCTCCGGAACCAGGACCACGTGCGCGTTCCCGGCCACTCCAGCCGTAAGCGCGATCCAGCCGGCGTCACGTCCCATCACCTCGCACACGATAACGCGGTTGTGAGCCTCGGCCGTAGTATGCAGCCGATCGATCGCCTCGGTGGCGATACTTACCGCGGTATCGAAGCCGAAGCAGACGTCCGTCCCGTTAAGGTCGTTGTCGATGGTCTTGGGCACGCCTACGCCCGGCACACCGGCCTGGATTAACGCATTCGTAACCGACTGCGTGTCGTCGCCGCCGATCGCGATCAGCGCGTCCAGCTTGTTGGCCTTGATGTTGGCAACGCACTTCTCGATGCCGCCTTCGATCTTGCGCACGTTGGTGCGCGAGGTGCGCAGAATGGTGCCGCCCTCGGTCAGAATCCCATCAACCTTTTCCAGCGTCAGGGGAATCGTGTTGTTGTCCAGCACCCCGCGCCAGCCCTCGAGAAACCCGACAAACTCATCGCCATACTGGTTGATTCCCTTTTTCACTACGGCGTGGATCACGGCGTTCAAACCGGGGCAGTCTCCGCCGCCCGTCAACAGACCAACTCGCATTGCTACGCTCTCCTAAGAAAAAGTTCTCCGCAGAGATCATAACGGGACCACGCCTCGATTCCAAATGTTCCCCTTGGTTGAGCTTGCTGCGCCCGCGGGCGGCACAATGTCGATTCATCTGCGAACTGATACTTTGAATGAGGGTGATTCGGCAGAATCGCGACACGGAGTGACATTGATGTTTACTGGTTTATCGATTCTCGGGAATGAAAGCGGCTCCGCGTCGGGCGCGGAGTTTTATGGCATCAATCCGGCCACCGGGGAGAAGCTGGAGCCGGCATTTCATTCGGCATCGGCGGCAGACGTTGATCATGCTGCGTCGCTTGCAGAAAAGGCTTACCCCAGCTACAGCAAGCTCACCGGCAAGGAGCGCGCTCATTTCCTCCGCACCATTGCCGACCGCATTCAGGCCGTTACCGATTCGCTCGTAGCACGGGCAACCCTGGAGACAGCATTGCCCGTGCCGCGTTTGCAGGGTGAGGTGGCGCGCACCGCCAATCAACTCCGCCTCTTTGCCGACGTGGTTGAAGAAGGTTCCTGGACCAGCCCGCGCATCGACACCGCACTTCCCGACCGCAAGCCGCTGCCCCGGCCCGATATCCGGTCCATGCTGCTGCCGCTCGGCCCGGTCGCGGTCTTCGGCACCAGCAACTTCCCTCTCGCCTTTTCGGTCGCTGGAGGCGATACGGCCTCAGCGCTCGCTGCCGGCAATTCGGTCGTGGTCAAGGCTCATCCCGCGCATCCGGGAACCAGCGAGCTTGTCGGCAACGCCATCCGCGAGAGCGTCGGCGCCTGCGGCCTGCACCCCGGCGTCTTCTCCATGCTCTTCGATGCCGGCATCGAGATCGGACAGCGCCTGGTTCAGCATCCGCTCATCAAAGCGGTGGGATTCACCGGTTCGCTCGCAGCCGGCAAAGCTTTGATGCAGCTGGCGGCAAACCGCCCAGAGCCGATTCCCTGCTACACCGAGATGAGCAGCGCCAATCCGGTCTTCATCTTGCCCGGAGCGCTCCAGCAATACGAGAAAATCGCCGCCGACCTGACCGCTTCTTACACGCTCGGAGCGGGCCAGTTCTGCACCAAGCCTGGCCTGGTGCTCGTGCCGCAATCACAGGATGCCGCAAACCTGGTGGAGGAATTACGCAAGCGCGCCTCGGCCCTGGGCGAGTTTTCCATGCTCACCGCCGGAATCGCCTCGTCTTATCGCGCCGGCCTGGAGCGCAGGACTGCCGGCGACGGAGTACGCATCGGCTATCAATCGAACAGCGCCACAACCGGCGCGACAACGACCGCGGCTCTGCTCGAGACCGGGTCCGAAGACTTGCTGCGTGATCCGGCCCTCGGCGAAGAGATCTTTGGTCCCACCAGCCTCGTTGTTACCTGCAGAAACGAAGACCAGATGCTGCAGGCCGCACGCTCCTTGCACGGACACCTGACCGCAACTCTGCTCGGCACCGAAGAAGACCTGGCAAAGCACCAGGATCTGATCGCAATCCTCGAACGCAAGGCAGGCCGCGTCATCTTCAACGGCTATCCAACCGGGGTCGAGGTCTGCCACGCGATGGTTCACGGCGGCCCTTATCCGGCTACCTCCGACAGCCGCACGACGTCGGTCGGGAGCATGGCCATCTTCCGCTTCGCCCGGCCTGTCTGCTATCAGAACCTGCCCCAGAGCGTGCTGCCGGCGGAGCTGAAGAATGAAAATCCGCGGGGCGTGATGCGCATGGTAAACGGCGAGCTGACCCGCGAGCCGGTCACAGCATGAAGCGGCGTCTGGTCCTGCTCCTCTGCCTGGGCGCCGCGGCCTGCGCGCAGCACATCGCGCCCCCACCGGGCGCCGATGCCCGCCTGAACGCCGCTCTCCAGCAGGAGTGGGAGTACGAGCTGAAGGCTGAGCCCGAAACCGCGACCTACGTCGGCGACACCCGTTACAACAATCGCCTCAACGATTACTCGCCGGCCGCCTTTGCACGCCAGACCGCCCACGCCAAGGAGGCGCTGCAGAAATTCGAGGCCATCGATCCGCAATCGCTGACCGATGAAGGCCGCCTCAACCGCACGCTGATGATCCGCAGCCTTCAGCGCAAGATCGAGAGCGCGCCGTTCAAGAATTGGGAGATGCCGGTGAACCAGATGAACGGACCACATCTGGACTATGCATCGATGCCCTCCCAGATGCCATTCAACACCGTCAAGGATTACGAAAACTATCTGTCTCGTCTGCGCCAGCTGCCCAAGGCCTTCGATCAGATCACCGAGGACATGCGGCTCGGGCTTCGTGATCACCTGATGCCGCCACGTTACCTGCTCGAGAAAGTCGCCGTCGAGTCACAGGATATCGCCGGCAAACCGCTCGACCAGAGCCCGTTCGCCGCTCCCATAAAGAAATTCCCACCCACGGTTCCTGCTTCCGATCAGAGCAGGCTGAAGCAGGACATCGAGGACGCCATAAAAATCGATGTCAATCCCACCTATGCGAAGTTCGCAGCTTTCGTCAGGAACGACTACGCGCCGCATGGACGCACCGAGTTCGGCATTTGGGCGCTCCCCGACGGCGACGCGCGCTATCGCAATGCTGTGAAATCGATGACCACGACCAACCTGACCCCGGAGCAGATTCACGCCATGGGGCTGCGGCAGGTGAAAGAACTGGATGCCGAGATGCTCGCGGTGGCCAAATCTCAAAGCTATCGGGATGTAAAGAGCTTCAACCAGCACATCCGCGACGACCGCAAACTCTACGGCACTTCGGCTCAACAGATACTCGGACTCTACCAGTACTACGAAGATCAGATGTACAAGAAGCTGCCGCTGCTCTTCACCCACCTTCCCGCGAACCGGCTTGAGGTGGTGCCGATGGATCCCTTCCGCGCTCCGGATGCGGTGCCGGCCGATTACTCGCCAGGCGCGGCGAATCGTCCCGGGCGCATCAATGTCAACGAGTACGATCCCACCCATCGCCTGCTGCTCAACGTCGAGGCCATCGCCTATCATGAGGGCATTCCCGGCCACCACATGCAGTTCTCCATCGCCCAGGAGCGCACAGACTTGCCGCCCTTCCGCAAGTTCGGCGAGTATGACGCCTACTCCGAAGGATGGGCTCTTTACGCGGAGCGGCTGGGAAAAGAAGTCGGATTCTATCAAGACCCCTACAGCGAATACGGCCGCCTGGAAAATGAAATGTGGCGCTCCATCCGGCTGGTCGTCGATACCGGGGTTCATCAGGATCACTGGACCCGCGATCAAATGATCCAGTTTTTTCGCGACCACACCGCGATGGACGAGAAGAACATCGAGAGCGAGGTCGATCGCTACATTGCCTGGCCTGGCCAGGCCCTCGCTTACAAGATGGGACAGATGAAGATTCTCGAACTGCGCGCGCTGGCCCGCAAGCGGCTGGGCGCAAAGTTCGATATCCGCACCTTTAACGACGCCGTGCTCGCGGAAGGTCCGCTGCCTCTCGATGTGCTCGATGCGCGCATTCGCGAGTGGATCTCCGCACAGAAATAAGGTGGCCTACTTCGCCTCTGCAGTCGTCTTCGTCGCGCTGTCCTTGGCTGCGTCCTCAGGATTGTTCCAGTCCGGAGGCTCCTGCCCCAGGATGTTGTGAACGAAGAAGTCCTCCAGCATGCGCTGGCCATACGCTCCGCCTGCGCCGTGACCGCCGCCGGGCACATCCAGCAGCGTGAACGTCTTGTTGGCCTTGATCAGCGCATTCACCACCTGGAAAGTGCTGGAGGGGTCGACATTCTTGTCCATCTCGCCGACCACCAGCATCAGCTTGCCCTGCAGCAGGTGAGCGTTGTCCACATTGGATGATGCGGCATACTGCGGACCGACCGGCCAGCCCATCCATTGCTCGTTCCACCAGATCTTGTCCATGCGGTTGTCGTGGCACCCGCTGTTGGAGACGGCGACCTTGTAAAACTCGGGGTGGAAAAGCAGGGCTCCCATCGCACTCTGTCCACCGGAAGAAGTGCCGAAGATGCCGACCTTGGAGATGTCATACCACGGGTACGCCTTCGCCGCCGCCTGGTGCCACAGGATGCGATCCGGAAATCCCGCGTCCTTAAGATTTTGCCAGGCTACATCGTGGAAAACGCGCGAACGGTTGTTGGTACCCATGCCGTCGATCTGCACTACCACGAAGCCCAGTTCGGTGAGCGGCTGCGTATAAACTCCAAAATCCTTAGGCACGAACGAACCCTGCGGTCCGGCATAAATCGATTCGATCACCGGATACTTCTTGTGCGGATCGAAATTGGCCGGCTTATAAATCACGCCCCAGATATCCGTCTTGCCGTCGCGCCCCTTGGCCGTAAAAACATCCGGCGGACGCCATCCCGCTTCCAGCAGCCTCCGGACATCCGCCTGCTCGATGGTGACCGCAGGCTTGTCTCCTGCGGTGCTGTGCAGCTCGAGAATCGGCGGCGTCTCCAGCGTTGAATACAAGTCCAGATAATATTTGCCGTCCGGTGAAAACCACAGGTGGTGGTCCGCTTCCTCTGTCGACAGCGGGGTCAGACCGCTGCCGTCGAAATTAATTCGGTATGGATGCATGTAATAAGGATCTTTACCCGCATCCATCCCGCTCGCTTCGAACCATATCTGCCGCTTCTCGGGATCCACGTGGTCCACTGCGCGCACCACCCAATCCCCCCTGGTGATCTGATTTTTTACCTCGCCGGTCACGCCGTCGTAGAGATAGAGATGCTCCCATCCGTCGCGCTCCGAGCCCCAGATGATCTCTTTTCCATCCGCAATATCTACGCGCACCTTCTTGCCGGTGTCGAACTGGTTGGGAACGAGCGGCTCATAGTTGATAAACGTGCCGCTGCGCTCGTCGATCAGCGCCCGCGCCTTGCCGGTCGCGGCGTTCACTTCGATCACGCGATACACCTGGTGGCCGCGCTGGTTGTACTCGAAGGTGAATCCGCGGCTGTCCTTCCACCACACCGGCGAAGTCAGTTCGTAGGGATTTGGGAAAAGGTCGTTTGCAATAGGCGTCTCACGGTTCGGCGCAATGCCGAAGAGTACCGGCTGCGGCAGCGCCAGCACGTCCCCGGCTTTCGGATAGACCATCGACGAATACTTCGGCTGCAGCTGGTCCTCCGGAGACGATTCGACGTAGTGCACCTCGCGTTTGTAACCGGGACGGATACGATAGGCCGCCAGGTGCAGCGAGTCGGGTGACCACGCGATGGTGTCGAAGGCGTAGTAGTTGCCTTCCGACCCGTCCTGGCTCAGAAAGACCTTGTCCGTCTGACCCTTGGCGCGGATGCAGACGTTGTAGTTGTCGACGAAGGCCTCCCATTTCCCGTCCGGCGAGACGCGGGTCACTTTGTCTCCATTGATGGCCTTGGGCGTGTCGTCGTAGCTGTCGTCGTCGTAGTCGGGGTCGCCGGGATGTAACGGTTCAAGCTTGGCGCAGGCATAGGTGCTGAGCTTGCACTCCCAGCGATCGTCGTCCACTCGAAACCGGATTGCCTCTTCTTTATCTGTGTATCTGAAGGTTTCGAACGGCAGCGTGACCGCGGTATACGCATGGCCGCTGGCCGCCGAAAGCGCCGCTGCGAGCTTCGTTTCATCGAAGGCGGGCTTCTTTTCCTGTGTTTCCGCATTCACCTGTACAAAGTCGTATCCGCCCTCGACGCTCTTCCGATACCAGAAAGTGTCCGTCGTGCCGATCCATGCCGGCTTGTCCGCCACATTCAGCGCAAGGCCTTTGTACCTGTCCTTCAGCTTCGCGGCGCGGTCGTAATCGTCGCGAGAAACCGGCGTTGGCGGAGTGGTGCGGGCGGCAACGGCAATGCCGCCACCCAGGATCAGGCAGAGAGGAAGGAGTAGCCTGCGCATTCAGCCTCCAGGCGCACGGACTCCCCGGAGGGGCTCTCGTGCATCCCAATTTGTATTTCTGCAAGTATACATTTGGGCGGGTCGAGCGCCCGGTAGAGGCAAAATCAGGAATTGCGGAGTTTCATCACCAGCGCGCGAATATCCTTGCTGTCGATCGCGCTGGGGGGACGAACCATGGAAGAGTTTTCCGCGTGGCCGGCAGTCGCAAGGATCGCAGTGTCGGCCTCCCACTGGCGCAGGGAGCCGTGAAAGTGCCTGGCGTGTGTGGCGCGCGCAACGTCGGCCGCATCCTCACTGCGCAAGCCGCCGCCGGCGGCGATCTCGACCCGGCCTGCCGCCTGCTCCACCAGCCGCGCCAGTGCTGCGGCGCCGGTCACGACATCCTCTTCGCCCCCGGCGGTAAGAACACGCCGGCAGCCGGCCGCGATCACATCCTCCAACGCCTGCTCTAACAGCGCGGTGTAATCGAATGCACGATTGAACGTGACTTCCAGCGGCGACGCCAGATCGACCAGCTCGCGTGTGCGTTCGATATCGACCGTTGCGTCGGCGTGAAGGATTCCCACCACAAACCCGCTCACCCCCATCGCCTTAAGGTGCAGCAGGTCCTCTTTCATCACCGAGAACTCCGCCGCAGAATATTGGAAATCGCCTGCTCGCGGGCGCAGCAGCACGTGGATCGGCAGGCTGCACCTGTCGAGCACCACGCGCACTAGCCCGTGGCTCGGGGTCAGGCCATCTTCAATCAGCGCGGTGCACAACTCGATCCGGTCGGCGCCGCCTTCCTGTCCGGCGATGCAGGCCTCTACGCTCTCCGCGCAGAGTTCGAAAACGATTTCACGCTTCACTTGCACGGTATCCTCGGGCAGACCCTAAAAACCTCCCCATGGTGTGGAGAGGCTTCTTGCGGGTGCGAGCCCAGAGATACGTGGGCTCGCACTCTTTAGTTCATTAACGGGCTAAAAATTGTAGTGGAGATTCAGCTGGAGATTGCGCGCCGGTGACCTGACCGCTCCTCCCCCGTTAGAGATATTACCGAAGGTCGTATCCGTCACCCCGGTGTCCGGGTTGCCGTAGCTGGCGATGTTGAAGGTGTTGAAAGCATCCGCACGGAAGCCGATGCTCTGCCTCTCGGTAATGTGAAAGTCCTTGAAGATGGAATTGTCGATCTGCCAGTAGCCCGGGCCGCGCTCGCTGCCGTTGCTGGCTGTTCCGAACGAGTTGTTGGCCGGCACGCCGTAGGCGCAGATGCCGTTATCCACTCCCTGCGCGCACGGTGTGGCTGACGGATCGGTGCCCCACCAGTTGTTGATATTGCGGCCCACGATCTTGAGCTTGCGGTATTGGTTGGCGCGCTCCTGACCGAAGGAGTTCGAGTTGCTGACGTTGGGTGCGGTGATGGTCTCAGGGAAGCCGGTGTAGGCCACCAGCGAACCGGAGAGCGACCAGCCGCCAATCAGTTCGTCAGCGAGGCGGTTGATGTGGGCGCCAAACTCCTTGCCGCGGCCGAAAGGCAATGCGTAGACGCCGACGGCGGAGAGGTTATGGCGCACATCGTAGCCGGCCGGACCGTAATCGGCATGGCTGTTGTAGCCGTTCTGGAATGCGCCGCTGAAGCCGCTGACGTTCAGCCCATAGTTGCCCAGGCTGTTGGTCATCGCCTTGCCGTAGGTGTAGTTGATGGTGTATTCCAGGCCGTGGCTGGCGCGCTGGCGCAGCGTAGCCTGCAGCGCGTTGTAGTTCATCATGGCGCGGGGCTCGGTCACCAGCAGGGTGCCGTTGCCGATCAGCGGATTGTTCGAAACCGCGGGGAACGAGGTGGGGTCGCCGTTGATGAGCAGCTGGTTCGCATTGCGATAGTCGATCAG
>Ga0335075_10017150_pt1 | contig 10783 bp, 7 predicted proteins | sample Lox_Sample_24_FD_206723 | JGI IMG/M metagenome (GOLD analysis project Ga0335075, IMG submission 206723) | Soil microbial communities from Loxahatchee National Wildlife Refuge, Florida, United States - Lox_Sample_2.4 | ecosystem: Environmental > Terrestrial > Soil > Wetlands | place: USA: Florida... | reverse complement strand
CATCAACGTCCAGGGCCGCAAGTCGCGCTATCGCACGGCGGACGACGTCGAGGCGATCGTGCGCGCCAATTCCGCGCAGGGCGTCACCCGCTTCTTCGTCACCGACGACAATTTCGCCCGCAACCGCAACTGGGAGCCGATCCTCGATCGCCTGATCGAGCTGCGCGAGCGACAGGGCTTCAAGATCAGGCTGCTGCTGCAGGTCGACACGCTCTGCCACAAGATTCCGGGCTTCATCGACAAGGCCGCGCGGGCGGGGTGCAACCTCGTCTTCATCGGGCTCGAGAACATCAATCCCGCTTCGCTCATGGGCGCCAAGAAGCGCCAGAACAAGATCTGGGAATATCGCGACATGCTGCTCGCCTGGCGGCGCGCCAAGGTCATGACCTGGGCGGGCTATATCTTAGGCTTTCCCACCGACACGCCGGACTCGATCGCTCGCGACATCGAGACTATCAAGCGCGAACTGCCGATCGACATTCTCGAGTTCTTCTTCCTCACCCCGCTGCCGGGCTCGGAGGATCACAAGGTCCTTCATCTCAAGGGCGCGTGGATGGAAGCAGACATGAACGCTTACGATCTCGAGCATGTCTGCGCCCGCCATCCCATCATGTCGGCGGATGCGTGGCGGGGCGTCTATCGCGACGCCTGGGCGCGCTATTACTCGGACGCTCATGTCGAGACCGTGCTGCGGCGGGCGGTCGCAAGCGGCATCAATCCGAAGAAGATCGTCGATGCGATGACGGTCTTCTCGGGCTCGTCGCGGATCGAGCGCGTTCACCCGCTGCAGTTCGGCTATGTGCGGCGCAAGTTGAGGACCCAGCGCCGCCACGGCCTGCCCGTCGTCAACCCGCTCGTGTTCTATCCCTGGCGGGCTTGGGACTTCGTCTCGGTCGCGGGCAAATGGGGCGCGCTCGCTCTGCGCTATCGAAGGATTCTCAGGCGCGTGCTCGCCGACAAGGACGGCGCGGCCTACATCGACGAGGCGCTCAAACCCTCGGTCGAGGTCGACCATGAGCACGACTTTGTCGCCGCATACGCCGACAAGATCCCCGACACCTATGGCGCGCCGAAGCGCGAGGCCGCCGCGGCGGCGGAGTGAAGGCGACCGGGCGTCCTCTTTGGATTTTCTTGGCGGGGGGCGATTCCCCTGCGAAAAGCGCCTTCCAGGAGGGTTGGATTTCCTTGGATTTCCTTGGATTCTCTCGTCCGAAACGAGACTTATCAATGGGTTACGAGGGATAGGCGCGGACAGATTCTTCGCGTCGCTTTCGCGCTCCGAGTCGGAGCCGATAAGGTTCGGGTCTCGGCTCGGAACGCAAGGTCGGGAGTCGTTGTGGACGCCATGCGGAAGGGCAGAATTGCTCATGGGATGAATGTAGCGCAGATTCTGAGTTTCGCAATAGGTCGTCGCCCGAGCCGCCCCTCTTTCGTCGCCGCTTACGCCGACAAGATTCCAAACACCTATGGCGCGCCCGAAGCCCGAGGCGGCCGCCGCGGCGCAGTGAGGGCTCCTCGCGTCAGGCCGCTCACGTCATGAAGCCTTCGAAGAAGAAGGCCGCAAGCTCCTCATGGGCGTCGAGCGGCAGAACGTGGGCGACATATTGGTCCGGGCGCACGATGACCATTGCGCCCAGGTTCCGCTCGATCCCCCGCATGTCGAAAATGTCATTGCGCCGGTCGGCGCAGAACATCTTCTCGTAGTCTCGCAGCCCATGGCGGCCCTTCTTCGGGAGAAGGAAGGGCGGCATGGCCTCAAGCGCGAGGTCGCGATGGCTCTGCTGGAAAATGGCCCGCACGTCGATGACCGAGTCGGGGTCGGCGCCGGCGGGCGTATGCCGCAAGACCGGCGATTGCTCGCTCGAAGCGAGAAACGCCGCGAGGCTTCTCAGCCGCGAGGACGGGGAGGCCGGGTCTTGCCCATCGGCGAAGGCGAACAGCCGCCACCGGCCATCCGCTTCGACCGCGTGGCCGAGATGAACGGGCTTCGCGTCGGCCAGGCGAATGACCGGGGCCGAATGGAAGCGCATGCCGACCGGGAAGCCTTTGGCGAGATGCTGATGAGCCGGCGCGCCCGAGATGATCGATTGCGCGTAGCAGGTCTCCGTTCCCGCCGTGAAGCGCAGATGCCGGGCGAAATAGGTCTCGAACTCGGCGGGATCGACGCCATCCGCCTCGCCGTCGCCCTCCTCCGTTGAGGGACCCTTCGGCCGCGCGCTCCATAGGGTCGCGAAGGCGCGGTCGAAGTCGATGAGTTCCTTGGCGACGCCCCGGCGCTCGTCCGAATAGGTACGCAGCATCGCCGGCGAGGCTCGCCCGCGCAGCACCGAGGCCAGCTTCCATCCGAGATTGAACGCATCCTGCATCGACACGTTCATGCCTTGCCCGGCCTTGGGGCTATGGGTGTGGCAGGCGTCGCCGGCGATGAATGCCCGCGGCAAGGCGCCAGGCGCCGGCGCGTCGTCGAACCGGTCGCAGAGGCGCTGGCCGATCTCGTAGACCGACCACCAGGCGATCTCCTTCACCTCCAGCGCATAAGGATGGAGGATGCGCCGGGCGGCGGCGATCAGACGGTCGGCGGTGATGTTGAGGCTCGCGACCCGCTCGTTCTCGCCGAGCTTCTCGAGCTCGACATAGAGGCGGACGAGATAGCCGCCCTCGCGCGGGATGATGAGGAGGCTTCCTTCCGTCGCCGACTGGATCGCCGTCTTGAGGCGGATGTCGGGGAAATCGGTGACGGCCAGCACGTCCATCACCCCCCAAGCCTGACTGGCGGAATCTCCGATGAGCGTAAGACCGAGCGCCTTGCGCACGGCGCTGCGCGCGCCGTCGCAGCCGACGACGAACCGGGCCTTGACGGTCTCGACCTCGCCGTCATGGGGCGAACCGAGCCGCTTGAGCGTGACGGCGACGGGCCGCGCCGCAAGGTCGTCGCGCGCGCCCTGATCGACCGCGAGGTTCGTGAGCTCGCGCGCGTAATCGGGCGCGATGCGCGCCGGCGCGTTACGCATGACGTCGAGATAGAAATCATGCACCCGCGCCTGGTTCAGGATCACGTGCGGGAACTCGCTCAGGCCATCCTCGACGTCCTGGATGCGGCTTGCGCGCTTGATTTTCGCCCGATCGGAATCGTCGGGCCTCCAGAATGCGATCTCGTTGACCCAATAGGCCTCTTTTGCGACTCGCTCGGCGAAGCCGAACGCCTGATACATTTCCATCGTCCGGCAGGCGACGCCGTCGGCCTGGCCGAGCATGAGCGGCCCCGATTTCTGCTCGACGATCCGCGTCCTGATGTCGGGGAACCGGGCGAGCTGCGCCGCGAGCGTGAGACCGGTCGGCCCGCAGCCGACGATCAGCACGTCCACTTCCGCTGGAAGCCCGTCCGCATGATCCGGCGCCTTCGCCGCCGCGTCCGCGATCGCGGGATCGCCGGCGCGAAAGCCGTTGAGATGGAACTGCATGTCTCATCCTCCCGCGATTCGATCGCCGCCAGGACCGGGCTCGCCCGCCGCGGCCCCGTGTCGTGGCTCAGTCTCACCGGGACGAAATAGCGATCAAGGGCTCGCGCCGAATCGGTGTCATCTCCGTCCGGTGAGATAGAAACTGACGTCCCAAACGATCAAGACGACGGGAGTGAGCGGCGCTGGCGCGGACGCTTCGCGCGCCAGCGCGAAGCCAGAACCCTCATTCTTCCTTAAACCCGGCCTTGCGCAGGCCTTCGTTACGGATCGAAATGTCCGATGCGTGCTCGCGAAACCATTTGATGGTAAAGCTCGGATTGAGGCGAAGGGTCTCGGCCACGTAGGGCTTCGCCTCATCCATCTTGCCCAAAAGCGCATAAGCGGCGGCGAGGCTTGGGTAGATCCAGACCGAGTGATCTCCGGCGTCGAGCGCCTCTTTATATTTGGCGATCGCCGCTTCGGAATGACCGGCGGCCATTTCAATGTGTCCAAGCTGTCTAACCCAGCTCGCTCTCTCCGGGTCATGCGGGCTCAATCGCATCGCTTGTTGAAAGTCCGATTTTGCTTCGTCGAAGCGGCCCAGGGAGATTTCCGCGGTCGCTCGAGCGCCGTAGAGATACGGATAATTTGGACTGACGGCGAGGCCGTCATCAGCGACGCGGACCGCCTCGTCAAAACGGCGCGACAGCGCCAAGTAAGCGCTCTTGACCGAATACGGCCGCGGGTCATCCGGAGCAAGCGCGATGGCTCGGTCTGCCTGACCAAGTATCTTGGCGTCGTAATCGGTCTTTGCGTTTCCCCATCCAGAGAGGAACTCCATAAGATATGCTACAGCAACGCCCGCTATTGCCGCCGCGTTGTTGGGATCGATCGCGAGCGCCTGTTCGAACAGCGCCCGCTCGGCAATGGTCCTCTGCTCGCTGGGCTGAAGAGCTTGGCCAAAGTCGAGCGCCCAACCGCGCATGGCAAGATCGCGCGCATCCGGGTTGGTCGAGCGGGCGCCCTTCGCCGCTTCCGCCTTGACAAGCTCGTAGCCCAATGTGGTGGCTAACCGCTCGACGACCTGATCCTGCAGCTTGAAGAGATCGGCCGAGTCTTCCTCGAAGCGATCAGCCCAGATATGCGCGCCGGAGTCCGCGTCGATGAGTTGCGCGTTGACGCGCACCCGATTCTGGTCGCGCTCAACCGAGCCTTCGAGGACGTAGCGAACGCCGAGCTCCTTGCCAATTTCCCTGGCGTCGACCGATTTGCCCTTGTAGGTGAAGGCGGTGTTGCGGGCGATGACGAAACTCCCGGGAAAGCGCGAAATCTCGGTAGTGAGATTATCGGTGACGCCGTCGGCGAAATAGTCCTGAGCCGGATCGCCGGAGAGATTGGCGAAAGGCAGCACGACAATGGAAAGATGCGCGGCTGGCGTCGGTTTGGTTGGTCGGCCGCCGAGCATGGTCCAACCGCCGGCGGCGGCCAGAAGGAGAAGGCCGATGATCACGGCGGCGAGCGCAGGCCAGCGCAAAAACCAGCCACCTGACTTCGGTGCTGGCGTTCCGCTCTCCGGCTTTACCGTCGCCGCAATCGCTGCCAGCGCCGGCTTCGCCTCGGCCGGCTGGCCGACTTCCAACGAATAAACATGGACGGGCTCGGCGATGTTCTTGAGTTGTACGGGGCCGAGATCGCTCACTTTCAGATCGAGCCGTCCCTTCACCTGCCAATAGGCCTGTTCCGAAAGACAGATGGCGCCGGGCGTCGCGACTCCTTCGAGGCGCGCGGCGATATTGACGCCGTCGCCCATGAGGTCGCCGTCGCTCTCCTCGACGACGTCGCCCAGGTGGATGCCGACGCGGTATTCGATGCGCCGTTCGGGCGGAAGGCCGAAGTTGCGCTCGATAAGGCCAGCCTGCACCTCGATCGCGCACCGCACCGCGTCGACTACGCTGCGGAACTCGATGATCGAGCCGTCGCCGGTGCGCTTGACGATGCGGCCGTGATGCACGGCGACGATCGGGTCGATGAGGTCGCTGCGCAAAGCGCGCAGCCGCGCGAGGATGCGGTCCTCGTCGGCGCCGGCGAGGCGGCTATAGCCGACGACATCCGCCACCAGAATCGCCGCGAGCTTCCGGGTCTCGCTCATTGCGTCGCGCTCCCCCGCGACGACGATAGCACGAAAAGACCTTCAGATCATGGGGAAGCATCTGAAGCCGGGAGTGTTTGCTTCACTCCTTCCACCTGCCGCTCAGGCCGGACATCACCGCAAGAGCCTCCGTCCACACCCGGCGCGTCAGCGCCTCGGCGCCCTCATCTCGCCCGAGCGCCGCCGCCTCGCCCGCCCAGAGCGGCGAGAACTCGTGGCTGCCGCGCTTTTCGGCCGCGGCCCTGAGCGGCGCCGCCGCTCCCGCGGCAAGCGGAAATTGCGGCGCGTCTGCGCACATCGGCCCGATCTCGGCGACGAATCGGTTGATAAGCCCGCGCGCCGGCCGGCCGGTGAACACGTTGGTGAGCCGCGTCGCATCGTCGCGCGCGTTGGCGAGCGCGGCGCGATGCAAGGGCGAGATCGTCGCCTCCGGCGTCCGCAGATAGGCGGTGCCGATCTGGACCGCGTCGGCGCCGAGCGCAAACGCCGCCGCGATCCCGCGCCCGTCGCCGATTCCGCCGGCCGCGACGACCGGCAATCGCACTGCGTCGCGCACTTGCGGCACGAGCGAAATCAGGCCCGGCTGAGCGTCGACGTCGTCCGACAGGAACAGGCCGCGATGGCCGCCGGCCTCGCGCCCCTGCGCAATGACGGCGCCCGCTCCGTGGCTCTCGAGCCAGCGCGCCTCGGCGACGGTCGTGGCGGAGGCAAGGATCAGCGCGCCGGCCGCCTTGACGCGCTGAAGCAACGCGGCGGACGGCAAGCCGAAATGAAAGCTCACCACCGCCGGACGCGTCTCTTCGATCACCGCGCACAAAGCTGCGTCGAACGGCGCGCGGACGGGCGCGGCGGGAATGGCGGACGCGTCGAGGCCGGCTTCGGCGTAATAGGGGGCGAGCCGGTTGCGCCAGCGCGCCTGGCGCTCCGGATTGGGCTTGGGCTCCTCATGGCAGAAGAAGTTGACGTTGAAAGGCGCGTCCGTGGCCTGCCTGACGGCGGCGATCTGCTCGCGTAAGACGCCGGGCGTGAGCATCGCCGCAGGCAACGACCCGAGCCCGCCCGCGCGGCAGACAGCGATCGCCATCTCCGGGCCTTGCGCGCCAGCCATCGGCGCCTGGATCAGCGGAACTTTTGACGGGAGGAAGGTCATGGATATGGTCCTGGACAGCGGGCTGACCGGCTCATTCTAAAGCAGCCGCGGCGAAAACGAGAGCACATGAAGATCGCAACCTTCAACGTCAATGGCGTCAATGGCCGGCTTCCCGTTCTTCTCCGCTGGCTCGAAGAGACGTCGCCGGACGTGGTCTGCCTGCAGGAGCTGAAATCGGAGACGTTTCCCATAAGCGCCGTCCGCGCGGCCGGCTACGAGGCGATCTGGCAAGGCCAGAAGAGCTGGAACGGGGTCGCCATTCTCGCGCGCGGCAAGGGGATCGTCGAGACCCGGCGCGCTCTGCCAGGCGACGAGGCCGATACGGCGAGCCGCTACATCGAGGCGGCGGTCGATGGCCTCTTGATCGGCTGCCTCTACATGCCGAACGGTAATCCGGTGAAAAGCGAGAAATTCGGCTTCAAGCTCCGCTGGTTCGAGCGGCTGATCGCGCATGGCGCCGACCTCATCGCGAGCGGCGCGCCGGTCGCGCTCGCCGGCGACTATAACGTGATGCCGACCGAGCTCGACGTCTACAAGCCCGAGCGATGGGTCAACGATGCCCTGTTCCGCGTCGAGGTGCGGGACGCCTTCCGTCGCCTCGCCGCGCAGGGCTGGACCGACGCGCTCAGAACGCTTCATCCCGGCGAGCGCATCTACACGTTCTGGGATTATTTCCGCAACGCCTATGCGCGCGACGCCGGATTGCGCATCGACCATCTGCTGCTCAGCCCATCCGTCGCCGCGCGCCTGAAGGGCGCCGGCGTCGATCGCCCCGTGCGGGGCTGGGACAAGGCGAGCGACCACGCCCCGGTCTGGATCGAACTGGCTGATGAGGCGGCTGGGCGTAAGAGGCGAACCGGTCGAGCTTCCTCATGCACGGCCGAAAAAGATGGGCCTCCGGCCAAGGGCCGGTTGGCGCCAGGATCAACAATCTGATCGAACGCCCATCTCTAGGCGCTCAGGCCCGATCAGGAGGAATAGGCGCGCCGATGGTCTTCAAGGAACTCTGACAACGATCTGGGCCGCCGACCGAGGAGCATCGCAAGGTCTGGCGAGACGATGTTCTCGCTGGCGCCGTATGCCAACGCGATGTGGGCCAGATCGTAGGCGCGCCAGTCCGGCATTCCCGCCCTGCGAAGTCGATCTTCGAATTCCTGAGGTGTAACTGCCTCATAGGTCACCGCATGGTCGGTTATAATGGTCAGCGCCTTCGCGACCTCCTCATAGCTTGCCGCGACAGGTCCAGTCAGCGCGTACTCCTTGCCGGCGTGCGCGGCGGGGTCGAGCAGGACCATGGCTGCGGCCGCGCCGACATCACGAGTGTCTACGAGCGGAAATCGGCCAGGCCCCATCGGGGCGGCGAGCGTTCCTTCGCCCCGGACCGCGTTGGCGGCACGCAGCAGGTTCTGCATGTAGAGGTGCGGCTTGAGGAAGGTCCAACCGGCGGGGCCTTTGCGGACTTCCTCGTCGACTTTGTGGTGATCGCGCATCAGCGCTATCGGCGACTCCGGCGATGCGCCGATAGCTGAGAGCTTAACCACGTGGCGCACGCCGGCCTGACGAACCTGCGCCAATACCCTGCGATGCTGGGACACCGAGTCCGGGCTATCCCTGCCTGCCAACAGCATGACAACGATGCCTTTGAGCGCTTTCGCCATCGAGGCGCCGTCGTCGAAATCGCCCTGTACGACCTCGACACCTTCTGGCGCCGCGAATGCGGAAGGGTCGCGGACGAGCGCGCGGACCTTGGCGCCGGCGGCAGCAAGAACATTCAATGTCGCGCTTCCGACTTGGCCCGTCGCCGCAGTAACGAGTATCATAATTCGGCCTCTTCATTCGGAAGAATAAATCAAGCAAATCCAAGCGTTTCACTTGGATTTGCTTGGACTGGCGTCGAGCAGTGTCGACAGGCGCCGGAGACCGCCCGGGCCCGCTAGCCCCACTTGCGGTGCGCCCACATCCATTGCTCCGGCGCCTGGCGGATGAAGGCCTCGAACTGCGCGTGAAGCGCCGCCGTCCCGGCGATGGCGTCGGCGGCGTGGTCGTCGGTGTGGGGGACCTCGACCCGCGCGGCGCGGATCACGAAGCGCACTTTCGGCTCGCGGAACGCGGCGCCGGCGTAGAGCGGCAGCCCCGTCTTGCGGGCGAGCAGGGCGGGAAAGACGGTTGAGAGCGCGGGCGCGCCGAAGAACGGCACGGCGGCGCCATTGTCGTCGCGCAGGTCGGCGAGGAAGGCCGGATAGCCCCCGCTGTTCGCCGTCTTCATGAGCGCCCGCGCGCTCATCGGGGTCTTCGGCAATAGCCCCCCTTCGTAGAGAAAGGCGCGTAAGTTTCGGGTCTCCTCGTCGACTAGCGGATTGCTCAGGCGCTGGTAGACGCCGGTGAACGGCGCGCCCATGAGCTTGCTCGCATAGGCGACGAGCTCCCAGTTTCCCAGATGGAGGCCGCAGACCACGCATGGGCCCTCGCGGATGATTTCGTCGAGCTGCTCCATCGGCTCGAACCGGACGCGATTCTGAGCCGCGATCTCTCTCAGATGGAACGCCTCGCCGAACGTGCGGCCGAGGTTTTCCCACATCGCGGCCGCGATCCGCTTGCGTTCTTTCAGCGAAAGCTCGGGATAGGCCAGTTCGAGATTGCGCAGCGCCCGCTCCTGCCGGTGGAGATGGGGGGCGATCAGCCGCCAGGCGAGGCCGGAGGTGAACGACACCGCTTCGAGCGGCAGCGCCGTCGCGGCGGCCTGAGCGGCGCGGAATACGATATGTTCCAGCCGGTGGCGCAGGGGCGTGACGAGGGTCATGGTTCGGCCAGAGATCGGCCAGCGGCCAAGGCGGCGGCTGATTGCGACGAGGTCCGAGGGTCTGTCAAGCCGGGTTTAGGCCCTTGCGACTCTATGTCCTGCTTCCTTCGGAGGCCCCAAGGCTATAATGCGTCCCTCGGAGACCAGGACGCTTTGGAGCAAGGCGCAATGGAAAATGAAACGGCGGGCGTCCTGGAGACGCCCGCGCCGGACGGGGAATTTCGGGCCGTCCTCGAAAGCGCGGTCAATGCGATTATCGGCGCCGAATCGTTCGAGCGGCCTTACCCGCTGATCCTCTTTCGCGACTTTTTCCCTGACCACTTCTATCGCCGCCTGCTGATGCGCTTTCCCGACGTCGACCGCTTCGCCGGGCTGAACGGCGACGGGACGCGGCGGGAATATCCTCTCTATGACGAGCGAAGCGACCCGGGCTCCGAGGAGGCGCGCGAGCTATGGGGGATCGTGCGGCGGGTCCTGTCGTCGCCCGAGGTCGCCGCGGCGCTGCGCGCGAAGCTGGAGCCCGGCTTCCGCATCCGCGTGAGGAGAAGCGGGGAGGGTTGGCCGATCCCGATGCACCCGCGCCCCGTGCTCTATACCGACCTCGACGGCTACGCGATCAAGCCCCACCCCGACACGCGCAGGAAGGTGCTGACCATGCAGATCTACCTGCCGTCGGACGACACGCAGCGCGAACTCGGCACGACGATCTACAAGATCTCGCCGCGCGGCGTCTTCGCCTGGAAATCCTATGGCTTGGCCAAGGAGAAGACCATTCCGTTCCTGCCGAACTCGGGCTACGCCTTCGTCGTCATCCATCCGGCCTATTCGCTTCTGAGGTCGAGCTGGCATGGGCGGGAGGCGATCTCGGTTCCCGTGGAGAAGCCGCGGCTCTCGATCCTCAACACCTATTACCGCGAGCCCGCGCCGCAGCCTACCGCCGGCATGTGAGGGCCACCAGGGCGGGCCTCGCATACTTGTCATTCCCGGCAGACCGAAGGTCTGACCGGGAATCCAGACTCTCAACGAAGGACGACTTAGCTCTCCTGGATTCCCGATCGGCCGCTCTGCTGCCGTCGGGAATGACAAGGGAATGGCCAAGCGGATTCTGCACGAGGCCCTTGCCGCCGCCTGGGAATGAGGTCAGGCACAAGAAGCCCGTTCAACTCCGGCCGGTCCTCGTGTTACACCGTCAACTGACGCGCCGCGGCGGTCAGACCGCGCGCCGGAGGGAGGAAGGTGTGAGC
>Ga0335075_10017149_pt1 | contig 10783 bp, 11 predicted proteins | sample Lox_Sample_24_FD_206723 | JGI IMG/M metagenome (GOLD analysis project Ga0335075, IMG submission 206723) | Soil microbial communities from Loxahatchee National Wildlife Refuge, Florida, United States - Lox_Sample_2.4 | ecosystem: Environmental > Terrestrial > Soil > Wetlands | place: USA... | reverse complement strand
GAATGGAACGCCGGACCCAAGCCGCCGCTTATGCGGCCCGGGTGTTCGAGAACCAGAAGCCCGCCGACCGCGACCAACCGGCCGGCTAGGAGCGCCATCACCGGGCGGAACCGTGCACGACGGCGACCGGGCAGAGCTCGATGACATCGACGTCCGGATACTTCTCGGACCAGAAGCTCAGCAGGCCGGTCAGCCATTGAGTCGCCGAAGACGTGGAGGCAACGACCTGGAACACCATCTCGCGCGTCATGACTCCAACCTCCCGTCCCCGTGCACCGTCAGTGGAATATCCGGTTGAGCGGCCGCTGCCCGGTTGACAGGATGCGCCCCGTGAGGGATACGGCGGCCGTGCTGCGGCTCTTCGACGAACTGGCCGGCGAGTACGACCAGCACATTCCGTTCTTCGCGCCCTTCGGCCGCGACCTGGTCGCCTGGTGCGACCTGCGGCCGGGCCAGCGGGTGCTGGACATCGCCGCCGGGCGCGGCGCGGTCGCCGGCCCCGCTGCCCAGGCGGTGGGCCCGCGCGGCGCGGTCCTCGCCATCGACGGCTCGCCGAACATGCTCCGCGCCCTGGCCCGCGACTTCGGTGACGTGCCGCAGATCGAGACCCGGGAGATGGATGCACACCACCTCGCCTTCCCCGATGCCTCCTTCGCCGCCGTGACCTGTGGGTTCACCTTTCACATCGTCAACGATCCCCAGCAGGTCACTGCCGAGGCCCACCGGGTGCTCCGCCCTGGCGGCCTGCTGGCGTTCTCCACGCCGGGCCCGGGGAAGCCGGATAGCCGCTGGGACTTCGACGAACTGGTACGGGACTTTCGGGAGCGCGCCAGTCAGGAGCGAACCCCCGGGATTTTCACCCCGCCGCCGCGCCCGCTCCCCGAGGTCTGCGCGGACGCCGGCTTCACCGCCGTCGAAGAGCGCTCGATCCAGCGGTCCTTCGACTTCCGCGACCCGCAGCACTACTGGGACCACATGATGTCCCATGGCTACCGGGGCTACGTCTACTCGCTGGGCCCGACGCTGGCCGGCGAGTTCCGCACCAGGCTGTTCGCGGCCCTGGAGCAGTTGCAGGCCGACGGCTGCATCACCGCCAGCTTCGGCGCGGTCTTCGCCCGCGCCCGCAAGCCCGGTGTCGGCCAAACGCAGCCCCCGAACTGCTAGCCCGGCGGCAAGAGGGTCGAACGCCCCTGACGATCACCCCCGAGAGCCCGGACTTGCGGGGACTCCGCGGAGACCGGACAGCGTGCTGGTAGTCGGATTTCTCGGACTGAGGCCGCGCTCCGCGACGCACTCGCCGGAAACGCCGCGATGCCGCCGCTACCAGAGATCGCCTGACCCTGCCTCACGAGAGTCACGCAGCGCAACGAGCAATAACACTGCCGAGGCAGCCTGAATGCTTACCGTCATGGCCTTGCGCCCGGCTCATTCCACCGCGCACAAGGACTGCTCTGAGCTGCCCGTTCCCGCGACGATGACGTCTCGTTCCATGGCCGTATTCCTTTGCAGCTCTGCCTGGAGCATGCCGGCGCTACATCCGGGCCTCGGTTCCAGGCTCGGTTGATCCGGCAGGAACCCTCCCAGACGAATTGGGCTGCGCCCAGCGGTCTTTCTTCCGGCAATCAATCGCGGCGGCGGCGCAACCCGCCACAGGCCAAAAGTCCTGCCGGATTCCGGACGTTCGGAACTGTACGGCGGGGGGCCGCCGCGATGCGATGGAGGCGCGAGGCGGCCAGTCCGCTTCGCAGATGGGAGAAATCAGTGGGCATCTTCGAAGCGCCATCAGACGGGTTGCCCGCCGTCGTGGAATCTCCTGAGGAGATTGCACGGTTCGTCACCAGCGCCGGGGTGCAAGCGCCCTCGGTGCACAACACTCAGCCCTGGCGGTTCAACCAGGGAAAGCGTGAGATCAGCATCTCCGCCGACAATCAGCGGCAGTTGGTCGTGGCCGACCCGCATGGCCGCGAGATGATGATCAGCTGTGGAGCGGCGCTGTTCAACGTCCGGGTGGCGCTGCGCTACCTAGGCTTCGTACCGAAGACCCGCGTGCTGCCCGAACCGGATCTGCCCAATCTGATCGCGCGAGTGACTTGGGACGAGAAGGTTCCGTCGACCGAGTACGAGAGAAACCTATACGCCGAGATCGCGCAGCGACGGACGCATCGCGGCGGCTTCGATCCGGCACCGCTACCGGCAGCTCTTCTTGCCGCGCTGCCCGACGAGGCGACCAAGGAGAGAGCCACTCTTTCCCTCGTGACCGGCAACCAGGGCCTGGCGTCGGCCATCGCGGCAGTCGTTGAAGCCGGGGACTGCGCTCTGCGACTTAACAACGCAAGGGCTCGAGAGGAGGCTCACTGGGCGCCTGGACCGGCTAGCAGCCGGACGGACGGTGTCCCGCCGACCGCCTACCCAGCGCAGCCGGAGCATACTGAGCCTGAATTTGCCAGCCGCAGCTTCGCGCACGGCCATGGATGGGGATTTCCTTCTCCCTCCGAAATTCCCGAGGTGCGGTCTGCTGGAGTGATCGGGCTGCTCACCACGAGCGTTGACCAGCCGTCCGACTGGGTCCGTGCGGGTCAGGCCTTGCAACGCGTATTGCTGACCGCCAGCAGCTGCCACGTGGCCGCGGCGCTGCACAGCCAGCCACTAGAGATACCGCTGCTGCGCGAGTTCATCCGGGTTCACCTTGCCGAGCGTGCCTATCCGCAAATGGTGCTCCGCCTGGGAGCCACGTACGAGAGGGCCGTGAGCGTCCGCCGACCGGTCGAGGCGGTCCTTTTCTGACGGCCATGGGGATCGCTCGGCTGCGCGGGCTAGACGAGAAAGCGAAGGAGAGGTGATGGTGATGAAGGAGACAACGGTCAGAGACATCATGACCAGCAGAGTGGTGGCGGTGCGCGAAGAAGCCACGTTCAAGGAGATGGTTGCCGCGCTGCACGGCCACCGCATCAGCGCCTTTCCCGTCCTCGACGCCGCCGACCGGGTGATCGGCGTGGTGTCCGAGGCGGACTTGCTGGTTAAGGAGGCTGGCACGGCGCTGGGGCCGCGAGCATGGCGTCCGAAGGAGCGGTCCAAGGCGATTGGCGTGACCGCCGCCGAGGTGATGACCACCCCGGCGGTCACCGTTGCCGAGGACGTCCCAGTTGCTGAGGCAGCTGCGCTCATGCGGTCGCGCCGGGTCAAGCGGCTCCCGGTCGTGGACCGCAACGGCCACCTTCGCGGCATTGTCAGCCGGGCGGACGTGCTCATCGTGTTCGAGCGTCCCGACGGCGAGATCTGGGACGAGGTGGTCAAGGGCGTTCTCTTGGGCGAGTTCGGGCTGGACCCGGAGATGTTCGTAGTCACGGTGCGCTCTGGCGTGGTTACGGTGACTGGATCCGTGGACGAGCGCTCGGACGCGCTCAGCGTCCTCAACGCAATCCGCCACCTGGAAGGCGTCGTGGCCCTGCGTGACCGGCTCAGCTACCCTCCGGCCTGAAGGAATTCAGGGACCACCAGGACGGGCCGGTCGGCCAGGTGGATCACCTTATACGCCGTGCTGCCCAGAACCAGCCAAGCCAGATCGCCCAGGCCTCGCGCGCCCATGATGATGAGGCTGGCGCCGAGATTCTTGGCGCCCTCGACGATCTCGCGTGCCGCGTATCCGTAAATGGTGCGCACGATGCCGTACGCCTTCCCGTACATCGGTCCTCCCTTTCCGGCCATGCCTTCCTCGCTGAACCCGATAATGGCGCCGTACAGAGGCACCTTTTCTACGGTCTGAGGGTTCGGATCGACCGGCGGTCCCCGAAACGTCAGTGGCAGCATTGACGTGCCCCCCGGCTATAGCGACGGGGGGACCGCGGCTGGCCGCGCAGCGCCGGTTAAGCTGGCCGCAATTCACCTCAACTTCCCTGACCTGTGCTTTCGATCCGCTCGGCGGGACGGGATATCCGCCTACAATTAAGAACTCAGGAGACGGGCCAAGGCTGTGGATGGCTATGGAACCTAGTCAGAGCAGACCGTTGCTGCCGCACTTGCGTCTCGATGACCTGCTGGCCGAGTTGCAGACCCGGCTGACGGCGGCGGTCGGGATGCGTGACCGGGTCCATGCGCTCCTTGAGGCGGTCGTGGCCGTGGGCAGCGACCTGGACCTGGACGTCGTCTTGCGGCGGATCGTCGAGGCCGCGGTCACGCTGGTCGACGCCAAGTACGGGGCACTGGGGGTCATCGGCGAAGGCGGGCGACTGGCCGAGTTCGTCACGGTAGGCCTGGATGAGGAGCAGATCGCGCAGATCCATCACTGGCCGGAAGGCCGCGGGCTCCTGGGGGAGCTGATCACCGACCCGCGGCCGCTGCGGCTGCCGGACATGTCGGCTCACCCGCGGTCGTACGGGTTTCCTGAGGGACATCCTCCGATGCAGACCTTCCTGGGCGCACCCGTGCGGATCCGCGACGAGGTCTTCGGCAACCTGTACCTGACCGAAAAGGCCAACGGTGCCGAGTTCGACGAGGACGACGAGACGGTCCTGATCGCCCTGGCGGCCGCGGCGGGCGTCGCGATCGGGAACGCCCGCCTGTATGAGGAGGCACGCCGACAGCAGCAATGGCTGCGAGCCAGCGAGGAGGTCACGCAGCGGCTGCTGTCGGGAGCGGACGCCGACGAGGTACTCGGGCTCGTAACCGGACAGGCACTGGAAATGTCTGGAGCCGATCTGGTTGTGCTGGCTCTGCCGGCGGCGGGCGGGACGCAGCTCGTCATCGAACACGCGGTGGGCGATGGCGCGGAGGAGGCCCGCGGGCTTGTGCTCCCTGTGGACGGGTCAGCGTCGGGGATGGTATTGACCAGCGGCAAACCGCTGAGCCTGGACGACTTCAGCGCCGACGAACGGGTGGCTCCGGCCGCCCGTGAGCATCTGCATCTGGGGCCCGCCGTCGTGTTCCCGCTCGGGGCGCCTGGCAACGTCCGCGGGATCCTGACCGCCGGCCGCCGTCCTGGCTCGATGCCGATGGCCCCGGCCGCCGTCGAGATGCTCGTCAGTTTCGCGGCGCAGGCGGGCATCGGCCTGGAGCTTGCCGCACACCGGCGAGACGCCGAACGATACGCCGTCTTCGAGGACCGCGACCGGATCGCCCGGGACCTGCACGATCTCGTCATCCAACGGCTGTACGCCACCGGCATGTCCCTCGAGGGCGTCTCCGCGCGGCTGGGCACATCCGACAACGGCCTGCGCGTGAGCAATGCCGTGGACGCTCTCGATGAGACCATCAAGGAGATCCGGTCTGCCATCTTTTCGCTGCACTCACGTACCGGCCCGGATGAGGCCGGTCTAAGCGGTCAGATCCTGAACGTGGTGGAAGAGGCCGGCGGCGTCCTGGGCTTCGCGCCCGGCCTCCGAATGTCCGGGCGTCTGGACAAAGTGCCGCCAGAGGCGGGGGCGCATATGCTCGGCGCGTTGCGCGAAGCGCTGTCGAACGCGGCCCGGCACGCGAAGGCCGGCAAGGTCGACGTGACGGTCGAGGTCGGTACCGAACTAATCCTGGTGGTCCGCGACAACGGCATCGGCATCAGGGACACGGCGCGGCGCAGCGGGCTGGGCAACCTGGCCGAACGCGCCGAGATGCTCGGCGGCGCAATGCACGCCGGGCCCGCTGACGGAGGCGGCACTACGCTCGAATGGCGGGTGCCGCTGCAGCGGTCCTAGACGGCCACTTAGCTGCCGCCCGGCCCGGAAGGCGCACCAGCTGCCGGCCGACCAAGACCCGCCGGCGCGGATCGCCTGCTGTTCTCCCGCCTTGATCAGGTCCGGATAGGCCTAGGCAGTGAAGAGGTTCCTCCGTTCCACTCGTCCTGGCCATGCCGCATCAGCACCAGGCGGAGCGAACCGTCTTGGCCCGGTCCGTCCGCGGGTGCGGCCGGGCGTGACGTCTTCATTGACCCGGGCTGCGTCTCCACGCCCAGCTCTGGCAGGGACGAAGGTCATCCCGTCGGCGGGCTCAGGACTCTGCCGTTCCGCAGACGGCGGTGCTGAGCTAGATACGACGGGGCTGATGAGGAGCCGGGATGGATGCCCACGCGGAACTCGCCGACAGTATCTCGAAGCTGACGCTAACTTGAGCTCCCGAACTTCTGCACGGCCAAAGCGCCTTGGAGGTCCTGAGGCTATGATCAGCGCCGACCAGGTAATGCCCACCGGGTGTGAGCCCATCCGCATTGGAGCGGTCATCAACCGCGCGGGTCGGGCCCTCGGGAGTCCGGTCAAGTTCGTCGGGTCATGATGACGACCGAAAAGCGAGGTCGGAGGTTGCTGCCCCATCCAACCCCAAAATGGGTAAGGTATTCCTATCCTCATGGCTAGATCCGGGAATTACCAGCTAAGGTACGTAACCTGTCTTGCCACGCTGGCCGTCTACCCTGCAGCCCGTATAGGCCAAAAATGGGGGCACAGCGTGTATTCCATGGTGATCCAACAGCTCGCGCAATCCTCGACCCAAGCGCCGGGTACAAGATCTGTCTGGGAGATGGTCGGTGTCGTCGCGGCAGCTGGAGGCGTGGGTGGTGTCGCCAACGCATTGCTAAGCAACAACGGCTTCGCCCTTCCTAAGTTCAGCAGCGACATCCTTCAGCTCGGCATCATTGGCAATGTGCTGCTTGGAGCCTTTGGCGCCGTCGTCACATGGGGTCTGTACGGGCCCCTGAAGGATGCGGTTCTGCTGGGAGCCGCGCCAACGGGACAGCTTCCGGCGAACCTGACGGTCACAGCGATCGTGGGTGCCGCCCTGGCAGGCGCGGGCGGGGCACGAGTCGTATCAAATGAGATCGATAAGAGGTTCTACCAAAGCACTGCCGCTGCAGCGGCTCAGCAGAATCAGAACCCCGGACTGGCCGCAGCTATCGTTACCCAGGCGCCGGCGGTTGCTCTCGCGCAAGCAAAGCAGGCTGAGCCCTAGATTTCCGCGAGGCGGTTGCTTGAGCCCGTGGCGCCGGCAACACGGATGGCTTCATCTGCGGACCTTGCGCTCTTGTCTGGCCTATCGTGGAGATCGCTTGCCGTGATGAGGCCCGCGTACGCCGGAATTTCCGGCTGATGGCTTCTACCGTCCGCCGAGGAGACGCCCGTCATGCCAAGCGCTGTCCCCCTTCCGCGCGGCCCTTCCCGCTTGGCTCTATTCGGCGCTGAGGACCTGCTGAGGTCTTCCGGCTGCCCGGCATGCCGTTACATCGCCGAGGCCGGCGACCGGTTTCTCGGCTGGTTCGCGCTCGAAGCGCACGGCGATCCGAGCATGATCACCCGGCTGTGCCGGTCACTCGGCCTCTGTCCCCGGCATACCCGGGGGCTGCTCGGTCAGCCCGGTGCCGAGGCCCGGATGACGGCGGTCTACCGGTACCTGCTCGAGGCGGCGGCGGGCTACTTGACGGCCCGAACGTCACCGTCGACGCCCTGCCCGGCCTGCGACCACGCCGAAGAGGCCGAGCAGCGAGTGCTGGACATGCTGCTGACAGGACTCCGCGAAGACGACCTGCGGGAGCGCTACCACGATGGCGACGGCTTGTGCCTGCCGCATCTGCGCGCCGCGGTACCGCGCGCCCCCCGACGGCTGGCGGCCTGGCTGGCCGAGGACATGATCGCCCGCCTGGCTGCCCGGGCGCCGGGCCCGGCGATGGTCGCCGGCGAGGGCGATTACGACGCCTACATCCGGGTCCGGCTGCGGGCCGCGCTCACGGCCGACCTGCAGCGATCCCCGGACCTTTGCCCTGCCTGCCTGGCTGCGGCGCTGGCGGAACGCGACGCCATGGCCGAACCCTGCGCGGGCTTGTGCCCGCCTCACCTGCGCGAGGCCTTCTCCGGCGTGGCCGGCACCGGTCACGGACCGCCGAGCCCATCAATGGCGCGGGCGCAAACGGGCGATTTCGAACGCTCTGTCTCGTGGCTGATCCGGGTCTCGTCAGGTCCTCGTCTGGGCGCCGCGATCCGCAGCCTCGCCAGCCCACGCGGCAGAGTGGCGGGTAATGGCGAGTGCCCGGCCTGCCGCGCTGCCAGGACAGCCGCCGACTCCCGGCTGGGGACCTGGCGAGTCGCGCCCGCCGACAGGCGGGCGCCCCGGCTGTGCCTGCGTCACGTGTTCTCGCTGCGCCGCAGTAACCCACGCGGCGCCGACAGCGCCGTCCGGACCGGGGCCGATGTAGCGGCCGCGGTCCTCCAAGACCTTGAGGACGCGTTCGGCAAGCGGACCTGGGCCCGCCGTCATGAGACGCGAGGTCCTGAGATGACCGCCTGGCTGCGCGCCGCCGCTCTCATCGACGGCCGGGTCTTCGGCGGCGGGCCGGTCCGGCCGCTCCGCTAGCAGTGGCGCCCGCGCCCCCAGGGCCGGGGCATGGCCTGGCGTAAAATGGGATTGCGGCGGAACGGCCGCCCGGTGGTGGACCCCGCCGGGGACGCGCGCCCAGCACGGCGCCCGTCCGCACCGCCATCCGGCCGATGGATCCTGCTCCGAGCGACGTTGATGACCGGAGGAGCGGATCATGTCGGCATCGATATCCAAGCCTGCAACCGTGCCGCAGCGTTTCGGGCGGCTGTGGTGGCTTCCGAGCGGCGGGCTGGGCAACGGCCTCGACGACGACGCCTGGGCGCCCATTCTTGAGGTGGACGGTGACGTCGTGGCACCGCTGCTGGCCGCGCTCGGCGCGGCAGGCGTTCCCGCATACGCGGCCGTCCCGACGGCCTCTGGGGCCGCTGGTCACAGAGGCGGACCGCCCGGCTGCAGGTTGTGGGTCGGGACCAGTGCCTATGGCCGGGCCGAGGAGACGCTGATCGCGGTGCTCCCGGCCCTCACTGGCCGCCAGGCGGACGGCCGCAAGTGAGTCAGGCTGCGCCAAACCGCGGGCTTGCCGACGAATTGCCGTTCCACGGCATCCTGTTTGAAGAGCCCGCAGTCATCGAACCGAACCGGCCCGCCGTCTTTGCCGACCTCAACGTGGACCAGATGGTCGAGGCCGTGACCGCAGGCCGTGCCGAGTACGATCTCGCGCCGTTCTTCTACACGCGGCTGCGGACCGTCGAGGCCATTGCCTACCGCCACGAGATCCTGCGCGACCTCGGTGACAGCGCTCTGTCCGAGTCGATCGCTTCCTTCTCGAAGCAGATGGCTGCCATGCGCGAGCACCTGACCCAGGCTGCCAAGCTGCATTATCCACGGCAGCGGCAGCGCTGGTTTCTCGAAGCGGCCGCAATCTACGGTGATGCCGTGGCCGCGCTGTTGGACGGCCTGAGTCAGGCCGGTTTGCGGTCACGCGGCCTGCGCGCCTTCCGGGGATACCTAGCCGGCTACACAGCCTCGGCCGCCTTTGCGCAGATGCGAGCCGAGACCGAGCGGCTCAGGGAAGAGCTCGCCGGGATCAGGTACTGCCTGCAGATCGGGGACAGCCGGGTCAAGGTCACCAGGTATGAGGGCGAGGCCGACTATGGCGTCGAGGTGGTCGTCACATTCGAGAGATTCAAGCGAGGCGCCGTCGAGGACTACGGGGTCAAGTTCATCGACCTGATGGACATGAATCAGGTTGAAGCCGGGATCCTGGACCTGGTCGCCGAGCTTTACCCAGAGATCTTCGCGGCTCTGGGCGATTACGCGGAACGTCAGCGAGGCTACCTAGACCCGATGGTGGACGCATTCGACCGCGAAGTGCAGTTCTACGCCGCCTACCTCGAGCTCATGGCGCCGCTGCAGGCGGCCGGACTGGCCTTCTGCTACCCGCAGGTTTCGAGCGAATCGAAGGAGGTGGCGGGCCGAGCGGTATTCGACCTGGCGCTCGCGGCCAAGCTCGTCCCCGCCGGACTGCCGGTGGTGGGCAACGACTTCGAGCTCGCCGGCCTGGAACGGATCCTCGTGGTGTCCGGCCCGAACCAGGGCGGAAAGACGACCTTCGCCCGGACATTCGGCCAGATGCACTACCTTGCGAGTCTCGGCCTCCCGGTCCCGGGCAACCAGGCGCGGCTGTTCTTGTTCGACCAGATGTTCACGCACTTCGAGCGGGGTGAGAATCTGCTGGACCTGCGGGGCAAGTTGGAGGACGACCTGACCCGGATTCATGCGATCCTGGCCCGGGCCACGCCCGCCAGCCTGGTCATCATGAACGAGGTCTTCACCTCGACGACGCTGCAGGACGCGGTGTTCCTCGGCACCCAGGTACTGGAGCAGATCATCCGCCTTGAGCTGCTGTGCGTGTGCGTGACATTCGTGGACGAGCTCGCGTCGCTCGGGCCGGCCACGGTGAGCATGGTCGCCGCCGTCGCCCCGGGGAATCCCGCTGAGCGGACCTACAAGCTGGTGCGTCGGCCTGCCGACGGCCTGGCCTACGCGGTCGCGATCGCCGAGAAGTACGGACTGACCTACGAGCGGCTGCGTGATCGAGTGGCGCGATGAAGGCCCTCCTCATGCACGAGGCCCGTGATGTCGACATGTCGGCGGACCTGCCAGGTAACGCCGCCGTGCTCGTCGACGATCTCGGGCTTGACACGCTCTTCGGGGCCATGTCGGGGGGCGATGAGTTCCTGCTCGAGGTGGCGAGGCACGGGGTACTGTCCAGCCTGACTGACATCGAGGAAATCACATATCGGCAGCACGTCCTGCGGGACTGCCTGGACCACGCGGTCGTGGTCCGGCAGATGTACGACATTGCGGTCGAAGCCGTCCTCGGCAGTAACAAGGTCTACCGCGGCGTGTTCGCCCGGTCGCCTGACTCCATCCTGCGCTGGTCCAGCGAGGCGCTGCAGCTGTTCGTCGGGTCGCTCGGCCGACTACGGCA
>Ga0335075_10017148_pt1 | contig 10783 bp, 7 predicted proteins | sample Lox_Sample_24_FD_206723 | JGI IMG/M metagenome (GOLD analysis project Ga0335075, IMG submission 206723) | Soil microbial communities from Loxahatchee National Wildlife Refuge, Florida, United States - Lox_Sample_2.4 | ecosystem: Environmental > Terrestrial > Soil > Wetlands | place: USA: Florida... | reverse complement strand
TGCAGGGCGGTCGTGAGGAGCCGCGAGCCCGTGCTGCCGACCGGGTGACCGAGGGCGATAGCGCCGCCATTGACGTTGACCTTGGCCGGGTCCGGCTTGTGAACGCTGAGCCAGGACATGACGACCGACGCGAACGCCTCGTTCACCTCGAAGATGTCGATGTCGCCGATGGTCATCCCGCTGCGCCGCAGCACCCGCTCGGTGGCGGCGATCGGTCCGTCCAGGTGGTAGTACGGCTCGTCACCGATCAGCGCCTGACTGACGATCCTGGCTCGTGGCCGCAGGCCAAGCTGGCGGGCTCTCGCCTCGTCGACGAGCAGCACGGCGGCCGCGCCGTCGGAGATCTGCGATGACGTGCCGGCCGTGTGCAAGCCGTCCGGCAGCACCGGCTTGAGTGCGGCCAGCGCCGCCAGGCTGGTCTCGCGCAGCCCCTGGTCCCGGTCGACGACCCGGCTCTCGCCCGCCGGCTTGCCGTCACCATCGAGAACCGGCGCCTTTATCGGTGCGATCTCCCGGTCGAACCGCCCCTCCGCCCAGGCCTGCTGAGCTTTCTGCTGCGAGCCCAGGCCGAACTCGTCAATCTGGTCCCGGCTAAAGCCGCGCCGCCTCGCGATCCGCTCTGCGGCCTCGAACTGGTTCGGCATGTCGATGGTCCAGGAGTCCGGTCGCGGCGAGCCGATGCCGGAGCCGATGTTGGCTCCTAGGCCTACCCTGCTCATCGCCTCGACGCCGCAGCCGATGCCGACATCTATCGCGCCAGCGGCAATAAGCCCGGCGATCACGTGCACTGCCTGCTGCGCCGAGCCGCACTGGGCATCTAGCGTGAGTGCCCCGGTCTGCTGCGGCAGGCCGGAGTGCAGCCAGGCAGTGCGGGTCACGTTCCCGGCTTGCTCCCCCGCCTGGGTCACGCAGCCGCCGGCGATCTGCTCAACGTCAAACGGGTTGAGGCCGGCCCGCTCCACCACAGCAGCCTGTACATGGCCGAGAATCTCTGCCGGGTGCAGGCCCGCAAGCGCTCCGCGGCGCCTGCCGATCGGCGTCCTGACGGCTTCTACGATGACGGCAGTGCCCACGGCTGCTCCTGACGGTTTGCGCCTGGCCCGGCGTCGGTGACCCCCACGCCGGCGGCGGCGATTTGCCCGTTCACGACTCCACACATACTAGAACGTGTTCTTAAAAATTCGAGCGCGCGCCAGTTCACCGTGGGCGGCGGACATGCTTGAATCCCCACTAGAACACGTTACAGATCCGGAGGCACGCCATGCCTGAGCCGCAGATCGCGCCCGGCCTTGACCTGACCGATCCTGACCTGTACGCGCACCGGATGCCGCATGAGGAGTTCGCGGCGCTCCGGCGCGCTGCGCCAGTGCGGTGGAATCCGCAGCCGTCTGACATGGGCTTCAACGACGACGGCTTCTGGGCAGTTACCCGGCACAAGGATGTCGTCGCCATCTCCAGGGACAGCGACACGTTCTCAAGTTACGAGAACGGCGCGATCATCCGGTTCCCGAGCGGCAACAGCCGCGAGCAGGTCGAGTTGCAGCGCGTGATCATGCTCAACACCGATCCGCCGCATCACACGAAGGTCCGCGGCATCGTCTCCAGGGGCTTCACGCCACGGGCGATTAACGACCTGCGCGACGTGCTGACCGAGCGAGCGGCGAAGATCGTGGCTACCGCGCTGGAGCAGGGCAGCGGGGACTTTGTTACCGACGTGGCCTGCGAACTGCCGCTGCAAGCCATCGCCGAGCTAATCGGCGTGCCGCAGGACGACCGCCACAAGCTCTTCACCTGGTCGAACGACATGGTCGGCTACGACGACCCTGACTACAACGCTGACGGCGAGACCGCGGCCGCCGAGGTGCTCGGCTACAGCATGCTGATGGCCGAGGACCGGCGGGCCTGCCCGCGCGACGATATCGTCACCAAGCTGGTGACCGCTCAGGTAGACGGCGAGGACCTGACGTCAGATGAGTTCGGCTTCTTCGTGATCCTGCTGGCGGTAGCCGGGAACGAGACCACAAGGAACGCCATCTCGCACGGCATGCTGGCCTTCCTGGATAACCCGGCTCAGTGGGAGCTGTTCAAGGCCGAGCGGCCGCGCACCGCCGTGGACGAGATAGTCCGGTGGTCCACGCCAGTAACGGTGTTTCAGCGGACGGCCACCAGGGACGTCGAGCTCGGCGGCCAGCAGGTCAAGGCCGGCCAGCGAATCGGCATGTTCTACCGGTCGGCCAACTTCGACGAGGAGGTCTTCGACCACGCCGGGGAGTTCGACGTCCTGCGCGACCCTAATCCGCACGTCGGATTCGGCGGCACGGGCGCGCACTACTGCCTCGGCGCCAACCTGGCCAGGCTGGAGATCGACCTGATGTTCAACGCCATCGCCGACGCGATGCCGGACATCAGCAAGGCGGGCCAAGCGCAGCGGCTCCGCTCCGGCTGGCTGAATGGGGTCAAGCGGCTGCCGGTCAACTACCGCTGATACCGGGGCAGCCAGCCCCGGCCAGCGTGTCAGCTCGCTGGGCGGTAGACGAGCACCCCGTCCGCCTGGTAGTCGAACTTGAAACCAGTTTCTTCCAGGTACTTGATGGCCCGGCGGTTCACCCTGTCCCGCTGCTTGGTGTCGATGTGGCCCATCGGGAAGCTAGGCGTCCAGCTCGGCCCCCAGATAACTACCCACCCGACGTGCAGCGTCCGCAGATCCTGTCGCGCGGCGGCCAGGTGCGCTGGCGTCACGGTGGTGCCGTTCTCAGCGTCGACAAGCCCGGAGTAGAACGGATGCGCCGCGATACCGTCGATCGTCCGCATCGGCACACCACTGACGTAGGACATGGCGCGCGGGTGGCCGTCTTGAGTCGCCAGGTTCAGCGCATATTGCGGAGCGCCAGCGGGGAAGCCGTACTTCACCGGCCCGGAGACGACGAAGGGGACGTCGACGACCACCGATCCCGAGTGGTCAGCTGCTATAGGGCCATCCACGGCGGGCAGCGAGGCGGGTACCGTCCTGGCGTTTGTGATCCCGCTCCAGCCGGCCTCTAGCGCTCCCAGAACCGCTATGACGACGATGACCGCCCGGCCATTCCACCGCAGCCAGTCCACTGCCGCGCCCGCGAGCAGGGCCGCGGCTACGATCCCGAAGAGGGCCAGCCGGTCTGCCTCGCGGAAGGACGACAGCACGGGCAGCCGGATCATCCAGCTATAGGGCATCAGCAGGGACACCCGGATGCCGTGCCACCTAGTGGCGAGAGGCGCAAACGTGTGGCCCAGCACGACAAAGGTCGGCCCGAGAGCCAGGAGGCTGCTGCCCAGCCAGAGCAGGGCGAGCCGCCCGGTACCTCGCCGGCGCCAGCCGGCGATCAGGCCGCCCAGCGCAGTGAGAGTCAGCACGACGCCGAAGGTGGCGACCATCTCATTCGCGTGGGACGCCTGCCTCAGCGCTGACATGTGCGTGTTGTAGATGGAGGCCAGCCCGGTCAGCCCGTAACTGGCGAGGTGCGGGGACGGCGCGAACAGGCTCGGGAGCCTGGCGGCATAGTGGACGTAGCTCCCGTACAGGTTGGTAGACGGGCCTTCTTTACCGCCGGCCTTTTTCAGCTCATAGATCTGCGGACTGGCGACCACGACCGCGCTCACGGCGGCCACTGCGGACGCCCAGAAGGCACGAGGCTCGCGCTGCCTGACCAGCCAGGGCAGCAGCGCAAGCACAGCTAGGACGATCGCCATAACTGCCAGCTCCTGGTCGACCAGGAGCGCGCAGCCGACGACCACGCCGAGCACGATGCCGCGAGCGATGCCCGGACGCCGGCGCAGCCGGACCGCTGCTTCCAGCGTCAGCGGCAGGAATATGCAGCCGAAAGCCGTGTGGAGGTGAAGCCACACCTGAGAGGTCAGCATCGAGGAGAAGCCGTAGAAGGCTCCTGCCGCGATCGCGCCGGTACGGCTGGGCAGCCAGAGCCGGGCCAGGCGGTACATCGCATAGGCGGCCAGGCCAGGTGTGACAATCGTCACGAAGTTGTAGCTCGCCGTCGCCCCGAACGCCATGGTGACCGGCGTCATGACGATGCCCAGCAGCGGCGTCAGCGTGTCGTATCCGAGCCGGACTCCGACGGGCGCCGCCAGGTAGTTGGTGAACCAGGGATTGCCGAGATGGCTAACCTGCTTGGCGACCCACCAGAAGTTCCAGATGTACTGGCTCTGGTCGGAGTCCAGCGGCACCTTGCCGTCCACCAGGTAGGTGGCGCGCGGCCATGTCGCCGCAATGCCGGCGATCAGGAACACTACGAGCACAATCGTGTCCGGCACCCACCGCAGCAGGTTCCGGCGCTTCGGCTCGCCGTCGGCGCTGGCAGTCGCGGCCGCTGGCGTGGCCTCACCAACGGCAGGCCCAGTCACCGTTAGCGCGGAGCTCCGGTCCGGCCCGGTAGTGGCCGCGGCGTCCAGCGGCCCGGCGGCGGACTCACCAGAACCGCTCGTGCCGCCGTTGCTCACCTAGCCTCCATCGGGATATCTCCGCTGGTCACTTCAGAAGCGGCGCGAGCTTGGCAATCAACGAGACAAGCCCCGTACCGGCGGGAACAAAGGTATAGCAAAGGATCGTCTCTGCTTGCCGATGTCGCGGTGTTGTTATATCCCGCTCGCCCGGCTTCGCATGAACTTTACAGCACGCACGCGTCAGCGCCGGCCAGTCGGCAAACGTCGTATCGTGCCTGCTAGCCGGGGGTATCGGCGACCACCCACATGGAGAAGTACTGCGACCCGCCACCGTAGGCGTGGCCAAGCGCCACCCTGGCACCCGGCACCTGATGCTCGCCGGCTTTGCCCATGACCTGCATCGCCGACTCGGCGAACCGGAGCAGCCCGGACGCGCCGATCGGGTTAGAGCAGAGCACTCCGCCGGACGGGTTGACCGGGATGCGGCCGCCGATCTCGGTCTCGCCAGCCTCGGTCAGCTTCCAGCCGTCTCCGGCTGCGGCGAAACCAAGGTTCTCCAGCCACATCGGCTCGAACCAGGAAAACGGGACATAAATCTCGGCTACGTCGATCTCGTCGATCGGGCTCGAGATTCCTGCTCTGGCCCACAAGGCCGCCGCGGCGTCAGCGCCGGCCCGCGGATTGACGTTGTCCTTGCCAGAGAACATGGTCGGCTCGGTCCGCATCGACGTCGCCCGGATCCAGGCCACAGGGTAGGGCGACGCCTCGGCCGCGGCCTGGTCGCCGATCACTATCGCGCACGCGCCATCCGATGACGGGCACGTCTCGTCGTACCGCACCGGGTCCCACAGCATCGGCGAGGCCTGCACAGACTCCAGCGTGATCGCTGGCTGGCGCAGGTGCGCGTAGGGGTTGCGCGCCCCGTTCCTGCGGTCTTTGACTGCCACCATGGCTCCGACGTGCGTCGGCGCGCCGCTCCGCCGGATGTAGGACCGGACGTGCGGCGCGAAGTAACCGCCGGCTCCGGCAAGCAGCGGCATCGAGAACGGCGGCATGATTGACAGCGCCCACATCGCGTTCGACTCTGACTGCTTCTCGAATGCGACCGCTAGCACCCTCCGGTGCAGTCCCGCCTGTACCAGGCTCGCGGCCACCACGCCGGTAGCGCCGCCGACGGACCCTGCCGTATGCACCCGCAGCAGCGGCTTGCCCGGCGCTCCGAGAGCGTCAGCAAGGTACAGCTCGGGCATCATCACGCCCTCGAACAAGTCGGGGGCTTTCCCGACGACGACGGCGTCGATGTCGGCAAGCCCGAGCCCGGCATCGGCGAGCGCGCTGTCGACCGCCTCCCGGCACAACCCGGCGATAGACACATCAGGGCGCTTGCTTCGATGGTGAGTCTGGCCGGTGCCGAGCACGGCCGCTCGCTGGCTTACTGAACCGTGAGTCACCGGGCCTCCATCACGCACACGAGATTCTGCTGCAGCACCGGGCCGCTGGTCGCGTGCCCGAGCGCGCGACCGGCCGCGCCGGAGATGATCTGCCGGGCGGCGTGCCCTATCCGGGCCAGGCCGGCCGCGAACATCGGGTTCCCGGCAAGCGCTCCGCCGGACGGGCTGACCTGCACCGAATCCGCCAGGCCCAGCGCGTCGTGCAGGATCAGCTCCTGATGCGTGAATGGCGCGTGCAGCTCCGCCACGTCAACCGCGGCCGCTCCTGCAGCGCTGCCGGCCAGAGCCGCCGACGCCGATCTGGTCAGGTCGCGCGCGCCGAGCTGACCGCTGTCGATCCGGTGCTCGAAGCCGCTGATCCAGGCGGGCCGCTCGCACAGTTCGCGGGCGCGGTCCGCGGCCGCGATGATCACCACGGCGGCACCGTCAGTCACCGGGGCGCAATCGTGCGCGCGCAGCGGGTCGGCCACGAACGGCCCGGCAAGCAGTTCGTCGGCAGTCACCGCCCCGGCCAGCTGGGCTCTGGAGTTGGACATGGCCGCGGCCCGGCTTCGGACGGCGACGTCGGCCATCCCGCGTTCCGTCCACATGCCTTGCTCAAGGCCCAGCCGGGCCTGCAGCGCTGCGACGGCGACCGAGTCCGGCCACAGCGGCGCCATGACGTACGGATCGAGCTGCAGGGCAAGTACCCGCCGCAGGTCGCCGGCCGACGACTTGCCGAAGCCGTATGCGAGCGCGATGTCCGCCTCGCCGGTCACCACTTTGACCCAGGCCTCGTAGAGCGCGAAGGCTCCGTCCATCTCCACGTGCGACTCCATCACTGGCGGGAACGCCCCGATGGCGTCGACCGCGGAGACAAACGAAAACGCCCGGCCCGCCAGGTAATCAGACGAGCCAGAGCACCAGAAGCCGATGTCGGACTTGGTCAGCCCGGTCTGCTCGAACACCTCGCGGAAGATCGGGACCAGCATCTCGACGCCGTTGGTCGTTCCGTCGGTGCTCCGCACATTGGGTGCTTCGGCAAAGCCGATCACAGCAACATCGCGCACGTCAGGCGCTCCCTTCACAGGTGACGGGCGTAGGACTCATAGGGCGCGTCAGGCTCCCCAGCCGGCTCGAAATGGCTGATGTTCTCGCTGGTCGTTCCCCACTCCTCGGGGGGCTTCCACACGGCCCGCACGCGCATGCCCATCCGTACCTCGTCCGGCTCGCAGCCGAGGACGAGATGCTGGAACGCGATGTCCGCGCCGTCCAGCAGGACCTGTGCGGCGACGTATGGAGACGGGATTCGCTGCCCCTGGAACGGCACGTTCACCACGCAGAACGTAGTCACGGTGCCGACGTCAGGCAGTTCCACGTCGGTAGTCGTGGGCACGCCATCGACCGGGCACGCACCGCGCGGCGGGACGTAGACCTTGCCGCACGCCGGGCAGCGCTGCCCGATGAGCTTGCCCTCAGCCAGCGCGCGCAGGTAGCGACTCTCCTCCGCCGAGGCAGAGTGCCGGTAGTGCAGCCGGACCGGGGTAGTAATCATGGTTACCGCATCACCTTCACCGGCGGGAACGCGCGCATCCTCGCCCGCGGCCGTCGGCCCGCTCGCCTCGGTTCCGGCGGGCTCGAAGCATTCGATGTCGGTGATGTGCCCGGCGGGGGTCCGGGCCCAGCGCGGCCGGACTCGCATTCCTGTGGCCATCTCGCTAGCCGAGCCGGCGTCTACCACGTGCAGCATGGCGGTGTCAGCGCCGTCCAGCCTGATCAGCGCCCATGCGAACGGGTGGCCAAGCGGCTGTCCCTCGCGCGGCTCGGGCTGCCACGACCAGGTGACCACTGTCCCGGCCGGGCCGACCGGTACCAGCTCAGCCGGCGGCGAGAAAGTGACCGGGTCGTACTCCGCTGGCGGGACGTAGACGCGGCCGTCGGCACCGCGGGAGCCGAGAATGGTGCGGTGCGTCAGCGCCGTCATGAACTGGCTGAGCACCGGCCCGAGCGACCGGGTGTAATCGAAACTGATCTCCAGGGGCGCGCTCAGCGGCGCGGCGGGCGGCACGGTCACGGATCAGAGTGAAACACGTTCTAGGTGCCGGCGCCAAGTAGGGCAACAGGCTGTCGGCTGGTCCGAAGGTTCATGTGAGTTCGCAAGCCATTTCGCAACGAGTCTGGACCACTCGGACACGAAAGCCGCTTAACGGACTCGCTGCTACGCGCTGGTCTAGCCGGGCGCGCTGCGCACAGGAGGCTGGGCGACGCTCCAGTGGCCGGGGCGAGAAGCGCAATGGTCACCCGCGTACCCGGTCGATCTGCAGCAGCCTCGCGGCGCGGCGCTCAGGCCAGGCGGGCACGGCAATAGGAGAACAGCGCGGCCAGACACCCTGCAAACTCACACGTGGTTGGCCGGCCTCGCCCGTCGGCGCGTCCGGGCTATCACGACCAGCGATCCCTGGCGTTACCGCCTTCTGACGACCAGGCGGCAGCGCTCCATGAGCACGGCTCGCCTGCCCACGGCGGCGAAAAAGCGATCTGCGTGCATGAAAACCGAATGGTAGATACGGATTGCCCGACGCTCCCGAGCCGAGCAAAAGGGCTTTAGTCCATTGCGCTCAGGCCTTCAGCCCCGATGCCGCAGCCTCGGGTGGGCGTGTACTTGCGGGCATGTTTGTCGGTGACGAGGTCGTGGTGATGCTCCCGCTGCGCGTCGCTATCGCTCGGCTGGCGAACCTCAGGTCTTCTGGCATCTTCAGCGCCACGTCGGACATCGCCTGGGACACAGGCATCGCCCTGATCAGCGTCGGCCCATCGCCGTTGATCTCTCGGCTCGTCGCCGTGCGCTTCGGCGAGTTGGCTACTGGCGCGGATTCGGCACACCTGGCGTTCCGGTGGGAGGTCACCGGGCCAGGCGCAAGTCTGTTCCCTGCCCTGGACGCCGACATCACTCTGACAACCGCCGGAGCTGAGCGCACCCTGCTGAAGCTGGACGGCGCCTACCGCCCGCCGCTCGGCAACCTCGGAGCAAGCCTCGACAAGGCGGTGCTCCACCATGTCGCTGCCGTCACCGTCCGGGCATTTGTCAGCCGTATCGCTGCCGTGATGGCCGACCCGGCCGCGGCAGGCAGCACGAACGGCACCGCCCAGCGCGCGCATGAAGGGCGTGCGCCCGATTCCGTCTAGCCAGCCCCACCTTGCTTCGCGGCCAGTTACACGGGAACTTCGGCCCTGCCAAGCGGGTGCGGCAAAGGTTCCGGAATTCTTAGCCGGCATCGTCCATCCGTGCGGGATCAGGCGGGTGGGTGGTGCCGCTGGTGGTGAAGGCGTAGTCGCGGATCTCGTGGATCACGTCGTCCAGGCGCCGCAAGGCGGCGGCGATTCGTTCGCCAGCCTCATCGTGCGGAAGGTCGACGGCGGCTTGCAGGCTCAGCCCTACCTCGAATAGATGGCGGACGACCCGGTCAAGCAGTTCCTGGCCAAGTTGGAGCTGCGCCCCGGTGACAGCCGTCCTGGCGATGTCGGCGAGGTCCTGGCGGTGCCGTTGCTCGGTGATGTCCCGGACAACCGCGAGCGTGAACCGGCTGGTCGCGGTCGGCACCGGGGTGAGACTGATCTGGACGGGGATCGTGGCGCCGTCTCTGCGCAGCGCGAGCAGCCGGGCTCCGGCGCCCATGGCCCTGGGCCGCGGCGCCCGCTCATACCCGGCCCGGTAAGCGACGTGCGCTGCCCGCAGGTCACCGGGCAGCAGGGCCTCCACGGGCCAGCCAGCCAGCTCACCACGCCGGTAGCGGAGCATCTCCTCCAGCCGCCGGTTAACCAGCACCAGCACACCATCGGCGTCGGTCAGAGCCACCCCGTCGGCGAACGCGTCGACCAGAGCCCACAGCAGCGCCGGGGTAACAGCCGGCACCACGGGCGCGACCAACTGCCCACCGCCCCCCTGGCCATCACCGATCCCTGCCGTCCCGGACGCGCCGTCGGTCAGCGAGCCCGACCGCGCGGCCGCCGCTTCGACGGACGGATAAATCGACATGAGCCGGTCCAACCCGTTGACATCCAGCAGCCGGCGTATCAGTTGGCCAGTCACCACCAGGCGCAACTGGGTCCCTTTCACCGACGCTCGCTGGAAGGCGCGCACCAGCGCATCCGCCCCGCCCTGATCGCACGACACCGTGCCGGACATGTCCACGATCAACACGGCCGGGCCGCGGTTCACCAGCGCCAGCAACTGTTCGCGCAACTGCGCCACGTTAGCCGTGTCGACATGCTCGGGAAACCTCACCACAGCCTGATTCCCGATCCACGCTACCGGGACGGCATCCTCATGCATGGCAGCCACCAGCACAGCAGCTGCGGATCAGGATCGGCAGCAGTGCCACCACGCCGACGAACTGACCTGAAGAGTGGTGCAACTCGCCTGCACCTCAATTCGGTCAGCACTGTGACTCGACGTGACATGCAAGCTTAAGCGGCATGTATCGCGAGGGGAACACGTGGCCGGTCAAACAAGCGGTGCGTAGTCGCAAGGCCGAACGTCCCGTCGCCCTAGACCCTAGGCCTCTCGCTTGTGTCCGCAACACGGTGTGGCCTGAGCATGACGAGAGGATCCCGGGCAGACGCGGAGAAACGGGCTAGCCCCGCGCACCGCGCAATCGGAATCTGCGAGAGGCGGAGCGGGTCCTCTCGCCATTACGGATAGCCACGGCCCCACAGAATTGCGGCCGACCAGTTGCATAGCGAAGGTTGACGCTCGCCGTCGGCATAGCCGTAGCGGCACGGCCTGGTCGACCGCCCAAGGACTTGACCAGCGGGCCCGGCGAGAACCGCGATGCCGTCGTGCCTGCAGTAGATGGTGCGAGCCGGAGACCTAAGTCCCACTGCACTGAGGGCCCACGGCCCTGCTCGGGCAGTGCTGG
>Ga0335075_10017147_pt1 | contig 10784 bp, 11 predicted proteins | sample Lox_Sample_24_FD_206723 | JGI IMG/M metagenome (GOLD analysis project Ga0335075, IMG submission 206723) | Soil microbial communities from Loxahatchee National Wildlife Refuge, Florida, United States - Lox_Sample_2.4 | ecosystem: Environmental > Terrestrial > Soil > Wetlands | place: USA... | reverse complement strand
GCAAGGTTGCCATCCTGGGCTACGGCTCCCAGGGGCACGCGCACGCGCAGAACCTGATGGAGTCAGGCGTCGACGTCCGGGTCGCCCTGCGTGAGGGCAGCGCGAGCCGCCGCAAGGCCGAGGAGGCCGGCCTGCGCGTCCTGTCGCTGGCCGACGCCGCCGCCGAGGCCGACGTCATCATGATCCTGCTGCCCGACACCGAGCAGAAGGCGGCCTACGACGAGTTCGTGGCGCCGAACCTGAACGACGGCGACATGTTGATGTTCGCCCACGGGTTCAACATCCGCTTCGGCCAGATCGTGCCGCCGCCCGGCGTCGACGTCACCATGGTCGCCCCGAAGGGCCCGGGCCACCTCGTGCGCCGGACCTACACCGAGGGCGGCGGCGTCCCCTCGCTGGTGGCGGTGCACCAGGACGCGACCGGCAAGGCGCGCGATCTCGCGCTGTCGTACGCCCACGCGATCGGGGCCACCCGTGCCGGCGTGCTCGACACGACGTTCGACGAGGAGACGGAGACCGACCTCTTCGGCGAGCAGGTGGTGCTGTGCGGCGGGCTGACGGCGTTGGTGACCGCGGGCTTCGAGACGCTGGTGAATGCCGGCTACCAGCCCGAGTCGGCGTACTTCGAATGCCTCCACGAGCTCAAGCTCATCGTCGACCTCATGTACGAGCAGGGGATCGCGGGCATGCGCTACTCGATCTCGGACACCGCAGAGTACGGCGACCTCACGCGCGGCCCCCGGGTGATCGACGACGCCGTCCGGGCCACGATGCAGTCCATCCTCGACGACATCCGCAGCGGCGCCTTCGCAGAAGAGTGGATCGCCGAGAACAAGGCGGGACGGCCGAACTTCGAGAAGCTGCGCGAGGCCGGCAAAGCCCACCAGATCGAGTCGGTGGGCGCCGAGCTGCGGGCGATGATGCCCTTCATCTCCGCGGGCAAGACCCGCGTCCAGGACGCCTCGGGAGGCTGAACCGGCCGGAGAAGCCGCCCGGGGGGTCTCCTCGGTTTCGGCCGGAGTGTGTCGGTGGCGGTCTCGCTAGGGAGTGACGCGGAGCAGGACCATGTCGTCCGAGGCCTCCGCGTCGGCGAGCGCACTCAGCACCGCCGCCAGCGCCTGCTCGCCGGTCGTCTCGCCGACGAACTCGATGCCGACCCGGACGAGGCCGGGCTCGATCAGCAGCGCGTTCTTGATCTCGCCTTCGAGAGCCGAGCGCGCGGACTCGTCCGCCGCAGGGACCTCGACCGCGATGCGGCGGCCGATCAGGTCAGCCTCCTGCTCGTGGCGGAACATGATCCCGATGCCGAGGGACGAGAGGTCGAGGATCCAGCAGAGCTGCCACCCGCTGTTGCCCAGTTCGTCCTCGAGGAGGCAGATGCCCTCCACGTTTGCCAGTGTGCGTGGTGCGCGTCGACCGAGCCCCATCAGTGCTCCTTTGAATCGTGGACGCCTCGGGACGGCGACCTGCGTAGCCCGCTCAGGACGGACGAGCGGCCGGGGGGCCGCGTGTGGTGTTCCTTCGTGTGTTGTCGGCACGAACGCTGCAGACCCGCGCAACGCAGACACAAATTTGAGCTCCCCCGGTCCACACGTTGGTTGCCCCGGATGACTCCCGCTCAAACCTTGGTTGCCCGGCGTGAGCGCCGGGGCCGGTCAGTCCCTGGTGGCGGCCTCGATCCGGGCCGCGGCCTCGGCGAGGAGGGCCTGCGCCTCGGCGGGCCCGAATCGGGCCAGCCGGCCGCCTGAGAAGCGGTCGTCGTCGGTGACCTCGGCGACGGCGAGCGGCGGGAAATCGGGCGGGCCCTCGTCGCCCTGCTCGAGCTCGAGCTCGGCGAGGACGAGGCCGCTGAGGTGGCCGCGGAAGACGTCGACCGAGAACACCCGGGCTCCGACGTGCCAGTGCCAGCGGGACTTCGCGAGCGTGGCTCCTCCGAGCCGGCTCAGGAGCGCGAACTCGCCCTGGGTCACATAGATGTTCGTGATGCGTGCGAGCGACGGGCGCCACGGCTCCTCGCGGACCTTCTGCCCGAGTTTGTACGTGACCGTCGATCCGGCGCGGGCCTCACGGAGCCGCAAGGTGGAGGCTGCGATGTAGGTGTCGAGGATCTCGACAGGATCGACGACGTCGTCGGGCCGCGCGCCCAGCAGCCACCGTCGTTCTCGCTCGAGCTTTGCGTACCGGCCCCGTCCGGGTGTTCGTTCGCTCACGCGCTCGATGTCGGCGGCACGCCGACTGCCCCTGCGCACCTCAGCGTCCGCACAGGAACAGCCTGCCCGTCGCCGCCGTCAAAGGCAATGAGGATTGCCGAAGTAACAAGCGGGTTTACCGGTGAACGGGCCATGAAATCTGTGAAAAAAGGGCGCGAAAATGGTTTGGGCGGAATCATGTTCGTCGCCGCGTCTTGCCACAATTGGTTCCCACGGAGGAAACAGCCGTGATCGCGATCGTCGTCGTGATCGGGATCACGGGTGTCGTCGGTCAGGCGGTCGGAGGGCGAAGAAGGATGAAACGCGGTGTAGGCGGTGCTTCTCGGGTGCCGCGCGGTCAAGTCGCTGTCGTCGTGGTACTGCTGTGCGTTGCTGTGGTCGTCGCCGGACATCAGGCGTTCCATTTCCAGGTTCCTGGTACGCACCTCAGAGCGGCCGACAGCTTGTACGACGTGAAGTCCAACGCAGCGGCTCCGTCCTCTGCCGGAGTGGGTCAGCAGGACGTGCAGAAGGAGGCGGGTCAGATCGGAGCCCGTTCGTCGATTCTCGGCAAAGCCGGCTCCGGGTCGACGTCGAGCGACGGGCACGCGCGTGGCGAGGCCGGCGCGACGACGACCACATCGCCCGCATCGCCCGCATCGAAGGGCGCAGCGCCGGCGCCGACATCGTCGGGTTCGTCTGGATCATCGGGATCGTCGTCGACAGCCCCGGCTTCGCCGGCACCGTCGAGCTCCAGCACGCCGGCTGCGCCGGGTGCGTCGTCGGCGACACCGCCCGCCTCGCCGAGCGGGCTGACTACCGGGTTCCAGGAGGCGATGATCGCCGGCGGTCAGGCCACCGACGACTGCGAGCCGGCGACATTCCCGACCGCCACGCGCGACGACTCGCTGAATTCGATCTTCTACGGCCAGGACGGACCGGGGTGGCTCGGCGGTGACGCGACGTACTCCACGGCGTTGCCCAACGGGCGCGAAGCGTTCGTCTTCTCCGACACGCTCGTCGGGACCGGGCAGACCAACGGCGTCGCCAAGCTGACCGGCGTGGCGCACAACAGCGAGATGACCGGCACGCTCTCGAACCTGGTCGACCATTACCGGGGCAAATTCGCCTCACCCGACGCGCTGATACCCGAGTCGAACGAGAACGACCCGTGGCAGGTGGCGTCGACGTACATGGAGAACGGGAACCAGCTCGTCTTCGTCAACCAGTTCGCCCCTGTCGCGGGAAGCCTGTTCGACACGTATACGGGCCGCTCGGGCATCGCGGTGATGTCGCTTTCGTCCGGCCAGCCGACGCTGAGCCGCATCCAGGCGCTGCCGACCGACCCCCTGACCGAGTGGGGGAACGCCATGATGCAGAGCGGCGGGTACGACTACGTCTACGGCATGTCGATGGACTTCACGACGGACACGTACTACGGCATGAAGGTCGCACGCGTCCCGGTCGGCGATTCGCTCGTCACCGCCGACTGGACGTACTGGAACGGGTCGAGCTGGGTCCCGGGAGAGACCAATGCGGTGGCGCCACCGGATTCCCCGCTGGTCGACGGCGTCATCCCGCTCGAGAGCGGCACCGGGTTCATGGCGGTCGGCGTCGGGGGGTACGCCGGCCAGACCATGTCCGTCGGCCTCACCTTCTCGTGCTCACCCACCGGACCCTGGAGCCCGGCCCGCACCGTGTTCTCGATCCACCAGACGACCAGGTACGCCAACGAGTTGGCCTACATCGCAACGTTCCACCCCGAGCTCTCGTCTGCAGAGGGCGGGCTCGTCGTGTCCTACAACCTCGACTCGATGAACGGGCTCTCCGCGGTGGAGAAGAACGACCACGAGTACAGACCGCGCTTCATCGTGATCAACGGTTTGGGGTAGCCGCCCGCCCGAGCTCCGGGACTTGGCGTGGTCACCGGTGCGTCAGCACAGCGGCACCGCATTCCCCTGAAGTTCCCCCGCCGTGAACAGCGTACCGCGGGGAGGGGGGCTTCCCACAAGGCCCTCGGGTGTGCTGACAATGCTCGCCGCGATCTCGAGGGCGAGGGGCGGAGCGGACGACGGGGGAGTGGCTCGATGGAAGTACTGACGTTCGGAGCCGGACTGTGACGGGGCATTTCGACCACGCAGTGGTCGTGGCCGGCGCCGGTCCGACGGGAATGATGTTGGCCGCCGAGCTGACGTTGGCAGGGACCGACGTGGTGGTCGTCGAGCGACGCACCACCCAGGCGCCCGGTTCGCGCTCGGGCGGCCTGCACGCGCGCACCATCGAGGTGCTCGACCAGCGCGGTGTCGCGGACCGGTTCCTGGCGGAGGGGGTGGCGATGCAAGTCCAGCGCTTCGCGGGGGTCCCGGTGGACATCAGCGACTTTCCCACCCGTCACAACTACGGGCTCGCCCTGTGGCAGAGCCGCTTCGAGCGCATCCTGGCGGGCTGGGTCGACGACCTGGCGGTGCCCATCGTGCGCGGCCACGAGGTCGCGGGCCTCGTGCACGACGACACGGGCGTCGACGTCCACCTGTCCGACGGCCGCTCGCTGCGCGCGGCGTATCTCGTCGGCTGCGACGGCGGTCGCAGCGTGGTCCGCAAAGCGGCCGGCATCGGGTTCCCCGGGTGGGACCCGACGACCAGCTGGCTGATCGCCGAGGTCGAGATGGAGCAGCAGCCTGCGTTCGGCATGCGGCCCGGCGGGGGGATCGGACCGGCCGACGGAGACCGGATCCGCGTCGTGCTGAGCGAGGAGTACAGGGACGACGCCGGCGAGGCCACCTTGGCGGAGATCAGCGCGGCGCTCGTTGCCGTCGACGGGACCGACTACGGCGTGCACAGCCCGGTGTGGGTCTCCCGCTTCAACGACATGACCCGGCAGGCGGCGTCCTACCGGGCGGGACGGGTCTTGCTGGCGGGCGACGCCGCACACATCCACTCGCCCCAAGGCGGGCAGGGTCTCAACATCGGGCTGCAAGACGCGGTGAACCTGGGCTGGAAGCTGGCCCAGGTCGTGAACGGGACGGCGCCGGATGACTTGTTGGACACGTACCACGCCGAGCGCCACCCCGTCGGGGCGCGGGTGTTGCGCAACACGATGGCGCAGGTCGCGCTCAGCGCCCTCGACGACCGCACCGAGGCCCTGCGGGACACGGTGAGCGACCTGCTGGGCATGGACCAGCCGCGCAAGCAGATCGCCGGCATGCTCTCGGGGCTCGACGTCCACTACGACCTCGGCGACGGACACCCGCTGCTGGGGCGGCGCATGCCCGACCTCGACCTGGTGACCGCCGACGGCCCGGTGCGCGCCTTCACGCTGTTGCACGACGCGCGCCCGGTCCTGCTGAACCTCGGCGAGCCCCGGCGCCTCGACCTCGGGCCGTGGGCGGCCCGGGTGCGGCTCGTCGACGCGGCCTGCGCGGGTCGCTGGGAGCTCCCCGTGCTGGGTGAGGTCGCCGCGCCGACGGCGGTACTGATCCGCCCGGACGGCCACGTGGCCTGGGTGGGCGAGGGAGACGACGCGGGGCTCCGGCCGGCGCTCACGACCTGGTTCGGGCCGCCCTACGTCGGGGCGGGATCCCGGGCCGGTTGACGTGACTACAAAGTGATGTCATAATGACATCATGAAGATGTCACTGGTCGTGGAGGGCCTGCGCTCCGATGTCATCAGCATCGGGGAGCTGGGCGACGACACCGTCGCTGAGGTGGCCGAGCGCATCGCCGAGCTCCTGGGCCGTTCCGCGCCCGGGCGCATCCTCGATCTGCTCTCGGAGGTGGCCGCGGAGATCTCGGCCGAGCTGCCGGAGGGCCGGGTCGAGATCCGGGTGGCCGGCGACGACGTCGACCTCGCCTACCTCCAGGACGAGTACGCCACCCCCGACGCCCCCGCTGACGGCGCCGGCGACCTCTCGGCCCGGATCACGCTCCGGCTGAGCGAAGGCTTGAAGAACAGGGTCGAGGAGGGTGCGGCTCGTGAGGGCGTGTCGGTGAACACCTACGTCGTGCGGATGCTCGAGCGGGGCGCATCGGCACAGCGAATGAGGGACGGGCGCAGCGGCAACCGGCTGCGCGGCTACGGCTCGACGTGAAGGGAGCAACGAACATGGAGTCGAACATGGAGTCGAACATGGGATCGAACAGGGAAGAGACGTTCGAGACGCCGGGCCTCGTCCGGTTGATCGTCGAGAACGCAGTCGGCCTCGTCGCCGTCACGGCGCGGGAGCGCGCGACGACCACCGTCGTGCTCGAGCCCGAGACCGCCGGCGCCGAGGAGCTGGTCGAGCGCGCGATCGTCGAGCACCGGCCGCGGCACGATCGCCACAACGTCATCGTGAAGGTGCACCGCGCGAAGGGCATGCGATTCGGGCGCCGCGACGCGGTGACGGTCCGGGTCGAGGTTCCGGTCGGGAGCGACGTCGCGGTGGCCACCGCCTCCGCGGACATCGAGGTGACGGGCCCCGTGGGCACCCTCGACGTCAAGACGTCGAGCGGGGACGTCTCGACCGACGACGTGCTGGCGGACGTCTACGCCAAGACCGCCAGCGGTCACGTCACGGTCGGCAACGTGGGCGGTGACGTGCGCGCACACTCGGCGTCGGGTGACCTGCGCTGCTCGAGCGTGGACGGCCGCGCCGACTTCGCGACGGCGTCGGGCGATCTCGAGCTCGGGGCAGCCCGTTCCCGGGTCGAGGTGCAGGCGACGTCGGGCAACGTCCGGCTGGGCGAGGTCGCCAAGGGCGCGCGCGTGGTCAACGTCTCGGGCGACGTCCGGGTGCTCTCCATCGCCGAGGGCGACCTCAGCGTCCGCTCCGTGTCCGGTGACGTCTCCGTGGGCGTGGCGCCGGGCGTCGACCTGCACGTGGACGTCGAGACCGCGTCCGGCTCGGTGAGGTCGGACATCCCGCTCGGCGACAGCCCGGCGGCCACTCGGAGGGACACCAGGGTCGACCTGAGCGTCCGCAGCGTGTCGGGCAACGTCGAGATCGCGCACGCGCTCGAGCAGGTCGCCTGAGCCCCAGGGGCGCGCCCCCACACCGCCGGCCCGGCGGACAGACTGTCGCGGTGCTCAGGCGATTCCCAGGTTCGATCCTGACGCTGCTGCTGGCGTTGCTGGCCTGCGCCGTCGTGGTCGGGCCGGTCTCGGGGCTGGCCGCGACCCCCGCCTCGGCCACGTCGTCGGCCGCAGCGTCGGGAACCACGACGTCGCTGCCGAGCCTGCGCTCGCCGACGGCGGTCCCCTCCGGTGCACCCTTGGTGGCGGGGACGATCCAGGCGCCGGGCGGGCCGTACCTGGTCGACCGTGACGGGCGCGTCGTCTTCTTCCACGGCGTCAACGCCGTCTACAAGTACCCGCCCTACGTGCTCTTCGCGGACCGGGGCAAGCCGTGGAACTTCTCCACCGCCGACGCGTCGCTCATGGCCCGGTTGGGCTTCAACGTGGTGCGCCTCGGGATGACGTGGAAGGGCCTCGAGCCTGGGACCGCGCCGGCCAACGACCCGGCCATCTGCGCGCACGGCGCGCCGGCGAACCCAAACCAGTTCAACCGCGCCGTCTTCGACCGCTACATCGCCCGGCTGACCAAGACGGTCGACCTGCTCGGACGCTTCCACATCTACACGATCCTCGACATGCACCAAGACGTCTACAACGAGATGTTCGAGGGGGAGGGCGAACCGAACTGGGCGGTGTGCACGAACCACGTCCCCAACGTCGATCCGCCGGGACGATGGTCGCTCGAGTACAGCACCCAGGCCGCCGGTGTCGCCTTCAGCCACTTCTGGCGCAACAACGTCAAGGGTGACCTCCAGGGCGAGTACGACCGCATCTGGGGGCTCGTCGCCAAGTCGTTCCGCGCCAACCCCTGGATACTCGGCTACGACCCCTTCAACGAGCCGTTCTCGACGTCGCTGATCCGCTTCGGTGACGCGCACTTCGACGCCGAGCTCGAGTGCTTCTACACCGGGACCGGGCACATCGGGAGCACCCTGCACGGCGCCCCGTTGCTCAAGTGCCCGAAGGACGACCCGGCCGACGGGGTGGTGCCGACCATCTTGGCCAACGACCCGGGGCACCTGATCTTCGACGAGCCGGACAACTACGCCAGCCGGGGGTACCCGACCTACCTCGGCCCGATGGACCTGCCCAACCTCGTCTACAACGCACACATCTACTGCGGGGCCCGCAGCCCGGTGACGGGGAACCCGACGAACGTGGACGCGTGCGCCGACCAGGAGCGCCACTCCTTGCTGGTCCGCGCCGCCGACCGGCCCGCCATGGCCTCGCCGTACCAACCCGGCGGCCCGGCGTGGTTCGTGACGGAGTTCGGGGCCACGAGTGATCCGGCCCTCATCGCCAGCGTCACCGCGCAGATGAACGCGGAGCAGGTGGGGTGGACGTATTGGGCCTGGAAGTACTACGGCGACCCGACCGGCAGCGCGGACGAGTCCCTCGTCATGGCCGACGGGCGGCTGCGTTCCACGGCGCTCGTGCTCAGCCAGGTGTACCCCCAGGCCGTTGCCGGCACCCCGGTCTCGTTCGCGTACTCGCCGTTGAGCGACGTCTTCACCATGGCCTATCTCCCGAACCATCGCGTCCACGCACCCACCGTGATCTTCGTGCCGACCGAGCTGCATTACCAGCACGGCTACTGCGCGACGGTGCGCGGTGCGCGCGTGACCTCGGGGGCCGGCAGCGACCATCTGGTGCTCCAGAACGCACGAGCGGGCGGCCGGGTCACGGTCCGCGTGGCGCCGGGCCGCTGCGCCCGCGGTTCGTAGCGCACCGGTGCGTCGGCCTGGTCGCACGAGCCGGGCGCGGGCGTAGGGTGACGACCATGTGCCGGAACATCACCACGCTGCGGGGGCTCGAGCCCGCGGCCACGCCAGAAGAGATCGAGGCGGCGGCCCGCCAGTACGTGCGCAAGGTCAGTGGCGTGCAGTCCACCTCGCCCCAGACCGAAGCAGCGTTCGAGCAGGCGGTCACGCAGGTGACCAAGGCGACGGCGTCGTTGCTGGCCTCCCTGCCGCCACGGCGCCAGCCACCGCCCACGCTGCCACCGCTGCGCAGGATCGGGGCCAAGGCGGCACCCGCCCGCTCGTCGTAGCTCCGCCGCGGCGCGGCCGCGGCGCCCGATCGCACCTAGCCTTAATATGCCTTGACAGATATATGTCTCGGAGAGAATATTGAGGGGTGACGGCGACATTCGAGGTCTTGGCCGAGGAGAGCCGGCGGCGCATCCTCGACGTCCTGGTCGAGGGCGAGCGGCCGGTCGGTGACCTGGTCGAGGCCTTGGCGCTGAGCCAGCCTGCGGTCTCCAAGCACCTGAAGGTCTTGCGCGACGCCGGTCTGGTCGAGTCCCGCACCGAGGCCCAGCGCCGGATCTACCGGGTGCGGCCCGAGCCGCTGCGCGAGGTCGACGCGTGGCTGGCCCCCTATCGACGCCAGTGGGCGGACCACCTCAACGCACTGGAACGCCACCTCGAGATCATGGACGGCGCCGGCGAGGAGCCCTGGGCATGACGGCCGACGGCGACCAGGTGCCCGCGGGCGCCGGCGAGTCCGGCGAATCCGGCGAGTACGGCGAGTACGGCGAGTACGGCGAGTACGGCGAGTACGGCGAGTACGGCGAGTACGGCGAGTACGGCGAGTACGGCGAGTACGGCGAGTTGGGCACCCTCGAGCGCCTCGGCGACAGGTCGGTGCTGCGCTACCGCCGCCGGCTCGCGCATCCCCAGGACACGGTGTGGCGCGCGCTCACCGAGGACGCGCACCTGGCCGGGTGGTTCCCGACGACGATCGAAGGGGAGCGCAGCGCCGGCGCCGCGCTCCGGTTCTCGTTCCGCGAAGGCGAAGGCGCGCCCTTCGAGGGCGAGATGCTCGAGTTCGACCCGCCGGCCTGCATGGAGCTGCGGTGGGCCGACGACGTGCTGCGCTTCGAGCTCATCCCCGACGGCGCCGGGTGCGTGCTGGCGCTCACGGTGACGTTCCCCGAGCACGGCAAGGCGGCGCGTGACGCCGCGGGGTGGCACGTGTGCCTCGAGCAGCTCGCATTCGAGTGCGCCGGCGACGGGTTGCCGTGGCGCCCGCCCGACCGCTGGCGCGCCGTCCACGGCGAGTACGTCGCCCGGCTCGGGCCCGAAGCGTCGGCGATCGGCCCGCCCGAGGAGTGGGAACGGGCGCACGGCACCTGATCGCCGAGCTGCCGGCGGGCGGGCTCTCGACGTGGTGGATCAGCCGGCGGTGACCTGCAACGGCAGGTCGAGCAGGCCCCGCAGCGTGAAGCTCGGACGCCAGTGCGCCTCCTCGGTTGCGAGCTCGATCGAGGTGAAGCGCGCCAGCAGTGCGTTGAAGGCGATCTCGCCTTCCAGGCGCGCCAACGGCGCGCCGATGCAGTGGTGGATGCCCGACCCGAAGCTGAGCGGCGTGTTGTCCGGACGCCGCAGGTCGAGCCGATCGGGGTCGTCGAAGCGTGCCGGGTCGTGGTTCCCCGCTCCCTGGAGCACGACGATCCGGTCGCCGCGCACCAAGGGCTCACCGAGCAGGTCGGCAGGCTCGAGCGCGGTGCGCAGGTTGAACTGCACCGGGCTGTCGTAGCG
>Ga0335075_10017146_pt1 | contig 10784 bp, 10 predicted proteins | sample Lox_Sample_24_FD_206723 | JGI IMG/M metagenome (GOLD analysis project Ga0335075, IMG submission 206723) | Soil microbial communities from Loxahatchee National Wildlife Refuge, Florida, United States - Lox_Sample_2.4 | ecosystem: Environmental > Terrestrial > Soil > Wetlands | place: USA... | reverse complement strand
GGCCACCTCGCGGTCGAACGCCGCCGCCTCGGCCGGCTCCATCCACTCCCTGGCCAGGCTCGAGGTCGAGTGCAGGTACTCGATGTAGTCCTCGATGCGCTGCCGGAACGGCGTCGGATCGGTCGTCGCCTCGCCCACCGGCTCGAACAGGCCGGCCTCGGCCAGCGCGTCGACCAGCCGGAAGTCCGGGTCGTAGTCCGGGCTGCGCGAGTAGCCGGCGATGATCTCCTCGAGCCCGGGCGGGTCCTCGTGCCCGTGCCCGCCGATCGCCAGCAGCGCCCCGTCGGTCATCACCGCCGCCAGCCGCTCGAACGTCTCCTGCCACCGCATCCAGTGCATCGCCGCCCCGGCCGTGACCAGCGCGTACGGGCCGCCGAGGGGAGCGCTCTCGGCCGCGCCGACGATCCACCGCAGGTTCGGCGCGTCGCCGCCTGGCTGGCGACGGCCCTCCTCGATCATCGCGGCCGAGATGTCGACCGCGTCGACCTGGTCGACCAGCGCCGCCAGCGGCCGAGCCAGCGCTCCCTCGCCCGCCCCGAGGTCGAGCACCGTGCGGGGCGTGTCGGTGATGAGCCCGGTCAGCAGGGAGAACACCTGGTCCGGGTACGCGGGCCGGTGCCGGTAGGCGCTCGCCACCCCCGGATAGCTGAACGCCTCGGCCAGCGGGACCCGCTCGCGGCCGGCCGGGGAGATGCCTGATGGGGGGGTGCCTTCCACGGTGGGCAGGCTAACATCGTCGGCTGTCGTCAGGCCAATGACATCCAGCCGGCTGAGCGTGGGCGAGTTCGCGTTTCCCGGACCGCTGCGGGATCAGCTCGTGGCGGCGACCAGGCCCGCGGCTACTGATGCCCGGTCGCGTTCTCGTCCACGAGGCCGGCCGGCTCCGCCGCCGCCCCGGGCCGGGGGCCGAGCGAGCCGGCCACGGCGAAGGCGGCGACGAACAGCGCGGCGATGACCCACAGGGCGCTGAGCAGGCTCACCGACTGGGCGAGGGCGCCGATCGCGGGCGGCCCGGCCAGGTTGGCGAAATACCCGATGGAGGCGACCACGCTGATCCGGGCGGCCGGGTCCGGTCCGCTTTCCGCGGCGGAGGACATGCCGAGGGGGAAGCCCATCGAGACGCCGACCGCCCACAGGGCCACCCCGACGATGATGATCCAGGGGTTCCCGGCCTCGATGAACAGCGCGATCCCGATGACCCCGAGGGCGGTGGTGAGGCGGACGGTGCGGACGCGCCCGAGGCGGTCGACCACCGGGCCTGCGAACAGCCGGGTGAGTCCCTCGCAGGCGGCGAAGACGGTGAAGAACAACGCCGCGATGGCGGCGCTCTGGCCGTGGTTGCTGTGCGTGGCCAGCGTGAGCCAGCTGTTGGCGGAGCCCTCGCCGAGCTCGCAGCCGAGCATGACCACGCCGATCAGCAGCAGCCGCCAGTCCAGCCAGCCGCGCAGCCACTGGCGGAACCTGGCCGCCCGGTCCTGCCGCGGGCCGGCGGCCGGCCCGTGCTGACCGGGCGGGATTCCGGCCGCCACCCAGAAGGCGGCCGCCACGATGAGGACGGCCTCGCCGATGAGCTGCGTGGCCGGGGTGATGCCGAGCGCGGCGCAGGCCGCACCGATCCCCGACCCGACGGCGGCGCCGATCGACCAGGCGGCGTGCATGCTCGGCAGCAGGGTGCGCCCGGCGGTCCGCTCGACGGCCGAGCCTTCCACGTTGATGAGCACGTCGAGCGTCCCGATGCCCGCCCCGGTGATCACCAGCCCGGCCGCCACCAGCGGGACCGACTTTACGATGAGCGCGACCGCCATCAGCGTGATCGCGACCGCGACGACCCAGAGCGCTCCCGCCAGCGCCCGGCGGGCGCCCAGCCAGTGCAGGAGCGGGGTGGAGCCGAGCAGCCCGCCGATGGCGCCGACGGTCACGCCCGCCAGCAGCAGCCCGATCGTGGCGGTGTCGATGCCGAGCTCCGCCTTGATCGCCGGCAGCCGCGGTCCCCAGGCGGACAGGGAGATCCCGCCCAGGGCGAACGCGGCGGTGATCGCCCAGCGCCAGCGGGCCAGCGTCCGGCTGTCGGCTACGGGCACGGGATGACCGTCCACGGTGCCTCCGTTCAAAAACCTTCCGCTGGAAGGTATCACGTCGGCGGATGAATCCCAATCGCGTGAAATGCCCTAGATCGTGTCTGGCGTGCTGCTCCGCGGGGGCAGCAGACGGTCGAGGATCGCCAGTGACCGGCCGACGTCCACCGTGTCCGGATCGAGCAGCCACTGGATCTGCAGGCCGTCGGACGCGGCGATCACCAGCGCGGCCGCGTCCATCGGGTCGATGCCGCCCGCGAGATCGCCCGCCGCGATCCGCTCGGCCAGCATCTCGCGCAGCGACCGGAACCGGTCGCGGACGAATTCCCGCGTCAGGCCGTGCTGCTCCTGCAGCGCGTCGGTGCTGAGGGTGGCGTACAGCTCGACCAGGCCGGGGATCGAGCGGTTCCGCTCGGCCGCGTCGATGATCACGCTCACCGCCGACGAGTCGGCCGGCGGCCCGTCCCCGGCCGCCCGCGCCTCGTGCGCCCGGTACGCCTCGACCAGCAGCTCGTCGCGGGAGGAGAAGTAGTGCCGCAGCGCCGTGTGGGACACCCCGATCGCCTCGCCCACCGTCCGCAGCGACGCCCGGTCCACGCCGCGCTGCGCCAGCAGCGCGATCACGCTGTCGAGGATCTGCTGCCGCCGCCGGACCCCCTTGGGGTAGGAGCGGCGGCCGCGGGCGCCCGCGGGCATCTGCTCGGTCACCTCGCCATCGTAGGAGCTCGGGCGCAGGAGCTGGGAATTAATCAATTGTGCGGGTCTGCCATGATGGCGGGCGTGGGTCATATCGAGGTCGCGCACGTCGACTACTACCTCCCTGACGGCCGGATGCTGCTCAGCGACGCGAGCTTCCGGGTGGGTCAGGGCGCGGTGGTGGCGCTGGTCGGCCCCAACGGGGCGGGCAAGAGCACGCTCGCGCGGCTGATCACCGGTGAGCTCGAGCCGGAGGCGGGCACGGTCACCACCAGCGGCGGCGTCGGCGTGATGCCGCAGTTCGTGGGGTCGGTGCGGGACGACAGGAACATCCGCGACCTGCTCGTCTCGGTCGCAAGGAAGGGCATCAGGGACGCCGCCCGGGCGGTCGACGAGGCCGAGCTCGCGATCATGGAGCGCGACGACGAGCAGGCCCAGATGGCGTACGCGCAGGCGCTGAGCGACTGGGGCGACGCCGGCGGCTACGAGGCCGAGACGATCTGGGACATGTGCACGATGGCCGCCCTCGGCGTCCCCTATGACCGAGCGCAGTTCCGGGAAGTCAAGACGCTGTCCGGTGGCGAGCAGAAGCGGCTGGTGCTGGAGGCGCTGCTGCGCGGCCCGGACGAGGTGCTGCTGCTCGACGAGCCCGACAACTACCTCGACGTGCCGGGCAAGCGCTGGCTCGAGGAAAAGCTCAAGGAGACGCAGAAGACCGTGCTCTTCGTCTCGCACGACCGGGAGCTCCTGTCCAGGACGGCGGAGCGGATCGTGGCGGTCGAGCCGGCCCCGGGCGGCTCCGACGTGTGGGTGCACGGCAGCGGGTTCGCGTCCTTCCACGAGGCGCGGGCGCAGCGGTTCGAGCGCTACGAGGAACTGCGCCGCCGCTGGGACGAGAAGCACGCCCAGCTCAAGCGGCTCGTCGTCGACATGCGCCAGTACGCCGAGCGCAGCGACGCGATGGCCTCCCGCTACGCCGCCGCGCAGACCCGGCTGCGGATGTTCGAGGACGCGGGCCCGCCGCCCGAGCCGCCCCGCAAGCAGGACATCAGGATGCGGCTGCGCGGCGGCCGCACCGGGACGCGCGCCATCACCTGCCAGGGCCTCGAGCTGACCGGCCTGATGCGCCCGTTCGACCTGGAGGTCTTCTTCGGCGAGCGGGTGGCCGTGCTCGGCTCCAACGGGTCGGGGAAGTCGCACTTCCTGCGGCTGCTGGCCGGCCAGCCGGTCAGCCACGCCGGGACCTGGAAGCTCGGCGCGCGGGTCGTCCCCGGCTACTTCGCGCAGACCCACGCGCACCCCGAGCTTGAGGGCAAGACCCTCGTCGGCGTGCTCTGGGATAGCTACGCGCGCAACCGCGGCGCCGCGATGAGCGCGCTGCGCCGGTACGAGCTCGACCGGCAGGGCGATCAGCTCTTCGACCGGCTGTCGGGCGGGCAGCAGGCCCGGTTCCAGATCCTGCTGCTGGAGCTCGAGGGCTCGACCGCGCTGCTGCTCGACGAGCCGACCGACAACCTCGACCTGGAATCGGCCGAGGCCCTGCAGGACGGCCTGGAGGCCTACGAGGGCACGGTGCTGGCGGTGACCCACGACCGGTGGTTCGCCCGGACCTTCGACCGGTTCCTGGTCTTCGGCGCCGACGGCGTGGTCCGCGAGACGGCCGAGCCGGTCTGGGATGAGACCCGCGTCAAGCGCGCCCGCTGATCATCACCGACCGACCGGCCGCGGGCATCGAACTGCGCGATCATGTCTCCGGCGGGAACGCCCGCTAGCTGCCCCGATAGGTGGAGTAGGAGTACGGGGAGAGCAGCAGCGGCACGTGGTAGTGACCAGGGGCGTCGTCCCCGGCGACGACGGAGAAGGTGACGACCACCTCCGGGTAGAACGTCGCCATCCCCCGGTCGGCGAAATACGGGCCGGTGGCGAACGTCAGCCGGCCCACCCCGGCCGTCGTCTCGGTCGCGAACCGGAGCCGGCCGTCGGCGTCGGTGACGCCCGCCTCGGCCAGCAGCCACGATCCGCCGGGATCTCGGATGGACAGCGCGACCGACACCCCGGCGGCGGGACCGCCCGCGACCGCGTCGAGGATATGCGTGGAGACGGTCACGACGCGAGGGCCTTCGCCACCCGCAGGCGGGTGATCATGGCCAGCTCCGAGGCAGCCACGGTCCGTTCGATATCGGCATTGTTTGTCAGCCTTTCCCGCAGCGACCCGAGCATCTGATCCCCGGTGAGACCGGTGGCGCAGATGAGGAAGACGTGACCGAACCGATCCTCGTACTCGGCGTTGCCGGCCGCCAGCGCCGCCCGGGTCGCGTCGGCCACGCCCGCCTGCTCGGCCGCCGACTGGCCGCTCGCGCGGGCCCCGATTCGGGGGTGGCGTTCCATTGCCTCGAGCACGTCGGACCAGGTCAGCGTCTCGAACACCACGTCAACGGCGGCCACCGCGGCGCCGGCCGACGGATACGGCCGGCCGGCCGCCATCGCCGCCGCGAACCGCCGTGACCCGCAGCAGGCCAGCATCGCCGCGACCGCCTGGTCGGCGGGCGCGGCGTTGAATCCGGCCAGCGTCATCGGGGCAGCCTCCTTGGTGGCGGTCACGCGATTCCCACGCTACCGGTGCGAGCCGGCGAACCGGCAGAGCTACCGGCGGAGTGGCGTAACGCGGGCCGAACACTTTTGTAGCTTTCGCTAAACACGCGCGCGTTACCGTGGCCCGGTCGCCAACTGGAGGTGCGTGTGAGCCCGGTAGAAGCCCTTGATCTCGTGCGGGACCAGTCGCAGGCGCTCGCGACCGGAGCCAGCGAAGGCGGCGTCCCCGTCGACTCCTGCGAGCGGCTGCTCGCCAGCGTCCCGACGCCGGTCCTGCGGTCGTTCACCGAGCGGCTGCTCGGCCCGCTAGCCGACTACGACGCCCGTCACCACGCCGAGCTGCTGCCCACCCTCCGCTCATTCCTGGCCTGCGACGGCTCCTGGTCGGCGTGCGCGTCGCGCATGTACGTCCACGTCAACACCGTCCGCTACCGGATCGGCCGGATCGAGGCGCTGACCGGCCGCGACCTCTCCGCCCTGGCCGACCGGGTCGACTTCTTCCTCGCCCTCCGCGGCGCCTGAAGAAAACGCAGAAATCGCAAACCTTTGGCTCGAACGGTCCCTGGTTCCACGGGCTGTGTTCACGTGCGCCCCGGAGACGAGTAACGAGTTCCGTGAGCTCGGCGCCCTCCGCCTGGGGCCTATGCTTTCGGGGTGGAATCCGTGGCCGTGCTGTCCGACATTCATGGGGTGCTGCCCGCGCTCGACGCGGTGCTGGCCGAGCCGGCCGTCCTTGGAGCCGACCGGATCGTGCTCACCGGCGACATCGCCGCCGGGCCGCAGCCGTCCGACGTCCTCGACCGGCTGACCGGCCTGGGCGATCGGGTCACCTGGGTGCGCGGCAACGCCGACCGGGAGCTGGTCGAGCTCGCCCGCGGCGAGGTCGACGACGTCGGCGACCCGATCGCGCACTGGGCGGCCGGGCAGCTTGACGCCGATCAGGTGGACTGGCTGGCGTCGCTGCCGCTGTCGGTGCTGCTCGACGTGGGCGAGTTCGGGCCGGTGCTGTTCTGCCACGCCACCCCGCGCGACGACGCCGAGGTGGTGGTGGTGGACTCGCGCCTCGAGCGCTGGTCGGAGGTCCTCGCCGGGCTGCCGGCCGAGGTCATGACGGTGGTCTGCGGGCACACCCACATGCCGTTCGCCCGGCTCGCGAACCGCCGCCAGATCGTCAACCCGGGCAGCGTCGGCATGCCCTACGGCCGGGCCGGCGCGCACTGGGCGCTGCTGGCCGGCGGGGCGGTCGAGCTCCGGCGGACCGCGTACGACGTGCCCGCCGCGTGCGCCTCGGTATCGGCCGAGTCGGCCTACCCGGACATCGCCGAGTGGACCGACTACTTCCTGCACTCCCGGGCCAGCGACGCCGACGCGCTCGCGGTGATGGCCCCCCGCGACGGGCGGGCCGCGGGTTAGAGCGGGCTGCTGCACGGCGCCGGGATCCTGGCCCTGGCGCTGGTCCTGGCCGGGGGCCTGCTGTACAGCGCCGGGGCCGTCGTCTACGCGCGGAAGCGGCCCGACCCGTCGCCGCGCTGGTTCGGGTTCCACGAGGTCTTCCACGCGATGACGATCGCGGCCTACCTCACCCAGTACGCGGCCGTGTCGCTCGTCGTCTACCGGGCGGGCTGATCACGAGGCGTACTCGATGATCTCGGTCGGATCGCCGACCCGGATCAGGCCGGGGGAGTCGGGGATGAGGTTCTGCCCGAAGATCAGGTTCTTGCCGAACCGGCGGTGCCTGGCGAGCATCCGCAGCGGCTGCCGGCCGCGCTCGCCGGTCGTCTGGTCGGTGGTGGTGACCACGCACCGGGCGCACGGCTTGACCACCCGGAAGGAGACCGCGCCGATCCGGATCCGCCGCCACCGGTCCTCGGCCCACGGCTCATAGCCGGACACCACCACGTTCGGCCGGAACCGGTTCATCGGCACCGGCTGCTCGCCCGCGGCGGTCAGCCACTGGCCGAGCTGGTCAAGCGAGCCAGTGGTGGTGAGCAGCAGCGGGTACCCGTCAGCGAAGCTGACGACGTCACCGTCCCGGCCGTACTCGGGGTTCACCCCCCGCCTGGTCGGGTCGTCCAGCCAGACCAGCCGGACCGGCCGGCCCAGGTAGCCGGAGAACCACCCGTCAGCCTCGGGCCCGGCCGCGGCGGCCAGCACCGTGGACCGCCACACGGTCACCTTCAGCAGCTCGGGTTCGCCGCCGGGGGCCGCGACCCGGAGCGACGGGTAGCCGTCGCAGGACACGGTGATGTCCGCGCCCGGGCCGTAGCTCACGACGAGCCGCGCCAGCGCCGGGTGCTCGCGCTGGGTGAGGAACTGGCCGTCGGAGTCGACCAGCATCCAGCGGCGGTCGCCTGCCAGCCCCCAGGGCTCGACGACCGCCTCGCCGAGGTCGACCGCACGGCACCCCTTCAGCGGGTAGACGTGAACCGAAGCGAGCATGCATCCACCGTAGCCGCTGTCGCCCGATGGCAGAAAAAGAGGGTTTTTCGTCCTTGCTGCCATCGGTCGGCCCCGGCCAGACTGACAGGCATGCGGAGCGTGCTGATCGTCTTGTTCGACGGGGTGCAGAGCCTCGACGTCACCGGCCCGCTGGAGGTGCTCAACGCCGCCAACCGGTGGTGCGCCGGGCGGGAGCCGGCCGCGCCCGGGTACGCGATCACGACCGCGAGCCTCGGCGGCGCGGCGGTGCGGACCACCAGCGGCCTCGGCCTGCTGCCCGACGCCGACCTGGCCGCGGTCGCGGACGCGCCGGACCTGCTGGTCGTTCCCGGCGGGGAGGGCGCCCGCCGCCGGGACCAGGACCTGGTCGGCTGGCTGCGCGAGCACGCCCGCGCCGCCGCCCGGCTGACGTCGGTCTGCACCGGCGCGTTCCTGCTGGCCGAGGCCGGGCTGCTGACCGGGCGGCGGGTCACCACCCACTGGGAGCGCTGCGGCGACCTCGCCGCCCAGTACCCGGACGTCACCGTCGATCCCGACCCGATCTTCATCAAGGACGGCGACCTCGCCACCTCGGCCGGCGTCACCGCCGGCATCGACCTCGCGCTCGCGCTGGTCGAGGACGACCTGGGTCGCGAGGCGGCGCTCGCCGTCGCCCGCCAGCTGGTCGTGTTCCTGCGCCGGCCGGGCAGCCAGTCGCAGTTCAGCGCTCAGCTCTCCGCCCAGGTGGCGGAGCGGCAGCCGCTCCGCGAGGTCCAGCAGTGGATCGCCGAGCACCCGGCGGCCGACCTGTCGGTCGAGGCGCTGGCCGAGCGGGCCAGCCTGTCGCCGCGCCAGTTCGCCCGCGCCTTCGCCGCCGAGACCGGCCTGCCGCCTGGCCGGTACGTGGACCTGGCCCGGCTGGAGGCCGCGCGCCGCCACCTCGAGGACACCGCCGCCGGCGTCGAGCAGGCCGCCCGCGCCTGCGGCTACGGCACCCCCGAGGCGATGCGCCGCGCCTTCGTCCGCGCGCTCGGCGTCAGCCCGGCCGAATACCGCCGCCGATTCCGCCCGACCACCACCAAAGCCGCAACAACCATCAACCAGCAAACAGGAGCATCATGCTGATCGCCATCCCCCTGTTCGACCGCTTCACCGCCCTCGACGCGGTCGGCCCCTTCCAGGTGCTCGTCCAGCTGCCGGGTTCCAAGACCGTCTTCCTGGCCGAACGGCCGCGCGATGTCACCGACGAGTCCGGCGCTCTCACCCTCCGCGCAGAAGCCGCGTTCGCCGACGTCCCGCGCCCCGACGTCATCGTCGTCCCCGGCGGCCCCGGCCAGGCGGCGCAGATGGACGCCGGCAGCCCGCTCCGCGACTGGCTCATCGCGGCCGACCAGACCAGCACCTGGACCACCTCGGTCTGCACCGGCTCCCTCATCCTGGCCGGGGCCGGCCTGCTCGACGGCCGCCAGGCGACGACGAACTGGATGGCGATGGACGAGCTGGCCCGCCTGGGCGTCACGCCCGTCAGCCAGCGCTACGTCTTCGACGGCAAGTACGCCACCGCCGCGGGCGTCTCGGCCGGCATCGACATGGCCCTCGCCCTGGCCGGCCGGATCGGCGGAGCCGCGATGGCGCAGCGATTCCAGCTCGGCATCGAATACGACCCGCAGCCGCCGTACACCGCCGGCTCCCCGGCCACCGCCCCGGCCGAGATCGTGGCCGACCTCCGCGCCCGCAGCCGGTTCACCCGGGTTTAGCGCGCTGACCCGGCGCAGGCGCCGGGGCCGACTCGGGCGGTCGCGCGGCCGGGACGTAGGGGGCGTACACATCCGCCACCACTCCGACCTGGCGGGTGGTGAAGGCGCGTTCGCGCCGGCGGTCCCTGGTGAAGGCGACCCACCAGGTCAAAATGGCCCCGAAGCGGTTGCGGTACCCGGTCAGGAACGCGATGTGGATGAACAGCCAGCCGATCCAGCCGGGGAAGCCGCTCACCTTCAGCGGCCCGGCCGCCATGACGGCGTTTCCGCGGGCGATGTAGGCGGCCGAGCCGAGGTCGTGATAGCGGAACGGCTTGCTGAAGTCCTCGCCAAGCGACTGGTGCCGAATCCGGGATCCGGCGTAGAAGCCGGCCTGCATCGCGACTTCCGCGACCCCCGGCAGCTTGCCCAGGCTCATGAGATCGCCGATGACGGAGATCTCGGGGTGACCGGGGATGGTCAGGTCCGGCCGCACGACGATGCGGCCGGCCCGGTCGCGCTCGGCCCCGGTCGCGTCCGCCAGCGCCGTCGCGAAGGCGGGCGCCTCCACCCCGGCCGTCCACAGCACGGTGCCGGCCTCGTACCGGGTGGTGGCGCCGTCGTGGTCGCGGACGGCCAGCCCGTTCAGATCGATGTCGGTCACGATCGAGCCCATGTGCAGCTCGACGCCGAGCTTGCGCAGCGCCTTCTCGGCCGCGCCCGACAGCTTCGGGCCGAACGCCGCCAGCGGGGCGCGGCCGCCGTCGAACAGCAGCACCCGCGCGTCCTCCGGCTTCGCCCGGCGGTACTCGGCCCGGAGCGTCTTGGTGGCGAGCTCGCGGATCTGGCCGGCCAGCTCAACCCCGGTCGGGCCCGCCCCGACCAGCGCGAACGTGAGCCAGCGGCGCCGCTCGGCCGGATCGGAGGTGGTCTCGGCCATCTCGAACGCGCCGAACACGCGGCGGCGGATCGTCAGCACGTCGGAGATCGTCTTCATGCCCGGCGCGATCGGGGCGAACTCGTCGTGCCCGAAATAGGACTGCCGCACGCCCGCCGCGACGATGAGATCGTCGTAACCGAACTCGACCTGGTCGCCCGAGGGCCGGACCGCGAGCAGACGGCGGCCCTCGGCGTCGACGCCGGTCGCCTCCGCCAGCACCACCGTGACGTTCTTGTGCTTCTTGAGCACGCTGCGCAGCGGCGCCGCGATCTGCCCCTCGGACAGGATGCCGGTCGCGCACTGGTACAGCAGCGGCTGGAACAGGTG
>Ga0335075_10017145_pt1 | contig 10785 bp, 6 predicted proteins | sample Lox_Sample_24_FD_206723 | JGI IMG/M metagenome (GOLD analysis project Ga0335075, IMG submission 206723) | Soil microbial communities from Loxahatchee National Wildlife Refuge, Florida, United States - Lox_Sample_2.4 | ecosystem: Environmental > Terrestrial > Soil > Wetlands | place: USA: Florida... | reverse complement strand
TGCCTTGCGGCTTTGCCCCTCGCTGTTGCGGTGTATGCGCTCGACCAGCTCGTCGAGCTCCGCGTCCGGCACGAGACCCGGGCGCTCACCGGGCTCCGCACGATCCGCGGCGACGTCGATGATGCCGATGCCATCGTGCGTGTCGAGCACGGTCAGCGAGTTGCTCGGGCGGATGTGCGCCCACTCGTTCAGATACCGCGCAGTGCCGAACTCGAAGGCATGCAGCACGAGCGGTGGCAGCGCGAAGTCGTAGACCCAGTCGACATGGGCGGCGATCTCGATCTGCTTGCGGTAATACGAATGGACCTCGACGAGCACCTCGATGCCGAGCGCCCGGGCGCGCGCGGTCAGATCGGCGATGAACGCGAAAGTCTCCGGCAGCATGAAGCAACTGGTCCCTGCCTTCTTGACCGCGTATCCCACTGCGTCGAGCCGCACCATACGAATGCCGTACTCGGCGAACCGCCCGAGTATCCTGTCGAGATAGTCCTTTCCCCGCGAGTGATGTACGTCGATGTCGATCTGGTGCGGCGTGAACGTCGTCCAGAGTACCCGCTCAGTCCCATCGTTGAATCGATAGGCCGTGAACGGCTGTCCGGGTCGCGGCCGGTAGATCGTCCGCAGATCGGCATCGCTCGCGCCGTGGGGGAATACGGAGTCGCGCGTCAGGAACAGGCCCTCGTACCGCGAAGCCGCGCCGTGAGCAAGATAATGGCGGAACTGCGGCGAGTCGCTCGACATGTGATTCACGATCAGGTCCGCCATCACCTCCCGCTCGACGGCGAGCGCGCGCAGATCGCCCCAGGTTCCGAGCCGGGGATCGACCTCGGCGTGATCGACCGGATCGAATCCCGCATCCGCGCCGTCTATCGGCACGAAGAACGGCAGCACGTGAACGCCGCCGAAGAGCCCCTGCAGCGGCCCCCGCAGCATCGCCGCGAGATCGGGAAACCCGCCTGCCGAAAGCCTGTCCACGTATGCGATCAGTTGTACTTCATTCTTCATTGGCATCCGTTCGGTATCGCCTTGCAGTGTTGCTCGATGTAACTTTGATGCGTGGGCATTCGCGCGGCGGCGCTCTCCAGGGTACGGCGGAGCTGCTCGAGGTACTCCGTGCCGCTGAAGTTGCGATAGTCGAGCAACGGATCGTTGCGCCGCGGCCGGTTCTGCTGCCCGATGTGGACCGCGAGCCAACTGTTGGGGCCGAATACGTCCATCTCGCCCGGCAGGATGCGTCCGTAGCGGCGGAAGTGGTCGATCTTGTACTGCAGGGTCTCGGGTATCGTCATGTTTGCGCAGTGGCGCCACATCTGCCCGTCCTGCCGGGTATTCAGGTGATAGTGGAGGATGATGAAGTCGCGGATGCGCGCGACCTCGGCGTCGGCCACGCGGTTGAATTCATTGATGACGAGAGGATCGAAGTCCTTGTCGGGGAAATAGGCCAGAAGCTTGGAGATGCCGGCCTGGATCAGATGGAGCGCCGTCGATTCGAGCGGCTCGAGAAACCCGCTCGCGAGGCCGATGGCGATGACGTTCTTGTGCCAGGCGAGCTTGCGCCGGCCCGCCGTGAACCTGAGCATGCGCGGCTCACCGAGGGCCTTGCCGTCCAGGTTGCGCAGCATGACGGCGGCCGCCTCGTCATCACTGATGAACCGAGAGGAGTAGACGTGGCCGTTTCCGGTGCGGTGCTGCAGCGGGATGCGCCACTGCCAGCCGGCGGCATGTGCGGTCGCGCGCGTGTAAGGCGTCAGCTCCGTGCTCTCGCACGGCACCGTGACCGCCCGGTCGCATGGCAGCCAATGCGACCAGTCCTCGTAGCCGCTCTGCAGCGCGCCCTCGATCAACAGCGCCCTGAAGCCGGAGCAGTCGATGAAGAGCTCACCGGCCACCGTCGCGCCGCTCTCCATTCGAATACTCTCGATGAAGCCGCTTTCCGGGCTCTGCTCGACGGCCACGACTTTGCCCTCGATGCGACTGACGCCGCGCGCCTCCGCGTACTCGCGCAGATAACGAGCGTATAGGCCGGCATCGAAGTGATAAGCGTAGAGATACGTCGAGAGCACGCTGCGCGAGTCCGCCGACGGACGATCGAAGCGTCCCGCCCTCGCCGCCGCCCAGGCCATGCAGTAGTCATCCAGGCTACCGGCCTTGCCGGCGGCGTGCGCCCGTTGCCAGTGGTGCTGGATCTGCACCAGGTCGAACGGGCGTCCATAGCTGCCGAACGGGTGAAAGTAGCGCTGGCCGCTGGCGCCCCAGTTCACGAACTGAATGCCGAGCTTGAAGGTCCCCTTGGTGCGCCGGACGAAATCGTTCTCGTCCACCCCGAGCATGTCATTGAACAGCTTGATCGGAGGGATGGTGGCTTCACCGACGCCGACGGTGCCGATCTCCTCGGATTCGACGAGCACGATGCTGCAGTCGCGATCGATCGCGCGGCTGAGTGCGGCGGCGGTCATCCAGCCGGCGGAGCCGCCCCCAACGATGACGATTCGCTGGATCCGGCGGCTCGCGTCCGGCACCTCGAAGCCCTTCCTCCCGGTCAATGGCTTACCATCTGTACGAGAGGTCCCCAATGATCGTGCGCCCCGGCTCCGCACTCACGCTGGCAACTCCCGGACCTGTGGTCACCGTACCGCTGCCGCCGACCCCCAGGGTATTGAGCAGGTTGTTGACGTGCAGGCCGACCGAGAACGCGTAGGTGATCTGATATGTGGCGAACAGATCGACGAAATTCTGGCCGGGCGAGTAGAACGGCACGGCCCCGCCGATGTTCTGCTGGCTCTGACCCTGCCACACGAGACCCGCGGTCAGGTCCCGCCAGGTGTAGGCCGGCGTGACCGCGTACATGGTCTTCGACATCCCTGACGGCAGGAACCCCGATCCCTGGCTGGTGAGCTCACTCGGACTGGGCCCGATCAGGTTCGTGTCGACCTTCGGATTCTGGAAGGTCGCCTGCGCGACCAGGCTGAATCCGCCGACCGCCCACGAGCCCTCCAGCTCCACGCCCTGCGCCGAGTACTGCTCGTCGAAATAGCGCTCCGCAATCGGCTTCGTGAGATCGAAGCTCGACTCGCCGAAGCTGGTGTGGAAATAGGTGACCGTGACCCCGTAACCGCCGCCGAAGAGCAGGCCGCGATGCTTGATGCCGGCTTCCTGCTGCAGAACGATGTCGAGCGAATTATTGCGGCCGGACACATTCAGCGAGCCGTCCGGATTGGTGTATCCGGAAAGGATGTTACGGTCGGTATTGGGCTTGCCGCCGCGGCTGGCGCGCACGTACACGCTGGTGTTGTCGCCGAACTCGTAGAGGGCGCCCAGGGTCCAGGAACGGTAGCTGATTCCGTAGTCCAGCGGCTCATAGGTGGCGGGATCCAGCGTCGAATACGACACCAGCGGCGTCCCCAACCCGCCGGTGGCGCTGAACACGCCGCCGGTGAGATAGGCGATTTCGGTCGTCGCGGCGCTCGCGCCCTCGGCCCAGCCGCTGACGTGATAGTCGTCCTGCCGCACGCCGCCTTCGAGCTGCAGCCCGCCGAGATCCCAGGTGAGGTCCAGGTAGGGCGCCGCATCCTGCACGGTCATCGCGTAGGTGCGGTCGACGCTCGCGCCCCAGGCCGTGTTGTATCCGTTGATGCCGTTGTTGCTCAGCAGCTGGCCGGTGGTGCTGATCAGGTTGAGGTTGGCCGGATTGGTGCCGCTCAGCGCCTGCAGCGCCGCGTTCGGGTGCCAGTTCTGGTCGATGTCCTGCGACATGTAGAAGAAGCCGGCGTCGGCCGACAGCTTGCCGAACCCGGTCCGCCACTTGTCGGCGAGCGACAGATCGTTCACCACATTGTCCATATCCGACATGTTGGTATAGATCTGGGTGTCGTTGTTGACGAGCCCGCTGTACGGCTGGCCGGCGAGCGCGCCGTTGGCATAGACGACGGAGCCGACGGTCTCTCCGTTTACGGTCGTGCCGATCACCGAAGCGGTGCTGCCGAGCCCGAAGAACTGCGCGGCAAAGTTGCCGTGGATCCACGAGAGACGGAACTTGTCGTCGACGGAAAGGTCGCCGGCGGGCGTGAAGTAGAGCTCGCTGCCGAGGGAGTCGACCACCGGATGGATACCGTTGTTCGGCACCTGCCCGAGCTGGCCCGAGGAGTTGTTCACGTAGGTGATCGACTGGTTGTAGACACCGACAGTCGTACCGGTGCGCACGTCGAAGCCGGGATAGGCCGAGATGCCGGAGAGGGTATTGCCGCTGCCCACCACGCTCACCGGGCCGCCGGCGTTGTACTCTTCCTGGTCGTTCAGCAGCTTGGCGTAGAAGCGGATGTAGCCCTTGTCGTCGCTCAGGTCATGGGTGATGTTACCCTTGAGCTGATATCCGTTCTCGCCGATGAAGCCCTGATCCCGGGGACCGTCGCCATAGACGTAGAAGCCGTCTATGTGGTAACGCCAGGTGGAGCTGAGCGGTCCGCCGGCCGCGAAGGTCGCCTTGTTCTCGCCGAAGTTCAGCCCTTCCGACAGCGTGAACACGCCGCCGGCATCGACGCCGGTATCGCTGATGAAGTTGATGACCGCGCCGGGGGCGCCGGCCGCAAGAGTCGAAGCACTCCCGCCGACGGTCGCCTCGACTGTATTTGACACGTCGAAACGGGTCCAATAGTCGTTGTTGCCGAAATTCATGTCGCCGAACAGGACCTGCGGCAGACCGTCCTCCTGTATCTGCACGAACGGCGCGCCGCCGGTGGTCACCGGCAGGCCGCGCACGGTGAAATTCGCATTGCCGCCGCTGCCGGCCTGATCCGTGACGGACAGGCCGGGAATGAGGCGCAGCATCTCGGCGGTCGACCGCGGGGCCATCTCCTGGACGAGCTGCGTGGAGATGTCCGTCACTTGCAAGGAGCTGCGCAGCTTGGTCTTGTTACCCGCCGCGGCCGTGACCACGACCTCTTGCAGCGCGTCGTCAGTTTCGATCGCCGGGGCGGTTGTACCGGAAGACGCCGCGGAAGCGGCTGCCGCGGAAGTCTGTTGCCCCATTGCCGGCGCAACGGCGGCGATCGGCGCCGCCGCGAGTATCAGGTGAACGATGCGCCGCAGATTGCTCGACTGTGAAGCCATGATTTTCCCCCTTGACCAAGCCTTCTTTGGGCCCTTGGGCAGCCCCCCGGGACATTTTGTACCACGCTGTCGCAATCGATTGCAATAGTGTCGCAATCGATTGCTTATTCCGTGGGACGGCAGCGGGGGCGCGTTGCGCAGGCGCCGGCCGGGCCATATACTGCAATCGATTGTAGCGCCCCCGGTGCCAGGCAGTGCTCGCTGGCCGGCCACCGGCGCTGCGGCAAATGAGGTCCTGATGCGCGCCGAATCCTCCAGCGCCGCCCAGCGCAATGTCGCGCTCATCCGAGCGCTGACATGCCTCATGTTCCTGATGTTCGCGATGACGAGCGACGCCGTTGGCAGCGTCATTCCAAAGGTCATTGAGGAATTTCGGCTCGACATGAAGGCGGCTTCCGCCTTCCAGTACGCCCCGATGGCCGCCATGGCGGCCGGCGCGCTGCTCCTCGGATTCCTCGCCGATCGCCTCGGACGCAAGCGCACCGTCATTCTGGGACTCGCTCTCTACGGCGGCAGCTCGGTGCTTTTCGCGCTCGGCCACTCCTTCGGGCAGTTCGTCGCACTGCTCGCCCTCGGTGGCCTCGGAATCAGCGTCTTCAAGACGGGGGCGCTGGCGCTGGTCGGCGATATCTCCAGCTCCACGGGACAGCACACCGCCATCATGAATCTGATCGAAGGATTCTTCGGCGTCGGCTCGATTCTCGGTCCCGCCATCGTCGCGGGCCTGCTCGGCTGCGGACTTTCGTGGAAGTGGCTCTACGTGATCGCCGCCGGGATCTGCGCAATTCTCATCGTGCTGGCGCTGCTGGTGGATTACCCCAGGCCGCATTTCGACACCGCGCCTCCCGTCAGCCTCGCACATACGGTGGGACTGTTGCGCGACCCCTATGCCGTCGGGTTCTGCTGTCTGATGATGCTCTATGTCGCCGTGGAGGTGGCCATCTATGTGTGGATGCCCACGTATCTGCTCGCCTATCGCGGCCCGTTCGTGTGGCTCGCCGCTTCAGCTCTGACGGTGTTCTTCGCGTTGCGCGCGGCGGGCCGTCTGTTTGGCGCGTGGCTGCTGAGCCGCCTCTCCTGGTCGCTGACCCTTGGGTTGCTCGGCTTCGCCATTGTCTGCTGCTTCACCGCCAGTCTCGTGGGCGGAGCCCGTCTCGGGGTGATCCTGCTGCCCCTCTCCGGCCTCTTCATGTCCGTGATCTATCCGACGCTCAATTCCAAGGGAATAAGCTGCTTCCCGAAGTCGGAGCATGGCCGCGTGGCGGGACTGTTGCTCTTCGCGACAGCGCTCGCCGCCGCCTTGGGTCCTTACGCGATGGGCGCACTCAGCGATGCCTACGGCAGCCCGAGCTACGGGTTCGGCCTGGCCGCGGCGTTCGCGCTGCTTCTCTGCGCGGGACTGGCGTACAACGCTTGCACGGGACCCGTCGATCGCCGTCTGCGCGCCCTCGAGCAACGCGAATACGCGCTGTCCGGCGGCTGGACGGAAGAGGTCACGCCGGCGCCGACTCCCGGACGATGAGCTCCGCGGGCATGGTGGCCGAGGGTGTCTCTTCCCCCTCCATGCGCCTGAAGAGCAGATCCACCAGGGTTCTCGCGCCGCGCCCCATGTCCTGCCGCACTGTGGTGAGCCGGGGACTCGTGTACGCGCCGATGGCGATATCGTCGAAGCCGACCACCGCAACGTCCTTCGGCACCGAGAGCCCCGAGGCCATGATGGCGCGCATTGCGCTGATGGCGATGACGTCGGTTGCGGCGAAGACAGCATCGAATTGCCCCCCCTGCCGGACGAAGTCGCGCATCGCGTCATAGGCCGCGTCTGCCGTCAGATGCGCCGGAACCAGCCGTGGGGCGCCCGTGCCGCGCGGCGCGCGCGACAGAGCCAACTTGTATCCCTCGTGGCGCAGCCCGATCTCCGGAACGGTTGGATCGCCGAGGAAGAGAATGTGCCGCCGGCCGGTCTTCAGCAGATGCTCCACGGCCGCCAGCGCGCCTCCGGCATTGTCGGTGCCGACCGAGCAGTAGGACTGGCCCTTGAGATGCCCGCCCCAGACGACCAACGGCAGATATGTCGCGGCAACCTTCTGCAGCACCTCGTGCTCGGTGCTCTGCCCGATGACGATGATTCCGTCGGAGCGCCCGGAGCCGATGAGGCTCTGCAGCCAATCGCCCATGGGCGGCACGATTTTCTGCAAGAACATTCCGTAGCCGCGCTGGGTGATCGCCTCGGCCAGATGTCCCAGCATCTCCACGAAGAAGGGATCGGTCAGCGGCTGACCGGCCTCGTGCTGCAGTGGAATCGCGACCGTGAAGGTCTGGGTCCGCTTCAGGCGGAGGTTCCGCGCTATGGTGTTGACGACGTACCCGCGCTCGCGCGCAAGTTTCAGGATCTGCTCGCGCTTGCGCGGCTCGACCAGCGGGCTTCCCGCCAGCGCCCGGGATACGGTCGAAGCGTGAACCCCGGCCAATCGGGCAAGGTCGGCCATTGTGGCGGGCTTGGCGGGTCGCGCTTTCCTCATACGCGACAGCATAACCCAAGAGCCCGCTTCGGCTATGCCACGGACCCGAGCCGCCTCAGGGCGAGCCTATCAGCCCGATCTGGTGCTCGCTCATGCCGCGGATGAAATCCGGCAGCGCGATAAAGCCCACGCTGCTCAGGTACTTGCCGGAATTACCGCCGTCGAGCGAGATCGCCCACAGGAGAAAGCCGCGCAACGCTGCCGCCGTGGCGGAATCCGGCTGACGCCTGGAGACCACGACGTACTCGTAGTTGATCAGCGGATAGGACTGCGCGCCCGGCGCCAACACCAGGCTGAGCCTCTCATCGGGCGGCGTGCGCGAGTCGAGCATCGAAGCCGCGGCGCCCACGGTCTCCGGGGTCGGCAGCAAAAACTGACCGCTCTGGTTCTCGAGCCGTGCGGTACCCAGGCTCGCTTGCGCAATCGCGTCGTGGAAGCTGATGCCCACGTACGCAATCGAGTATGGCGTGCCGGCGAGCGTCTGCACCATCTGCGCATTGCCGGTGGCGGTGCGCTCTCCGGCCACGTCGGGCCAGGCCACGCTCGTGCCGTACCCGATCTGGTCCTCCCACGCCTGATTCGAGAAGTCGAGGAACTGAGTGAATATAAAAGAGTCACCGGATGCATCGGCGCGGCGGATGGGCACGATCTGCCGGTGCGGCAGCTTGACGCCCGGATTCATGGCGACGATCGCCGGCGCATCCCATTCGGTGATGCGTCCGAAGTAAATGCCCGCGAGCGTCCGGCCATCGAGCTTGAGGGCGGCGCCGTTCAGGCCGGGAATGTTGTAATTCACCGTCTGTGCGGAGATCGCGAGCGGAATGTTGACGAGCTGCGGATTCTGCTCCGCCTGCTGATCCGACATGTAGGCATCCGAGCTGCCGATCTGCGCCGTGCCGGCCATGGCCGCCGCGATGCCGGCGCCCGATCCGGTCGCTCCCGTGCTGATCGTGACCTGCGGCGCAACATGCGTGTAGTCGGTCACCCACTGCTGAAACAGGGGGTAGAGCAGCGTCGAGCCCGTCTCGTGCAGCGCCGCCCCGCCGGCGCGGGCGGCGCCCGCCGGCAATGCGAGCAAGGTCGCGGTGAGCGACACCAACGCGGCGCGCGTGGCGGAGGCTCTCATGTCCGGCCCCCGCGTGACAGCCCTGCAGCAGCGCTCCTGACCGCCTGCGGGCCGTCTGCTTCCCTGCCGATGTGGTCCAGATTCACGCCGGTGGTCTCGATGCGCCACTGCCATGTGACCCAGGCACCGAGCAGCGAAGCGGCGACCAGGCCATAGAGCAGCGCGCGCGTGCCGATCGCCACCAGCAGGATCGGAAACAGGAAGGCCGTGGCAACCGACCCGATTTTCGCGAACGCCGCGGCAAACCCCGCACCCATGCCGCGCACCTCGGTCGGAAACACTTCGCCTGCCAACAGGTAGGTCTGAGCGTTGGGGCCGAGATTGGTCATGAAGTCGAACAGCATGAAGCCCGCGAAGATCAGTACGATCTTCGCCTCCCCGCTGACGTCGACCGAGAAGGAGGTGAGCAGCAACCCTGCGGCGCAGCCGATGAAGCCGAAGATCTGCAGCTTGATGCGGCCCACCCGGTCCGCGAGCACCACCGCGAAAGCGATGCCCACCAGCAGCAGGACGTCGATCAGCGCCGCCCCCTTGGAGGCGAGGATGTCGTTGGCAATCAGATCGCTGAGGCTGCGGATGTGGTCCGGACCGCCACCGATGGCTGCGGCGAGGATCACCGGCGTGAAGATGCCGATACCGTAAGTACTGAGGTCCTGGATGAACCAGGGCAGCGAGGCGAAGATCGTCGCACGGCGATTGCGGCGATTGAAGAGCGCCCAGAACGATTGCTTGCCTCCCGCCTCGGCATGGCTGCCGGCGGCGGCCCGGGCGAGCTGAATGTTGGTCGGATACTGCGGCTCGCGGCGCAGCAGACGGACGACCGATTTCTCCGCCTCCTCGTGGGCACCGCGCACCGAGAGCCAGTTGGCGCTCTCCACGACGAAGAAGCGTGCGATGGTGATCGCCAGGGCAGGCACCATCGCCGTCGCATACATCCAGCGCCAGGCCGTCAGCGTCGGATCCAAGATCAGGACGACGCTGCCGACGCCCGTGGCGGCCAGCGCGCCGAGCGCCTGAAAGCCGAAGGCGCCGAGCACCAGCCGGCCGCGGTTGGCGCTCGGGATGTTCTCGGAAATCACCATGTGGGCGGTCGGATAGTCGCAGCCGAGCGCCAGTCCCACGCCGAAGAGACAGATCGCCAGGGCGAGAAAGCTGCTCGCTACGATGAGCAGCGCCAGGAAGCCCACGAAGATGATCATCTCGGCGACAAACATGCGCTTGCGGCCGAAGTAATCGGAGAGACCGCCGAGCAGCAGCGCCCCGACCAGGATGCCGGCCAGGCTCGCGGCGCTGACGATGCCCTTCTGCGCCGGTGCGATCTGGAACTGCCGCACGATCAACGGCAGCGCCACGCCGGTCATGAAGACCACGAAGCCCTCGAAGAACTTGCCGGCGGCCGCCAGTGACCAGATGCGCCACTGCATGCCGGTCATCGGCGCGGCTTTCAGGCGGGTGCCGTCCGGCCACGCCGGCAGCTCATCGAGATAGTCTTGTACGGATTTGGCCTTGCCGTCCACGAAACCACTCCCCCGCCCCACCCGAGCGGCCCCCAAGCGGCACACGCACCGGCACGGCTCTTATCTCTGGATCGAACGACTGTACTCGCGGCATGTGACAGCTCTATTGCAACGCGGCCGTCACGAAGGCGTCATCGGGGCGTCACGGCCTCGCAACGCCCCGCGCTCCCGCTGCGAGCTTGGCTCACCCGCAAACGGTCGCGATCGCCTGGAAGAGCAGATCCGCGGCGGCGCGGATTTCCGCCGGGGTCCGGCTGGCGTATCCCAGGCGCAGGTGCGTGCCGGGGCGGCCCGCGGTCAGGCGGTATCGGGACTCCGGCGATACGGACAACTTCCTCGCTTGGGCCGCGCGCGCCACTGAGTCAGAGTTGACGCCGCAGTCGAGCCAGAGAGCCATGCCCCCGTCCGGAACGCTCCAATCGAGCGGCAGGCCGGCATCGCGGCCGGCGCCGAGCGCCAGCACGAGAGCATCGCGCCGCTCCTGGTAAATGCGGCGCATGCGCCTCAGGTGCCTCTC
>Ga0335075_10017144_pt1 | contig 10785 bp, 5 predicted proteins | sample Lox_Sample_24_FD_206723 | JGI IMG/M metagenome (GOLD analysis project Ga0335075, IMG submission 206723) | Soil microbial communities from Loxahatchee National Wildlife Refuge, Florida, United States - Lox_Sample_2.4 | ecosystem: Environmental > Terrestrial > Soil > Wetlands | place: USA: Florida... | reverse complement strand
GACGAACGAGCCGACGCCGACAGCGAGAACGACGGTCACCTGGCGCTGGCGGCCACGGAGCGGGCCAGGGCCGGCGAGGAGCGGGCCCGCGCGCGGGACCAGGAGGCCGAGGCCCTGGCATCGGGCTGGGGGCTGGCCGCCCGCCGGCACCGCTCGCTGGCGGAAGCCGCATCGGAGCGGGGCCGTTCCCGGGAGCAGCGCGGACTGGCTGAGCAGGCCCGCGCCGCAGCCGCGGCCACGTCCGGGGATGCGGCGGCGATCGAGGAGGCCCGCGCCGGCATGCATGACGCCTGGGCGGCGGTGCACGGCCAGCGCGCCCGGGTACACGAGGCGGAAAGCGAGAGCGACGTCGGCCGAGCTGCCCGGGCGGGCAGCTCGGCGGAGGCGCTCGGGGAGCGGGCACAAGCGGCCGCCGAGCGCCTTGACGCCGCGGAGCACCGCGCCGAGGCTCGCGGCGAGCGCCAAGAGGAGGCCACGGCCGAAGACGCGGGTCAGCGCCGCGAGGAAGCGGCCTCGCGTCAGGCCGCCGAGGACCGCGCCCGCGCCCGGGCCGAGCGACGGCGGGAGCGCGAACGCGCGGGCCTGCGACGGTACCGGCCGGGACCCGGCAGCATGTCCGCGTCCCGGGGCTGGGCCTTGACCGCGCCGGACAGCCCGCGGACGCTCGACAGCGAGGTCCGGGCTATCGAGCGGGCGCTGGACGAGCACGGACCTACTGGACGGCGGGAGCTAGCACAGCTGGTCGGGTCGCGTTACTGGGGGCCCGGCGTGTTCGGCGCGGCGCTGCGCGAGGCCATCGCAGAGGGCCAGGTGGGCCGCGTATCGCGCGCCACATTCGCTGTGACTGGCAGCGGCCCGGACCGCCGGGATACCAGGCAGCAGGACGGGGAGCAGAACCGGTGACGCTGCCGTGCCGGATTCTCGGCCACCGTTACCGCTTCACGGCTGATGGCGCCGTGATGAGATGGAGATGCCAGCGGGACTGCGGGGCAGGCGGGACCAAGGTCTATGAGTCCGCGGCCGCGGCCGGCCGATTCGCCGCGGCCTTCGACCGGGAGGACCGGGATGAGCTGGGGCGCCGAGCCCCGCTGGTCGGGCTTCTTCCGCTGCGGGCCTGGCATGTGATCCGCAGGAGGCGCGGCGGCCACTCAGGAGCCGGCGGATTATGCGCCGGGACGCACTACCGGCCGACTGTGGCGGGATGCAGCGTGTGCTCACCGCTCACTGGCTCGCCCTGGATCCTTCAGCCGTCCGGCTGTTCCGCCACCCGCACCCGGCCACCCGGTCCCACGCGGGCTGGCAGCTTTGCGCCGACCTTCCGAGTACGCATCCACGCAGCCTGGCGTCCCATGCAGATGAGATCCACTGCGGTTTGCCGTACCGTCCGGCAGGTCATGACATGGCCCGGCACGACGCGCCGCTAGCTCAACTGGCAGAGCAGCAGACTCTTAATCTGCGGGGTGCACTGAGCCGCGAGTCCGCTACTGCAACGGCATGGACTTGAGTGATCCGGTAACCCGGCACTTCGTTGGTGGTCACGATCAGCGCCGGGGTCAGGTCGGGGCCTCGTCTCGGTGCGGCTGCCTTCCCTTGAACTGGAGTCCGTGAGTGGCCATGTCGGCGGCCAGCTCCCCCATGGTCGCCACGGCTGGGTCGTTACAGTTAGTGAATCCCATGTTCTCCGCGTTACACCAGGTACACGGCCAGGGCTCATGCTTGCGCTGGAGCGACGGCACATAGCTCATCAGCCTGCACGATGCGCACCGGCGGAAGCAGAACGAAGACCCGCAGGGACAATCCCAGCTCGTGCCTTCCGGTTCAGACACCTGGCTAATCAGCAAACATATTTGGCACTGTACTTGCATTGCACCCTGCTCCATTCCCGCGATGCTCGCATACGCATTGACGCCGAGCTGGATAACCAACCATATGAGGTGTGGCTGCTCAGGAGCTGAGTAGTCCGGTGGTGTCGATCCCGGCCAAGGCTCTTGCTATCTCGGGTTCCTTGAACAGGTCGATGGGGAGGAGCTGGGATCGGCGGATGTTTGCGGTCAGTTCGCTGGCGATGTCTTGCCGAATGGTGGCGACATCGGTCTTCTGCCAGCGCACGCCGCTGAACGCCGCCCGGGTCCAGCGCCCGGCCATGATGCACTCCAGCCGGCCCTTGCCGTAGGCGTCAGTGCCACCATTCCGCAGCACGACCACCCGGGCAGCGTTGATCACCGGTACTACCTCGAAGGCCTCGCGGAGTGTCACCAGCACGTGGCCAGCCACCAACAGCGTGTACAGCGAGGCGCGTTCCCCCTTGGGCAGCTTGCGGAGCGTCAGATTGCTTGCCTGGTCGTCCCCGGCATCCTCTCCGGGACCGCGCTTTCTGCCGGGACGAGGACGACCAGGGAGACCTCGTCGCCGGCCACCCCCATGGGGCAGACGGTGCCTCGTTGTCCTCGAGCGCCTCCGCCAGGGTCGCGATGACCGTATCGGGGTCGTTGCCCAGCAGTTGCTGCCACTGCTGATCGAGCACCGCTTGCCCCTGCGCTGCGTCCAGTTCCGCTTGCCGCGTGAGCGCAGCGCAGTCAGCGGCTGCATGCGGCTGCTGCCCGGCGGCAAGGTCACAGTGCCCAGCTCGCCGGGCGGGGCGCCGGCTGCCGCCGGCCATGGCCCGGCTGGGGAGAGACGAGGACGCCTGCGGTGAGCTCCAACCAGATCGGCGCGCTGTGTGCCGCGGGCGCACCTGCGCACGAACAAAAGCCCTGCAACTTGACCCACGCGGCTATAAACCGCAAGTCAGGGCTGATTTGATTACCCTCACAGGTCTCTTTTTTTACGTCGGGTTGCTGAGCTGTGGCGTGAACTGCCGTTTCGTCTGCCGAGAGGCGTCACGCAAGTTATCAGCCTTGATGGTGTGCGGTCACGCGGGTCAGGTGAGCCTCGATTGCGGAGCTGCCGCGAAGGAGAGACAGCCCAGAAGAGGAAAGAGGCCTGGACGTGAATCCCAGTATTTTCAAGCCATTGCTTACAGGGAGACGGGCGCCGATAGCTGTGCTCGTGGCGGCGGTGGCCACGGCCGCGTCGCTGGGCCTGGCCGGGTGCGGCGGGGCTGCCTCGGCCGCGTCCGGCCGGGTGACGCAGGTTCCTGGTGAGGCCACGGGGCTGGGGCAGCTCAGCGGCCTGCTGCCCGCGAGCCATCTGACCCTGCCCAGCGCGATCGAGGTAAACCTGAGCAAGGAGTACGTGCGGCTTCCGATCTACCCGGGGATCGCCTACGCCGGCACTCCGCATCAGGAGAAGGTGTGGTACATCCTGGAGGATGCCTCCACGTCGGGCGCAGCGGACGACCTGGGCGTGAACTTCGCGCCGAAGCTGGCCAACATCGGCATCTCCTGCCCGGCCTGCGTGCAGACCGTGCACCTGATCAACCCGCCGCCCTCGCAGAACCACTTCGGCCCGGCCCCGCTCAGCTTCGCGGGCGCGCCGAACTTCAGCCCCACCCGGATCGCGACCCCCGGGCCGGACGGGTTCCCGCTGGCCAAGTTCGCCCCCGGCGCGGTGGCCGGCCCCGGGTACACCCCGTTCATCCGGATCGCCGGGTCGGACACGGTGTACAACGCGCCGATCGTGGCCACCGGCAACGGCCCGTACGACGTGGTGAACCACACCAACACCTCCGACAAGGCGATGGGTATCCACATCGCCCCGTCCCCGGCGGACTCGCCGTCCGGGGCGTTCCAGGAGTCCTGGGTGGACATGCTGATCACCAAGGGCTTCGACGGCAGCCAGCCGATCGTCTACCTGTCCACCGACGCCGGGCAGCCGCTGACCGCGGTGCTCGAACGGTCCACCTACGTGCCCGCGCTGAACAACGCCTCCTGCAACGGCTGTGACGACTTCCTCGGCTCGGCCCGCGAGCGGCTGTTCGGTTTCGTCAACGGGCAGACCGGCGTGAACAACCCGAACGCACAAGGGTTCCAGCACTTCGCCAAGGACGGCCCAATATCGGAGAACGCCGTGCAAACCAACACCAAGTTCATCAACGCCATGCGCTACGGCGGTGACATCCTGAACGTGTTCGGGGACTTCCCGACCCTGCTGTCCCCGCGGCACGCCGACGCCTACAGCCCGCTGTGGGACGCCCAGCTCGGGCTGTGGACCCCCAAGGCCGTCAAAGAAGGCCTGAACAAGCGCCAGATCAACGAGAACGAGGTCCTGAACCTGGCCTACAGCCATCCCGACCTGCTGACCGGGGTCAACCCAGCCACCGGCAAGCCACAGCTGTACGGCTCGGTCGGAGTCGACATCAACTGCGCGGTCATCGGCTACACCGCCACGGCACCCAAGACCCCCGGACCCCCCAGCCTCCCGGGTTCCCAGTTCCCGCCCAGGTAACGGATGAGCAGCCGCAGGCCAGGGCTGCCGCCCGTGCAGAGGGCTAACAGCCCTCAATGGCCCGCGGGCCCGCCACGGCGGGCCCGCGGGCCCCGTTGCCGGACACTCACCACAGCAGCGGCCAAGCGCAGCTACGCCGAACGCCCGGTCGTGTCGGAGGAGCCGGGAACGCGGGTACCAATTGCTGGCCGGGAAAGCCGGTGGTACCGGCTGGTGGGGAATCGCCGGACCCTTTCCTGCCCGGCAGATCTGGCCCGGCTGCTGGACGGCGCCCGGTCAAGGCCGCGTGTTCGCTGCGGTGCAGCGGGATGCCGTCGGCCTGCGCGGCTGGCGGCTGGCTGTGGCCAGTTCCGATGCTGGCCTCGAGCAGGCGTGCGGCCCGCCGCTAGCTAATTCTGGCTGGGCCGCGCCGTCGGCTGCCTGCTCGATGACGATGCGGGCTAGCTCGATGCGTGAGGCGATGCTCAGCTTGCGGAAGGACTGGCGCAGGTAGTAAGCGACAGTATGGGTGCTGATGTACATGCGGGCACCGATCTGATTGTTGCTCAGTCCCTCGGCCACCAGGTTGGCGACGGTTTGCTCGGTGGCGGTCAGGCTGGCCCACCCGGTGACGGGCCTTGCTGGGGGGGTGGTCCAGTGCCGGCGGCGGACGCCGTGCTGGCGCAGCCGCCGCCGGATGCGGGCGTCGTCGCGGCTGGCGCCGACCTGGCGGTATCCGCTGAGCGCTTCCTTTAGGTGGTGGATCGCCTGGTCCCGGTGGCCTTGCCGGCTGTGCAGCACGCCGAGGTCTTCTGCGGCGGAGGCCCTGGCCCACGGGTCCGGATGCCGCGCGGCGGCTTCAGCCAGGTGGGCCGGGTCGCGGTGGGCCAGGCCCTGGCTGTGGGCGGCAGCGGCAGCCAGGGCCGGGAACTCCTGGTGCGCCTCCGCCAGGGACTGGGCCATGCAGCAGGCCGTGGCGGCCAGTTCGCTGTCGCCTGCGGCCAGCGCGGTGCGGGTCAGCCAGGCGGCCAGGGCAGGGTCACCGAGCAGGAGCCCGCACCGGGCCGGGAGATCGGCGTGCAGCCGGCGGAGGTGGGCGAGGACGGCGGCCGGGCCGTCACATGCCTCGATGATCTGCGCTTCGGCCGTAGCAGTTTCGGACTGGGCGTAGATGTCGGCGAACTGCGGGCTGGCCGGGGCGCGGCAGGCGATATGCGCGGTCGCCGCGGCGAGGTTGCCGCGGCGCAGCTCGATCATGCCCAGCACACTGTGCGCGGCTGCGGCGTGGCCATGCGCGCCGAGAGCCTGGGCGAGAGTAACAGCGGCCCGGGCATCGGCGGCGGCATCATCCAGCTGGCCTCCGGCCAGGTGGATGCGGGCTCGCAGCAGGGACTGCACCGCGCTGGCCGGGATGTTCTGCCAGGCCGCGCTGTCCGTGGCGCAGAGGACATCCTCGGCCTGCTTGATCTGGCGCAAGTCGATGAGGGCGGTGGCGAATGCGAGCAGCGGCTGGGCGTGACGGGAATCCGGGGAGATCGCGGCGGGGTGCCGCGCTGCGCCGCGCAGCAGTTCAAGCGCGTCGCCGATCTGGCCGTTGTCCCAGCTGATGACGGCGCGGGTAAGGCGGGCCGCTAGGGCGGCCTGGCGGCCAGGCTGGCCCTGAGCGGCCATAATGGTGCCCGCGAGCGGGCCGGCGAGTTCGTGGTGCAGCCCGGCCAGAGCCTGCAGGAGCGCGGTCAGCGCCTGGTCGCGCACGTCGCCAGGCAGCCGGGGACGGGCCAGTACCATCTGGGCCTGGTCAGCGGCGTCCTGGGCCTGACCGCTGGCACATAGCAACGACGCCAGCGTGCATCGCATCCGGTCCTCGGCCCTGGCCGGCAGGGGCTTAGCCAGCACCTCATGGGCGATCCGGCCAGCCTGGTCCAGCTGGCCGGCTGCGGTCAGGGCCTCGGCTGCGGTGATCGCGCGGGGCAGCGCGGCCGGATCGGCTGGGGGGGTCAGCTCTAGCGCGCGCAGCGCCAGGCCGGCCGCGATCTGCGGCGCTGAGCCCAGTGTCTGGGCCGCGGCCTGGTCCAGCCCGGCCACCGACGCTGGGTCACCCGGATGTGCGGCCCGGAGTAGGTGGTCAGCGGCCCGGACAGCCGATTCGCCGCGGGCGAGCAGGATTTCGCCGTATTGACGATGCAATGCGTTGCGCGCCGGCGGCGGGATCACCTCGGCTACGGCACGGCACAGCAACTGGTGGCGGAAAGTCAGTGCGTGTTCTGTAGCGGTCATGATCGCGGCGTCTATCGCCTCATCCACCGCCGGAAGCAGCGTAGCCGGGGTCTCGCCAAGCATCCTGGCCGCGTCTTCGAGCCGGGACACTGGGCCCAGCACCGCTGCCGTGGCCAGCAGCTGCCGCGTCTGCTTGCCGAGCCCGGCCAGGCGCCGCTGCGCGAGCAGGTGAACGCGCCGTGGCAGCCGGTCTGACACCAGCACGGCGTGCCCGCCGGTAACCCGCACAGCGTGTTCGTCGCGCAGGCCGGCGATCAGCTCGGCCACCAGCGCGGGGTTCCCGGCGGCACCATGGGCAAGGTCGCAAAGACGCTGCCCCGGAGGCGCGCCGAATGCGTCGGTGAGCATGCCGGCCACCGCGTCCTCGTTCAGGGGAGCCAAGGTGACCCGGGTGGCGCCGTCCGCCTCGAGCAAGCCGAACAGGTAATCCGCACGGGGCTGGGATGTGCTGGACCGGGCCAGGAGCCACGCGACCGGGTGGTGTTTCAGGTCCCGCGGCAGCGCCCGCAGCGCCGCCAGCGTGGCGGGCCCAGCGCAGTGCAGATCATCCAGGCATACCAGGACCGGAGCCGTGGCGGCTCGCCGTTCGAGATGGGCTCCTATGTGAGTTATCCACCAAGCGGGCGCATCCGGCAGATCACGGCCGGGACCGTCGCCGGCGGGGCCGCCGAACGCCTCACCTAGGGCCCCGCGCAGCACGAAGAATGGGATTGCCTGGCCCAGCTCGTCGGCCGTTCCCGCGGCGAGGGAAAAGCCCTGCCCGCCAGCCTCGTCGATGGCGTGGCGGAGCAGAAATGACTTGCCGATCCCCGGCTCCCCGTCCACCAGTACCACGCCGCCGCCGCCCCGCTGAGCACGGCACAGCAGGTCGCCGATGACCTTGCATTGCACCGCACGCTCGCGCACCGTCTCGGCAGCGGCCGGCCGCCCGCAAGGCGTCATCCCCCCACGCGCTCCGGGGGAGGAGTCAGTGATCGTCGCAGTCATGTCGCTACCTCGCTCAGCAGCCCTCATCGACGTATGAAGTCTCAGCTGCGGCCGGATGAGTCCGCCTCCTACGATCTGGTGGATTCGCGGCAGCTGCGATGAGCACCTGGTCATCGCGTCAGGATGGTGGCAGGCGGCGGACTTCTAGCAGCTCAAGCCCGAGGGCCTCTATCTCGGCGAGCACGCCGTGCAGCGCGGCCTGGTCCGGCACCGCTCCGGTCAGCACGGTGTCCGCCCCGCGCAGCTGAGCCTGCAAGCCGGGGAACGCCAAACGCATCGTCTCGCCCAGGTGACCGCGTACCCAGATTTCGTATTGCTGCGGCCGGGGCCGGCCATGCCTGCCGGTCACATCGTCACCAGCCATCCGGCCGGCCCGTAGCCCACCGTTGTCCCCGGTCACGGGCCTTCATGAATTTCCCCCTGCTCGGGCGGGCTCTCACTGCGAGTCTTGGCGCCGTCAGGATGAACGGCCAACCCACGATTCGGACGATTGCTGGCGAAGCCCGGCCCGGTGTGCAGAAGGCGGGGTGAGTCAGCGCTGGTGCCTGGACGGTGCGAGCAGGCCCAGGGCGCGGGCCTGCTCGACGGCCTCCGTCCGGCTGTGCGCGCCGAGCTTGGCATACAGGTTGCGCAGGTGGGTCTTGACGGTGCTCGTCGAGACGGACAACTCGGCGGCGATCTCCCGCGCCGACAGGTGGGTTGGCAGGTAGCGCAGCACCCGGATCTCGGTTTTGCTGAGCGGCTCGAGCGGCGGCTGCTGCGCCCCGGCGGGCGGTGCGGGCCTGTTCCCGGCCAGCAGGTCGCGGATTTGGGCGAGCAGGGCGGCGTGCGCGGTGCGCTGCCGGGCGTGCCGCTCGAGCAGGCCCGGCGCAGGGTGCAGCAGGAACCACAAGAGGGCGCCGTCGGGTTCGGCCAGGTCCAGCGCGTGTTCCAGGGCGCGCCCGGCAGCTACTGGGTCGCCGGTCGCATCGCGGGCGATCGCCTCCAGCAGGAACGCCTCAGCCAGCCAGGACCGCCAGCCCACCCGGGCGGAGCCGTCCAGGACGGGCACCAGCGCGGCGGTCGCCGCACGGGGGTCGTGCTGGGCGAGTCGCAGCACTGCGGCCGCGATGCGCATCTCCGCGTGGTCGCGGTCGCGTTCGCCGAGATTGGCGAGGGCCTGCTCGGCGCGCTCAGCGTCGCCGAGGCGTGCCAGGGCGAGCACCAGCCAGGCTCGCAGTGGCCTGCCGAGCGGGTGCCGTCCGGCGAGCTGCTCAGCGGCCCGGAACGCGGCCAGCGCGCCGGCGGCCCGGCCGCGGCCTAGCTCGAGCTGGCCCCGGACGTAGTGGCCGCCCATCGCCGATGCCGGGTTGGCTTCCGCTATGAAGGTCCGCTCCGCGCGCTGCACCCAGGTGTCCGCTTCGTCCAGCCACCCCTGCCAGGCCAGCGCGGATCCGAGCGTCATGGCGGCGAAGCCGGTGAACAGGTCATCGGTCCAGCCGTGCCGCTCGGCCAGGCCGATCGCCTGCCTGCTGAGCTCCGCGGCCCGCGGCAACCGCCGGTTGAGCTCGAGCTCCGCCCGGTATACCAGGCCCATGAATTCGAGGTACGGCCACCGGATCCGGCGCGCCAGCGCAACCGCCTGGTCCAGGTGCGACTCGGCCTGGTCGAAGTGACCGGTCCAGGTCTCGGCGTCGCCGATTTCGAGCAGCGCCAGGGTACGCAGTTCTTCCCCTCCCCACACCCACCTCCCCATTTCCCCCTGCATGGGCTGCGCCACTTCCGAGGCCGTGGCCGCCAGCAGCCGCTGCGCCTGCCCGGCCCGCGCCCGCTGATCGCCCATACGCGCGGACAGGAACAGCTGAACCACCCCGAGCAGCACCTGCGCCTGACCGCGCCGGCCGGGCGAGACCGAGGCTGACCCGCGCTCCGCCACCCCGAGGTACCGCTCCGCCGCCTTCAGTGACCCCTGGGCCAGTTCGTCCGCCGCGGCCACGACAGCCAGCTCGGCGTCTGCCCGGGCGGCCCCCGCGGGGAAACCGGTCAGCAGCGCGTGCACGGTTGCCGCGCGGCCGCTCAGGTTCAGAGCCGCCCAGTGGTCGGCCAGCAGCCGGGCGGCCATGTCCCAGTTCTGCGCCGCCTGGGCGTGCCGGACCGCCTCGACCGGGAACCCCTGCCCCGCGAACCAGCCGGCCGCCAGCTCGTGCAGTTCGGCCACCGCACCCGGCTCGGCCCGGCGCAGCTCCAGCTGCAGCAGGCCGGCGAACAGGTGGTGGTAGCGGAACCACGACCGCGCCGCATCCAGCGACACCACGAACGCGTTCGCCTCTTCCAGATCCTGCAGCACCCGCTCCCCGCCTGAGCCACCCGTCAGCAGGTCGGCCAGGTCCCCGTTGACCCGCTCCAGCACCGAGGTCCGCAACAGCAGCCGCCGCACCTGCGCGGGCTGCCGGTCCAGCACCTCAGCCAGGAGATATTCCGCCACCGTCCGCTCGCTGCCGGAGAACTTCGCGGCGAAGCCGTCCGGATCCGGGTGCCCGGCCAGCGACAACGCAGCCAGCCGCAACCCCGCCACCCACCCCTCCGTCCGCTGATGCAGCGCGGCCACCGCCGGTCCGGCCAGTTCCACTCCGGCCGCCTGGAACAACGCCTGCGCCTCGGCCAGGGTGAACCGCAGATCATCCGCGCGGATCTCGGTCAGCTCGCCCTCCAGCCGCAACCGGTGCAACCCCAGCCGCACGTCATGCCGGGTGGCCAGCACGAACCGCAGCTCCTCCGGCGCGCGCATCACCAGCAGCTCCAGCTGGCGCCGCGTCTGTGCCGAGCCAAGCTCATGCAGGTCATCGATCACCAGCCACAGCCGGTCCTGCAGCGGCGCCAGGTCGGCCAGCAGCCGCTCCACGATCGCCCACCCGTCCAGAGCCGGCGCCGCCGTCAGCGGGCGCACCAGCCCTGACCCCGCCGAAGTCTGGCGCAGCGCCTCCAGGACCGCCAGCCAGAATCGCTGCGGATCCTGCTCGTCCCGCCCGACCGGAATCCAGGCAGCGCGCTCGGCCAGGGCCGCCTCACCAATCCAGGACCGCAGCAGCACCGTCTTGCCGCTCCCCGGCGGCGCCGACACCACCGTCACCCGCGCCGACGCCCCCAGCCGCTCCCACAATCCCAGACGGGAAACAA
>Ga0335075_10017143_pt1 | contig 10785 bp, 9 predicted proteins | sample Lox_Sample_24_FD_206723 | JGI IMG/M metagenome (GOLD analysis project Ga0335075, IMG submission 206723) | Soil microbial communities from Loxahatchee National Wildlife Refuge, Florida, United States - Lox_Sample_2.4 | ecosystem: Environmental > Terrestrial > Soil > Wetlands | place: USA: Florida... | reverse complement strand
TCTCAGGCGAGCATTTGGCACCGGCCGGTTGCTCGTAAGCCCAAACGGCCGCCTGGCCCAAAGCCCGCATTGAGGTAGGTGGGCAATGAATAAGCCACCTGCCGTCACCAGTTTCTCGTCGGCGCCGACCTCTCCGACGGCCAGGTGGGCGTGCATGTGCGTGCCGACGGCACCACGCTCGGCTGCACTATTGGGCTGGGCGGCCTGGCCTATCCGGTAAACCGTCTCAAACCACAGTGGCCCAAGCGGGTCATTGTGGAAGTCAGCGGCGGCTATGAGGACATTGTCGCCGCGAGACTGGGTCAGGCCGGCCTGCCGGTCGCCAGCGTCAACGCGCACCGGGTCCGCATGGTTGTCGGCGCGATCGGACGGCTGGGTAAAACGAACACGCGCCATCCCGGCGTGATTACGCATTTTGCCGACGTCATTCGCCCTTAATTCAAGTCGATGCCGGATGCGCTGTCGCTGCGTCTGCACATGCTGCTCGCCCACTGCCACCCGCTCATCATGACGACGCCATGCAGCTGAAGGCCGGACACCCGTTGGGTCGACAGCACCAGCGACAGGTGGATCGAGGAAAGCCTGATGTTCGTCGCCAAGCACGATTTGCAGAAGAGCGTCCCAAGCATTGAGGGTCGGCGATCGGTTCGGTCTTGCCGGCGTAATGCTCCCCGGCCCACCCCACCTCATACCCGAGGCGCTCGGCAAGCAGGATGGAGTCGCGGTCGTCTTTGAGCAACCCGGTGGTAATGTCGGTGCGGGTCGCGTAAGGGCATCGTGAACGGATCGAGCTTCGTCGGCTTCTTCAGTCGAATTGACACGGCATACCAAGGTAGCGCGCAGCCGAGCACCCGCACCACCACAGCTTTGCCGATCACATCCTTGGCGCGGTCTGAAGCAACGCCACAGTGTCAGCACAGCGCCGCCGCGCGTCAGATAACAAATTGGGGTGATGGAGCTCGCCGACTCGGGCCAGTCGAGTGATGGCCGCTCCCACGGAGTATCACCGAATACCAATCTCCTCCCATCGGTTCTACTTTCAGTACGGCTGTGCCCCAGCCTCTTCGCACTCTCTAAATGGTGATGCCAATGGCCGAGCCGTGTCCAGATCGGAGATGTTCATTTTGAACATTTGTTCTGGTAGCATGATGCCGCTCGGTCGACCAGCGTGGCACGTCGCGCTGTGAATGCAATGGCCGCACAAGAGCTGCTCAATCTCATCGGTCGGCTTGATCAGACCCAACTTCCGTATTTGGGCGCTTGGCGCGACAGCTTGCTACCCAGGGGTCCGGTCGTCGCAGCATGCAAAAGCCGTGGCAGATCTTCACCCAGTGTCCTGCCCCGCAAATACTGACCGGTCCAGGAACGACCTGAAGCCGCGTCGTTTGGGCACCTTCGAGCTCTCGAACGATCCTCGGTTCGAAGAGAAATTCTGGTATGTGATCGGGCTCTGTCTCGATCCGCCAACCCAGTCACTGGTACTGCGCTGCGACGAAAAAAGCCAGCGCCCGGCATTGGAACGCACGCAGCTTGGACTACCGCTGGCACCGAAGCGGCCAAGGACGATGATCCACGACTACATACGGCATGGCACGGTCACGCTGTTTGCCGCGCTCAACCAGTTGACCGGCCGGCTGATCACCCGCACCGAGCTGCATCACACGCACGTCCAATGGCTTCGCTTCCTCAAACAGATCGACCGTGACACGCCACGCGCGCTCGACTTGCACCTGATCGTCGATAATTACGCGACGCACAAGCACCCAAAGGTACGGGCTTAGCTCGACGGGCACCCACGCTTCAAGATGCACTTCACGATAACCTCTTCGTCATGGTTCAACATGGTCGAACGCTTCTTTGCCGATCTGACCGGCGATGTGATCCGCGCTGGCAGCTTCACCTCGGTCCACGAGCTGGTGCGTGACATCGAGGCCTATTTTGCGCAACGCAATGCTGCTCCCAAGCCGCACGTCTGGAGGGCGCGCGGCGCCGACATCCTGGCCAAAATCAGCCGTGCGCGTGCCGCCTCGGCCGACCCCAGCGCAGCCTGAGTTTTTGGACGGCATTTGTGAGTCAGGACACTAGGGAATGACGCGTCGACGGCGGAGGTGGTCGAAGAGTCGCATCACCGCCGTCGACGTACGCTGATACTCGACGAAGCCACGTTCGCGACTCAGGCTCATGTCGGTCAGCGTTTCCTGCGTGCGCCCCAGGTCCGCATCGACATGCCACCATGGCGCGATATGTTCAACTTTGTTCGGGAGCAGCTCGTACTTGCGCACAATTCGATCCCAATCAGAACCAACGTCTGCGAGGCTCTGCGCGAGTGGCTGCGCCTCGCCTGGATAGGGCGCTACGTCGATACCAAAATAGTCCGCGATCTGCCGCCACAGCTTCTTCCAGCGGAATACGTCGCCGTTGACGACGTTAAACGCGGTGTTGGCGGCTGCCGGGGTGGTGGATGACCACACTAAATGCCGGGCCAGAAGCCCCGCATCCGTCATGTCGGTGAGACCGGTGTATTGCTGGGGCGAGCCTGGAAACACAAATTTCCGCGCAGTCTCGCGACACAGAATCGCGTAAACAGCGAGGGATGTGGAGAGGTTCATCGCATTGCCCGGGGCATAGCCGATGATTGTGTGCGGGCGTGCGACGCTCCACGTGAAGCCGTACCGAGCGGCAAGTTCGAAGAGAATATCCTCCTGTGTGTAATAGAAGTTGGGGCCAGCCACCCGTGGCATTTCCTCACTGAATGGTGTGTCAAGTTCGCTCAATGCATAGTTCTCGAACGACCCCATATAATGCTTCAGGCCGGTAACCAGGGCCACATGCTGCAGCCCGCCCGCCACCGCCGCGGCCTGCACCGCATTGCGGAACATGGCGCCATTCACCTCGCAGTTCTTCAGTTCGGTAGGCTGTCGTGCCCACGTGACGAAAAACACATGCGTTGGCTTGCCGAGCGCGGCCACGGCAGCAGCAGTCGCGTTCGAGTCGGTCAGATCGACGTCGGCCCGCTTGATCGCGCCGAGGTCGTCATGGCTATGGCGCGATATGCCGACCGCGGTCCAGCTACTCAATGTGCCGAGATATGCGGCAAGCGCACGTCCCGTGATACCACTGATTCCCACTATGAGTGCGGTGCTTCCAGACATTCCCCCTCCGCTCGCGGTCTGACGATGGGACGCAATACGCCTGGCTCGGGCTCATTCATCCGCCGGCGCGGTAGCGGCGTTGGCCGCATTGCCACTTGCTTCGTCTTCCTGCCCAATGGCCGAAAACAACGTTGGTGCCCCGGCGCGGCGCCATAGCGTACCGCCTGCGCCGAGCAGACCGAGGGACAGCGCAAGTATCAAGATCACGCCGGTAGCCAGATACTGCCAGTAGGAATTCACGCCCAGCAAAACCAGCCCGTTGTTCACCACTGCGAATAGCCACGAAGCGAGAACAGTACCGAGCAGCGTACCTTCGCCGCCCGCCAAGCTGGTCCCTCCCACAACGACCGCTGCGATCGCGTTCAGGTTGTAGTTCGGCGCCTGCGTGGCGTCGGCGGAGGCGAGATAGCCGGTCAGAATGATCCCGGCCAGGCCGGTGAGTGCCCCGGATACGACAAACATGCCGAGATACACCGTGTGCAAATCGATGCCGTTGACATGGGCGGCACGTAAATTGCTTCCTGCCGCGCGAACCCAACGTCCGATTTGCAATCGCCGTAGCAGAACGTAGCACAAGCCACAGACGCCGAGCATGATCAGGAAACTGTACGGAATCACCTCCAGCACCGCGCCACTGCCGAGTTGCAGCAGCAGGCCATTCGTCACCGTCAGCGCATTCCCCTTGGAGATGATGGCGCCAACCGAGCCAAATACAAACAGCGTGCCGAGCGTCGCCACGAACGGGGCAACCCGGCCGCGCGTTACGACCAGTCCGTTGACAATGCCGAGCGCCGCCCCACTCATCACGGAGACAAGCACGATGAGCACCCCGCCCGTATTGCCGGCGACCAGGAGAGCCACGATCGGCGCCAGGCCCATGATGGCCGTTACCGACAGGTCGAACGCACCGGCAATAATCAGCACCGTCATGCCCGCCGCGCCAATGCCCAGGATGGCGGTGTCGTTAAGCACTGCCTCTATATTGCCCACCCGGAAGAAGTTCGGGGCGGCGAAGGCGAGGAAGATGAGAATGACCACGTTGAGAATCCATACGCCGCTGCGGTCACGCCGAATCTTCGTATGGACAGACAGCCAGGCAGCGAGGCCAATTGGCCTGCTGACGCGCTTGTCCTCTGGTGCGCCACCAGCCACCTCGAGTTCCTTGAACCGCATCGATGCTCCCTTAGAGTCCGACGTGTGCAAAGTCACGCCCCTAACGGCGCACGACAGGGCACGCCGACTGCGCCGTGCTCATACAACAAGCATACCCTTTCGACGTGTGCCGCGGCGGAGCCCGTCGACCATCAATGCCACGATCAGGATGCTGCCGAAGACCAGGTCCTCGTACAGAGAGGACACGTTTACCACATTAAGTCCCGCCTTGATCGCCGCCAGCAGGACGGAAGCGCAGATGGTACCGAACAGGTTTCCTCGCCCGCCGGTCAGGCTGGTACCGCCCACGACGACGACCGCGATTGCCGTCAACTCGGCGCCTGCGCCAATCGTGGAATCCGCATTCTGAAGCTCCGCACCGGCCATCAATCCCGACAGCGCGGCGCAGACCCCAACCAGAACGAATGCCCCGATCGTCACTCGAGTGACATTGATGCCTGCACCAATCGCCGCGCGAATGTCCCCTCCGATCGCCACCACATGCCTCCCGAATGGGGTCCGATAGAAGATCAACCCGACAGTCCCGAACACCACGGCGGCAACCGCCGCGGCTGCAGGCATGTGGTATCCGATACTACCGGTTACCATGCGGTTGAGCACGCCATTGTGGATCGTGACTGTCTCACCGTGGGTTATCAGAAGTTCCATGCCCAGGATCATCGACAGTGTGGCCAATGTCGCGACGAAAGACGGCAGCCGCAGCAGAACGATCAGCAATCCATTGAAGAGTCCAAGGCCAACGCCGACGAGCAATCCAATCGGGATGACAAGAAGGAGCGGCTCTCCGGCAGAGAGCAGTTCGGCGACGACGATTGCCGACAGGCCCATGATCGAACCGACCGAAAGATCAAGCGCGCGCATCGCGATGATCAATGTCATCCCAAGACCGGTAATCGCCGAGATCGATGCACTGACGACAATTCCGTTGATGTTGAGGCTGGACAGGAAGCGGCTATTGATCGATGAAAAGATCACGAATACCCCGATCAGGGCCATCACCGCGGCCGCCGAATCCGCTGCCAACATCCGTCTGATCATGCCCGGCCTCGATATCTGAGCACTTCAGTTAACCTGCCATCAACTTGAGGATGTCTCCCTCACCGGTCGTCTCGGCCGCGACCTGTGCCACGATGCGACCAGCCCGGAGAACGTATATGCGCCCGGCCAGCCGCAACAATTCGCCAAGCTCCGAGGAGCTCACCACGACCGCAATCCCTCGTCTAGCAAAGGCGTCGATTGCCGAATAGATTTCCTCCTTCGCGCCGACATCCACGCCGCGGGTGGGCTCGGAGAGGAATAATACGCGCGGGTGCGAGAGGGCCGCGCGTGCGAATAGCGCCTTCTGCTGGTTGCCGCCGCTCAGCGTGGTGATGCGATCATACGGTCCCGAGCACCGAATGCTCAGCATCTTGCGCATCGCGTCGAACGCCCGCCGCTCCGCCTGCGCCTGGATCGGCGCGAGGCCGCGGCGGCGGCGTGACGCTGCGGCCTGCTCATCCACGCCAGCCACCGCTGGTTGCCCAGCCTCGTCATTCGCCGGATCGAAGCCAAGGATGACGTTCTCGTGCACATCAAGGTGCGCGAAAATGCCCTCCAATTTGCGATCCTCGGGGAGCAGGAAGGCGCGGTGGCGAATGGCCTCCTTGGGTTCGGTCAGCTTTGTCGGCACGCCGCTCAGCTTCATTGTGCCCTTGTCGATCGTGCGCAGGCCATAGACGGCCTCAAGCAGCTCTGTCCGCCCGGAGCCAAGGACCCCTGCGAGACCTATCACCTCGCCCGGACGCACGTTGAGGCTGATGTCGCGCAGCACTTCGCCGGAGTCGACCGCTTCCAACTCGAGTGCGGGCGCTGTAGCCTGGCCAATGGATGGTGCCTCACGACGTGGAACGTCGGCGCCCACGATGAGCGAGCTCTTGTCACCCAGCATGGCGTGTATCACGCTATCGACGTCCGTTAGAACGATTTCGCTCGTAAGCCTTTTCCTGCCGTCGCGCAGCACGGTAACCCGGTCGGCTAAATCGAATACTTCCCAAAGTCGGTGTGAGACATAGAGGATCGCAACGCCCGCCGCCCGCAGTCGGCGCACGATCTTGAACAGCCTTTCGGTTTCGGCAAGGTTCAGTGCGGACGTCGGCTCGTCCATGATCAACACGCGGAACTGGCCGACAATTGCCTTGGCAATCTCGACCAATTGCTGGTCGGCAATACTCATGGTACCCACGATCCTGTCCGGCGTGGCATGGACGCCGAGTTCGTCCAGGACCTCGACAACGCGCCGTCGCGCCTCAGCCCAACGTATCAAAAAGTGTCTTGTCGGCTCGACGCCGAGGAATACGTTCTCCACGATCGAGAGTGTCGGCACCACTTCGAGTTCCTGCGCAATCACCGAAATCCCAGCCCGACGGGCTGCCAGCGGGTTGCGAAACTCGACGGGCGCACCGCGGAACTCGATCTGTCCCCCATCCGGTCGTAATCGGCCGCTCAGCAGATTGATGATGGTGCTTTTACCAGCGCCGTTCTCACCCACCAGCGCATGAACTTCGGCCGGCCACAGTTGCAAATCCACGCCGTGGAGTACCTCAACCCCATCGAAACGCTTGCGCATCCCGGTGGCGCAAACCACCGCCTCGCCCTTATCGTCCATGAACCTCGCCACCCGCACACCGAGATTGACCGCTCACTTCGGTCGGGACATCCTCACGGGATGCAGCGACGGCCCGTGAGCGATCGCTGCGTCGGGAGGGTACGGTCCCTCGATCTGCTATCCAGAGCGGGAGGGTTTCCGGTCGTCCCTCTCTTCGTTTTTTCTCTCGATCAATGGCACGGCTTTGCGGAATCGCCAAGCGATTCCGCCAGAAGCCACATTGATCTAGTACGCCTTACCCGCCTTCACGCGCTCCAGGAACTCGGGCAGCGTCTTCGGCGTCACCAGTTCCACCGGCACACTCACGATTTTCTTCGCCTGGTCAGTAAAGTCTGGAGTCTTTCCTTCGAGGTAGGCCCAAGCCATGTCGACCGCGACGATGCCTTGCTCATAGGGATTTTGCGCAACGTCAGCGGCGAGCTTGCCCTCCTGCATCAACTTCAGAGCAATGGGATCGCCATTGAAACCCACCAACACGGGATTGGTGAGCGGGTTGCGTCCGCCGGCTTGTTCGATGGCCTGTTCGGCACCAGCTGCCATCGAATCGTTCTCGCAATAGATCGCCGCGACGTTCGGGTTGGCCGCCAGGATGGCCTGTGCTGCCTTGAAGCCGCCCTCCAGCGTTTGGTGGCCCGAGATGTTGGCCACCACTTTCATGTCAGGGTTCTTCGCCAGGGTCTGGGTAAACCCATCGGTACGCGGACCGTTGACCGAAGTGGTGGGGTTGAGCGAGATCACGCCGACCCCCTGCACGCCCTTTCGACCGGCCAGCGCCTTCTCGACGAACTCTGCAGCAAGCTCGCCGCCATGGTAATTATCTGACAGCACGAAGCCATCGTAATTGCCAGCCGCGCCGACGTCCCCCACAATGACCGGGATTCCCGCCCGATGCGCCGCGGCTTCGGTCGCCACGAGGGCACTGGGCTCCTGTGGCGAAATGATCAATGCGCTGATTCCGTCATTGATCAGCGCCAGGCTGCCAGAAACCTGCTTCTGCGCCGAGGCCTGGCTATCCTGGGTCAGCAGCCTGGTAAAGCCATACTTCTTCATTTCGTATTCAATGCCGTGGATATAGCCCTGCCAGTACGGGTCCTGCGCCGACTGAATGCTGTAACCGATGGTCAGTGGCGATTTCTTGACGAAGCGCGTGCCCGCACTGGTGGCGGGGCCTGCTGCGACCACCATGAAGGCAACCGCGGCCAGGACGCTGATAGGCAATTTTGCTTTGCCATGTGACAAGCGCTTCATCTCTTCCTCCCTCCCTTTGCCGCCGTTCGGGCAGCCGGTTCACGATCGACTTTCGATCCGTCGAACTTTAACAATCGTAACTGTTCCCGTCTGCCGGCACAACTGGTTCCATGGCGCCTACCCTTTCCCGGACAGCGTTACCCAGCCATGCTGCGCATGCGACCGCTGACAGGCATCGACTACCTCCTGCACGCGCTGACCAAAACGGAAGTCTGGATATGCCGGCCGCCCGGTCGCGACGGCCTCGATCATCTCCCGGGCCTCCATCGCCTTATAGTCGTTGTAGCCAAGGCCCAGCGCTGATACGGGCAGCAGCGCTGCATAGCGCGGATCGGTGGGCCCCATCTTCATCCGTGTAAACCCTCGGTTCTCGACCGGGCCGCTATCACGGTAAAGATCGACGTCGTTGATTCGCTCATAGTTATAGCGCAACATCCCCTCTGTTCCGATGATGTCATAGCCGATGTCGAAGCGAATTCCGGTGGAGACACGACTCATTTCCATGTGTCCAGTACCGCCACCGCGAAAGCGGAACAGCACAGTTGCCATGTCATCCGTAGTGTTGGGGATACGGCGTGTCTGATCGCCCTTTGCTCCGATCCGAAAGGCCCCGCCCGACAGCGGGGCCGCATGATCGGCAACGATGAAGCGCAGATCGCAAAGGACCTCCTCGATTTCCCGGTCTACGAGGTAATAGAAATAGCTAAGGCAGTGCGCACCGATGTCGCCGATGACCCCCGCGCCCGCGCGCGCGATGTCGTTCCGCCACGTGTGCTGCAGATTCCGGTCGGCCATAAAATCCGAATTGAAGAACAACCGCACGTAAGTGAGGTCGCCGAGATCACCGCGGGTGAGCGCAGAACGCGCCAGACGATGTACCGGATTTTGAATGTAGTTAAACCCCACGATTGTCGTGACGCCGCGCTGTTCCGCCGCATCTGCCATTCTTCTGGCCTGTTCCACCGTGTTGGAAAGCGGCTTCTCGCAATAGACATGCTTGCCCGCTTCAATAGCCGCCATCGCCACATCGAAATGCATGTCGTTAGGAGTACAGATGTCGACGATGTCGATTTCCGCATCATCAACAACGCTGTGCCAATCCGCGACCGCGCGATCAACGCCACACTCCCGCGCGGCCGCCTCTGCAAGTTCCTTGCTCTGATCGGCCATCACGGTGACCAAAGGGATGGCGGGCTCCGGACCGAAGGCACTGCGCGCCGTGCGATACGACATGGCGTGCACCTTTCCCATCCATCCGCCGCCGACAATTCCAATTCGCAACGTACGCATCATGTGCTCCTCGAAGTGGGGGCTTGCGCCTCTGCGTGCCCGGCGATCTGTGGCAGCCCGACCTTGCATAAGGTCGGAATGATGATGCGCCGCACCTTGGAAATCATGCGTCGTGTTCTTCGGCCCGGTCTGCCCTGACAACGCCGTGCCACAGAAGCCAGTTGGCCGGTGCCGTTGTTGGACGGCCAGCAGGACACTTGGGAAACGGATAACGACGGAGGCCGGCAGGCACCTGGTGGATCGATTCGGGGGAGCGGGGTTTCAACATCACTCCGCGGCTACGCGAGTGGACATGTGCTGGTCCAACCGGGGCAAGACCTCCTCGCTGATCAAGCGCATCGAACGACGATGCAGCGCCGGATTGTCCCAATCCTTGTGCGTGACGAGGAGCGTACCGAACCAGCCGATTTCATCCACGAGCGCCACCAACCGGTCGAGCACGGTCCGCGGACTGCCCGAGATCACCATCATCTCGAGCATGTGCGGGACCGTCAATTCATCGTCGGTCATGCTTTCAGTCGGCTTGAAGATTTTGGTCATCTTGTACGTACGAAGATTATCCCTGAGATAGGCGTAGTACCACCCGGGACTACAATCCTCATTGGCCAGATAGTCAGCCGCCTCGGCATCGGTCTCGGTGCAGACGATGCTGCGCGCAACCCGCCAATTGTTGCGGTCTGGCAGGCGTCCGGCCTTCTCGGCTCCTTCGCAGTAGGCTTGCCAATGGGTCACCACCTGGTTGCTCGGGGTGAAATTCGCCGAAACCATCCCCCACCCACGCTCGCCCGCGAGCCGAGCGGTCGAAGACTTCGGGCTCATCGCGGAGACCGCCAGCGGCGGGTGCGGCTGCTGGAACGGCTTCAGCATCGGGCCGACACCGAGATGCAACTGGACCTCGCGATCGACGACGACATTCCAGAACTTGCCGTGGATCCGGTACGGTGGATCCGACGCCCATATTTTGTGGATGATGTCGATGCTCTCCGCCATCATCGCCGAGCGGTCTTTGTCGAACGTCTCGAAGAGCTCGAAGTCGGAGCCGAGGCCGCCCGGCCCCACGCCCATGATATACCGCCCCTCGGAAAGATGATCGAACTGCGCGACGTCTCCGGCGACATTCGCCGGATGATGCTGCGGCAGGTTGATCACCCCGGTGCCGAACACGATCCGCTTCGTCAACGGCACCAGCGTCGCCATGAATTGAAGCGGGTTCGGAATTGGCTCGGTCTTGCACGCATAGTGCTCGCCTACCCAGGCCTCGTCGTACCCGAGGCTATC
>Ga0335075_10017142_pt1 | contig 10786 bp, 17 predicted proteins | sample Lox_Sample_24_FD_206723 | JGI IMG/M metagenome (GOLD analysis project Ga0335075, IMG submission 206723) | Soil microbial communities from Loxahatchee National Wildlife Refuge, Florida, United States - Lox_Sample_2.4 | ecosystem: Environmental > Terrestrial > Soil > Wetlands | place: USA... | reverse complement strand
ACCGGCGCCGGGGCGCCCGTGGTTTCGTTCACGATCTCTTGCTGGTACGCGGGGAACAATTCGACCCACCCGTAGAGCGACTGAACGCCGCCAGTGCAGTCAGCCTCGACGCCGTCCTGCTCCACGGTCTCGCTGCTGCTGCTATCCCCGTCCAGCCCTGCCCAGAAAGCAGACGCGGTGTCAGTACTGCCGCAGGTGACGTCAGCCGGCACGGTGAAGGTGGTTGACGTTTCCGAGTACGCGCCGTCAGCGGCCGGAGTCGTGTAGCCGCTCCAGTTCTCGGACTCCTGATCCGCATACGTGTTCGTGACCTTCAGGCCGAGAGTGCCGGTGGAGCTGCTGATGTGGCTGACCGCGCCGGGGCGCACGCCGGTGGCGTGAATGATGCTGCCAGGATGACCGACGGCCGTGCTGGCGCTTGCCGTTCCGCTTGCGGCCAGGACTGCCGTCGCAGCAGCGGCGAGGATGATGGCCGATCTCAGTTTCACTTGTCTCCTATGTTGCGCGGATTAGCCCGCGCCATTCCTTAGGCGCGAGTGGTCCTTGTTGTGGGAGACGGGCAGGCACGCCCTGCGGTTTACAGGAAATGGCCTCCGCCGAGCGCACTTGCTGCTCAGCGAGGCGACTTCCGGCCAGCACCCGGGCTTTCAGGCATGGCACCTGGGCGCCGCCGCGACCGGGCCGGATGAAGGCATAGCATCGGCGCTCGAGCTGACTGCCGACGACGGGCGGCGGGTCCGCCGCCAGTCTGCGCTTGCGGACGCGGAGCTGATGAGCGGTCACCCCGACACTGGTCCGCGATGGCAGGGCAATCAAGATCGTCGGGGTAAGCCGTTGAACGCTCTGACGGCCGCCTGGGTGCCGCATCCGGAGGCGGCCCGGAACGGGCTGACGCCAGCATCGCGATCGTCAACGCTGCCCGGCGGATCGCTGCGTTCACTCAGCACGCCTGCGCGGTCGGGGTGCCGGATCGGAGCCCGACTTAAGAGCGCGGCCTGACGGCAAGTGACCACGGGTCCGGGCCACCTCAGCGGACCAGTCGCGGACGCCGCTGTTCGGCTTGCCCCCAGTGCTCCATTGCCGCTCGGCCCGGAGACTGGCAGAAAGGGCTTACTACGGGTTACAACCGACTCGTGCCCGTAACCAAGGCAAGGCTGTTCGATGTCACGCTGCTCTCATAACCCAGAGGTCGCTGGTTCATGGCCCGCTACCAAGTGGCCCACCACCAAGCAAGAGGTCTTCACACTTCATCAGCAAGCATGTTCACATTTGGGTTTGACATCGGGCCGCGTCCGGGGTTAGCGGGCGCGGCTGTTGTTGTTTCCGGGTTGCGGGCGGCGGCATGAAGACACGGACTTGGCTAATGCCTGCTTGCGAGGAAGATCAAGACGGCAGCAAGGACGAACGGGCTACTGCTGGCGACCAGTATGAGGCTCAACCTGGGCGTCTTAGCAGTAGTCTCCAGCGCCGACTTGACCGTCTTCCACTTCTCTGGCGGATCCGGAGGCAGCTTCACGAACGGCGTCAGCATCGGCCACCGCGCAACGCAGTGACTAGCCGCTTAGGCGCGCCCGCGCCCTGCTCGGCTGCGTGATCCGTGACACGCGCAGCTTGCTGTGACAAGGTAGTACCGCCTTTCAACCATGCTCGGTTGGCGAGGCGAGGCCCCGGCCGGCGATCCTGAGGTAGCCGCCTCAGGCCGGCCGGGGCTCGCATTTCCACAGCAAACCGTAATCGCACCTGTCGGTGAGGTGAAGCATGTCGCGCGCGACGCGCCGAAAGTGCGGAAAATTGCTGCCCGAAGTCTGTCGACCGACGGCCGCCGAGCATGGGACGGGTGGCTCAGAAGCAAGCAGGGTCATTCGGTGAATGATGCACGGGTGTATCTCTGACCTGCGCATACGCTTGTCCTGCCCAACAGGACTAACCTCGTCCAGGCGACTCGGATAACGTTGTACCTGTAGCTAGGATAACGTTTCATGTGAAACAGGATCGGCGCAGGTCAGCGGGCATATGAGTCGCGGTATAAATCATTCCCTAATAGTTCGGGAATGATTTCCGGCGCTTATCCGAGCGCTTGCGGCACCTATCCGGCGAGCCGTCCGTGACGGTCGGTGGCGCGTCATCGGCTGACGCGCACTGACCACCGCCGGGTGTGCTCGATCATTGAGGTATGACCGTACGGCCACCCCCCGGCGTTCCGCTGCCCGAGATAGTGACTGTCGCAAACCGGGATCTCATTGACGAAGCCGCAGACCTCCGCGCTGCGCTGGAGGACTTCGGTAACAATCCGCAGCCGGGCTGCCCGTGGCTGCGGGATGACGCTGCGGTCTCAGTCCAGGCCGGTCCCGAAGCGCAAGGCCGGGCCACTCTGCTGCTGCACACACGGCATCAAGCGACACTAATTTCCGCAAACGCCTATGACCATCTAGTGACCCTTGGCAGGGTGCTGGGCGGCGACGGGGCCATGCCGCTGTTCTCGCATCAGAGCGTGTCGAGGGTCGTGTGCGAGGCGGCGGTCCGGTTCGCCTGGCTGATGGACCCGGAGATCAGCAGCGAGGAGAGGATCGTCCGCGGCGCCGCACTCTTGTACGACAGCGCAGACCAGCGACTAAAGGGCGTGCAGAGGCTTTCCGCGCAGGATCTTGGCCAGCAGGTGTTTCAGGCGCTGCTCGACAACTGCACTGCGGAACTCAACGAGGCCGAGAAACTGATTACCGGTGCCGGGCTGACGTTCGGGTACTCGCGCGACGGCAAGAGAAGGAGCCGGCTCGAATTTGCGTCAGCCAATGTCTCGGTGCCCCTGCAACTCATTGTCACTGAGCTGATGGCCGGGCTGCTGATAGAGTCGCCGAGCTGGTACAACATCGGTTCAAGCGTCGCGCACAGTTCCTACTGGGGCCTGCGGGAAGTCAGCAAGTCCCGCCCCGATGGGCCTATGGAACTAAGGCCGCGAGTGCTGGATGCAGGTGCCGCGGCTGAGTCCGCTATCTCAGCCTCGGCGCTGATCATGGACCGGTGGGGCAGATGTTTCGGCCACGACCCCAGCGCCCGTGTTCAGCGGAGCAGGGAGCGTCGCGAAGCAATTGACGCTCTTATGGTGCGCGCCACCAGAAGCGGGTGGGTTTACATACCGACTGAGCCGCCGGGACACGAATCGAGCGCTCGGTAGAAGTTCCAGCCGCGGCGCACCGGTGGCGGGTGCTTGGTCAACTGGCCGCCGACCGCGGACTGCCGTTCGTGTGCGTCCAGCCGATGGTGACCTCGTGGTCGCGGCGAACCGAGGACCTCACCCGCCGATAAGACCGACGAGAAAGACGCAGTGTTGATCGCCCGCCTCACCGCGCAGTTGCGCTGCTACGTCCTCGAGCCAGTGGATGAGACCTGGGGTCGGCTGCGGCACCTGGGCACCCGCCGGGAGCAGTTGATCACCGACGCCGGCAGCCAAGTGCAGCAGATGCGGGACCTGCTGGAATGCGTGTGGCCGGCTGCGCTGGACACCGCCCGGCAGCCGTTCAAGTCTGCTACCTGGATCGGGTCGCTACTGGTGATCGCGGGCCGGGACGGCGGGGACTTCACCCAGACCCGCCGGCTCGGCGCCGCAAGGTTTGAGCAAGCGGTGCGCCGCGAGATCATCCGCCATGGCCGGCAAAAACCCTGCCTCCGTATCGTGCGCGGCATGTTCGCGCGCTGAGCGTGGACGAGCTCGGGCTGACCGCGCTAGCCACTTCGATCACCGGACTGTCGGCGGTCGGCGCCGCGGCGATCCTGGCCGAAACCGGCGACCCACGACGATCCGCGACCGGCCGCGCGCTGGTCAAGCACGCCGGCCTGGCCCCGCGGGAGAAACTGTCCGCTGCGTTCACCGGCCGGACCAAGCTCACCGGCCAAGGCCGGCCCGGCCTGCGGTTGGAAGCATGGCGCGGTCTGGGGCGCCCAGCGGGCCAACCTGGTCTACCGGGCCGGCTACCAGCACCTGACCAGCCGGGAGCAGAACAAGCTACGACCCACCCAGGCACAAACCGTCATCGCGGCGGCGATCTTCCGAAAGCTGCACGCCGTCATCACCACCCGACAGGCCTGGGACCCCGAGATCGCCACCCACGGCAGCCGGCGGAAGACACAGGCACTGGCAGCCTGAGGCCAGCTTCTCCGGGGCGCGCAAGCTGACGTCCGAGGCGAGCCCTCCGCGGCATAGAGGAACCACAGTTACCTCGACGGTCATCATGGGCAGCCCCGCCTGTCGTCTCCTCAACCCGATCACGCGCTGCCGGGACAACCCCCATAACCGCTATGCAGGGACAGACGACGGACGGGGCACCGGCCAACGGTTGACGCAGAACGACTCACGCTGATGAGCGGACGTTTTACTTCCCGCGTTGGCGGCGAACCCCAGGCTGACGCCGCCCCTGTGTTATGTGAGCTGGGGTAGGAAGATCTGGAGCGCTTGGTCGTTGACGCCGTCCTCTGCCGTCCACCAGCAAGCCGGGTAGTCCTGGTCGACGTGTCGGCGTCCCGGTAGCTGGCGGTCGCGTTTGCTCACGTACCTCGTGGCATAGCCCTGGTGGGCGCGTGTTTCGAGGATGCCGCACACGCCGAGGATTCCGATCACGACGTCGCGTTCGGCCTTGTTTCCCGGCAGCATTTTGAGGTGCCTGACGGCTTGGGCTGCTGTCGTGGCGGGCGGTAGCTGGCGCAGCTGGCTGATCAGTTCCTGCCCAACGCGGATGTCGTCCGACGTTGGCGGCAGCCGCGGTGCCCTGGCGAACTGTTCTAGGTCGAACGCAACGTATTCGACATGGTCGGTTCGGACACCGCCCCACTTGAACCGCTCGAAACTTAGGACGTTCAGATCGGCCGGCTCGGCCTTGGCAGGGGGGCTCTGGCCGCAGATCGCGCAACACCAGGCCGGCGAGTAATCGGCGACGTGCTCGGGAAGGAACCGCGCGACGGCGTAGGAGCCCAGGGCCGAGCGCAGGTCCAGCCGCCTTGACGTGAGGCTGGCTAGGAACGCGTCGCTGACCTCCTCGACCGTGGTGGAATCCGCGGCCGCGCGCGCCGCGCTGACCCAGCTATCATGATCGCCTGTGCGCGCACGGAACATCACGCCCGCCTCAATCGCCGCGCTCATCACGTCCGGAGGTGGCCATGCCAGATGACGCCGCCAGCCCTGCGGCGTCCAGAACGTATCCATCAGGACGCCAAGGGCGGCCGGAGACAGGTCATAAGTATCCGGCGGTTGCGTCACGTTGTGATCAGCCAACGGGCACCCGTTCCGGTTTGGTATCGCAGCGACGCCACACTAGGCAAGCCATCAGGCTACGGGCCAGCCATGTGCAGCAAGGCGCCCGGCCATCGTCTACACGTGATGCGGCAAGGCAGTTTTGATCAATCTGGCGGAGGTCGCCCAAGGAGGCTGAAGCACGCCGACAGCCAAGCGCCAACGGCCTTCTCGCTCCGACAGCGGCAGATCCGCATGCTTGCGGGCCCGGGCCCCTGGCTCGCAAGAGCGGCATAATCTTGCCGTGCTGGGATAGTGGGACGAGTTGATCGACAATGTTGGCCGTCGCCCAGGCATGTTCGTGGGCCGTCCCAGGTACGCCCACGTGCGCAGTTCATCGAGGGATTCGGTGTGGCAAAGGACGACGACGTACTAACCGGCTTTCAACAATGGCTGAGCAGGCAGCCCCAGCACCAGAGCGTACGCTGGCGGTCGCCATCCAGGTCGGCGGCACTGAACTCACGGCGGTGTCCTATCACGCGCCGCCGGGGTGACCTGGGCATCATCAAGCCCCGGCAAGCGATCGCCCTGGCCAACTGTCTTGCGGCCTGCCAGGGCCCGGTGCTGCTAGGCGCTGACGCCAACACGCCGAGGTCGACGCAGCGGACTTCGCCTCCACCCTCACGCACTGGCATAGCGGCAACCGCAACCTGCAAGGTGAAGCAGGAGATGACCTCATGTTCGGGCCAGCGAAGATCCATCACCTCGACGACGCGCTGCGGCGCTGGCTAGCTGATCACCCCGACCAAGCAACGGCGGTGGCCGCAACACGGCCCAACGGCCCGCTCGCTATCACCCATTAGACAGGTAAACGCAAGAACTCGCCTGGCTGCGCCCGGCGCTTCGACTCAGTCTGGACTTCCCCGCACTGGCAGGTGAAGAACATCGACCATCTCTACGATGCGGCAGTCCTGGCCGGCAGCGACCACGCCCTCGTCATCGCCGACCTCGAGCTCATCGAGAGCTAAACCGATCCCAGGCTAGCGCCTGGGAAAGTTGCTGATCCGCGCGCTGCCGCTACGAGCATTCGGCGAGGCGCCAGATTTGGCGACCTAGGCTAGCTCGCATCCGACACCCAGCGAATAAAGTTCGATACGTCGACTTCGTGCATACGTTGCAAACCTCACCGGAGTGAGATACATGCACAACTCTGCGCTGTCGGCCGACGTCCTCGCAGGGCTGCTGGCCGCAACGTCGACTGAGCACACCATGCGGCCAGAAGTCAACTAGGGCGCACATCGGTCCGGGTGTCGTCGTGTGCGTTTGCCTTACCTTCCGGCGCAACGCCTGCAAGCACTGAGAGACCGTCCTCCTCGCGCGGCATCGTCGGTCACTGATCAGAGGCAAGACCGCTCGCTGCACTCCAGCCCACAGATGCCGCTGCAGGGCAGCCTTGGGTGTGATCTTCCCCGACAAAATCACACTGCCTATCAGGAGAACGGCCAACCATGAGAACCCGCGTGTGTCGCCAAGCTTGGCTATCGTTGCGCACGTGGCATGGAACACCGTCATCCCAGCTCTAATCACAGCCGGTGTGGCATTTCTTGGTATCGGATATGGAGTCCGTCTATCTAGTCAACATGAGAAGGCGAACTGGACACGAGACCAAAGGCTCAGCGCATACGCCGACCTATTGGGCGCGATAGAAAAGTGCTATGAATCGTTCACGCTAATCGCGGCAGCGCTTGAGTTAGCTAACTACGACGAAAAATATTCCTGGAAAGACTCAAAGATAACCCGCATGGCAGATGAGTGGGGGAAATGGGACTCGGAGGTTGACCGGAATCTCCCGCGCGTGGAACTTGTGTGTAGCGGGAAACTGTATCCCCACATTATGGCGAGGATTCCCTTGCGCATGCGTCACAGAGTTCTTCTGATGCAGCTTTCATTTGGTCATTCGATAAACAAGGACGAGTGGAAGGCCGTGTCGTCAATGACTCACGGCGATATTCTGCAGATCCGATCGCGGTTCCGCGAGGACCTCACCTACACTGACCCTGGGCCGAGACTAAACAGTCAGATCCGCAACTGGCGCCGCTTCGCTCACGGCCCGGGCCATTCGAGCAAGGAGCCTCGCATCTAGCCGGCAGCCGTAGCGGAAGTCGGTGCGTTCTGAACTAAGAACCCGCGATCAGAACAGGTATTTGAGAAACTGGCAGATCGAGCTCGGGGTTCACAGCCCCGAGCTCGGTCGGAAACCCGATTCGTAAACTAGGTCGGGGCTGTGTTCTGGGTCCGACAAGAACTCCAGATCGAGGGGCTCGGACTTACGGACCCGAGCAAGCGGGAAATCGTCGTCGCCCCAGAGCTGCCAATCAACAACGCTCACGGCGGCGGTCACCGCGCTGTCGACCGAATATCGCGCCGCCGGTTTGCACAACGCGGCGAACGATTCCGCCAGCGCGTGCAAGACATGGTGGCGCTGCTGCGCGTCATTCGTACCGATGAATAGTTCGGCCAGCAACCCTGGCTGCTTAACGCTGTCGTCCGACTCGCGAAGCCTCTTGACAAAGTCATCCACCACCGGCGGCATGTCGTCGGGCAAGGTTGGCAGAGCCTCGGCCCGGACAATCGTATGCACCTCAAGGTTGTACGGAAGCTCTCTCCACTGGCGGGCTTCCTCGACCCGAATCTCCACGACGACCTCCCGAAGCAACTGTCCGAGCGGGGAGTGCCTCTTGTACTTTTCGCGCACGATCTCTTCGAGGGGATGAAGCCACGGCACTACTTCGTCCGGAAACGGAAACCGGCCGAACCAGCGTGTGATGGAAAGCGAGAAATCGCGCTTGGCCTGTTCGTCGCCGAGGTCAATACCGGGCGTGAACTCTAGGCCGACAAGGTCATCTTTGCTGCGCGAGTCGATGAAGCAGAAGTCAGCGAAGTGACTTTCGCTGAGCGAAGGCAAAGGGACGTATCTCGGGTTCTTCCTCGTTGCAGCCTCGGCACGTTCAGAGCCCTCGAACTTGACTACCCGAGCAAGGCTCACCGTCGGGCGCTTGGGCAGAACGATGTCGCACGTCTGCGATACAACTACGAGTTGCTGGTGGTCATACTCAGGGCCGTGGACCGAGAAGACGTGGCCTTGGCGTACGTCCTTGAAGAATTCGGCCGAACCAGTCGGTTCTGCCACCGACTACGCCTGATCATCCGCGACACCGATCTCCGGGGAGCGATTGATATCGGTCATCCGTGAAGATCGCCTAGCTCGTTCGGTGTCCACGATGTTCAGCCCGCTGTCGGAGCGCAAAAGAGCTTGGCGTCGATCGCCCGCTTCCAGGTGCTTCACCGCGTCGACCACACGCACAAGGTGAGCCAGAAGTTCCTCGTTCGAGGCTGTCATGCGCCCACCAGATGCCCACAAGTGCACTGCGCGGCGTGACACCCCGAAGTAGCGGGCGATCTGATCCCACGTCAGTCCAGACGCCGCGCGCGTCTCGGCGAGCAACTGCGCTGTAGATTGCGCCATCGGCTGAAATTGATCGGTGCTGACTATGGGGCCAAGCACAAAGTGAGGCGCTACTGCGGAGGGCGCGACGTTACTCGAGCTAATGGCGGACTGCAGAGCCCACGGGCTCAACTGCCCGCTCGAAGAGCCGATGATGGCCAACGTGCCAAAGCCGACTGCGAGCAGGAGGTTCTGGGTACTCGTCGGCCGCACGCTAACTCGCGAATCGAGCACGGTACTCATCAGTGGTTACCTTCTCGAAGAAGTCGTGCGCCTTCTTGGCGAGCACGTTAGCCTGCTTGGTGACCGCGGAGTCATCAAAGGCGGATGACGGGCCGGTCGCGAACGCATCAAGATCAAGCAGCCACGCAGGCATAGGTACAGAAGGAATCGTCGTATCGATGCTAGCATTTGGCGGCAGGTAGGCGGACTTGACCAGCAGTGATGCGTCCTGACCCTCATAGACCGTCTCTGCGACGCTGTGAATGATTTTGTCACCCGAGTCCAGCGCCAGGGTGCCCAGCACGGCGGGGTCGAACAGTTGCCGGAGTGAAGCAACGTCCGATTCATTGCTGAACCTGTTGGTGTACCTGTAACCGAAGCGATCCCAGCGTTGTAGCGGCAGGTACCCCTTCAACTCCCGTATCACCGCGACGAGCCTCGGAATGAAGTCATTATGCGAAGTGTACGCCGTAGTTTCCAGCGTGATAAAGGTGGTGGCGAATGTAACCGTCCACTTCCGATCACCGTCACTGAACCGGTGCAACATTCCGCCGGACTGTTGCGTCACTCCCTCTGGCGTGAGCAGGAAACCAAGTTCCTGACCCTTTTCACGCAGCGGGTATGTCTTGCCGAGACAGATAGCCAGTGCGTCGGCCACGTCGTTTACGGCAAAGCCCGACATGACTGGCCAGCGTACCTGGGCAAGGACTCGGATTAGTGGCGACGGCTTCACGATAAGCCGATGGCCCTGGACGTCAGCCGTCTCGCTCACGCTTCACATTGTACTTCACAGCGATCGGCGGTCGCCAGGCCCACCCGAACGCTCTAGGCCAGCCAGAGCGGGCCGTTGGCGGTGGCAGGCGATCTTCCAACACAACCTGGATGTCAAGGCTGACGGGGACGGCGGATCGGCGCGCCAGGGTCTTCAGCGCTGCGCGCAGGCCGCTCTCGGCCAGGATGGCCGGGTTCAGGCCGCAGGCGATATCCCGCAGGTCCGCCAGGACGCCGTCCATGCCGGCGGCTATGCGGTCCAGTTGCTGTGCTACTCCACCGGTCACAGCCGCCTCGGCAGCGCGCAAGTCCAGGGCGAGGGAGACCAGACGCTGCTGGGCGCCGTCGTGCAGGTCACGCTCGATGCGGCGGCGCGTGGCATCTGCGGTGGCTACGGACCGCGCCCGCGACGCGGTCAGCTCGGCCTGGGCCTCGGCGTTAGCGATCGCGGTGCCGGCCAGTTCGCAGAACCCGGCCAGTCGCGCCTCGGTGCCGGCCGGCAGCGGCCCCGCAAGGGATCCCACCATCATGACGCCCCACAGCCGGCCCTCGACGCTCACCGGTACGCCGACCCCCGCGCGGAACCCAAGCACACGCGTGAGGCGGTGCGTCACAGCGGTCCCGAGAGATTCACTGTCATCGGCTGGTGAGCGAGTGAAGTTTGGCGAGGACAACATCGGTAGCTTGGACTCCGGTGCCAACAGCCCGAACCGCACTGTGGCGAGTCGGTCGCCGACATCGACGCATCCGGGCATAGGTACGGTACTGGAAGTCTGTCCGTGATCCCGGTCGCTGGTGTCGCCGGATGCTGCAGCGGACCAGCTCTGGGTTCAGCTTGCTTTGAAGACCTTGTCCATGATCTCGGCACCTGTCGTGATGACGGGCCGCAGCTCACGGCGGTAGACGACCTCAGTTGTCCGGGTGGAGCTGTGGCCTACGAGGCGCGCGATCTCCTCGGTGCTGACTCCGTTGTGGCTCATGAGGCTGACGAACGAGGTTCGGAGCTCGCGGGGCGTCCAGCCGTCGCCGACTCCTGCAGCCTGGCACACTCGCTTGAACATCTTTCG
>Ga0335075_10017139_pt1 | contig 10786 bp, 6 predicted proteins | sample Lox_Sample_24_FD_206723 | JGI IMG/M metagenome (GOLD analysis project Ga0335075, IMG submission 206723) | Soil microbial communities from Loxahatchee National Wildlife Refuge, Florida, United States - Lox_Sample_2.4 | ecosystem: Environmental > Terrestrial > Soil > Wetlands | place: USA: Florida... | reverse complement strand
CCCGCTCCGATGGCGGGTTCCGGAGCACTTCCGGAGCACTGAAGCGGCTCTGACGCCATCTTCAGACGTCTCCCCACCCAATCCAGCTCTTTGCCTGTCAAACGGGCGGGTTGCTCAGAGGTTCCCTAAGTTCAGAATATCAGATTGAGTTAGTCAGCCTGCCAAATTCTTTTGTTGGATTTGGTTAGGAAGTTCCATGGAATCAGCAGGCGTTACTTTGGTGAAGAGGTGCGGGGATTGACAGTTTTTGGGGGCAGCGGCAGGACAGAAGAGCCCAGAGAAAAGAGTGGCCCGGAAGGGCTTTGCGCGAGGCTTGCGGGGGATGGGCGAGACGGCCATTACGCTTAGCCCGTCGTGCGTCAGTGCGCGCGGCGCGTGCTTCGGTCGGCAGAAGGCGACATTTCGGTGCTAATCGGTTTTCAATGAGTGGCTCGGCGATTGGGCGCTCGTCGAGGCAGTCGTGACCGACCCGCCGAGGGGTCCGAGTCCCAGAGAGGGTGCAGCACTTCATCCAAAACGTGAACGATGAGTTCGGCTAACGCGCAATGTTTTGCCGTCGCGCAGCGTCAGGACTGCATCTCCGCCATGAAGAATCAATGAATATGGCGTTTTTCGCCCATCCGCGGAATTGATGCATGAGGTTTACAATCGCGCCTTATGAAGACATATAACCAGCAAGAGCTGAACAATATCTTCATGACAATCGCCGGCGAAGGGCTTTTGGTTCCTATGACATTTCCACAGCGGTCAGGCCCGCGACCTGGGCCGAAATTCATGGTGTATCGGAAACTGTCAGAGGTCGTAAAGCCTCCAGATGACGTCGAACAGCTCTACTGGGACACCTTACAGAATGCCGACCAGGTCAACTGTATCGGCGAGTTCTGCTACGTAAACGCAAACATATCTGAGGCACGTCCATTCGCTCCGCAAGCTCATCGTGATATTGCAGCTCCGTTTGTAATTCCTGAGTTCCTGCCAAACATATTTGATGTTCAGCTTGACGGTGGTGGCATTCCTGTCTTGTTCAGCCGGACTGGTTGCCTGCAGACCATTCGTCACCTCATCCTGTATGGTCGGCCAGGAATTGTGGGTTCACAGGGAAATCCATACTTTGTTGGCCGTCTAGCCCTGCTCTCTAACGAGTTTCTTCAGATCGAACCCGTCTTCCCCTCGACGGGGCCATCCACCTTAGACCTCTTACTCCTCTTTGCCCCTGCGTGGGATGTCTATAACAGTCGTACCTTGGGGCACGCAATGAGCAGGATGTACATCCTGCTCACCGATATCCTTCCTGGCAACGATCTTGTTGTGGTCAACAAGCTCGCGAAACTGGGGATGTCGGCTGACCAGATTGAAGTCGATGGGCTTCCCCTCAATGAGTTCGTCTCAATGGTGCTCGGGATATTCGCCTTTGCCGGTGCCGTAGAAGGCCCAGCTCGCGTGACATTCCGCATCAGCGAAATCTTTGCACCAACCGGTGTTTCTCAGTCGTCGTTCATGAAGCTCATTGAGGCTCGTGCGAGAACGATAGCGCAGTTTAAGGACATGCTGGCGAATGGCGAACAGCCCACGAGGGAAACATTTGCCCAGGAGCTGAAGCGAAAAGCGTTTCTTATCGGGAGCCTCAACTCCTTCCGGAAATATCCGTTGCTCCGTCTAGACGACGATCGAGTGCTTATCCTGGACGTCCAGTTCGTTGTCGAATTGTTGACATTGGGTGTCTATTGGAGCATCCACGACGGCCTCCAAGGGAAGAAGCGCGAGGACTTCAAGGAACTGTGGGGGCGGATGTACGAGCTTTACATCGTGTGGCTCCTCCGCCAGTTTTATCCGCCTGCTTCCAATCTGCTCTTTCCGGACATCCAGCATAGTGGCGGACAGATCGACGCCCTGCTGGATTTTGGCAGCTTCGTTGTCGTCATGGAGATCAAGTCGTCGCTGCTCACCGAGCCTGCGAAGCGGAGTGCGGACAAAGCGACGTTCGTTGCCGACTTCCGCCGCAAGTTCGTCGAGAATGAAAAAGGAAGTCCTAAAGCCATCAAGCAGCTTGCCGCAGCCTGCCGCGCACTATTGGCAGGCGAAATAGAGGAACTGTCCTATAAGAAGACCGCCCCGGTGATATACCCGGTATTCATCAGCGACGAACCGATCGTTGAAACCACATTCGCCAATGCCTACTTCAACGAGGTGTTCCAACAAGAGGCTGCCATTGATGACGAGCGAGTGAAGCCGCTTACAGTGATATCAACAGATGAGATTGAGCAGCTCCTTGCGCATGTACCGGACAATGACTTTGGCTGGGACGACCTGCTACAGGCACGCTTCAACGAGTTTGGCGTTGGCCCCAATTCCGTGGGGCAAACCATCTACGATATTTTGCTCAGCAAAGGACTGCGGTCCAAACAAAACCCCGCGCTCAAACCGAAATCGGACGAATTGGGCGAGATCATCCGACGAGTCTTCCAAACTGTTACGGCTGCACAACCAACGAATGAAACTCCTGACGAGAAACCGAATGATGAGGACGCCAGATCAAATTGAAGTGCAGCGCGGGCTTCCAGGCATTCAACGGCGTTCTGGAGGTAAGGCCGGGATTGCGGGAGATTGGCGGGAATCGTCCCTCAGGGGTTCAAGCCGCTGTCGTTTTGCGCGGCTCTTGTGGGACGGGTGAAGCGCGGCCCTTCAAGAAAGTTGAGTTTTCCGCAAGCAGGGAAGCCGTGTCCTGATACAAAGACCCGAGGCTGAAGCCCCGAGTACCTCTGAGCCCTTGTCCCCGGCCTGAAGGCCGGGGCTTTCTCCCTGGCCTCGCTGCGCGAGGCGCGATGGGGCCCCCGAAGCGCCTGGCTGAGGATGACCGAGAGCGATCAGGCGGCGGTTGGGGTGGCGATGTCGACGAGGGGGTAGCCGAGGCGTTTCCACTCGTCGAATCCGCCGCGCAGGGGGCGGACCCGCTCGATGCCCATTTTGCGGAGGATGAGCGCCATTTTGGCGGCCGTCGCTTCGCTGGGGCAGGTGCAGAAGAGGACGATTTCCTGGTCGCGGGGGATGCGGTCGCTTTGCTCGACGAGCTTGTCGGGAGTGAGGGTGAGCGCGCCGGGGAGGGTGCGCGGGTCGGGCAGGTAGTCGAGGGGATGGCGCAGGTCGACGATGAAGACGGGCTCGCCGGAGTCGATCATCTGGCGAAGCTCGCGGGGCTCGAGACGGGCCATGCGGACGGAGCGGAGAAAGGCGCGGCGCTGGAGCATGCGCCAGACGAGGAATCCAAGGAACAGCAGGACGAAGATGGCGACGGCGAAGTGACCGGCGACGGCGAGGGCGTTGGGGTTGCGCTTGAGGATGTCGCCGAAGAAGCGGCCGGTGAGCGTGACGGTGAGAGACCAGAGGAGAACGCCGGCGGCGTCGAAGGAGAGGAACCTGAAGTAGCCCATACCGATTTGCCCGGCGATGGGAGGGGCGACGGTGCCGAGGCCGGGAACGAATTTGGCAATGAGGAGGGCGGCGGGGCCGCGGCGGGTGAAGTAGCCTTCGGTCTTGCGGACGCAGGCGGTGCTTTCCATGCTGAGGCGGCAGACGAGGCGGACGACGGCGGCTCCATAGCGCTTGCCGAAGAGGTACCAGACGGAGTCGGCGATGAGGCTGCCGGCGAGGGCGGCGGCGAGGATGCCCTCGAGATGGAGCTTGTGGGTGGCGGTGAGGGTTCCGGCGGTGAGCAGGAGAGGCGTGGAGGGGATGGGGATGCCGAGCTGCTCAGTGAGGACCCACAGCAGCACGACCAGATAACCGTAACGGACGAAGAAGTCGAGTGCGATGGGCATGGAGCTCCGGATTGGGGGCGGGAGTGGAGGACCTCCAGTATAGATGGGGGAATGGGGTGGGAGGTTCCAGGGAAAATGGGCGGGGATGGGGGGGAACAGGGAGCGGGGAGCAGGGAGCGGGGAGCAGGGGGGAGCCCACCCTGTCCGCGAAGAGCGCGCGGACAAGGGTGGGGCACCCGGGGGTGGGGGGCCGGTGGGGTCAGGGTTCGTTGCAGAAGTCGACGTGGAGGCGGCGGCCCTGGGCGCTGCTTTCGCGGGCGAGCTCGATGAGGCGGGCGGTGCGCCAGGCCTGCTCGGGTTTGACGGCCAGCTCGGCTTTGCCGAGGAGGGCGTCGCGGACGTTCGCGTAGAAGGCGCGGTAATCGCCTTTGGGGGTGGGAATGCGGCGCGGGACGGAGGGGTCCTGACCGTTGCAGAGGCGCAGCTCGCCGAAGGCGGTTTCCGGCTCGAGGCCGTAGGCGGGGTCGTCGAATTTCATGCCGGCCTTGATCTGGTCTTCCTGGGGATCGATGCCCCACTTGACGAAGCTGCCCCGGGTTCCGTGGACGACGTAGCGGGGGCCGGGAATGCAGGCGGTGAGGGTGGAGCGGAGCAGCGCGGTGAAGGGGGTGGGGCGCTCGTAGGCGAGGAAGATATCCCAGGCGTCGTCGACGACGGCTTTGTCGCGTTCGATGCGGACGCCGGCGGTGATGGTATGGGGGGCGCCAAAGAGCTGGAGGGTCTGATCGATGACGTGGGAGCCGAGATCGAAGAGGACGCCGCCGCCGGGATCTCCGTTTTCGCGCCAGACGTCGCGGCGCGGTTCGGGGCGGAAGCGGTCGTAATGGGATTGGAAGGAGACGAGGCGTCCGAGCTCGCCGGAAGCGAGGAGCCGGCGGACGGCCTGGAAGTCGCCATCCCAGCGGCGGTTCTGGTAGGCGGTGAGGAGCAGGCCGCGCCTGCGGGCGAGCTGGATGAGCTCGGCGGCTTCGGCGGAGGTGAGGGCAAAGGGCTTGTCGATGACGACGTGGCGCTGGGCGTGGAGGCATTGCATCGCCAGCTCGAAGTGGGAGTAATTGGGGGTGGCGATGACCACCAGCTGGATGCCGACGTTGGCGAGCATCTCCTCGACGGAGCGGGCGCAGTGGATGCCGGGATACTGGCGGCGGGCGTCGTCGCCGCTGCGCTGGACGACGCATTTGAGCTCGAGGCCGGGGGTGGCTTCGACGACGGCGGTGTGAAAGACGCGGCCAGCGAGGCCAAAGCCAACGACTCCAACCTGAATGGGTTCCTGCATAGGGATCATTATGCCAGTCAGACGGATGCGGACGCTGGTGCGTGAGCGAGGGGATATTCGCAGCGCGCGCTGAGCCTGATATGCTTCGCCAAAGAAACTTCTTGCCATGCTGCTCGAATTGCGAGCCGAGAATTACGCTGTCATCGACCACGCGATCGCCGGGTTTGGGCCGGGGCTGAACCTGCTGACCGGGGAAACCGGAGCGGGGAAGTCGATTCTGGTGGACGCGCTGGCGCTGCTGATGGGGCAGAAGGCGTCGACGGATGTGATCCGGCACGGGACCGATCGCGCGGTGCTGTCGTGCGTATTCGAGAGCACGCCGGGCGCGGAGGCGATTCTGGAGGCGAACGGGATCGACGCGGACGGCGAAGAGATCATCCTGCGGCGGGAGATCCTCGAAAACGGCAAGGGGAGGGTTTTCGTCAACAATCAGCCGGCGACGGTGGCGACGCTGCGGGCGCTGGCGCCGGAGCTGGCGCTGATTCACGCGCAGAGCGAGACGCTGTCGGGCTTCGACGGAGCGCAGCAGCGGGGATTGCTGGACCGGTTTGGGGGGATCGCGACGGAGGGGGTTGCGGAGGCGTTCGCAAGGTGGCGGGGCATCCAGGAAAAGCTGACGGAGCTGGAGCGGGACGAGCAGGACCGGCTGCGGCTGGTGGATCTGTGGAATTTTCAAGCGAGGGAAATTCAGTCGGCGGCGCCGCAGAGCGGCGAGGACCAGGCGCTGGAGACGGAAAAGCGGGTGCTGGCGAACGCGGAGAAGCTGCACGCGGCGGCATCGAGCGCGAACGATCTGCTGTATGAGGGAGACGGCTCGGCGGAGGCCGCGCTGGTGGGGGCGCAGAGGCATCTGGAGGAGCTGGCGCGGTACGATGCGCAATTTGCCGAGGCAGTGCAGCAGATTGTGTCGGCGCGGGCCGCGGTGGAAGACGTGGCGGCGACGGTGCGGGATTACGCGGAGAAGATCGACGCGTCGCCGGAGCGGCTGGCGGAGATTGAGGACCGGCTGGCGCTGCTGGATCGGCTGAAGCGGAAATATGGGGCGACGCTGGACGAAGTGATCGGGTTTGGCGAAGAGGCGGCGCGGAAACTCCAGGAGATTGAGAATCGGGACGAGATTTTGAAGGGATTGCGGGGGGATCTGGAGCGCGCGGCGCAGGCGTACGCGGGGGCGGCGCGGACGCTGAGCGGGGAACGGGCGGCGGCGGCGAAGAAGCTGGAGAAGCTGGCCGAGGCGCAGATCAACGATCTGGCGATGAAGGCGCGGTTTTCGGTGGCGGTGACGGCGGCGGAAGACCGGGCGGCGTGGACTGCGCATGGGTGGGACGCGGTGGAGTGCCGGATTGCAACCAACGCGGGCGAGCCGATGAAGCCGCTCGAGGAGATCGCGTCGGGCGGGGAAATGTCGCGGGTGCTGCTGGCGCTGAAGGTGAGCGTGGAGGAAGGCGCCAATCGGAGCCGGGCGCGGAAGGTGCAGGCGCCGCGGACGCTGGTGTTCGACGAGATCGATATCGGGATTGGGGGACGGGCGGCGGAGGCGGTGGGGCAGAAGCTGAAGGCGCTCTCGCGGGTGCAGCAGGTGCTGTGCGTGACGCATCTGCCGCAGATCGCGGCGTTCGCGGATCAGCACCTGGCGATCGAGAAGCAGGAAAAGCAGCGGCGAACGCACACCACGGTGCGGCTCCTGACGGCGCAGGAGCGCGCGGAGGAGATCGCGCGGATGATCTCGGGAGCGACGGTGACGGAGACGTCGCTGCGGCACGCGGAGCAGATGCTGAAGGCGAGCGCGGGGTGAGGGGCGGCCAGGGGTGGAGTGCCCGGGTATCACCACAGAGGACACAGAGAGCGCAGAGTTATTGAGGATGGACCCACCCTGTCGCAGACTGCGGCGACAAGGGTGGGGCAGGCGGGGGTTAGTCCCCGGTTGCCAGTCCCCGGTTGCCAGTTGCCAGTCCCCGGTCCCCGGTTGCCGGTTGCCAGGCCCCAGTTCCCAGTTGCTAGTCCCCAGTTGTCAGTTCCCAGTGGGTGTTTTGCTTCTGTCAACCTCTCAACCTGTCGCTGGCGGCGGACGACACGGGTCGGCCACTGCCGGATTTCGCCACAGAGTGCGGAATCGGGTGCGGGGGGTGTGGCATCCTTGAATTGACAGATGACTGCGGAGCAAAAGCATCACCGGCTTTCGTTTGAGCGGACGATTGCGAGCGCGCGCCAGACCATGGTGCTGAGCGAGATCGCACGCCTGGCGATCGACAGCTTTCGCGCGTCCAAGTTGCGCTTTGTGCTGACTTCGCTGGGGATGGCGATCGGGACGGCCTCGGTGATCCTGGTGGTGTTCATTTCAGCGACGGGGCGGCAGTACATCCTGAACGAGATTCAGGGAATCGGGACGAACATGGTGGAGCTGGAGTACGCAGGGGGCGGCTCCGGCACGGTGAACTCGAACCAGACGGATTTTCTTACCTTCGAGGATGAGCGGGCGGTGGACGAGCAGGTACCGGCGGTGGCGTCGTCGTCGGTGGTGCTGGACATGCACCAGAACATCAGCTTTGGCGGGGGTGTGACCAAGGAAGTGCTGGTGCTGGGGGTGGAGCCGCAGTACCGGTATGTGAGGAATCTGGTGCTGCTGTCGGGACGCTTCTTCGACGATGAAGACGAGACGACGCACACCCAGGTGGCCGACGTGACCGGGCCGTTCGCGACGGCGATGTACGGGAGCGAAGCGGCAGCCATGGGAAAGACGTTCCAGATCAGCGGCATCCCGTTCACGATTATCGGGATCTTCAAGGAGCGGGTGGACACGTTTGGGGAGTCGGAGATCGCGAACCAGACGATTCTGATTCCGTACTCGGTGGGGCGGTACTTTACGGGCACGGAAAACGTGAAACAGATCTATTTTTCGATCGGCAACCAGAGCGACGTGGAAGACGCGGCGAAGCAGATTGTGACGGTGGTGCACGGGCGGCACCAGCCGGCGTCGGTGTACACGACGACGACGCTGACGGCGCTGATCACGACGGCGAAGGTGGTGTCGGAGTATCTGTCGCTGATGCTGATGCTGGTGGCGGCGGTAACGCTGGCGGTGGGCGGCGTGGGAATCATGAACATCATGCTGGCGACGGTGCGGGCGCGGACGCGTGAGGTGGGGGTCCGCAAGGCGCTGGGAGCGACGCGGCGCGAGATCAAGCTGCAGTTTCTGATGGAGGCGCTGTTTGTCTCGCTGTTCGGGGGGCTGATCGGGTCGGTGATCGGGCTGGGGATTCCGTTTTCGATCCGGTTCTTTACGGAGTATCACGTGCCGGTGTCGGGGTGGTCGGCGGTAATCGGACTGGCCGCGTCGGGGACGGTCGGCATTATCTTTGGGACATTGCCGGCGAACCGCGCCGCGGCGATGGATCCGATTGAGTCGCTGCGGTATGAGTGAGGGTTCAGCTTTTAGCTATTAGCTTTTAGCTTCCAGCGTTTAGGGGTTAGCGTTTAGCGGTTAGCGTTTAGGGCGGAGGTGCACGCTTCGGCCTTGATCGGGATACCCTGCTGAGACGCCAGTCCACACCTCATGCCTGAACGCTGGTTCCTAACCGCGAACTGCGAACTGCGAACTGCGAACTGCTAACCGCTAACCCCTAAACGCTCCACGCTAAACGCTGGCGCATGAACGCTCGCCATTTGCTACTGCAGGCGCACGCCCCTGGGGACGACGGTGATGGCGAGGGCCATCAGGGTGCCGTCGGGCACGTGAACGTTGCGGCCCTGCGAAGTGAACGTGGCTGACGTGGACTGGTGGATGTCGCTCTGGAGCGAAACGCCAGGGACGCCATGAGTCTGGGACTGCGGCTGCGGGCTCTGGGCCTGGGGCACGTCCATGGGCTGGGGCTGGGGTTGAGGAGCGGGCTGACTGCCGCCGCCTGCCTGCGGAGCACCGCCGCCCTGTGAACCACCGCCGGCCATGGGGGCACCGCCTCCTGAAGGCATGGGGGCGGGAGCTGCGCTGCCGCCCTGATCGGCCATCATGATCGGCTCAGAAACGGCCATGACGGTGGCCTTGATGGGCAGGACCTGGCCATCCTTCAGCTTCGCCTGATCGAAGGTGACGATGAGGGAGGAATTGCTGTGATGTTCCGAGGCCTGCACCTGATCGACGTGGCCTTCGAGGACGGTGTTCTTCGGAAGCGTGGGCTCGTCGGGAATCTGGACGTCGGCTTCGAGTTTGGCTTTGACGGGCTCGCCCTGCCGGGCCTTCTTTGCATCGAGATTGCTCTGCAGGGTGGCGCGGGCGGGAACAAGCTGGATGTTGCGTGGGGTGGGCTGCTGAGCGCCGTTGACGGCGGCCGGCGTGTTTTGTGCGAAGGCCGGCGAGCCGGCGGCGGAAACGAGCGCGATCGCCGCTGCGGCGGCCAGAAACATGCGACTTGTAGGACGCATACAGATCCCTCCTGTTGGTGCGCAGCGCAGAAAATGTCCCTCTTCAAAGGAGGACGCGACGGGGGCGGGGAGGCGTTGCCCGGCGCTGATAAACTGGAGGGGAGATGGCGGCAAATTCACGCATCAACGGCAGCCTGCTGGACTGGAAAGCACTGCTGGCGCTGCCGGACGGGGAGCGGCGCGGACAGGCTGCAGGAAAAGCGTCCCTCAGGGGCTAAAGCCCGATTCGAATTTGCGATTGATACGGCACGGCTCAAGCCGCGCTCCGTCAAAACGAGGCGTCTGCCAGGTCTCAGCGAACCCGGTTCAGTGCGGCGGCTGCGGCTCTCCTGGTTTACTTTCTCTGAAATCCGAAAGGTATTGGTGTGAGCAAGATTCGCAATATCGCTATCATCGCGCACGTCGACCACGGCAAGACCACGCTGGTGGATGGGCTGCTGCGCCAGGCGGGAACGTTCCGCGCCAACGAGGCTGTGGCCGAGCGGGTGATGGACTCGAACGAGCTGGAGCGGGAGCGCGGGATCACGATCCTCGCGAAGAATACGGCGGTGTTTTATCACGGCGAGAAGATCAACATTGTCGATACGCCGGGGCACGCGGATTTTGGCGGCGAGGTCGAGCGCGCGCTGAAGATGGTGGACGGGGTGATGCTGCTGGTGGACGCCAGCGAGGGTCCGCTGCCGCAGACGCGTTACGTGCTGTCGAAGGCGCTGGAGGCGCGGCTGCCTCCGATTCTGGTAATCAACAAGATCGACCGGCCGGATGCGCGGGTGCAGGAAGTGCTGAACGAGGTGTACGACCTGTTCATCGATCTGGACGCGACCGAGGATCAGCTGGAGTTTCCGGTGCTGTACACGAACGCCAAGCTGGGACAGGCGAGCGCCGATCCCGCAGTGCCGGGCGAAAATCTCCAGCCGCTTTTCCAGGCCATCCTCGACACCATTCCCAAGGGCAAGGGCGACCCGGAAGGAGTGCTGCAGATCCAGGTGGCCAACCTCGACTACTCGGATTATCTGGGGCGGCTGGCGATTGCGCGGGTTTATCAGGGGACGCTGCGCATGGGCGATGAGGTGGCGATCTCGAAGCGGGATGGATCGTTGCAGAAGACGAGGATCACGAAGCTGTTTTCGTTCAGCGGACTGAAGCGGGTGGACATCGAGGCGACGGAGATCGACGACATTGTGGCGGTTGCGGGCGTGGAAGGGATCACGATCGGGGAAACGATCACAAATGCGGAGACGCCGGAGCCGCTGCCGGCGATTGTGATTGACGAGCC
>Ga0335075_10017138_pt1 | contig 10787 bp, 8 predicted proteins | sample Lox_Sample_24_FD_206723 | JGI IMG/M metagenome (GOLD analysis project Ga0335075, IMG submission 206723) | Soil microbial communities from Loxahatchee National Wildlife Refuge, Florida, United States - Lox_Sample_2.4 | ecosystem: Environmental > Terrestrial > Soil > Wetlands | place: USA: Florida... | reverse complement strand
TGCCGATCGCATGACTGACTCCATGAAGCAGGCCATCGGAGAAACAAACCGACGCCGCGAGGTGCAGCATGCTTATAACGAAGAGAACGGGATTACGCCGACGTCCATCATCCGCGCAACGGATATGTCCCTGGCGCAGATTCTCAAGGCCGACTACGCCGATCTGACCGATGAATCCGAAGCCATGCCGGAGTTCAAATCGCAGGAAGAGCTTGACGGCCACATTGCGAAGCTTGAATCGGATATGCGCGAAGCAGCGCGGAAGTTCGAGTTCGAAAAAGCGGCGCGGCTGCGGGACTCCATCAAGGAGTTGCGCACAAAGGAGTTTCTGTTCAGCTAGGCTCTGTCGCAGAGCAATGGACCCGCATCACGCAAGCGGGGAGCGGGGCATGGGTTCCGGGCGCAAATTTATATTGCGACCGACTTGAGGCGCGTATACTTCGTCGCATCCCACGCAAGGAGGCCAGCCATGGCTGGACCAGTTGGACTCTTCCCGTATCTCGTTGTCAGCGATGCAAAGGCTGCCATCGACTTTTACACCAAGGCGTTTGGCGCTACTGAAATGATGCGCCACAGCGCTCCCAACAGCGACAAGCTGATGCATGTGCACATGGTTGTTTTCGGCAGCCCGTTCTACTTTGCAGACGACTTCCCCGAGCACATGGGCGGCAAGTCGCGCACGCCCCAGACGATCGGCGGGACGCCCGTGACCTTGCATCTGCAAGTGGACGATGCGCAGGCAGTCTGGGATTCGGCGCTGGCCAACGGCGCGACCGTCGTCATGCCTTTGGCCGATCAATTCTGGGGCGATCGCTACGGCCAGCTCCTCGATCCCTTCGGCCACCAGTGGTCGATCGGGCAGACGCTGAGGACGCTCAGCGATGCCGAGGTGGAGAAGGCCGCCGAGGCGGCATTCCAGGCCTGAGCGCGTAGAGAGCTGATTAGGAAGCCTGCCTGGCGCGCCATATGCGAGTCCGGCAGGCCGAGGGAAAATTCTGCACTCTTGCGTGCCGTTTTTACATGCAAACTTCCTTATATTTAAGGGTTAAAGTGCTCAAGGGTGCGTCCAAGACCGTTCCCGAGAGTTGATTTTTACTCGCAGGCCTGGAAGTGTACTTGCTACGACGCCCACGGAGAACCCACGCATGAATATTTCAAGAAAGACTTTGGGCGCGGCAGCGCTGGCTGCCGCGTTGCCGCTCCTATTGGGTCCCGCGCTGTTTGCGCAGGACGAAGATCCCCCATCAGACGTAGCCCGCATCGCTTACATCCAAGGCGCGGTGTCACTTCAGCCCTCCGGGGCGGACAGCTGGAACGAAGCGCCGCCGAACTATCCGATGGTCAGCGGCGATCGTCTCTATACCGAACCGGGCGCACGCGCCATCATTCAGAACGGCTCGTCCGATATTCGCCTCTGGGGCCAGACTGACGTCACTCTCACCAACCTTACCGACCAGTACGAACAGATCGGTCTTGCTCAAGGCTCGGTTCGGGTGCGAGTGTTTGCGCTCGACCCTGACAACACCATCGAGGTCGATACGCCAAATGGCGCCGTCATCATTGAGCAGCCCGGTGACTACCGGATCAACGCCTACAGTCCGGAGGCATCGCTGGTGGCGGTCAATGCAGGCTCGGTGCAGGTTACGGGTCCGGGCGTAAACCAGGAAGTCGACCAGGGACAGGCGGTGCAGATCTACGGCACCAATCCCATTGAGCTTGGCCTGGTAGAGATGCCGGCCTTCGACGATCTGGATCGCTGGTCAATCGACCGCGACCATCACATTCTCAACTCGGTCTCGGCGCAGTACGTGAGCCGCGATATGCCCGGCTTCGACGATCTCGACGACAACGGCTACTGGACTCCCACCCCCGATTACGGTCCGGTATGGTATCCGCGGACCGTGGCCGTGGGCTGGCAGCCCTACACCACCGGTCACTGGGCGTATGTTGCTCCGTGGGGATACACCTGGGTGGACGATGCGCCCTGGGGCTATGCGCCCTTCCATTACGGCCGCTGGGCGGTGATTGGAGGCCGCTGGGGTTGGGTCCCTGGACCACGCGCGATCCGGCCGGTTTATTCCCCGGCGCTGGTGGCCTTTGTGGGCAGTCCGGGAGGAGTGTCCATCGGCATCAGTATCGGCGGGGGTGTTGGCGTCGCGGCCTGGTTCCCGCTGGGCGTAGCTGAGCCGTATGTGCCCTGGTATCACTGCTCGCCGCGGTATGTCACCAACGTGAACGTCACCAACGTCAACATCACCGTGATCAAGAACGTGACGGTGATTAACAACTACAACACCTTCATTACCAACACCCGCCGGGTCACGAACGTGAATCAGATCAACGTGACGAATGTGACCTATGTGAATCGTCAGCGGGTTTACGCGGTTCCGGCGAATACGTTCTCCTCGGGCGCCCGTGTGCAGCAGGCCGCGGTTCGTCTCAATCAGCAACAGGTGCAGCAGTTGTCGCGGGCGCCGATTGTGGTGGCCAGGCCTCCGGCTCCGGCTCCGCAGCGGCCTTTGTTGCAACCGCGTCCCTCGGTGTCACGCCCGGTTGTTCGTCCGGCGCTGATGACGCCGCACGGAAAGGCTCCGGCGACCCCGGCGGCGAACCGTCCCAGTGCGCGGCCGGTGTCGTTGCCCAAGCCGCAGCCAGCTACGGCGATCCGGCCGGCCACCCGCCCGGTCACGCCCAACCTGAGACCGGCCGCACCCAGCGCGCGTCCGGCAACTCCAGCCCGCCCCGGCGCGCCGTCGAATCCCAACGTGCGTCCGACGACGCCAACCACGCGTCCCGCCCAGCCGACGAACGGGACCCGCCCCACGCCTCCAGCCGGCAATGCGCGCCCGGGAACGGAACCTGGTGCAAACCGGCCAACACAACCGGCTCGTCCTGAGCCAGGTGTGCGGCCGGCGCCCCAACCCGCTACGCGCCCGTCACAACCGGCCGCGCGTCCCGAAACGCGGCCTGCTCAGCCAGCGCCGGCTCGTCCTGAGACGCGCCCAGCTCAACCGGCACCGACTCGTCCCGAGACGCGCCCTGCCCAACCGGCGACGCGTCCCGAGACCCGGCCAACGCCGCAACCGCAGGCACGTCCGCAAACCCAGCCTGCCCGCCCAACTCAACCTCAACAGCGTCCAGCGCAGCCTCAGGCACGCCCCCAGACGCAGGAACGTCCCGCTGCTAGACCGGGTCAGCCTCAGGCTCGTCCGCAGCAAAAACCCGCGGCCGGCCAGAAGAAGCCGGAAGAGAGAAAGCCACAGGAAAAGAAACCAGAAGAGAAGAAGCCTGAGGAAACGCAACCCCAGTAGCAACTTCTTCGACAACCAAAAAGGCCTCGCTTTTCGCGAGGCCTTTTTTTGTGCGCTGTGACTCGATGAGCTAGCGAATCCTTACGTCTCCGGAGCCGGTCTCGACTCTTACCGTCGGACCACCGCCATTGATGTCGCCGGTGATGTGGTGGCGCTCGAGGCTGCCGTGGGTGGTGATGGGAGGATCGCTGTGGATGGAGCCCGAACCGGTGGTGGCATCGAGCGAGAACTTGGCATGGCCGCCGGTGTCGAGCGTGATCGAGCCGGAGCCGGTTTCCAGCTTCCAATTCGTTCCCGGCTGTCCTTCGATCTCAATATCGCCGGATCCGGTTTCAGCGTAGAGGCCGCCATTTACGCCGCGCAGCTTAATGCTGCCGCTGCCGGTCTGTGCTTTCACATCAGGAGCGGAGTGCATCTCCGCGGTGATGTCGCCGGAGCCGGTCTCGAGCGCTACGCGGCCGGCCAGTCCGCTGGCATCAATGGAGCCCGATCCCGTATTCGCTTTCAGCGATCCGCCGAGGTCTGTCAGGCGCAAATCGCCGGAGCCGGAATCGGCTTCGAGATTGGTTCCCCGCGGCGTGGTGACGTCGTAATCGATGGAGATGTTGTGATAGTTGGTGTGCTTGCCCACCGTGATCACGTTGCCGTCCTGTTCGATGGGAGGATTCGATACGACTTCGCGCACCCGGTCTTCGGGCGATCCGGAGTCGCCCCAGCCGTTCCAGCGGTTGGCGTGCACGTGGCCGATAATGTGCACTTCGTTGTCGGAGCCGGGAGATACATGAATGTATCCCGATCCAGTGTTGACGCTCAGCATCACCGATCCGCTGACGTGCAGCGTTTTATCGAATGTGCCATCCGCTGCCAGCATCATCGCGGGAGCAGCCGCGAGTGCCACGATTGCTAACCATCGCATTTTCATCTTTGCCTCCTGATTTCGTCATTGCTGAAGCACTACCGTGTCGCCCTCTTTGAGACCCTCGAGAATTTCCGTGCGGCTGCCGTTGGAGATGCCGGCCTTGACCGGAATCTTGCGCTGACCATCCTTCTCCTTGGGATCGGGCAGGAAGACGGATGCGTTCTTCTGCGCGTCATAGACCAGCGCCTGCTCGGGTACTGACAGCACATTCTTGTCTTCCTTCACGAGAATCTCGGCGTTGGCGGTCATGTTGGCTTTCAGCTCGTTCTTCGGGTTGTCGATGGAGACGCGCACCTGAAAGGTGGTCACGTTGTCCTTCTCGACGCCGAGAGGAGCGATCTTGGTCACCTTGCCGTTGAAGACCTCGTTCGGGAACGATTCAACCCGGATGCGCGCCGGCTGCCCCATATAAACATTTCCGATATCCGCTTCGTCGACCTTGCCGTCAACGTAGACCTGGGTGATATCTCCGATCGTCATGACCAGGGTTGCGGTCGAGCCGAGCACCAGAATCGAGCTGACCGCATCGCCGATCTCGACATCGCGCGAGAGTACCACGCCATCGATGGGAGAAGTAAGGGTGGTGTAGCTGAGCTGTTCATTCAACTGCTCCAGGCTGGCCTCGTTCTGTTCTACCTGGGCCTCTGCCTGCTTGAGCTTGGCTTCATCCACCAGAATCTGGGCGGTCGCGGACTGTTGCTTGTTCTTATTGGCCAGGTAATCGCGCTCGGCGTTGTCAAGAGTCTGCTGGGAGACGATGCCTTCCTTCTGCATCTCGAGATTGCGCTGATAAGTTTCTTTGTACATCGGCAGGTCGGGGGCTTCGGCGGTCACCTTGTCTTCGGCGACATTCGCCTTGTAGGTGATGACATTCGCCAGCGCGGCGGCAAGCTGCGCTTTCTGCGCCGCGACCTGGGCGAGAATCTCCTGCTGATCGAGCTGAGCCAGCACCTGTCCTTTATGGACCGGCTGATTGATGTCGACGTAAAGTTTTTCAACGATGCCGCTGGCCTTGGACTTCAGCTCGACTTTGGTAATGGGCTGGATCTTTCCGGTTGCGACCACGCTCTTTGCAATGTCGCCACGGGTAACTTTTGCCAGACGGGATGGCTCAATCTTGGTGTGGCTTCCGCGCGCAGCGAAGCCCGCGATCAAAAGCGCAACGAGCAATGCAGCTCCGCCGCCCCACCACCACCATCTTGTCCTTCGCTTCCTGTGATTCGCCAAGCAACCGCCTCCGTTGACAGAGACGGATACGCATGACATTTGCCATTAGTTCCGTACAGACACGGGCAGGCGGTTCAAGGAGATAGCAGCGACACCCTGCAACCTGAACTATCCCCTGATTCTTGGGTTCACGACGAGATAGAGGATATCGGTCGCCAGGTTGACCAGGACATAGGTGAGGCCGATGGCAAGGATGCAGCCCTGCAGCAGGGAATAATCGCGGTTGGAGATGGCGGAGACGGTGAGGCGGCCTACTCCGGGCCAGCTGAAGATGGTTTCGGTGACGATGGCTCCCGCCAGCAGCGCGCCGAACTGCAATCCTACCAGCGTGATGACCGGGATAAGGGCATTGCGCAGCGCGTGTTTGTAGACGACGGTTCGCTCCGGCAGCCCTTTGGCGCGCGCGGTGCGGATGTAGTCCTGACCGAGCTCTTCGAGCATGGCGGTTCGGACCATGCGGGTGAGGACGGCGGCGAGGGCTCCGCCCATGGTGATGGCGGGCAATATCAGATGGCTGATGCCGCCGGCCCCGCTGACGGGGAGCCAGCCCAGCTTGATTGAAACCAGCAGGATAAGAATCGGGCCCGACGCAAATCCTGGAAACGACAGCCCCAGCAGGCTGATTACGCTGAGGGTGCGGTCCTGCCAGCGGTCGCGCTTGACCGCGCTGGCGATGCCGGCGGGGAGTGCAATGGCGAGCGCAACCAGCAGCGCAGCCGCGGTGAGCTCGGCCGTGTATGGATAGCGCGAAAGGACCAGGTGGGTGACGGTGTCGTTGAGCCGCAGCGAGTGGCCGAGATCGCCATGAAGCACGCCGCGCCAGTAGCGCAGATACTGCTGGCCGAGCGGCAGGTCGAGCCCATAGGCGTGACGCAGCGCTGCAATGTCGGCCGGGCGCGCGCCTTCGCCGAGCATCTGCTCGATGGGGTCTCCGGGGACCAGATGGATGAGCAGAAAGACGATGGAGACAACGAGCCACACTACGGGAATGGTGTAGATCAGCCGGAAGAGCAGCGCTCGAAGCGCGCGGGGCATCCGCATCAGCTGGCGTGCTCCATGGTGCGCCGATCGCTGATCGGCTTCGCCGATGTTGGCTGCCGCAGCGTCTCGATGCGAACCCTGCTGATACGATGGCCGCTCATTTCGAGAACGGTGAAAAGACGGCCTTCGTATTCGACGGTCTCGCCTCCGCGGGGGATTTTGCCCAGGCGCGCCAGCAAAAATCCGGCCAGCGTTTCCGCGCCGCCCTCGCGGGGCAGGCTCCACTGCATTTGGGTTTCGAGATCGCGCAGGTTCACGCTGCCATCGAGGATGAGGTCGCCGGTTGCGGTGGTCAGGACGGCCTTTGCGGCGACATCGAATTCATCCTCTACCTCGCCAATGAGCTGCTCGATGGCGTCCTCGACGGTGACCAGGCCCACGGTCGAACCGAACTCATCGACCACGATGGCCAGATGTCTGCGGCGCTCCTGGAATTCATGAAGCAGGTCGAGCACGGGCTTGGTCTCCGGAACCACGAGGACTTCGCGCATCACCTGCTTGAGGCGCAGCTCCACAAACGGCGCTTCGCTGAAGCGGGTTCGGGCGGAGGCGCGAAAGTGCATGAGCCGCGAGATGTCTTTCGAATAGACGAGGCCGACGATGTACTCCGGCCCTCGCGCAGGGTCGTAGACCGGGACGCGCGAATGCAGCTCTTCGATGATCCGGGCGCTGGCGTCTTCGATCAGCAGATCGAAGGGCAGGGAAAAAATGCGCTGCCGCGGCGTCATGATCTCGCGTGTCGGAATCTCGCTCACCTCGACGGCACGATGGATCAGCGCCTCCTGGTATTCGGGCAGCGCGCCGGTGCGCCGTGCTGCCGTCGCGATCAGCTTGAGCTCTTCGGGGGTGTGAGTCGAGCTCTCATGCGCCATGGGTGTGTGGAAGAGATAGAGAACCATCCGCGCCGAGCGGTTCATGAGATGAACGGCGGGGCGGGTGAGGCGGATGAAGACGTCCATCGGTCCGGCAACGGCGACCGAGACTTGTTCTGTCTTGCGCAGGGCAAGAGCTTTCGGCACCAGCTCGCCAAGCAGGACGTGGAAGTAGGTGATAAATGCGAAGGCGACCGGGACGGCAACGAGATGCGCATAGATGTGCGCGTGCGGCATCCAGCCCAGCCAGTCCTCGAAGACGGCGGCCACGACCGGCTCGCCGATCCAGCCGAGCGCGAGGCTGCACAGCGTAACACCGAGTTGCACGGCGGGAAGGAAATCATCGAGGTGCTGCTGCAGCTTACGCACCAGGCGCGCGCCGGGCCGTTGCTGGGCGATGAGCTGCTCGATCCGGGTTTCGCGCACGCTTACCAGCGCCAGCTCGGCGGCCACGAAAAAACCGTTGGCCAGGATGAGCACGACAATAGCAACGCCGCGAAGGAAGAGGAACTGAATCATCTGAAAGTTGAAGTTTACAACCTGGATGGGACGGGGTGGCTCTAGACCTGCTGGCCCATGGTTTCCCGAATCGCAAGCGCGTATCTGTCTGGCAGGCTGCGTTTCTGCATCTGCCTGTTGACGCACACGTGAACGGTCTCCGCCTCGGCCAGAAGACGCTCGCCGCCGTCTTCGCTGCGCAGCAGCCGGTAGCCGAACTTGATCACCGCGCCGCGCAGCAGGGTCACGCGGGTTTCGATCTGAATTTCCTCATCGTATCGGGCCGGGGAGCGGTAGCGGCAGCTCGCTTCGACGACGGGAAGGTGGCAGTCGTCTTCCAGTTCCATCTGCTTGTAGTCGTGACCCAGCTGGCGGAAAAACTCTACGCGCCCGATCTCGCACCACACGAAGTAATTCGCATAGTAGACGACGCCCATCTGGTCGGTTTCGGCATAGCGAACACGGAGCGTCGTCCGGATGGGCGTGGTCATGGGTGGGACGATGGCCTACGGCTTCAGCTTGGAAAGGATATTCAGCTTGGCCACGTCATTGAACATGACGAAGGCTGCGAACAGGATCAGCATGACGAACGCCACCTGGTAGACACGCTCTTTGAATTCCTGGTTCAGATCGCGCCGCAGTGTTCCCTCGATCAGCAGCAGAAGAATCATGCCGCCGTCGAGAATCGGGATGGGCAGCAGGTTGAAGATGCCCAGGTTCAAGCTGATGAGCGACATCAGCGCAATCAGCGGCTGCCAGCCCGGCATGGATACGGCCTCGCCGGTCTCGCGCGCGATGCCGATCGGTCCGCTCAATTGCTGAACGTTGGAACGCCGCGTGACCAGGCGCTTGAGAACGTCGATGATATAGCCGGAGTTGTTGAGATTGAATGTGACCGACTGGCCGATGGCCTTGATGATGGGGAGCTGCTCCACGTGGTAGGGAGGCGGAGCCGGATAGAATCCCAGCCGGTAACCCATGTGCCCTTCGCCATCGTCTGCCCAGACCGGGGTGGCCGTCATATGCAGGGTTTCGCTCTTGCGCTGCACCGTCAGACTCACGGGCTTGCCCTGCGTCTGCTGCAGAAAGGCCATCACCGCAGCCACGGAATGCACCGGCTGGTTGTCGAGGGCCACGATCGCGTCTCCAGCCTTCATGCCGGCCTGCTCCGTGGGCTTGCCCTGCATCACATCCCGCACGCCCAGAGGGCCGCTCTGCACCCGCGGCAGAAGGCCGATCGACTCTATTTCAAAATCATCGCCCTTGGTGGGGTCGGCGAGATAAAGCTGCGTGTTGATGAGCTGATCTTTGCCGTCCACCGTGCGCTCGATGGTCACCGGGACCTGGGAATTGACATCCAGGGCGGCGCGCATCCGCACCTGCTCCCAGGTGGGGTTCTTATCTTTATCGAATCGCACGATGCGGTCGCCGGCCTGGATACCTGCGCGCCCGGCGGGAGAATCCTGCGGAATGAAGTCCGTGATCGCGGGCCCGGAGAGATAGTTCTCGACCTCGTTGTGCATCATGTAAAGCCCGGTCATGAGCACGAACGCCAGCGCGAAATTGGCGGCAGGGCCGGCCACACCGATCAGGACTCGCTGCCAGCGCGGATGCGAGGCGAATTCATCCGGGTCGCCGGTCCGGGGCTCTCCCGGAGTCTCACCCGCCATCTTGACGTACCCGCCCAGAGGCAGCAGGCTCACGCGGTAGTCGGTGTCGCCGCGGCGGAAGCCGAAGAGGCGCTTGCCGAACCCGATCGAGAAGACCTCGACCCGCACTCCGAAAAACTTGGCGACGGCGAAGTGGCCGAACTCATGCACGAGCACCATGATGCCCAGCACAATCAGCATGGAAACAACGGCGGTAAACGCAAAAGACATAGTTTCGTTCAATTCCTAACAACAGGGCAGCCCTTCTCCACACGCACGGTCTTGCCTGTTGAGCCCGTTGCGACGAACGTGGAGCCTAGACGCCGATATGCGAAGATGTCCGGCCGGCCAGTGCAACTGCCTCTGCTGCGGCTTCTCGCGCCTGTCGATCAAGCGAGAGCACCTCGGCAATCGTTGCTGGGTGGGTCTCGGGGGTTGCTTGTAAGACTCTTTCAATTGTACGCGGGATGGCCGAAAAGGGGATGGCTCTTTCGAGGAATGCTTCGACCGCAATTTCATCCGCAGCATTGAGGGCGATGGGGTGTGCACCGCCGATTTCGGCTGCTTCGTACGCCAGCCGCAGGCAGGGGAAGCGTTCAAAATCAGGAGGTTGGAAATTCAACTGCGCCAGCGCCGACATGTCGAAGGTCAAGTCCGACTCCACACGCTCGGGATAGCTCATGGCGTACAGGATGGGCAGCCGCATGTCGGTGACGGAAATCTGGGCCAGGATGCTGCCGTCCACATACTCGACCAGCGAATGGACGGTCGATTCCGGATGCACCGTTACTTTTACCGCCGCCGGGGGGATATCGAACAACCGGCAGGCCTCGATAATCTCTAGCCCCTTGTTGAGCAGAGTTGCGGAGTCGATGGTTATGCGCCGGCCCATGACCCACGTGGGGTGCTTCAGCGCCTGCTCGACGGTGATTTTTTCGAATTCGCTGAGGGGAAGGTTGCGGAACGGTCCTCCCGACGCCGTGAGCCAGATACGCCTGACCTCCTGCCGGTCGCCGGCACGCATGCACTGGTGTACCGCGTTATGTTCGGAGTCGATCGGGAGCAGCGGGACATGATTGGCCTTGGCCGCGGCGGTGAGAATCTCTCCGGCGGCGACCATCGCTTCCTTGTTGGCCAGGCCAACCGGCTTGCCGGCCTGGACGGCAGCGTAAGTCGCCTCCAGTCCGGCGACTCCGACAATGGCCGAGACGACGAAATCCGCTTCGGGCAAAGTGGCCACGCGAACCGTTCCCTCTGTGCCGAAGACCAC
>Ga0335075_10017137_pt1 | contig 10788 bp, 9 predicted proteins | sample Lox_Sample_24_FD_206723 | JGI IMG/M metagenome (GOLD analysis project Ga0335075, IMG submission 206723) | Soil microbial communities from Loxahatchee National Wildlife Refuge, Florida, United States - Lox_Sample_2.4 | ecosystem: Environmental > Terrestrial > Soil > Wetlands | place: USA: Florida... | reverse complement strand
GATCAGCTCCGGCAGCACCGTGCCGGCCGGGTCGGTCGCGGCCTGCGGGTCGGCCTCGATGAGGTCCAGGATCACCGGGTCGGCGATGAAGCCGGCCTTGACGATCTCGGCCATCCCGGCGACAAGTTCGTTGTGCGGCAACGTTTCCAGGGTCGCCAGGTCGACCAGGACGGCGAGTGGCTGATGAAATGCGCCGACCAGGTTCTTGCCCGCTTCGGTGTTGATGCCGGTCTTGCCGCCGACGGCGGCGTCGACCATGCCGAGCAATGTGGTGGGCATGTGCACGATCGACACGCCGCGCAGCCAGGTGGCCGCCGCGAAGCCGGCGACGTCGGTGGCCGCGCCGCCGCCGAGGCTCACCAGCGCGTCTTTGCGGCCGATTCCGATGCGGCCCAACACTTCCCAGATGAACCCCACGACGGGCAGGTCCTTGCCGGCCTCGGCGTCGGGTATTTCGATGCGGTGCGCGTCGACACCCTGATCGGCCAAACGGGCGCGGATCGTCTCGGCCGTCTGCGCCAGGACCGGCTGGTGCAGGATCGCGACGCGATGCCGGGTGGAGAGCAATTCGTCCAGCTCGCTGAGCAATCCGGTGCCGATCACCACGGGGTAGGGCGGGTCGACGGCCACCCGCACGGTGACCGGTTCGGTGGTGCCGGTCATGTGGTCGCCCTGCTGGCACCGGGGGCGTCGGGCGTCGTTGGGGAATCCTGCAGCCGCGACACGATCTGGCGGACCACCGCGCCGGGATTGCGGCGGCTGGTGTCCACCCGCATGGTCGCGACGCGCCGGTACAGCGGAACCCGTTTGGCCATCAGGGCGCGGAATTTCGCTGCGCGATCGGGCCCGGCGAGCAGGGGCCGCACGACGTTGCCGGCGGTGCGACGCACCCCTACCCTGGCGCTGATCTCCAGGTAGATGACGGTGTGGCCGGCCAGCGCGTCGCACACCCCCGGGCTGGTGACGGCGCCGCCGCCCAGCGACAGCACCCCGTCATGGTCGGCCAATGCGGCGCGCACCACGTCCTCCTCGATGCGGCGGAACTCCGGCTCCCCGTCGGTGGCGAAGATGTCGGCGATGGTCCGGCCGGTCCGTTGCTCGATCGCCGCGTCGGTGTCGAGGTAGCCGACCCCCAGCGCCCTGGACAGCCGCCGCCCGATGGTGGACTTGCCGGAGCCCGGCAGCCCGACGAGCACGGCCCTGGGTGTCATGATCCCGAAGCCCGGGCGGCGGGGGTTTGGCGGTCGGCGACCGCACGTAGGTAGGCGTCGATGTTGCGGCGGGTCTCGGTCAGCGAGTCGCCGCCGAACTTCTGCAGCGCCGCGCGCGCCAGGACCAGCGCCACCATGGTCTCGGCCACCACCCCGGCGGCCGGCACGGCGCACACGTCGGAGCGCTGGTGGATGGCGACCGCCTCGTCGCCGGTGGCCATGTCGACCGTGGCCAGCGCCCGCGGCACGGTGGAAATGGGCTTCATCGCGGCGCGCACCCGCAGCGGCTGGCCGTTGGTCATGCCGCCTTCGAGCCCGCCCGCCCGGTTGGTCGAGCGCACGACGCCGTCGGGCCCGGGATACATCTCGTCGTGGGCCCGGCTGCCGCGGCGGCGCGCGGTCTCGAAACCGTCGCCGATCTCGACGCCCTTGATCGCCTGGATGCCCATGACGGCGGCGGCCAGCTGGCTGTCCAGGCGGTTGTCGCCGCTGGTGAACGAGCCCAGCCCGATCGGCACGCCCAGCGCCACGACCTCGACGACGCCGCCGAGGGTGTCGCCGTCCTTCTTGGCCGCTTCGATCTCGGCGATCATCGCTTGCTCGGCCGCCCGGTCGAACGCGCGGACCGGGCTGTCGTCGATCGCGGCCAGATCCCCGGGTCCCGGCGGCGGGCCGTCGTAGGGCGCCGACGGGCCGATCGCGATGACGTGGGAGAGCACCTCGACGCCCAGGGCCTGGCGCAGAAACGACCGCGCGACCGTCCCCGCCGCGACCCGGGCGGCGGTCTCCCGGGCGCTGGCCCGCTCCAGCACCGGCCGCGCGTCGTCGAACCCGTACTTCAGCATGCCCGCGTAGTCGGCGTGGCCGGGCCGCGGCCGGGTGAGCGGCGCATTGCGCGCCGAGTCTTCCGCGTCCGCGGGATCGACGGGGTCGGCGGCCATCACGGTTTCCCACTTCGGCCATTCGGTGTTGCCGATCTCGATGGCGATGGGCCCGCCCAGGGTGACGCCGTGGCGCACCCCGGACAGCACGGTCACCGCGTCGCGTTCGAACGCCATCCGGGCGCCGCGGCCGTAGCCGAGCCGCCGGCGGGCCAGCTGCTCGGAGATGTCGGCGGAGGTGATCCCCACGCCGGCAACCATGCCTTCGAGCACGGCCACCAACGCGCGGCCATGCGACTCCCCGGCGGTGATCCAGCGCAACACCCGACAATTGTCCCACGGGCCCAGCCGACCACGTGCCCAGCCGAACACCCGCTCAGCCCAGCAGCGCCAACCCCGCCGCGCCGGCCGTGGCCAGGCACATCGAGGGACCGTGCGGCACGGTGGCGGCTCGCGTGCACAGGCCGCACAAGGCCGTGAGCAACGGGGCGGCCAGCGCCGCCAGCCACCACGCGTCGGCGCCGAAACAGCCGGCCAGGCCGCCCAGGCCGATCGCCAGCTTGACGTCGCCGGCGCCCATCGCGGCCGGCGACACCAGGTGCACCAGCAGATACAGCCCGGTCAGCGCCGCCGCCCCGGCCAACGCGGGCCACCCGCGGCCGGCCGTCGCGGCGGCCAGCAGGATCACCCCCGCGCCGGGCAGCGTCAGCAGGTTCGGTAACCGGCGCTGGGCGATGTCGTAGCAGCTCAGCGCCGCGAGCCAGGCCAGCACGAGGCCGGCGAGAACGCCGGCCACCGCGATCCGCATGCCGCGGCACGCTAGCGCAAAGCGTCCATGGCGCAAGTCATCGCCTCGCGCGGCGCGGGCAGCCCGGTGAACTGCTCCACCTGTGCGAATGCCTGATGCAGCAGCATCTGCAAACCGTCGATCACCCGGCCGCCGGCGGCGGTGACCGCGGCGGCCAGCGGTGTGGGCCACGGGTCGTAGACGGTATCCAGCAGCACCGGGATCGCGGCGAACGTGCCGGCATACCGTTCGGCCACCTCCGCCGGGAGGGTGCTGACCAGCACCTGCGCCGCGGCCGCCCGGTGGGCCAGCTCGTCGCCGTCCAGCTCGCAGAACCGCGCCGCCACGCCGATCCGGGTGCCCAGGTCCACCAGCCGGGCGGCCTTCGCGGGATTGCGCGCCACCACGGTGATGTCGGTGACGCCGAGCTGGGCCAACCCCGCGACGGCCGCCGGCGCCGTGCCGCCCGATCCACACACCAGCGCCGGTCCAGAGGCCCCCCCTATCGACGCGACCGCCCCGGCCACCCCATCGATGTCGGTGTTGTCGGCCCGCCAGCCCGCGGGCGTGCGCACCAGCGTGTTGGCCGAGCCGACCTGCTCGGCGCGTTCGGTGCGCTCGTCGGCGAACCGCAGGGCGGCGAACTTGCCCGGCATGGTCACCGACACCCCGACCCATTCCGGCCCGAATCCGCCGACCACCCCCGGTAGCTGTTCGGCGCCGCACTCGATGCGCTCGTAGGTCCAGCCGTGCAGGCCCAGCGCGCGGTAGGCGGCCAGGTGCAGTTGTGGGGACTTCGAATGAGCGATCGGCGAGCCGAGCACAGCCGCTTTTCGAGGGCCTCGGTGCCTAGCGTGCGCTGTCGAGGACACCGTTGCGCTTAGCCAGCTCGATGTTGGCCAGATGCTGCTTGTAGTCCCGGGTGAACAGCGTCGTGCCCTGGGCGTCGATGGTGACGAAGTACAACCAGTCACCCGGCTCGGGATGCTCGGCGGCCTGCAGCGCGTCGGCGCCCGGCGAACAAATCGCCGTGGCGGGCAGACCCTGGGACACATACGTGTTCCACGGCGTCCGCTGGGCACGGTCGGCGTCGCTGGTGGCGACCTCGCGGCGGTCCAGCGGGTAGTTCACCGTCGAGTCGAACTCCAGCGTGCGGTGCTCGTGCAGGCGGTTGTAGATCACCTGCGCGACCTTCGGGAAATCCTGCGAGTTGGCTTCCTGCTGAACCAGCGACGCCACCACGAGGATGTCGTAGGGAGACAGCTGCTGCGCGGCGGCCGTGTCCAGCAAACCGGATTTCATGTACTCCACCGCGCCGGCGCTGATCAGGTTCGCCAGGATGCTTTGGGCCGAGGCCGACGGATCGACATTGAAGGTTCCGGGCGCGATGAGGCCCTCGATCCGGCGATGGTCGTTGCCCAACTCCGTCACCGGCTGCACCGCCCACGGCGGCACCGCCAACGCCGTCGCGGAGCTGGTGGTCGCCGCCGCGCGAAGGTCGTCGGCCGAGACGCAGTGGCGGTCGCCGTCGAGATCCACACAGGTGGCGCGCGAGATCAGGCTGAGGATGCCGGGATTGACCTTGTTGGTCTTCATGTCGGTGATGTCGTCGAGCTGACGGCCCTCCGGGATGACAAGCCGGCCGACCCGGTTGTTGGGGTCGGCCAGCCAGGCGACGGCCGACGCCGCGGGAATCTCGGTGCGCATCCGGTAGTAGCCCGGCTGGATCGACGTGATGGCCGCGTTGCCGTGCGCGGCGGCGACGAAGGCCCGGACCGTCTTGACCACCTGCTTGCTCTGCAGCGTCTCCCCGACCATCGTGGTCGAGTCGCCGGCCTGGATCGCAATCACGATGTCGCGCTGGCCGTCTCCGGAGTAGTCGTCATTGGGACCGAACATCGTGTGCCATAGCTTGAAGCCGACCAGCGCGGCCGCCAGCACGACCACCACGAGCACCCCGACGGCGAGCCTGCCGGCGAAGCGCCGGCGCCGCACGCCCCGCTCGGCCCGCTTGCGGGCCAGCCGGCTCATGGTGGGCCGGGGCGGCCCGACGGCCTCCGGCTCGGCACGCTGAGGCCGTGCGCTGTCAACCATCGCCGACCCCGTCGGCCGACGCGGCGCGGCGCTGATCGAGCCAGCTCTGCAGGATCGCGACGGCCGCCGCCTGGTCGATCACCGCCCGCTGCCCCTTGGCGCGCACCCCCGCCTCCCGCAGCGACCGCTGGGCGCTGACGGTGGTCAGCCGCTCGTCGGCGAGCCGCACCGGCGTGGGTGCGATCCGGGTGGCCAACGCCTCGGCCAGGCCGATCGCGTCGATCGCGGCGGGGCCGGTGCGGTCGGCCAGGGTCCGCGGCAATCCGACGATCACCTCGACCGCCTCTAGGTCGGCGGCGAGCTCCGCCAGCCGGCGCAAGTGCCGGCCCGAACGGTCGCGTCGCACGGTTTCCACCGGGGTGGCCAGGATGCCGTCGGGATCGCTGACGGCCACGCCGATGCGCACGCTGCCCACGTCGACGCCGAGGCTTCTCCCGGGTCGGGTCCCCCGACCCGGGTTGTCCTGATAAGGATCGCCGGGCCGATCGGGCAGCCTGTGCTCTGCTGGGGCCACTCAGCCGACCCGCGCTATCTCGGCGATCGCGGAGCGGACCGCGTCGAGCGCCGCGTCGATGCCGGACGGATCCTTCCCCGAGCCCTGCGCGAGGTCGGGCTTGCCACCGCCGCGGCCACCGACGGCCCCGGCGAGCCGGGTGACCAGGTCGTTGGCGCGCAGCCCCAGTTCTTGGGCGGCCGGGTTGGCGGCGACCGCATAGGGCACGGTGTCGCCCTCGCCCGCAGAGCTTGTTGCGATGAGCGCCACCACCGCGGGGTCGCTGCCCAGCTTGCCGCGGATCTCGCCGACCAGGGAGCGCAGGTCGGCTGCGGTCATCCCGGCGGACATCCGTTGCGCCACCACACGGACGTTACCGATCCGCTCGGCGCCGGCCGCCGCATTGGTCGCGGCGGCGCGTGCGCCCGCCTGCCGGGCGCGTTCGAGTTCCTTCTCCGCGGCCTTCAGCCGCTCCACCAGGTTGGCCACCCGGGCGGGCACCTCTTCGGAGGGCACCTTCAGCGACGACGCCAGCCCGGCCATCAGCGCGCGCTCCTTGGCCAGGTGGCGGAACGACTCGAGTCCGACGTAGGCCTCGACCCGGCGGACCCCGGAGCCGATCGACGACTCGCCCAGGATGGTCACCGGGCCGATCTGCGCCGAGTTGTGCACGTGCGTTCCGCCGCACAGCTCCAGCGAGAACGGTCCGCCGATCTCCACGACCCGGACTTCGTCGGGATAGGCCTCGCCGAAGAGCGCCATCGCCCCCATCGCCTTGGCCTTTTCCAGCTTCTCGGTGAACGTGTGCACCTCGAAGTCGGCCTGCACGGCCTCGTTGGTCACCTCTTCGATCTGGATGCGCTGGTCCTCGGTCAGCGGCCCCTGCCAGTTGAAGTCGAAACGCAGGTAGCCGGGCCGGTTCAGTGATCCCGCCTGAACCGCGTTGGGCCCCAACACCTGTCGCAGCGCGGCGTGCACCATGTGGGTGCCCGAGTGCCCCTGGGTGGCGCCCCGGCGCCAGCCGGGGTCCACCGCCGCGATGACCGTGTCACCCTCGACGAACTCCCCGGACTCCACGTTAACCCGGTGCACCCAAAGAGTTTTGGCGATCTTCTGCACGTCGGTGACCGCCGCCCGGGCGCTGCCGCTAGCACCGGTTCCGCTGATGGCGCCCTCGTCGGCAATCTGCCCGCCCGACTCGGCGTAGAGCGGGGTGCGATCCAGCACGAGTTCGACGCGCTGCCCTTCGGCACCCTCGGTGCCGTGTGCGACCACCGGAACCCGCTTGCCGTCCACGAAGATGCCCAGAATCCTTGCTTGCGAGGTCAACTCGTCGAATCCGGTGAACTCGGTGGGCCCGGCGTCGACCAGCTCGCGGTAAGCGGTCAGGTCGGCGTGCGCGTGCTTGCGCGCGGCGGCGTCGGCCTTGGCCCGCCTGCGCTGCTCGGCCATCAGTTCCCGGAAGCCGATTTCGTCGACCCGCAGGCCGGCCTCGGAGGCCATCTCTAAGGTGAGCTCGATCGGGAAGCCGTAGGTGTCGTGCAGGGTGAAGGCGTCCGAACCGGAAACCACCTTGGCGCCAGCGGATTTGGTGGCATCGGCGACCTCCTCGAACAGCTTGGAGCCGGACGCCAGGGTGCGGTTGAACGCGGTCTCCTCGGCGACCGCGATGCGCGTGATGCGGTCGAAATCGGTGACTAGTTCGGGATACGACGGCCCCATCGCGTCGCGCACGGTGGTCATCAACTCGCCGACGATCGGGCCCTCGATGTCCAGCAGCTTGGCCGAGCGGATCACCCGGCGCAGCAGCCGGCGCAGCACGTAGCCGCGCCCGTCGTTGCCGGGACTCACCCCGTCGCCGATCAGGATCGCCGCGGTGCGGCTGTGGTCGGCGATGATGCGGTAACGCACGTCGTCGTCGTGGTTGCCGATGTCGTAGCCGCGCGGGGCGCGGGTGGCGACGATGTCGATCACCGGTCGCAACAGGTCGATTTCGTAGACGTTGTGCACGCCCTGCAGGATGCACGCGACACGTTCGACGCCCATGCCGGTGTCGATGTTCTTGCGCGGCAACGGCCCCAGGATCTCGAAATCGGTTTTGCCGGTGCCCGCACCGCGCTCGCTTTGCATGAACACCAGGTTCCACAGCTCGACGTAGCGGTCCTCGTTGGCGACCGGCCCGCCGCCCACGCCGAACTCCGGGCCGCGGTCGTAGTAGATCTCCGAGGACGGGCCGCACGGTCCGGGGATGCCCATCGACCAGAAGTTGTCCTCCATGCCGCGGCGCTGGATGCGTTCCGCCGGCAGCCCGGCGATATCCTGCCATAGCCGCTCGGCCTCGTCGTCGTCGAAATAGACTGTTGCCCAGATCTTTTCGGGATCAAGACCGTAGCCACCCTGCTCGATGCCGTTGGTCAGCAGCGTCCACGCCAACTCGATGGCGCGACGCTTGAAGTAGTCGCCGAACGAGAAATTGCCGGCCATCTGAAAAAACGTGTTGTGCCGGGTGGTGATGCCCACCTCGTCGATGTCGGGGGTGCGGATGCACTTCTGGATGCTGGTCGCCGTCGCGTAAGGGGGGGTGCGCGCCCCCAGGAAGTACGGCACGAACTGGACCATGCCGGCGTTGATGAACAACAGGTTGGGGTCGTCGAGGATCACCGATGCGCTCGGCACCTCGGTGTGGCCCGCCTTCACGAAGTGATCAAGGAACCTCTTCCTGATCTCGTGTGTTTGCACTCTTTCCGCTTCTTCCTATCTTTTTGGGTTCTTCCTGGGGGTTCGGATGGCCCCGCACACAGTACCTGCTTGGGTGCCTCCACTACCGGGCCGCTAACCCTCCAGAAAGCTCAACCGCACCGAGCGCCGCGGGTTGTCCCGGTTGAGGTCTACCAGCACGATGCTCTGCCATGTGCCCAGCTGCGGCTCACCGGCCGCGACCGGCACCGAGATCGACGGGGAGACGATCGCGGGCAGCACGTGGTCGGCGCCGTGGCCGGCCGAACCGTGCGCGTGCCGGTAGCGGTCGTCGCGCGGCAACAGCCGTTCCAGCGTGTCGATCAGGTCGTCGTCGGAGCCCGCGCCGGTCTCGATGATCGCGACCCCGGCCGTCGCGTGCGGGACGAATATGTTGCACAGGCCGTTGCCGCAACTGAAGCAGAACCTGCGCACCGCATCGGTGAGGTCCACGATGCAGCGACGCTCGGTATTTACCTCCAGGAGATCGGTATGCACCCCGTCAAGCCTACGGCGCGGATGTTGCGACCAGCGAATTATTTGTGAGCGCGCCCACACCGGCCGAAAGCGTTGCGGGGGCCAACCGGTAGGAGGAAGGTATCCGGTGAGAACGGTGGCGCTACCAGGGGCGCCGCCCCCACACAGTTAGGGGTCGATCGTGTACGCACGCTCTTTCACCATCGCGGGCCAACCGTTGTCCGTCGACATCGGAATTGCGCACGTTCGCGACGTCGTCATCCCCGAGCTGCAGAAGATCGACGGGTTTGTCGGGCTGTCGCTGTTGGTCGACCGGCAGTCCGGCCGCTGCATCGCCACCAGCTCGTGGGAGACGATCACGGCGATGCGCGGCAGCGCCGAGAAGGTGGCACTCATTCGTGACCACGCCGCGCTGATGTTCGACGGCAGCGCGAGCGTCGAAGAGTGGGCCATCGCTTTGCTGCACCGCCGCCGCCGGGCACAAGAGGGGGCCTGCGTGCGGGCCACCTGGCTCAAGGTGGTGCCCGACCAGCTCGACCGATCCCTGGAGTTCTACCGGGCGTTTGTCGTTCCCGAGATCGAGGACCTCGACGGGTTCTGCAGCGCCAGCCTGATGATCGACCACCCCGCGGCCCGGCGGGCGGTGTTGTGCTCGACGTTCGACAGCCTCGAGACGATGGCCCTCAACCGCGAGCGGGCGACCGAGCTGCGCAGCAGGCGCGCGCGCGACCTGGGCGCCGAGATCGTCGACGTCTACGAATTCGAGCTGGCGATCGCCGGCCTGCGGGTGCCCGAGCTGGTCTGAACCCCGTACCCCTTAGGGGCGTCCCCGCGTCTTGCGAATGATCGCTCGCAGCCGGTCCAACCGGCCGGACATCTCGCGCTCGGCGCCGTGGCCGGTGGGCCGGTAGTAGTCCACGCCGACCAGCTCGTCCGGCGGATACTGTTGTGCCACAACGCCGTCCGGGTCGTCGTGCGAGTATTTGTAGCCCTGCGCGTTGCCGAGTGCCGCCGCCCCGGAGTAGTGCCCGTCGCGCAGCGGGGCCGGCACCAGGCCGGCCTTGCCAGCCTTGACGTCGGCCATCGCCGCGGCCAACGCGGTGGTGACGGCGTTGGACTTCGGCGCGGTGGCCAAGTGGATGGTGGCGTGCGCCAGCGTCAGCTGGGCCTCGGGCAGCCCGATCAGCGCGACGGTCTGCGCGGCGGCGACCGCGGTCGGCAGGGCGGTCGGATCGGCCATCCCGATGTCCTCGCTGGCCAGGATCATCAGCCGGCGCGCGATGAACCGCGGATCCTCGCCGGCGACCAGCATGCGCGCCAGGTAGTGCAGCGCGGCGTCGACGTCGGAGCCGCGCACCGATTTGATGAAGGCGCTGACGACGTCGTAGTGCTGGTCGCCGTCGCGGTCGTAGCGCACCGCGGCCTCGTCCAGGGATTGCTCGACGGCCGCGACGGTCAGCTCGCCCTCACGCGTTTCGGCAGCGACCTCCAGCGCGGTCAGGGCGCGCCGCGCGTCGCCGGCCGCCAGGCGCACCAGCAGGTCGACGGCCTCGGGCGCCACCGGGACCCGCCCGCCCAGGCCGCGGGGATCGTCGACCGCGCGCAGCACCACCGTGCGGATGTCGTCGGGCGTCAGGGGCCGCAGCTGCAGGATCAGCGATCGCGACAGCAGCGGCGCCACCACCGAAAACGACGGATTCTCGGTGGTCGCCGCCACCAGCAACACCACCCGGTTCTCGACCGCCGATAGCAGGGCGTCCTGCTGGGTTTTGGAGAACCGGTGCACCTCGTCGATGAACAGCACCGTCTGCTGGCCACGGAGCAGCGCCTTGCGGGCGTCCTCGATGACCGCCCGCACCTCTTTGACGCCCGCCGACAACGCCGACAGCGCCTCGAACCTGCGGCCGGTGGCCTGCGAGATCAGCGCCGCCAGCGTGGTCTTGCCGCTGCCCGGCGGGCCGTACAGGATCGCCGACGCGACGCCGGAGCCCTCGACCAGGCGGCGCAGCGGCGATCCGGGTGCCAGCAGGTGGTCTTGCCCCACCACTTCGTCCAGCGACGCCGGACGCATCCGCACCGCCAGCGGCGCGCCGGCCGGCACGCCCAGGT
>Ga0335075_10017135_pt1 | contig 10789 bp, 7 predicted proteins | sample Lox_Sample_24_FD_206723 | JGI IMG/M metagenome (GOLD analysis project Ga0335075, IMG submission 206723) | Soil microbial communities from Loxahatchee National Wildlife Refuge, Florida, United States - Lox_Sample_2.4 | ecosystem: Environmental > Terrestrial > Soil > Wetlands | place: USA: Florida... | reverse complement strand
CTCGAACACGAACGGGGCACTTTGGAGCGGCTTGGGGAGCAGCGCACCTCTGAGAGCCCGGCGCGCCGCGGCAAGACCGAGCTCGAAAGCGCCGGCAGCGGAGGGCGCGCCGGCTGGTCCCTCCCCCGCCGAGGCCACACGTGACGTGGTGAACCGCGAGGCCAGACGTCTCACCCGCTCGGTAGCCTCCTCGAGGCGCTCAAAAGTGAGCAGGCGGCCTTGCCGGGCCTCTCGAAGGCCGCTCGCAACCTCCTGTTGCAGTTCCAAACTGCCGTCGACGCACAGAAGATCCGCTCCCGCGTTCAGCGCCTCCACAGCCCCTGCCACGACACCGGTGTGGCGGGCGATGGCGCCCATACCGAGCGCGTCGGTGACGATCACGCCCTGGAACCCCAACTCCTTGCGGGCGAGCTGTTCGAGCAAGACCCTCGAGAGGGTGGCGGGGCGGTCACTTATGCCCTCGTATCGGACGTGAGCCGTCATCAACATGGCGACGTCGGCGTCGATGGCCGCCTTGAAGGGTGCCACATGGACGTCCATCAGCGTCTCATGGTCCAATTCCAGTGACGGCAGATCGACATGGGAGTCGGCGGCGGTTGCACCGTGGCCGGGGAAGTGCTTGGCGCACGCGGCCACGCCGACCATTTGTGTTGCTCGTACCCACTCTCTTACGTGGCGTGCGACGAGACCGGGCTCGTAGCCGAACGAACGGTTGCCGATCACCGGGTTGGCTGCGCATGTCACCACGTCAGCCACGGGGGCGAGGTTTACGTTCGCGCCGGCCACCGCCAGTCCCTTTGCAATCGTCGCGGCCGTGCGTGCGGTTAGGGCGAGGTCGTCCACTACCCCGAGCACGCGTGCGCCCGGCCACGAAGACCCGGTCGTCGCTTCCATGCGGGTGACCGCGCCGCCCTCCTCATCGAGGGCGATCAGGGCATCGGGTTTCAGCTCTCTAATTGCCTGGCAAAGCTCATTGAGCGTGTGCCGGTCAGGGATGTTGCGAGCGAAGAGGACCACCCCGGCCAAGCCCTTGTCCAGCCACCGGGCCGTTAAGTCAGGCAAGCTAGGGCCCGGCAGGCTCACCAGCAGGACCCGCTCGACGGTTATGGTGATCGCTTGCCCTTTCTCGCCGCGTGTACCACGGCGGTGGCTGCAACCCGGCCCTGGAGCGGCGAGGACGCCTAGGACGGGCCGTTGCTAACTGACTTCGGTCCTCAGCGCATTGTAGGATTTTTCCAGCTGTCCAAATGAGCGGCTCGTCATTTTTGAGGGGGACATCAAAGACAATGACCAAAATCCATGTGAAGACCATCCACGATCCGAAAAGCAGAGGGCACTCGGCCCTCTTATCTGCGGTGGCGGCCCTAACGGCCACCGCCATGCTCGCCGTCGGGTGGGCCGCACCAGCGTCGGCCTCGACCCGGGAGCCGTCCAACGCACCGTTCTCCCTAACTGTGAGCGGCAATACGGTCGAGCCCATACCGGACAGCTTCAACCCGTACGTACTCACGAGCGGAGGCAACCTCATCGACGCCGAGCCCATGATCTACGAGACCCTCTTGCAGTTCGACCTGTTGAAGCCGGGCACGATCTACGACTGGCTGGCCAGCTCGTACCAGTTCACCAACGCGGACAAAACGCTCACCTTCGACCTCCGCAAAGGCGTGACCTTTACCGACGGGACGCCGCTAACGAGCGCAGACGTCGTGTTCAGCTTCGACCTCATGCAAAAGAACGCGTCGCTGAACACCAACGGCGACGCCTTCTCTTCTGTGCGGGCCGACGGGCCGTACAAGGTGGTGTTCACCTTCACTAAGGCCGACTACCCGCAGCTGTACGATATCGCCAGCACCTACATCGTTCCTGAGCACATCTGGAAGGGCGTCAACCCGGTCAAGTACGCCGACACCAACCCGGTCGGCACAGGGCCCTATACGGTGGAACGCTTCTCCCCCGAGGACCTCGTCCTCACGAAAAACCCGCACTACTGGCAATCGGGCGAGCCCAAGATAACCCAGCTGAACTACCCGGCTTGGGCCTCGGCGGACGCGGACAATCGCGACCTGGTGAACGGGACAGAGACGTGGGCCGGCAACTACATCCCCGACGTGCAAAGGGTCTACGTCAACGCGGACCCGAAGTACCGCCACTACTGGTTCGCCCCCGTCGGCGTAGTGGCCCTCCAGCCCAACCTCACCGTCTACCCGCTGAACATCCTCGCGGTGCGCGAGGCGATCAGCGACGCGATTGACCGCCATAGCGTCTCTGTGGAGGGCGAATCGACCTACGAGGCGCCGGCGACGTCGCCCACGGGGCTGGTCCTGCCCTACGACAACTCGGTGCTTGCTCCCCAGTACAAGGACCTGAAGTACAGCCTGAACGACGCCAAGGCCAAGCAGCTGATGGAGTCGGCCGGGTTCAAGATGAAGAACGGCTACTTCGTCGGCAAGAACGGCCGGCCGATAACGCTCACCCTCACGGACCCGTCGAGCTACTCGGACTACATGACCGATGCCCTGATCATCAGCTCCAACCTGAAGGCGATCGGCATCAAGGTGGACGTGAGCGGGATTTCGGTAAACGCCTGGACATCCGACCTCGCTGACGGGGACTTCCAGCTCACGATCCTCTATTCCAATATCGGGCCCAGCCCCTACTACTGGTACAACGGCTGGCTCAACGACACCCTGTCCGCCCCCGTGGGCAAGCCGGCGACGGCGGACTACAGCCGCTGGTACTCGGCCGCCACGCAGTCTGCTCTTGCCCAGTACACGACCGGTACGACCACTGCCGCCCGCAACGCCGGCATCATGGCCATCGAAAAGATCATGGTCGAGGACGAGCCGGTCATCCCGCTGGTCTACTCGGCGGTGTGGTTCGAGTACGACAACCAGTACGTGGGGGGCTGGCCGACACCGTCCAACCCGTACGCTATGGGGGAGCCCGCCGGCTTGGACGCCGAGATCACACTGATGCACCTCACCCCCCGCTAATAGCACGCACACGCCTCAGGTAACGATTGGACGGAAGGCAAGCGATGTGAGCCGGTCTCGAGTTCCACGCGGCGAACGCCGGTGGGGCTTGGACCGGTTCCTCCGTGACGGGCCTCGCCGGGGCGAGCGGCTCGGGTGGCTGGCCAACGGCGCCGCCGTCACTCAGGGCGAGCTGGTGTGGGGCCCGTCGGCCGCGCTCGCCAGGGGTTTCCGGGTGGTCCAGCTGTTCGGCCCGGAGCACGGGCCGCACGGGGCGATAAGAGCGGGGCAACGTGTCGAGGACCACAGGGACCCCTGGACCGGCCTCCCTGTGTGCAGCCTGTACGGGTCCGGCCCCGCCAACCTGGGAGAAGCTTTGGCTCGCTGCGACACCGTCGTGGTGGACATGGTCGAGCTGGCCGCCCGTTACAGTACCAACCTCGCCTTGGCCACTGACCTCTTGGATGCGGTGGCGAGCATGGGTCGCCACCGTTTCGTCGTGCTGGACCGGCCCAACGTGCTCGGGCGGGCCACAGAAGGCCCGCGGCTCGGCCCCGGGGTGCGTTCGATCGTGGGCCGTCTCGACGTCCCCGTCCGCCATGGCCTCACTATGGGGGAGCTCCTACGGTGGTACGCCCACTCCGCCGGGCTCGACATCGGCCTGGACGTCGTCCGCGTCGCCGGCTACGACATGGAGGGGGTGGCCCAGGACCGGCCCTTCCTGTCGCCCTCACCCAACCTCAACACCATCGAGGCGCAGTTGCTCTACCCCGGTACGTGCCTGGCGGAAGGGACCAACCTCTCGGAGGGGAGGGGTACGGCGTTCCCTTTCCAAGTCGTGGGAGCCCCGTGGCTCGATGCCCGCACCGTCGCCGAGGAGCTACGTGGCGACCAATGGGAGGGCGTTGCCCCCCGACCTGTCCGCTTTGTGCCCAATACGTCCAAGCACCAGGGTGAGGTCTGCGAAGGAGTCTTTCTTCACGTCGTCGACCCTGACCGAATGCGCCCGGTGGCATTGGCCGTCAGGCTGCTGTTGCTCGTGTTCGCCAGGCACGAAGAGGCAGCGGTGCTCCCGGCCGGCCCCGAGCGGCAGCTGCGCTTCATCGACCTTCTGTGGGGCGCCACTGACCTCGGGGACTGCCTGGAGGAACGCCGGCAGCCATCCCCTGCCGAGGCCCCCGTTGGCTTCGCCCGTGAGGTTGCGCCCGACCTTCTCTACGAAGGCCCGCTGGTCCCCTGGTGAGCCTCGGTCGCCACCTCTCCGTCTGCAGAGGCCCCGTCGGCCGACGACGCTGAAGAGTAGAGCCAGCAGTGGGCCCAGTGGCCGCCCTCCAGGACGCTCCGGGGCGGGAAGGACTTCCGGCAAATGTCCATCGCATGAGGGCACCGTGGATGGAAACGGCACCCGCTCGGCGGTGCAACCAGGCTGGGTGGTTCCCCGGTGGAGGTTACCGGGGCACCCTGTTCCAACCTTTCCGGGTCGGGTGCGCAGGCCACCAGGACCTGCGTATAGGGGTGGGCCGGGGTCTGCGTGACGACTTCCGACGGCCCGCCCTCCACCAGCTGGCCCCCGTACATGACCAGCGTCGTGGTGGCGAAGTACCTGGCCGAAGCGATGTCGTGGGTTATGTACAAAAGAGCCAGGTCCCGCCCTTCCACCAAGCGCCGGAAGAGGTTGAGGACGCCGAGGCGGATAGAGACGTCCAGCATCGACACCGGCTCGTCGGCCAAGAGTACGGACGGGCGGGCGGCGAGCGCACGGGCGAGCGAGATCCGCTGAGCCTGGCCACCTGAGAGCTCATGGGGGAACTTCTCCAGGAACTGCCGGGGGGGGCTCAGGTTCACATCCGCCAGAAGTGCGCTGAGCGCGTCGTCGTCCCGACCCCTGGGGCCCCGGTAGATGCGGAGCGGCCGGGTGAGGATATACCTCACCGTGTGGACGGGGTTCAACGAGCCGAAGGGGTCCTGGAGTATCAGTTGGACTTGCTTGGCGTACTTCTTGAACGAACTGCCACGCCCCGGGCGCACCCGCCTCCCACCCAGGCGGATGGAGCCCCGCGTGGCCGGGTACAGCCCGGCCAGCACACGGGCGACCGTGGACTTGCCGGACCCGGACTCACCCACCAAGGCAGTCACCTGGCCTGCATAGAGGGCGATGCTCACGCCGTCGACCGCCTGCACGACCCGCCTCCTCCGGCTTTGCCGGCTGAAACCGCCTCCTGTTCGGAAGTGCTTGACCAGGTTGACAGCTTCCAAGACAGGCTTTTCGTCGACCTCGTACCCGGGGCCACCGTTTAGTACCACTTCGTCGCCGCGGCCGGCGGCCCCGTCGTCTCCTCGGCCGGCTGTGCCACCGTCACCACCGGTCCCGTCGCCACCCGGCGTGCGGACGCTCGCTTGAGGGCTCAGGCTGGAAGGTTGGCCGGCGAGGCGGGCAACACGGTCGGGCCCGTAGAGCAGGCACGCCACCCGCCGGTCGGTCGCACCGGTCGACAGCGGGTCGGTGAGCAGGCGCGGGACGTGCTCGGTGCACTGCTCAAAGGCTTGAGGGCAGCGGGGGTGGTAGGCGCACCCGGACGGTACCGCCCGCAGGTCGGGCGGGGCGCCCGGGATGCCCCGGAGTTCGCGCTTGGGCCCGTGCAGCAGAGGGAACGAGTTGAGCAGCCCGTGGCTGTAGGGGTGGAAGGGCGCCCGGTACAGGTCCTTCGACGGGCACATCTCGACCACCCGGCCCGCGTACATGACCGCGATCGTGTCGGCCATCTCGATGAGCAGCGACAGGTCGTGGGTGATGAAGATGACGGAAAAACCGAGCCGGTCGCGGAGGCGGAGGATTTCGGCCAAGATTTGGCGTTGTATCACGACGTCGAGCGCCGTGGTGGGCTCGTCCATGATGATGAGCTCAGGGCTGAGCGCCAGCGCCATGGCGATCATCGACCGCTGCCGCATGCCGCCGGACAGCTCGTGGGGGTACGACGCCGCCCTGTCGGCGGATATCCCCACCAGCCGCAGCAGTTCGCGGGCCCGGTCGTAGCGTTCCGCCCGTCCCATCTCGGGCCGGTGGGCCACCAGCACGTCATCGATCTGGGCGCGCAGCGACAGCACCGGGTTGAGCGCGTTCATGGACGACTGGAACACCATCGCCACCTCGTCCCAGCGCAACCTCCGTAACTCCTCGTCCGATAGCGCCATGATGTCGATTGGCCGGCCTCCCCCCGGCCGGTGGTAGCGGACCCGGCCGCGGGTGACGATCCCCGGCGGCCGCAAGAGGCGGTTCATCGCATATGCGAGGGTCGATTTCCCCGAGCCCGACTCCCCCGCTATCCCGAGGACTTCTCCCCGGTTCAGCACGAGGTCGACGCCGTCAACGGCGTGCAGGGCACGGTCACCGGACCCGTAGTCGACAGCCAGGTCGGTCACGTCCAAGATGACGTCCCCGCCATCCCAGCTCGGCTCCGCTCCCGGGGTCGTCCCAGTCCTCGCGCCTCGGTCCCGGGTCAGCGCACTGCCCACCTGGGGGCGGCCATCGCCCTGGGGCCCGCCGTCCTCTCCCCCTTTCGGCCGGTCACCGGGGGAAGGCCGGGGCGTAACCACGGGGGTGAAGGTGGGCAATGGCGTGGAAGGACGAGCCGGCCCCTCCTGGGTCAGCCCTGCCGGCTCGCCGCGCCCGGGCAAAACGGGGGCCGGCAGCCCAGTGCGCTCAGCACCACCCTTGTCTGGCGCCGGCTTGGCGCGCAGGTCCTTGCCGGCCGCCTTCGTCGCTATCCTCGTCGTCCGCAGGCGGGGGTTGACGAACTCATCTATGCCGAAATTGATGAGCGCCAGGCCCGTGCCCACGAGAGCAATGCAGAGCCCGGGCGGCAGGAACCACCACCAGGCTCCGACTTGCAATGCCTCGTTGTTCTCCGCCCAGTACAGCATGGTGCCCCAGGACCAGGTCGTCACACTCGACAGGCCGAGGAAGGCGAGCCCGGCCTCGGTCAGGATGGCGAATATCACGGTGAAGAGGAACCCGGAAGCCACAATGGCCAGCTCGTTGGGCAGGATCTCGGCGAAGATGACGCGCAGCGACCGCTCGCCGCTGGCCCGGGCCGCCTCGATGTAGTCCCGCTTGCGGATGCTCAGCGTCTGCGCCCGCAGGACCCTCGCCCCCCAAGCCCATCCCGTCACGGCGATGACCAGGGTCACGCTCAAAGTTCCCTTGTTGGGGAGGTACCCGGCCAGCACGATCACCAGTGGGAGCGCCGGTATGACGAGGAAAATGTTGGACAGGGCAGAGAGCACCTCGTCCGTCGTCCCGCCCAGGTAGCCGGCCGCCAGCCCTACGAGGAGCGACACGAACGTGGCGATGGCGGCGGCGGCGAAACCGACCAGCAGCGAGACCCGGGCACCGTAGAGCAGCTGGGCGAACACGTCCTGACCCGCTTGCGTGGTGCCGAGCCAGTGCGCCGCCGACGGGGGCTCCAGGGACTGCGGCGAGAGGGCGGAAGGGTTGGTGTGGTCGATGATCGGCCCGAAGATGGCAACCAGTACGAAGAACCCGAGTATGGCCAAGCCGGCGAGGATCTTCCCGGACCGCAGCCCTCCTACCCACCCCCAGCGCTGAGAGGGCATCGCCGCGCTCGGCTCAGCCGCGCTGGCTCCGTCTCCGCCGACGTCGGCGGTGACCGCCACGTTCGTCACGGTGCCAAGCTCCCCACGGCCGGCTAGGCGTCCTGGCGGGTGCGGGGGTCGAGAGCGACGTAGACGGCGTCGGCGAGGATGTTCGCCACCAACACAGCGAGGGTAATGATCAGGAACACCCCCTGCATGAGGGGGTAGTCCTCGTTGTTGACGGCCTGGTAAAGGACATAACCGATACCGGGGTACGAAAAGACGACCTCCACCAGGATTGCGCCGCTGACCACGAACCCGAGCGACAGGGCGAAGCTCGCAATGGAGGGCAGGATTGCGTTGCGGGCGGCGTAGGTCCACATGATGCGGCGCTTCGAAAGGCCCTTGGCTTCGGCCACCATCACATAGTCCTCGAACAGCGTCGACACCATCATGTTGCGCATCCCGATGAGCCACCCTGCGATGGAAGAGACGACGATGGTGATGGCCGGGAGAGCGGCGTGGTAGGCGGCACTGCCAAGGAAAGCGGCCGAAAAGCCGATCGTCGTCGAGTCGGAGTAGCCGCCACTATTAGGGAAGATGTGCACCTCGGTAGCGAAAAGGTAAATGACGATCAGGCCTAACCAGAAATAGGGGATGGCGAGCAGGAAGGTCGTGGCGGGCGGGAGGAACCCGTCGAGCCAGGAGCCACGCCGCCAGGCGATGACGATGCCAAGCAGCGTCCCCAAGATGAAGCTGACCACCGTGGAAACCCCGATGAGCACTGCCGTCCAGGGCAGGCTCTCGCCGATCACCGACACGACCGAGCTCGGGAAGTAGCTGAAAGAAGTGCCCAGGTCGCCCCGGAACAGGTTGCCCCAGTAGCTAATGTACTGAGAGACAAGACCGGAGTGGTTGAGCCCGTACAGGGCCGTGAGCGATTTGGTCGCCGCCGGCGAGAGCTGGCCCTTGTACTTGGCCATCAGGACTTCGACGGGGTTGCCTGGCATGAGCCGCGGGATGAGGAAATTGAGGGTGAGCGCCGCCCAGGCGGCCAAAAGGTAGAACGACATCCGCCGGACGAGGAAGTTCACGGGCCACGTCCGCCCAGCATGGGGAGCGGGACAAAGAACACCGATGGGGGCCGCATGAACGCCGCGGCCCGCCGGACGCCCGACATCTTGCCGCGGAGCGTCGTCAGTGCTTCGTAATAGCCCTGGTAGTCGAAGTTCACTACCCCGCCTCTGAAAAGCTCGTGGCATCGGGCGCCGGCGATCCATTCGTCGAAAACGCCGCTTATGTCGACCACGACGTCGGGTCGGAAACCGTCTGCGTCTTCCCAGTTCTCCGCGTAGAAGACCTGAGGCCCGCCATTTTGCGGCCCGCCGCTTCGCCCCTGCAGCTCCAAAGCGCGTTCGACGGCGAAATAAGAGTTGGCGTGGTCGCGGTGGAATGAGCCCCGCCAGTGGGTGACGATGACTGCCGGCCTCTCGGCGTCGATCACCGAAGCCACCGACCTGGCGACCTCGTCGCTGGCCACCAGGTCTCCGTCTGCGTAGTCAAGGATCCGGTAGCGGGCGCCGAAACGACCGGCGGCTTCTTCGGCCTCGCTCAGCTTCTGGGCCCGGTAGACAGCCCGCTCCCTGCGGGGGTGCCCGCCCTCGCCCGCCGTGAGATGCAAGAAGGTCACGTCCTCGCCGGCCTTGGCGTGCAGCAGGGCCAGGTGGCCGGCGGTGAAGTCCATGTCGCCCACGTGCGCCCCAACGAGCAGGAGCCCGCCGCTCATAGAGTGCCCGTCCCGCCAAACGCCCGCTCGTAGATGGCGAACCGGCGGCTCACCTCGAAGCCGGCGCGCCGGTACAGGCGCCCCGCAGCATCCTCCTCGCCCGTCCAGAGGAACCAGGCACAATGCAGGCTTTGCGCCGCCATCTCCCTCAGCGTCTCGTGGAGAAGGACGTTGCCCAGGCCGAGGCGCCGCCTCTCGGGCAGGACGCCGAAGGGGCCGAAGCGGTCGGGGCAGCCCAGGTAAGCACCGAATATCGCAAAGCCGGCGATCTCGTCCCCGTACGTGGCCACCTGGATCTGCTCCGGCCTGGCTCCATGCCGCAAGGCGACCCGTACGACGCTCGCCCAGTCTTCAACGAAGCTCCCGCACAGTCCCAACAACCGCGTGTACCACTCCACGGAGGGTGAGCCGAACCGCCAGCCGTCCGCTTCCAGACGCCATTTCTCTTTGGCCACCACCTCGGGTACCTCGTAGTCGACCAGCAACCGGTCCATAGCCACCACGGTGGCGGACTTGTGATACCCGCCGTCCTCGAAAAGCTCGCAACTGCCCGGGTACCGTCCGACCGGCACCCCGGGGTAGTAGTACCCGGGCGGGTACGGCGACACTACGGCCCGGCTGCAGCCGCGTCCCACCAGGTACTGCTCGGCCCGGCGGAGCAGCTCACGGCCTATCCCCTGGCGCTGGCAGGCAGGATCGACAGCCAGGACGAGTATCCAGCCGTCGCGGCGGCCACTTCGGGAGGCCGCTGGCCCCTCCCGGAGGCCCTCCGGACTGCCCACCGCGACGGCGTGCACGAAGCCCCTCACCTCGCCCTGGCTGTCCCGGGCTTCGATGAGGCCTGCCTCATCGAAATTGTCATCGAGCAGGGTCGTCCGGACGAAGCGGCCGAGGCTCACTTGGTCCTTACGGAGGCTCCGGGCCCAACAGGCGACCAGGGCCGCCTCGTCACCCCCGACGTAAGAGCGGTAGTCCACTCCGGTGATCCCCCCTTAGCCGCCCAGCCATCTCGTGTTCAGGTGTTAGAGGTTTACCTTACAAGTAGCAACCTTAGTAACTAATTGGCCACAGGAGGGACCGGTGTCGCTTGCCTGGAGCTTGTAGCCATCGCCCTCACGCGCCCGTTTGAGAACTTCTGCGTAATCCTTGAGGGGGACCTGGCCGCTCACCGGTTATCAGCATTGGCTACGGTGCCCTGGTGGGCGCTGAACGAAACGCCTACTTGGTTGGGCCCGGTGAAACTGGGCTCCTCGCCCGGCGGTATCCAGCTGTACTCCGACCGCATGTCCGGCCAGTACAAAACATCGGTGCGGCTCACCGTGCCAGAGTAGGGAGCGCCAGTGCATAGCGCGGCGGGCCCAGAACTCATACGAGAGGTTGTTCTGGCGCCGGCTGCGCTTCCGCCTGTAGGACGTGGTTGAAGCCGATCTGCAAGTGG
>Ga0335075_10017134_pt1 | contig 10789 bp, 9 predicted proteins | sample Lox_Sample_24_FD_206723 | JGI IMG/M metagenome (GOLD analysis project Ga0335075, IMG submission 206723) | Soil microbial communities from Loxahatchee National Wildlife Refuge, Florida, United States - Lox_Sample_2.4 | ecosystem: Environmental > Terrestrial > Soil > Wetlands | place: USA: Florida... | reverse complement strand
GTGAGCGCCGTCACCCATCCCCCCATGCTGTGCCCCGCGATCGCCAGGCGCTTCGCATCGACGCCGAGCGCGGTCGCATTCCCGGGATCGCGCAGATACCCGAGCACCGCCTGCGCATCGTTCACGTTCTGCCCGAATCGAAACACGCCGGGACTGCCCCACGAGCCCCGATAGTTGAAGGTGACGGCGTTCCATCCCGCCCGTCGAACCGCCTGCGCCAGATCGAGATTTTTCTCGTTCCCGGGCAACCCATGACAGATGACCAGAGTCGGATGCGGCCCCGCGCCCGCCGGGGAATACAGAAGGCCATTGATGTGGACGCCGCCAGAGGGAATGTGCAGCACCGTCATCGCCGCCGGGTGTGCCGCATCGGCAGGCGGATCCGTGAAGATCGGCGCCGGAACGGACTGCGCGTGCGCCGCAAATGGTGCGGCAAAAAGCGCGACGCAGATAAAACCCATCCAGCGCACTCGCTTGCTCCCATCGGAGCGGGAGAATCCCGCGGAGCTAAATGGTACCCGAGCCGCATGTGGCCCCGCCCGGGTCTTTGTCATGCGGCTTTCTCGAAATCACCAAGCTGCGCATCGAGGGCGCGCTCAAAAGCGGGTCGGCCGGTGCAGCGCTCCATGTATGCTGCCAGACGCCGGTCGCCAGCGACGATGTCGGTGTGCTTCAAGATGCGCAGCACCGTCGCCATCATGAGGTCGCCGGCCGTAAAGCGATCGCCGTCGAGAAAAGACTTGTCCCCCAGCGACTTGGAGAGGCTCGACAGGCGCTTCTGCACGAACTCCACCGCGCCGGGGCGTCGCAGTCTCGCCCACTCCTCATGCGCATAAAACAGATCGATCGCCGCGACATTCATCATGCACGGCTCAATCGAATTGAGCGCCGCTATCAGCCACTGGATCGCGCGCGCACGCGCACCGGATTCCTTCGGCAGCAGCGCCTCGCTGCGCTCGCCAATATGCAGCACGATTGCTCCGGACTCGAAGAGCACGAGGCCGTCCTCCTCGAGGATCGGCACCTGGCCGAAGGGTTGCCGGGCACGATATTCCGGCTTGTCCTGATCTCCCTGCGCGAGCAGGCGAGTCTGGTAGGGCAGCCCTGCTTCCTCCAGCGCCCAACGTGCGCGCAAGTCGCGCACTTGGCCCTGGGCGAACTGCGGAACCCACTTGAATGCGGAGATCGTGATCATATGGCGTTTCCTCTACGGAAAATTTGCTCGGGTCTGAACGATGTGCGGTGCGGATGAGTCCCGCAAACGTATCGAGCGCTACTGCCGGTGCGGCCCGATCGCCCGGACTTCCATGACTTCGATCGAGGACTGTGCAATTGCGGTTTCATAAAGGCTACGACGAAGGACGAGCGCCCAGTTCGACATGGCGCGTCGGTTGAATGGCCTGGCAGAGCGCGGCGATCCGGCCGACGTGAGGAGCGATCACCGCGGATCGATGCGCGGGCGGGCAAGAAATCCGACCAGATTGTCGGCAACCGCCTGCGGCGCCTGACGCTGTGGAAAATGACCAACGCCGTCGAGTACGATCCGCTCATAAGGCCCCTTGAAGAGAGCCTCCTTCCCCTCAGAAGTCGACGGATCGTTGCAGGGATCCGCGCCGCCATGAATCACGAGCGTCGGGACCTCGATATGCGGATGCTCACGAATATGAGCCTCGCTGCGCGCGAGTGCGGAGTCGGATTGTGCCAGCCCCCAGCGCACGCGATACGAGTGCAGCACGACATCCGCCCAGTCGGGGTTGTCAAATGAGGCGGCGGTCCGCTCGAACTCTTCATCGGAGATCTTCCAGTCGGGATTCCAGATCGACCAGATGTAGCGGGTGAAATTTCGCCGATCGTTGCGCACCAGATCCGCGCCGCGGTCGAGCGCCATGTACCAATGGTACCAATAGTTCTGCGCCTGGCGCAGCGGCAGCGTCTGGCGCGGGTCATTCGTGCCCCAGCCAACGGACAGCGCGGCGCAGTGGGTGATGCGCTCGCTGCCGAGCAAACACGCGGCAATGTAGGCGGCGCGGGCGCCCCAATCATGGCCGATCAGGGAAAACGTCGATAATCGCAGGGCGTTTGCCAGGTCGATCACATCCTGACCCAGCCCGACGAGCTCCCCGCCGCGCTGTCTGCTTTGATCGCGATAGCGCGTGCCGCCGCAGCCGCGCAGATAGGGGACCACGGTGCGCATGCCCGCTGCGTGCAGAGCCGGCAATATCGCATCCCAAGTCCTGACATCGTCCGGCCAGCCGTGCAGCAGGATGACGGGACGGCCGTCGGGCGGCCCGGAGAGCTCGCAGCTGATGTGCAGCAAAGGCGTGTCGATCGATTGCACTGACCGCTCAAAGCGCATTGCGGATCACCCGTGACGTCGTGCCAGGTAACAGCCGTCGCCCTGCGGCTCGCGCCAATTGAGGGCATGCGAGGTGCCGACAGCGACGACTCCCCTACATATTGGTCCGACGCGGCCAAGTCATCAAGCCGTGCGCGAGAACGGCAATCCCGTGCCCGCCTAATTGTGCGATTGCGTCGAAATCCAGTGCGCTATCTCGGGCACGGCGTGCTGTGCAATGCGTCGATTTTGTCGAATGGAGGCGAGGGCGCCCGCAAAGGGTCGCCGCGCGCTCTCGGGGACGTGGGCGGCTTCGTACGCCCGCAGTGCGGTCTCGCGCTCGGGCAGCGCCGATTTGCCGGCGATCTAGATTGCAAGTCTCCAGCGAGTGTCGTTCTGGAGCGGGAGCTTGGGATCTTGCAGATGCGGCAAAGCGAGATCCCAGATGAGATCCGGATGATGGTTGGCCAGGGATAACGCGAGGGAAGGCCCGGTTCCCGCCGGTGGTCCATCACCAAAGGCAATCTCCAGCATGCGTCGAGCGAGCGCCGGGTCCTGCACTCCCGCCAACGCCTCATACAAATGTTGCTTGTCGAGGGGATCCTGCATGCCCTTGGCCTGCGCCAGCAAGGAGTTGAAAGTCGTGGCGTCGGCCTGACCGGCCACCACCCTGAGGGCCGTGCGATGATCGGCAGCCGAGGCGCCGTGGCCCGCCAGGGTTCGTTTCGCCCAGCGGATGACGGCGCGATCGCCGAATACGCCCTGAGCCCGCTCCAGGGATGTACGAAGGATCTCGACGTTGCCACTCTCACCCGGCCTGGCCGTATAGCCCAGCCGCTGCGCCAGCGGATGAAGCACCCCGAGAGCGAAGCGCCGGTAGGCGACCTTGCCGGGCCGCGCCGCGAAATGCTCGTCGAGACTTTGGAGAACCGATATCGCCCCTTGCCAGACGATCGGATCCGCATCCACCGGCAAGCTCCTCACCATCGCCAACGCATCGCTCGCTCGAGTGTAGCCCGCGAGCCCAAGCGCCAGCGTATCGTTCAGCAGGCCCAATTGATCCGCGGGCGACAGCGAAGCCATGCGTCCGATGAGCGCACGAATCTCGTCGTTGGAATAGAGCACCCGGGCGTAGGTGGTTTGTCCGGCGTTTACCAGCACCGGCGAAGGGAGAGCGAAGCGGGTTGGTGCGCCGAGTATCTTGGTCTGCAGCTCGCCGGTCGTCAGGCTTTTGACCGCGATCGGCAGTTGCCAGGCCTGCGCGGCGGCGTTGGCGATGGTGGTGGGGTTCGATACGACATGCCGGCCCGAATCGATGAGTCGGTCCGCATGCAGGGTCGCCCGAGCGAGTCTGCGATCCACTTCGACCGTCGCCGCGCTCCCGCCATCGATCCTCACACGGTCAAAATGCAGACCATCGGCATTGAGCACGATGTCGCGAACGGAGGATTTGACGTCCACGCTGATCGCCACCGTCGCGCGAAAGGTCAGGGCTTCAGCGTTCGGAGACAGCAGCAGATCGTAGTGCGTCGGCGTTACAGTGTCGGGCAGGACCTCGCGACTCGGAGCGGCATCAGCCGAATTGCCCAGAATCGCGGCCATTGCGGCGGCGACCAACGGCCCGACAGTCAGGCGCCGAAGGCTTACCATGTCCAATGCCCGCCGGCCGCCATCCCCGAAGCGCCGCTAGCTCGAGCGTCCCATCGCCTTGATGAGGCGATAAGTGAACTCGACGCTCTCGTCGAACGCCTGCATGCCCACGCGCTCGTCGCGACCGTGCGCCCGATTCTCATTCACATCGATCCACACACCGCTCACATCATAGCTGGGGATGCCGGCATTGCGCGTCTGGCGGTCGTCGCTGAATCCGGTTGCCATGGTGGGCACCAGCGGCACGCCGGGCCACATCGAATGCGCGACGCCCGCCACCTTCGCCATGATCCAGGGCGTCGGCGGCGATTCCGGGCTGACGATCGGGGGGGCATCCAGGGTCACGCGGATGTCGGGGTCTTTGAGCGCATCGATCAGCCGACGCTCGACATTCTGCTCCGTATCGCCCGGCATCATCCGGCATTGGATGGTCGCTCGCGCCCGCTGAGGAAGGGCATTCTCCGCGTGACCGCCGGAAATCAGGGTCGCGACACAGGTGGTGCGCAGCTCCGCGTTGTTGCGCACGTTCTCGCTCAACCGTTCCGCGGCCGCCAGGTCGGGCGGGGTTCGGGCAACCGCGCGCATGTCCGCGCTCGATGGGCCGGGCTCGAGCGTGGCCAAGCTCTCGAAGTATGCCCGCGTGGTCGCCGTGAGCATGATCGGATACTTGTATTTCTCGAGGCGGCCGAGGCCGTCCGCCAGCCGGTAAATGGGATTGTTCGGTCCCGGCAGCGAGCCGTGACCGCCCGGGCCCGTCGCCTCGATCGTGTACGTCACATAGGTTTTCTCGCTCGTGCCGATCTCGAAGAAAAGCCGCTTGCCGTCCTTGAGGTCGCCTCCGCCGCCGTCGAGGTTGACGGCGAGCTGTGCGTCGATCAGGTCGCGATGCGCCTTGAGCAGATAGGCCGGCCCATTCGAGTCGCCGCCCGCTTCCTCGTCCGCGGTGAAGGCAAAGATCAGATCGTGCTCGGGGACGTAGCTCTCGCGCTTGAGGCGGATCAAGGATTCAACGAGTGCCGCATCGCCATCTTTCATGTCGATCGAGCCGCGTCCGTAGAACCACCCGTCCTTCTCCGTGAGCTTGAACGGCGCCACCGACCAATCCTCGGGTTTGGCCTCGACGACATCGAGGTGGCCCATGAACAACACGGCCCGTCCCGGTCTGCGGCCCCGATAGCGGACCACGAGGCTGCCCTTCGTGGGATGATCCGGCGGAGCTATCAGCGCCAGCTCATCCGCCCCGAATCCGGCGCTCTGCAGCCGGCTCTGAATGGCCTTTGCGGCCTGGGTCGACCCGAACTTGTGGGTCGTGTCGATTTCCACCAATTCCTTCAGCACCGAGCGGGCGAGCTGCCGATCCGCTTCCGGCGGGAGCGGCGCTCGGGCATCACCGCGCACCGCTGGACAGCAGGCGAACGTCAACAGGGCGACCTGGAGGTAAGCATTTCTCATGGGTGGTGATTTCCTCGTGGTAACCGACGTTGCGGTGCGGGCTGGGCGTGCAAGTGCAGCCTCAATCCGCAAGGCGCACCGAGGCAGGCGCAGGGCCCTGGAAGAAGCGGCGCACGATGGGCTCGAAGAGCTCGAGCGGCGCGCTCGGATAATCCGCATCGAACGAGTTCTGATCGTAGCGAGCGCAAAAATCTGCCGTCTCCTCGAAATACCGATGACCGGCATAGCGATCGCGCTCGTTGCGGTCGCGGGTGGGGTGGTTGGCGAAATGGTAGGCCTGAAACTCGACGTGATGCGTGAGCAGCCAGCTGCGCCGTTCGGACAGCCATGGCGCGAGCATTTGCGCGGCGAGCAGCCCGTGATGATTGTCGCTGAATGCCTCGGGCAGATCATGGAATAGGGCGACCACCACGAGCTCATCGTCCTCGCCCGCCTCGAGCACGCGCGTCGCGGTTTGCAGGCAATGCGCATAGAGGTTGACGGGCGCACCGATGGGGGCGCCGCTCTCGGTGCACTTCAGCATGGCAAGGAGTCCTCGTCCCGGCCCGTGATTGCGGCGGTGCGCGCGCTCCGCGCGCTCGATGATCTTCCAATCGTTCGCGCTGGCGTCCGACAGCGCGCGAAAGGCTGCGCGCTCTGGATCATCGGTGGGCATGCGGTTTGATCTGCAAGTTGCGTACGATAGAGTCTGGCAGCGCAACACCAGAGGGGTCAATGGCGACAGACATAATCGGGCGATTGCAGTTGAGCCGGGTGATCAACGCCACGGGCACCGTGACCCGCCTGGGTGCAAGTGCGCTCGATTCGCAGGTGATTGCGGCGATGGGCGCGGCGGCACAGCTGAGCGTCGATATGGCGCAGCTTCAGGCGGGTGCTTCGCAGATCATCGCGCAGTGCACGGGCGCCGAGGCAGGCGTCGTCACCGCGGGCGCGATGGCCGGACTGCTCGCCGGTACCGCCGCCTGCCTGGCCGGTTTCGACCCGATCAAGATGGCGCGGCTTCCCGATACGGAGGGGATGCGCAACGAATTCATCGTCGCGCGCAGCCATCGCAACTCCTACGATCACGGCGTGCGCGCCGCCGGCGCAAGGCTGGTGGAGGTGGGACTTCCCGACCGCTTGACCGCCTGCGGCGTGCGCGACACCGAGGCCTGGGAGATCGCGAGCGCGATCGGCGAGCGCACTGCGGGCATCTTGTATCTCGCCCGCGCCGATTCGCGCCCTGCGCTCGAGGAGGTGGTGCGCGTCGCGCATGCCGGGGGCGTTCCGGTGCTGGTCGATGCGGCCGCGGAGCTGCCGCCCGCGAGCAACTTGCGCCGCTTCATCGAGGCGGGCGCGGACCTCGTCGTATTCAGCGGCGGCAAGGGTGTCGGTGGTCCGTCGGCCTCGGGCATTCTCTGCGGGCGACGGCATCTGGTGGCATCCGCCTTGTTGCAGCAGCTCGATCTCGATTACCTGTATGCGGACTGGGAGCCGCCCGCGGTGCTGATCGACAAGCGCGAGTTTCCCGGCGTGCCGCGCCATGGCATTGCTCGCTCGTGCAAGGTGGGCAAAGAGCAGATCGTCGGATTGCTCAGCGCGCTGCTGCGCTTCACGCAGGAAGGCGATATCGAGCGCAACCGTCGCTTCGCGGCGGTCGCGGGCGCGCTCTGCGATGCCCTCGGGGAAGTCCCCGGGCTCAAGGTGCGGACGATCGCCGATGCGGCGCACGCCGACATGCCGCTCGTCGCAGTGGATATCGCGCCGGGCGCCGCCGCGCTGGCGGCGAGGCTTCGAGCCGCAACCCCGTCGATCCATGTCGATGCCACCAACGCCGATGCCGGTACGCTCGTGCTCGTGCCGACCTGCTTGCGAATCGATGACGCCGAGATCATCGCCGCCGCCTTTGCCGCGGCGCTCGGGAAGAGCGAGCGGTGAGCCGGGAGGTTTTATGATCATAAACCAAATTATTGATCGTATATAGATAGTTTGATATAAAGCCGTCAGATGCTGGACTGGGGGACTTGTGGGAAAGGACGCACCGCTTCGTCGGATTCATAACGAGCGAGATCGAGGCTTCAGCGCCGCGGTGGTGGTACCCCTGGGCGCCCAGTCCCTGGTGTTCGTATCCGGAGAGGTTGGACGCGATGCGTCGGGAGCCATCGTGACGGGAGGGTTCGAGGCCGAAGCCCGGCAGTGCTTCGCGAACATTCGATATGCCCTGCAGCGCGCGGGCGCCGATTTCAAGGACGTCGTGCGCATCACCGCCTACGTGAAAGATCTCGCCGATTATCCGACCTACGCGAAGGTTCGCGGCGAGATCTTTGCGCAAGACTGGCCGGCAAGCGCCACGGTCGGGGTCGCCGATTTATTGCTCGGCGCGAAGCTCGAAGTCGATGCGGTAGCCGTGGTCCGGCCACAGGGGTAGCGCGAAGTCCCCGATCTGAGCCTGCCATTGCAAGTGGCGGCGAATGTACGTCCATGCGCACAACCATCGAGGAACTTTATCGAAGCCGAACGCCCCGCTCGGCAGCGCTCATGGGCGAGGCCGCCCGCGTGATGCCCGGAGGCAATACACGCACCACGAGCTTTCACCCGCCCTATCCGCTGGTCATCGAGCGCGGCGAGGGTCCCTGGGTGTGGGACGTCGATGAGCGCCGCTACCTGGATCTGTTCTGCAACGGCCTGAGCTTGATCCATGGCCACGGCTACGCGCCGGTGCGCGAAGCGATCGTCTCGACCCTCGAGCGCGGCATGGCCTGGTCGGGGGCATCGCGCGAGCAGATCACCTTCGCGCAACTGCTGAGCGATCGATTGCCGGCGATGGAGCAGCTGCGCTTCACCAATTCGGGCTCCGAGGCGGGCATGCTCGCGGTGAAGGCGGCACGGCACCTCACCGGCCGCCCCTACCTGGTAAAGGCGGTGGGCGCGTATCACGGCTCCTATCCGGATCTGGAGGCGGGTCTTTACGGTCAAGGGAGCTTGAGCGGCCGCGCATTGATCGCCACCTTCAACGACCCGCAAAGCTTCGAGCGGGTGATGTCCAAGCATGGGCGCGACGTCGCCGCCGTGGTCATCGAGCCCGTGCTGGTGACGGGCCGGGTGGTGGCGCCGGAGCCGGGATTTCTGCAAGGCGTCGAGGCGCTGGCCCGCCGCTATGGCGCGCTTTCGATTCTGGACGACTGCCTGATGCTGCGACTCGCGGCGGGCGGTTCGTGCGAGAAATTCGACCTCAAGCCCGACCTCATCGTCCTCGGAAAATTCCTCGGCGGCGGCACGCCGCTCGGGGCGTTCGGCGGCGCGCGCGGGCTCATGAAGATCTTCGACCCCACGCGCCCGGGAGCGCTGTTTCACGGCGGCTCCTTCAACGGCAACCTCCTGGGCTGCGCCGCGGGCCTGGCGACCCTGCGCGGCTTGACGCGATCCGCGATCACCGAGATGGACGCCGCGTGCGAGCGCGTGCGCGAGGCCATCGGGCGGCGCGCGCGGGAGCTCGGCATCGAGCTTCTGGTGAGCGGCGTCGGCTCCGTCGTCGGGATCTCCTTTGCCGCCGATCCGAAGCGTCACGAGGATGACCCTTCCGCGCTCGGGCTGGCATCGCTCTTTCAGCTCGCCTGCGCAAACGAGGGCGTACTGTTCGGTCCGGGCGGAATTCTCGCGGTTTCGACGGCGCACGACCGTGCGGCCATTGATTTTGCCATTGCGGCCTTGTGGGCAGCGCTCGAGAGAACGGCGGCGATCGCGCGCTCGATCTGAAGCCCGAGGCGGCCTTCGCGATCAGAATCTCACGTTGTTACGACCCTTGGTCCCCAGCATCGCACGCGCCTGTGCCGGGGTTGCGATCTCGAGGCTCAACTCCTCGAGGATGCGGCGGATCTTCGCGACCTGCTCGGCGTTCGAGGTGGCGAGCTTGCCCTTGCCGGCGTACAGGCTGTCCTCGAGCCCCACGCGCACGTTGCCGCCGAGGATTGCGCTCAAGGTGACGAAAGGCAGCTGGTGACGGCCGGCGGCGAGCACCGAGAGATGATAATCGTCGCCAAAGAGCCGATCGCACGTGGCCCGCATGTGCAAGAGGTTCTCGGGATCCGCGCCGATTCCGCCGGTGATGCCGAAAATGCATTGAACGAAGAACGGCGGCTTCACCAGGCCGCGGTCGGCAAAGTGTGCCAGATTGTATAGGTGCCCGACGTCGTAGCACTCGAACTCAAAACGCGTCCCCAGCTCGCCCAGCTCGCGCATGCCGCGCTCGATCTGGGTGAAGGTATTCGACAGGATGAGATCCCTGCTGGCCTCGAGATACGGCCGCTCCCAGTCGAAGCGCCAGTCGGTGCGCTTCTCCGCGGCGGCCGAGATGTTGAAGTTGAACGAGCCCATGTTCATCGATGCCACTTCCGGCGCGACTCTCAAGGCCGGTGCGAGGCGCTGGTCCAGCGACATGCCGAGGCCCCCGCCGGTGGTTATGTTGATGATGGCGTCGGTGTCGCGCTTGATCTGCGGCAGAAACTCCAGGAAGCGCTCCGGAGTCTGATCGGGCTTGCCCGTCTGCGGGTCGCGAGCGTGCAGATGAATCATCGCGGCGCCCGCCTGCGCGGCGGCCACCGATTCGGCGGCGATCTGGGCCGGCGTGATCGGCAGATACGGCGACATCGAGGGCGTATGAATGCCGCCCGTGATCGCGCAGGTGATGATGACCTTATCGCTTCGCCGCATGAGGTTCTCGCTCGCCGTGGCTCACGGACTGGAGTCTTCGACACCTTCCCAGTAGCCATCGATTTTACTCAGCGCGGATAAATCCGCGCGCATGGCGGCTCGAGCCGCTTCGGCGTCGCGACTCTGCAAAGCCACCAGCATCGCTTCGTGCTGGCCGCAGGCGACGCGCCACGCCCGCACCGGATCAGTGGTGATGAGCGAGCGCGTGCGCGAGACGAACGGCGCCATGCGCAGCCACAGCGCCTCGATCAAATGCGCGAGCATTCGGTTGTCCGCGATCCGATACATCTCGAAATGAAACGCCATGTTGAGCTCGCCGTACGCCTGACTGTCGTTCGCGCTCACCGCTGCGCCCATCGACTCGTGCATCCCGCGCAAGCGCTCGATCTGATGCAGCGTGATGTTCTGCGCGGCGAGCGCGGCGGCATTGCTCTCGAGCAGAATGCGCAGATCGAGGACTTGCTGGATCTCGCGCCGGTCCAGAAGCGGCACGCGCGCCGAGCGATTGGGCAACGCCTCGAACGCGCCCTCCGAGATCAGGCGCTTGATCGCCTCTCGCGCCGGGGTATCACCGATGACGAGCCGCGAGGCGAGCGAGCGCAAGGTCACGATCTCGCCGGGCTTGAACGTGCCGGCGAGCACTGCCTGCTTCAAGGCGGTATA
>Ga0335075_10017130_pt1 | contig 10790 bp, 10 predicted proteins | sample Lox_Sample_24_FD_206723 | JGI IMG/M metagenome (GOLD analysis project Ga0335075, IMG submission 206723) | Soil microbial communities from Loxahatchee National Wildlife Refuge, Florida, United States - Lox_Sample_2.4 | ecosystem: Environmental > Terrestrial > Soil > Wetlands | place: USA... | reverse complement strand
TCACGCCGAATTTCGTCAGTGAATACACGGCGGTGTTCGGGCGGGCAACCCAGCCGGCGGTCGAACTGATGGTGACCAGATCGGCGACACCGCGCGGCGAGGTCGCGGCCGCGTCGATCAGATGGGGAACCGCGGCTCGGGTGACATACAAGACGCCTTGGACATTGACCCGCACCAGGTCGTCCCAATCCTGCAGTGGCGCTTCGGCAGCGGGTGCCATCCGCATCAGCCCGGCGTTGTTCACCACGGTGTCGAGCCGTCCCAGCTCGTCGACGGCCCGCTGCACCGCCGTAGCAACTTCTTCGGCGTTGGTCACGTCGGCGGTTACCGCCAGCGCCGTGCCCCCGGCCGATTCGATATCGGCTTTGACTTGCTGCAGCCGCTCGGCGCGACGGGCGAGCAGGGCGACCGCAGCGCCCTGCGTCGCCAGCGCCCTCGCCGTCGCGGCGCCGATGCCGCTGCTGGCGCCGGTTACCAACGCCGCAGTACCGGACAACATTTGGGTCATGCTCTCTCCGTCGGATGGGCGCCCAAGATTTCGTTCAGAACATAGTCGTTGTGCTCGCCGAGGTCGGGAGCGCCGCACGCGATCTGTGCCGGAGCAACCGACATTCGCCACGGCGCCGCGACTATCGGCCGTTGTCCTTCCCGATGATCGCTGACGAAGCGATACAGCTCGCGGTCCCAGAGCAATTGATCGCCGATTACGTCGAGGGATGTCGCGCTCTTGCTCGACGGCACACCGGCCGACCTGAGCCGCTGCGCCAGCTGGCCGGCATCGTGGCTGCCGGTGAACCGGGCGAGCTCGCGGTCCAGCGCGTCGCGGTGCTCGAGCCGGCCGGGCATCGCGGCGTAACGGGCGTCGCCGGCGAGTGTGCCCGCGTCTAGCACGTCGCACAGGGCGCGCCACTGCGCGTCGTCGGCCACCGCAATGCTGATCCAGTCGCCGCCCGAGCAGGGATAGCAGTTGTGTGGCGACATATCCGGGTGGTGGTTGCCTTCCGGGAACAGTTGCTTGCCGGTCAGATCCTGTTCCAGCAGACAGTCACCGATCATCGAGGAAAGGGTCTCGACGGCCGACAGGTCGACGAATTGGCCTTCGCCCGTGAGATCGCGATGAAGCAATGCCGCGACGGCGGCGAACGCCGCGGCCGCCCCGACGGTGGAATCCCCGTAGCGGATGCTGGTGCCGAGCGGCGGTCCGCCCGGATAACCCACCAACGACGCAATTCCGGCCAGCGCGGCGAAGCACGGCGCGTAGCCGGTCTGATAGCCCAGCGGTCCGTCGTTGCCCCACATCTTGATTGACACCGAGATGATGTCCGGCTTGACCGATGTCAGCTGCTGGTAACCGAGGCCCAGGCGCTCCATCGCCCCCGGCCGAAGATTGTTGATGACGATGTCGCTGTGCGCGATCAGATCCCGAAGCCGGTCGGTGTCCGCCGCTGACTTGAGATCCAGTTCGACGCTGAGCACTTCGGCGTTGATGGACAGAAAGTACGGCGCGTGGTTGATGTCGGTGCCGCCGTAGGCGCGCATTTCATCGGGATTCCCGCTGCTTTCGACCTTGATCACTTCGGCGCCCAGGAACGCAAGGAGCTTGCCGGTGTAGGGGCCGGCCCACACCTTGGTGAGCTCGACGACCCGCACTCCTTCTAAAGACCCGCCTCGTGAAAGCTTGGGCGGTTTGCGTTGTGCCGATTTCACCGTCGCCGCCGGTCGCGGGGTTTCGACGCCGGCCGCGATCTCGGCGGTGTGCTGGCCGAGGGCGGGTGCCGCACTGGTGATGCGCGCCGGCGAGGCGCTCATCAGGTAGGGGACGCCCGGGTAGGCCGCGGTGCCCAACACCGGATGGGTGACGTCGTGGAAAAAGCCGCGATGACGGTACTGCGGCGAGTTCTTCAGGTCAGCAGCGCTTTTGACGGGAACCAGCGGAACGCCCAATCGCTGCGCCTCTTCGGCTGCAGCATCTTTGGTCAGGCCGGCGACCCATGTGGCGAACCCGTGCTGGAATGTCGCCACCTTCTCCGGAGTAACCGAGAACTCCAGCCAGTCGTCGTCGAATGCGTCCAGCCATTCCGGTTGACCCATCAGCTTTTTCAGGCCCACCCAGTGGTTGCGGCTGGTCATGTAGAGGTAGACGAAACCATCCGCGCACGCGAAGAAGGAAGCCGGGCCCTGCTGATCGTAATCCTCGCGGGTGTTTTCCGGTGTGACCTCTCCGGTGATAAACCTGCCCAGCACGCAGTCGGCGCGCGACGCCAGGACCGCGTGTTGGGACACGTCGATGAATTCGCCGCGCCCCGTGTGCAGGTGAAAGAACAGCGATGCGGCGACGCAGAGTGCCGCGTCGAGCCCCGCCTCGTAGTCGGTGAGGAAACGGCCGGGCCCCTTCAGCGGCGGCTTGGCGGGATCGGGATGGCTGGGCGTGTGGTAACCCCATCCGCTGCTGTGGAAGACGTTGAGGCTCTTGGCGTTCTGGAACTCCGGCGGCGCCGCGCCGCCGTACGGGGTGATCGAGCAGAACACCGCGTCGGGGTGGCGGCGCGGAATTTCGGCCCACGACGGTGTGTGATCGTCGATGACCGCATCGGCGGTGGCGATGATGTCGTGCAGCTTCTCGACTCCGTCGGCGCAGGAGACGTCGAGCACGACGGAACGCTTGTTGGTGTTGAGGTACGCGAACAGCGCGCTGCGCTCGGGCCCGCCGTCATCGCCGATGATCGGTGCCATCGCCCGAGTTGGGCTGCCGTGATCCGGGCGCTCGATCTTGATCACTTCGGCGCCGAAGTCTGCGAGTAATTTCCCGCAGTATTCGCCGGCAACCGATTCGGCGAGCTCGACGATCCTGATACCAGTCAGTGCCGACATGCACTCCCTCGAAACGTCAGGGCTTCTTGCGTCCCGAGCGGCTGAGCCGCCACTCTGGCGGGAAGTTCAGGTCGTTGTCCTTCACCACGTTGTTCAGGCCCTTTTCGAACGTGCCACCGGTGAGGTCGACGGTGTTGTCGACGTCGTTCTGGATGAGGGGCAACATCCCCTCGACCATGCCGGTGAGCAGGCTGCCGAAGTACTCGCCCTTGTGCTGCTTGTACAGCTCCAGGAAGGTCTTCTGCACCGCGACGGTGTCGGTCGGCCTGGACTTCGAGCAGGCCAGCGCGTATTTCTCGGTCTCGGCTTCCAGCTTGTCGCGGGGAACGACGCTGTTGACGAAGCCGCAGTCGTACATCTCCTTGGCGCTGAACGGCCTTCCGGTGAAGAGCATTTCGGAGAACTTTCGCAGACCCATCGTCTCGGCCCACCACCACAGCCGCGGCCCCCAGCCGACATAACGGAAAGCAGGGTGACCGAATAGGGCGTCGTCGGAGGAGATCACCAGGTCCGCGTCACCGGCCTGGTAGAAGTGCCATCCGTAACAGTAGCCCTTGGCCTCGATGATGCTGATCTTCCGAAGCTCTTGCAGCGGGCGGTTTCCGGCGCGCGCTTTGGCGTAGAAGTCCGTGACGGTGGACAGGTAGCGGTAGGAGCCACCTGGCGGGTACTTGACGTCGTCGTCGTTGATGGCGAGCTCGTGATGCAGTGGCAGGCCCGGGTTCTCCAGCATGGGACGCTGTTCGGGCAGGTCTCCGCCACTACCGAAATCCTCGCCCTCGCCGCGGATTACGACGACCTTAACGTCGTCATCGACGTTGCACTTGTGGATCAGGTCCGCGTAGTTCTGCCGCATGCCCAAACTGGTGGCGTTCTGTGCTTCGGGACGGTCAAAGGTGATGTAGGCGATGCGGTTCTTCTTGTCCTTCTCGAACTTGATGTACTGTTCGGCTTCCTTCTTCAGCTTTTCATAGTCGAACTCGGGCATTAGTCATCTCCTGCTTAGTTGGTGATTATTTGAGCAAAGCGCCCGCGTCAACGGGTAGCGAAACACCAGTGACATAGCGAGATTCGTCAGAGGCGAGGAACAGAACGGCGTTGCTGATGTCGATGGCGTCTACCCAGGGCACCGGCAGGGTGTGCATCATCTGCGAGATGGGCGCGAAGTCGTCCGGCCCGGGGTTTGGCAGGTCCGGACGGAAGAGCCGGTATGTGCTGTCATTCATCACCATCGTGGTGCTGACCTGACTGGGCAGCACGGCGTTGACCCGAATCATGTCCTGGCCCAGCTCGACGGCGAAGGCTCGCATCAGCCCGATGACGCCGTGCTTCGCGGCGATGTAGTGACCGGTGTTCGGGTACGCCTTGCGACCACCCACCGAGCTGGTCAGCACGATCGATCCGCCGCGGCCGCCCGAAAGGATGTGCGGGACACCCGCTTTCACCGTGTGCCACACGCCGCTGAGGTTGATGTCGATCATGTCCTGCCACACGTTTTCGCGAATCTTGTGCAGCTTTCTGCCGTCGGTGCCCACGCCCGCGTTGGCGACGATGATGTCAAGGCGACCGAGTTGTTCAACGCCGCTGTCGACCAGGGCTTTGACCGCGTCATAGTCACGCACGTCGACCTCTGCGGCCACGATGCGGCGGTTCTGGGCCTTGACCAACTCGACGGTCTCGGCGAGATCCTCAGGGGTCGAATGCGGGTAGGCCAAGTTGTCGATCGGTCCGCAGATGTCGACCGCGATGATGTCGGCGCCCTCTTCGGCCAGTCGGACGGCGTGGCTACGGCCCTGGCCGCGCGCGGCTCCGCTGACGAACGCGACCTTGCCCTCCACACGACCAGTCATCGCAACCTCACGGTATCCGGGCCGGCATCGACTCCCACCCTCGCACCGTCGACGTCGGGCTCAGGCGGGCATTCGCCAGGTCGACTTCCCACTCCGGGAAGCGTTTGAGGATCTCTTCCAAAGCGATCCGTCCTTCCAGGCGTGCCAATGCCGATCCCAGACAGAAGTGGGTGCCGACGCTGAAAGCCAAGTGCTGACGAGCGGGCCGGTGGATGTTGAATTCTTCGCTGTCCGCGCCGAATTGGCGATCGTCGCGGCAGGCGGCCCCGATGAGCATCATCATCACGGCGCCTTCCGGCACGGTCTGACCGTGGAAGCTGACGTCGCGCGTCACGTACCTGGCCGCGTGCGGGGCCGGTGGTTCGAAGCGCAGCAGTTCCTCGACGGCCTGCGGTATCAGCGCAGGGTTGTCCACCAGTTCACGGCGCTGATCCGGATGCTCGGCGAGAACCTTTCCGGCCCAACCGATCAACCGGGTTGTGGTCTCGTTGCCCGCGCCGGCGACCACGTTGAGGTAGATCAGCAGCTCCCCGCGGGTCAGTCGGCGCGTGGTGCCGGTCTCGTCGACGAATTCGACGTTGAGTAGTTCGGTCATGATGTCATCGGACGGGTGCGTCGCGCGCCAATCGATGTAGGCGGCGAAGATTTCGCCGGTGGCCAAGCCGTGGTCGGCGTTCATCGGTTTGCCGGCTTCGGTGCGTAACTGCCTGTTCGTCTGGTCGCGGATGAATTCCTGATCGTCTTCCGGAATGCCGACCAGCATGCTGATGACCTTCATCGGCATCTGCGCGCCTAGGTCTGCGACGAAGTCCATCCGGCCCGTCCCGATCAGTGGGTCGAGTGACTGGGCGCAGAATTCGCGAATCTTGGGCTCGAGTTCGGCGATTTTGCGTGGGGTGAACATCCGCGCCAGCAGCTTGCGGTGCACGTCATGGATCGGCGGATCTTCCATGATGAGCAGGCCGGGCGGGATGTCGAGGTTGGCCTTGACCAACTCCAGGATGATGCCCCGAGCCGAGCTGAACGTGCCGTGGTCGACTAGACCCTTATCGACATCGGCGAACCGGCTCAACGCATAGAAGTCGTGCTGCCCGTTGTAGTACAGCGGCGCTTCTTCGCGCAGCCGGCGGAACATCGGATAGGGGTCAGCGTTGAGGCCGACGTCATACGGGTCGTAGTAGACGTCACGGACGTCTATACCGGTGCTGATCGTCACGAAATCTTGCCTTTCGCTACAACTTCCACACCCGGATGCGCCGCATACCGGGGTCGATGCCGCCAGTGTGTCAGCGTCTGAGGCGGCTCGGGCGGTTTGTACTTTCTGCTTAACGGGCTGCGCCGGCCGGCTCTGACGCCGTCGGTTAACTCTATTGCCGTAGAGAACCACATGCGCTGGCATTTCGGCAAGAGCTGGGTGGTCTAGCGGCTGGGCGATGATTGCTTGCCGCGCGGCGACAGCGAGGCGCCGTCATGGGTGAGCCGTCCCCGCTGTTCACTGCGCAGGATGCCGGTCACGACGGCCGACAGCACCGCGTCGAGCTGTTCGGGGCTGTCGATGATCCGGTCGCCGTGGACGAACCGCAGCAGAAGCCCGTTGATGAATGTCAGCGTGACGTTGCTCAGATCGTCGACGACGGCGGGATCCAGCTCTGCGCCGTGTGGCAGCAGCTGCACGAGGATGTCGTGATGCAGCTTGGTGAATGCGTCGGTGGCGCGCTGCAGCGTTGCGGCCAACTCCGGATCGCGGGTCGCCTGCATGGTCAGTTCGTAGCGCGCCTTGGTTCGGCTCAGCTGCGGCTCTTCCCCGGACTGGATGACCAGCTTTGCCAGCGTCGAGGCCGACGCCGCGTCGTCGAGACCGGCCCGGTCGGCGACGGACTGCAACGCGGCCAGGTCGAGTTCGACCATGCGCTCGGCAACCGCGCGCAGTAGTGCTGAGCGGGTGCGGAAGTAGAACGAGGTGGTGCCGTCGGGCACAGCGGCGCGCGCATCGACCTTCAGATGGCTCAGGCCCTTGGCGCCGTCGTCGGCCAGCAGCTGGATCGCCGCATCGCAGAGTTCGCGGCGGCGCTGGTCCGGATTTGGCTTGCGTCTCTTTTGTATGCCGGCAGTGTAGCGGCCTGTCACAGGCGGTTTTGGTGTCAAAGGAGATCTCTGCGGTGGGCTAGGTTTTCGTTTGGCACGAGATTACTCTATATTCGTAGTGTCAATCAACTTTGTCTAGCCAGCCGAACGGACAGCTTGTGGCCGCTCCCGCCAGCCCCCTCACCCAGCTGAACGACCCGGTGTCGCTGCCGGGTGCGAAGCCGCGGCGCGCGACGCCGCAGGACACCGACCGGTACCGACTGCATGTGGTCGCTACGAGCATCGCCGACGTGGTCACGTCAATCGGCGGGCTGATCTTCGACCGAGTGATGGCGGGATGGGACGTCACCGTAGCGGTCGCGGGAGGCGTCGAGGGAGAGGCCGACCGGGCGCTGCGCATCTTGGGCGCGCGGGTCGCGACGGCGGCCGAAACAGACAGCACGGGCAGCGCGCCACGCCCGCACGTGCTTGCCGTGGCCAGCGATGTGTTCGTGGCGAACGAGCCCGTGCGCCGGCTGGCGCTGGCGGCGCGCAAGGGTGATGCGACCGAGGTCCTGCTCTGGGGCCGGCGCCGGCCGCCGAACCTGGACGGCAGGTTCGTCCCGGCCCGGCACCGGCCGAGCGCCGCCGCGCAGGTCTTCAAGTCCCATGCCCTGGCAGCTCGGGGCAGCTTCGCCGCGGAGCCGGCAGAAGAGGGCTTCTATTCGATGGCCTGACGCTTGCGGGCCGTCACGAACTGCAGCGAGCGTTGGGTCTGTTGTTCGACGTCAACCAGGCCGGCGGAGCTGAACAGGTCGACGAACGCATGTCGATCGAACATGCGCAGCCCGATAGCGCGGGCACCCGCGGTCATCGCGTGCCGAACCGGCGCCGGTTGCCCGGCGTAGCTGGTCAGTATCGCCAACCGACCGCCCGGCGTCAGGACCCGCACCATCTCGTGGGCCACCCGGAACGGCTCGGGCATCAGATATAGGGCGCCGAAACAACAAACGGCGTCGAATGTTTCATCGCCGAACGGCAGCTTGCCGGCGTCGCCGCGGACGTAACAGGTGCGTGGTCCGTTGTTGTCCAGCACGGCGCGGGTCAGCATCGGCTCGGAGATGTCCAATCCCACGGCAAGGCCGCCGGCCGGCAGTCGCCGCGCTAATTGGCCAGTGAAATTGCCTGGGCCGCAGGCGACGTCGAGCAACCTGCGCGCGCCGGACAGACCCAGTGCCTCGGCCGCGCGGCGCTGCTCGGCGCCGGTGGTGACGCCGCTGGCTACGTAGAACGCAACCGGTCGCCACAGTCGTTCGTAGACGCCTGCGACCAGTGGGCTATTCATCGCGCGCTGGGCGAATGTGGGGACCTGCGCAGGCGTTGATTCACCCAGTACGTCGAGGAAGCCGTGCCGCACGGTGGCCGCGCGATCGAGCAAATTGCGGGTTGCCTGCAATGGATCCTCGGCGATGTCCATCCCCCGAGTCTGGTCCATCCTTGCTGCAACCCGAACCCAGCCCATAACCTTGGCACCATTAGACCGCGACCGGGGGTCGCCGACCTGGCGCGTACGAGACGGCAACAGGGGCGGACTGGGCAACGTGACCGAACTGACCGCGCTGCGCGCCGACGAACTCGCGGCACTGGACATCTTCAAGGGTTGCCCACCCGAGGACCTGATGCCGCTGGCCGCGAGCCTGCAGCCGCTGCAGGCCGCTATGGGCCAGGTCCTCATGCAGCAGGGCGAGCAGGCGGTTTCCTTTCTACTTATCTCGTCGGGTACGGCCGAGATCAGGCATGTCGGCGAGGACGATGCCGTGACCGTCGAGCACGTGTCGGCCGGCACCATCGTCGGCGAGATCGCCTTACTGCGCGACATTCCGCGGACGGCGACCGTGACCACTACCGAACCGTTGACCGGCTGGATCGGCGACAACGACGCGTTCGCGCGGATGGTGCACATCCCGGGGATCATGAGCCGGTTGGTGCGCACGGTCCGTCAGCGACTCGCCGCGTTCCTCTCGCCGATCCCGGTCAAGGTTCGCGACGGAACAGAACTGCTGCTTCGTCCGGTGCTGCCCGGGGACAGTGAGCGCACCATGCAGGGACATGTCCTCTTCTCCAGCGACACGCTGTACCGGCGGTTCATGTCCCCGCGCGTTCCCAGCCCGGCGTTGATGGATTACTTGGCCGAGGTCGACTACGTCGACCACTTCGTGTGGGTGATGACCGACGAGGACGGCAACCCGATTGCGGACGCCCGCTTCGTTCGAGACGACCGCGATCCCGCCTGCGCCGAGATCGCGTTCACCGTCGGCGACGCCTACCAGGGCCGCGGCATCGGCTCGTTTTTGATCGCCGCGCTTGCCGTCGCCGCCCGCGTGGACGGGGTCGAAAAGTTCTCCGGCCGGATGCTCGCCGACAACGTGGCGATGCGGACCATCATGGACCACTACGACGCTTACTGGGAGCGCGACGACGTCGGGGTGGTCACCACTGTCATCGATGTGCCCGATCCACGGGACCTTCAGCTGAGCCGCGATATGACGGCTGCCATCAAACGTGTTGCGCGCCAAGTTATCCGGGCCGTCGGTTAGCATGCGACTGCACGTCGCCGTGATGTTCGTGATCCTCCTGCTGCTCGCCTCATGCGCCCACGCACGCCAAACGGGGCCCGCGCCGTCGCCAAGCCCCGCGACTCGCCACGTCAATCCCGCCAACATCAGGTGGGTGCGACGCGAACTGCCGCCCGACTATGAGGTGACCGGGCTTCCGGGCCAGGCTGCACCGCCGGCGATCTGGGGTTTGGGTGCAGACGGCGCGGCGAGCCCCGCGCGCTGCGCGGCGTTGGCCGACCCGGCCGGCGGGCGCGGCCAATCGGCCCAAGGCCTTTCGGGCTCCGGTACCGGCGGCATCGTCTACGCGGTGGTTGCCGCCGCGCCGACGGGCCCGGTTGCACTGGACCAGTCGCTGGTGAACCAGTGTCACGAATGGACCATGACCAGCCGGCGTGCCACCGCCCGCGTTCATCTTGTCGATCCGCCCCGCATCGACGGCGCCGAAACCCTTGGCATGGCTGCGGATATCACTACGTCGGCCGAAGGTGGCAATGAAATCGGCTCTCGGGCAAACACCTTCACTGCCTACCTCGGCGACTACTACGCCTTCACCACGGTGATCAGTGACCCAGGCTCACCGGACTCGCCGCTGACGCCGCAGTTCGCGACTAACCTGCTGGTGAAAGTTGTGTCGGCATTACGGGCCTGAGGGCGGTGCATTAGATTGACGCGGATGATGAGGATAGCGGTCGCGATCGGAAGTGCCTGCTTGCTGGCGGCCTGTTCATCCCACGGATCTTCGGCTAACGCGCCCACTGCCGATATCACCAAGATTTCCCAGGTGAAGAACGATTTCGGGCCGGAATTCAAGGTCAAGGATGTCCCAAAGACCGGAATCGATCCCAAGGTCCTGTCGACGCACAAGCTTCCGCCGGGCCTGAAGTTCGACCCGCCCGACTGCTCGTCGTTCGTGGTCGGCCAGGACATGCCACCGGGCCTGCAGGGAAACATGGCCGCCGTCTCCGCCGAGGGTGATGGGAACCGGTTCATCGCCATGGCCGTCCAGACTTCCGCGCCGGTGCCCTTCGAGGACCCCAGCCGGAACTGCCGGAAGGTGGCATTCGAGGGCGGCCGGATGCGCGGCCTCATCGAGGAGGTCGACGCGCCGCAGATCGACGGGACCCGCACCCAGGGGGTGCACCGTGTCCTGCAGACCGTGGTGCAGGGAAAGCCACGCAGCGGCGAGCTTTACAACTACTCCGCGCACTTCGGCGACTATCAGGTGATCATCACCGCCAACCCGCTGCCGCAGCCCGGCAAGCCTCCGACGCCTATCGACACCAACAAGGCGCGCGATCTGCTGGTCAAATCGGTCGCCGCGGTCAGAGGCTGATTTTCTTTACCGCACGTCTCGTGGCCGGAATTGGAGACTGATCCGAGGGCCGGT